>Ga0137403_10000665_pt1 | contig 44299 bp, 33 predicted proteins | sample CZOMad2_1_16fung_FD_122057 | JGI IMG/M metagenome (GOLD analysis project Ga0137403, IMG submission 122057) | Vadose zone soil fungal communities from Angelo Coast Range Reserve, California, USA - CZOMad2_1_16fungal (Hybrid Assembly) | ecosystem: Environmental > Terrestrial > Soil > Vadose zone...
TCAGAACCCCTGGTAGATGAAGACGTGCTGCTCGGTGGGAGCGAAGAGGACCAGCGCTGTGATCGCCAGCGCATAGAGCAGGCCGCGCACGACGATCGCGGCGAGGGAGGGCCGTGCCTCACGCATGGAGGGCAGCGGCGATCTCCTCGGCGAACGGCCTCTGGAAGCCGCTCAGGTCGGGCATCAGGTGATCGAAGTCGATGAAGGCCTCCGCCGGCATCCAGGCGCGCGCATCGACGACGCGCACCTGATGGCGCTCGGCGACGCGCGTCACGATCGCCGCCGCCTCGGCGGAGAATCCCGGGCGATGGTACTCGCGGGCCGCGTCGAGCTCGATCAGCGGGTTCTCGGGCATGAGGAAGACGATCGTGGTCCACGGGCCGCCCGCGAGCCGTGTAAGCACGGCGTCGAGCACCCGCGTCCCCGGGCTCTGCTCGGTGAGGGGAGGGCCCGCCGCACGCTGCCGCGCGAGTTCCAGGTAGCCGTCACTGCCGATCTTCAGGTAGTCCACGAAAGCCGCGAAGGCCGGCGCGGCCCGCCAGGCTCGGTATGCGACCTCGACCCGCTCGCCCTTGCTGCCGTGTATGTAGTCGAAGAGCGCGCGCGTGCTCGCGAAGTGCTCCGGGAAGGGTCCGGGGTCCGGGCGGCGCGCGAGGCGGTCCTCGAGCGCAGCGCGGGCGAACTCGCGGAAGCGGTAGAGCGGCCAAAGCGTGCGTATCCATCGGTCGACCCGCTCGACGGGGGTGTCGCGCGGCGCGACCCCGCTCGCCCAGCCGACGCGGAGCAGGCGAGCCGGCTCGCCGGCGAGCGGGCTCGCCGCGGTGCCGAGCAGATCCGACGTTCCCATCGTGAGGACGACGAGCGCCGGGTGCAGGCGCCCGAGGTGACGGACGAGCGTCTCCTGGTCGCCCAGCCCGGCCCCGAAGATGCCAAGATTCACCACGCTGGCGTCACGCGCCGCCGGGAGCCGAGCGAGCTCCGGCTGCACGAACGACTCCCGTGCCGAGAGGAAGATGCGGGAGTTGCCGAGCAGAGCGACCGGCGTCCGCACGACGGGATCGGGCGCGTAGATCTTGCGCGCCACCTGGTAGGTCTGCGCGAACACCACCCGTCTCATGTCGTGCGTGTCCTCGAAGGCGGTCGGGCCCCAGAGCAGCAGGGAGTGCGTGACGCCGACGTCGATCAGCGCCAGGAAGACGAGCGTGACGCCCCACGTGATGGGATGGTGCGCGGCCCCCCGCTGCATTAGGCGCCGACTAGCGGCCCGTTCGGGGTCTGTCAACGCGCCGTGCACGCACGTTCCTCGATTTGAACTCGACGCGCCACCTGGGATAGCTTCCGCCGGCGTGAAACGGCTGGCCGAAATCCCACCGAGCGCCATCGAGAGAACGCCGAGGGATGGGGGCTGACGACCGCGAGCTCGCCGCGATGATTCTCGGCTTCCTGCGCAACGAGCTCGCTCTCGACGTCGCGCAGATCGGCGAGCACAGCGCGCTCGTCACCACGGGCATCCTCGACTCCGCCGGTCTGGTGCGGCTCGCCGCGCTGCTCGAGCGGCGACTCCGAATCAGGATCCCCGATCGCGACATCAACGCCGAGAACTTCGATACGATCCGGCGCATCCAGACGTACGTGAAGCACAGGGCGCCGGGCTGAGTCGAAGGGGCATCCGGGATGCTCCTCGCCCTCCTCGGCGCGCTCGCCCTCGCGCCGTTCTATTGGCTCCTGACGCCCGCCCGCCGTCGCCGTGACGTCCTCGCGCTCGCGAGCCTCGCCGTCCTGGTCGCCTACGACCCACGTGTCGCGGCCGTCGTTGGCGGCGTGGCGCTCGGGCTCTTCGCCGCGCTGCGCGCGATGCGGGTGCCCAGCACGGCCCGGCATCGCGTGCTCGTCGTCGGCGGTCTCGTCGCCCTCGCCGCGCTCTTCGTGTGGAACAAGCGCGGGGCGCGCGGGGGCGGCGTCCTCCCCTCGCAGGGCGTCGTCCTCCTCGGCGTCTCGTATCTCGTCCTCAAGGCGACGGCGGCGCTCGTGGACGGGGCAGGCGGCGCCGACCGGCGGCCCGACCTCGGCGAGATCGTCGCCTGGCTCGCCTTCCTGCCCACCTACCCCGCCGGGCCCATCGAGCGGCTCGAGCACTTCGCTCCCCAGCGGCCGGGCTTCGACCGCACGCGCGCGCTCGGCGGCCTCGAGCGCATCCTGCTCGGTCTCGTGCGTGCGCTGCTCGTGGCGCACTACCTCGGCGTCTGGTCGGACCCGATCCTGGCCGAGCCCGCCGCTCACCCGCGCGCGCTCCGCCTCCTCGCCCTCTACGCCTTCACGCTGCGCTTCTACTTCGACTTTGCCGGCTACAGCGACATCGCGATCGGGCTGGCCGCGCTCTTCGGCTACGATATCGAGGAGAACTTCGACAATCCCCTCGTCCGCCGTAACCTCGTTCAGCTCTGGCAGCGCTGGCACATGACGCTCACGGGCTGGCTTCGCCGTCACCTCTTCATCCCGACGAGCCGTGCGCTCCTGCGCCGCGGCTGGCCGGACGCGCTCGCGATCGGCGCCGCGCAGCTCGTGACCATGGTCTTCTGCGGCCTGTGGCACGAGATCGGCTGGGGTTTCGCGCTCTGGGGCGCGAGCCAGGCGGTCGGGCTCGTCTGGGTCGGAATCGTCGCGCGCGATCTCGGGCGCCGGCTGCCGCACGCGCTCGTGGCCTGGTGGCGGCGGAGCCCGGTCGCGTACGCCCTCAGCACCGCCCTCACCTTCAACGCCTTCGCTCTCCCGCTGGTGTTCGTGGTCTCGAGCGTCGGGGGCGGCTTCCGCTACCTCGCCCTGCTCGTGAGACGATGAGGCATCGCGCGCTCCTCGGAGCCGGCCTGCTGTACGCGGCCCTCGCCGTCGTGGGCCAGCGGGCGCTGCTGCCCGGCCTCGGGGACCACGTCTACTTCCAGGCCATACCCGGGAACGACTGCCTCCTGCACGCCTGGACGCTCGCCTGGGACCAGCACGCGCTCGTCACGCGGCCGTGCCGGCTCCTCGACGCCAACATCTTCTACCCGCACACCCGCACGCTCCTCTACTCGGATCACCTGCTCGGTCTCGCCCTCCCGCTCGCGCCACTCCGGCTCCTGACCGCCAATCCGCTCCTCGTGCACAACCTCGCGACCATCGCCGCGCCGGCGCTCGACGCGCTCGCGCTGTTCGCCCTCGCCCGTGCGCTCACCGGCAGCGCCGCGGGCGCGCTGGTCGCGGGCGTCCTCTACGGGTTCGCGCCGCTCCGCCTCGACCTCGAACGCTGCCAGGTGCAGATGCTGGTCGCGTGGTGGCTGCCGCTCTTCCTCCTCCTGGCGTGGCGCGCGCTCGCCGGGAACCGCGTGCGCCCGGCGCTGCTCGCCGGGGTTAGCCTCGCGCTCCAGGGCCTCACCGGCATCTACCTCTCGGCCTTCTTCCTTCCCTTCCTCGCTCTCGCCCACCTCTGGTGGCTCGGCCGTTTCCCGCTGCGGCGCCACGCGCGCGGCTGGACCGCGCTCCTCCTCGCCGAAGCCGCGGCCGCGCTCGCCGTCCTGCCCTTTCTGCTCGCGTACCACGACCTCCAGCGCGAGCTCGGCGCGTCGCGCTCGATCGCGCTCAACGCGCTCATCTCGCTCCGCCCAGGCATGCTGCCCCGCAACGTCCCGCTCGTCTCGCTCGCCGCGCTCGGGCTCGCGGGCGTCGTCCTCCGGCACGACCTCCCCGCCCGCTACCGCGCCGCACTCGGCCCGCTGCTCGTGCTCACGTTCGGGAGCCTCGCGCTCGCCTTCGGCCCGGCCGTCCCGCTGCCGTTCGGTCTCGGCCAGGTGCGCGGCCCGTACGCCGCGCTCTTCCTCCTCCCCGGCTACGACGCGCTCCGCGCGCCGGGGCGCTTCCTGTATCTCGCGATCCTCGGGGCGGCGCCGATCGCCGCGGGCGGCGTCGCCGCCGTCGCTGCGCGTCTGGGCGCGCGCCGCGCCGTGCCGGTCGTCGCGCTCCTCCTCGCCGCAGCGATCGCGGAGTGCTGGGCGCCGCACTACGAGACGATCGCCGTGCCGCCGCCGGCGCGCGATCCGATCTACGCCTGGATCCGCGCCCAGCCGTCCACCTTCCGGTACGTCGAGCTGCCGCTCGACTCCTGGGTCGGCCAGTCGCGCTACCAGTATGCGACCACGGCCCACTGGCACGACACGGCGATCGGCAACATGGGGATCCTGCCGCCCCTCTACCCCTACCTCGTCCACGAGCTGCAGCGCTTTCCCGAGCCCGATGTGCTCGCCCTCCTCGGCGCGCTCGGCATCGACCACGTCGTGGCCCACACCCGCTACCTTCCCCCCGCCATGCGGCAGCGCCTCGCGGCGCTCCGGGCCGAGCCGGCCTCGCCCCTCTCCCTCAGCCACGAGGCCAGCGGCGTCGAGGTCCTTCGCCTGCCGCCGGCCGAGGCGCCGGACGCCGTCGCGCTGCGCGGCCGGCCGCTCGATCGCCGCGGCTGGCGGGCGACCGCCTGGCAGGCAGATGCGCTCGCCGCGCGCGCCATCGACGACGACCCGGAGACGGCGTGGACGAGCTACGGCGATCTCGAGGCGGCGCTCGAACGCTGGTACGACCCCGTCCCCTTCGTCGACCGCTGGCAGCGCTTCCTCGCCTCGCTGCCCGTGCGCTTCGAGCTCGACCTCGGCGCCGAGGCGACGGTGACCGCGGTGGCGCTCCGGCTCGGAGGGAGCGATCCGCTGGTCGCGGCCGACCTGACGCTCGCGGCGTCGGCGGACGGCCGCACCTGGACCGCGGTCGCGGCCCGGCTCCGTCCGCTCCCCGACGTGCGGGCCTTCATCGCGCAGCCCGCTGCCGCGCGCTTCGCGTTCGTCACGGATTCCCCCCTGCGCGCGCGCTTCCTGCGCCTCTCGTCGGGCGGGGCGGAGTGGCGGATCGGTAACGTCGACGTCTATGCGGAGTAGCTGGCGGGTCGTCGCCGCCGCGCTCGGCGGCTTCTCTCTCCTGACGCTCGCGGTATTCCGCCCGAGCCCCTCGGAGCTCGCGCACACCGCCCCCGCCTTCCGCGGCAGCGCCGTGGACGCGCTCTTCCTCATGTGGGCGACGAGCCACGTCTCCCGCGCGCTCTTCAGCGCTCCTTTGCACCTCTTCGACGCCGGCATCTTCTACCCGCTCCGCCACGCCCTCGCCTTCGGGGACCACATGATCGGCGAGGCGCTGATCGGGCTGCCGCTCTGGCTCGCGACCGGCAACCCGCTGCTCGAGTACAACGCGCTCGTCCTCGCCTCGTACGCCCTCGGCGCGACGGCGGCGTTCGTCTACGCGCGCGAGCAGACGGGCGGCGTCGCGCCCGCGGTCGCCGCCGGTATCGCGTTCGCGTTCACGCCCTTCCGCTTCCACTCGCCGTGGTGGCTGCAGGTCCTGTTCACGGCCTTCGTGCCGCTCGCGCTGTGCTTCTGGCTCCGCTTCGTCCGCACCCTGCGCTGGCGCGACTGGGTGCTGTGGGTCGCGTGCTGGGTGCTGCACTCGCTCATGGGGCTCTACCTCGCGCTCTACTTCGCCCTCACCATGACGGCGCTCGCCGCGCTCGCGCTGGTCGCCGCCCCGACCCGTCGCGCGGGCCGCCTCCGCGCCGGCATGCTGCTCGGGCCGCTCGCGATGGTGGCCGCCATCGCGCCGACGCTCTGGCCCTACCTCGCGCTCCGCGGCGCGCAGGGCACCGTGCGCACTGGCGGGCTCGACACCGGGCTCGCCTTCTTCCTGCCCGGCCCGGGGACGCTCAGCGCCTGGCTCGCCGGCTGGCACGAGCGCTTGGGATTCGGCCCCGGCTTCGCCGTGTGGATGCTCGCGCTCATCGGCGTCGTGGTTGGCCGCCGCCGCGCGCGCGACCGGTTCGCCTGGGCGGCGAACCTCGCCGGCCTCGGCGTCACGCTCGCGCTCATCCTGACGCCGATCCGCCTCCAGCTGGCGATCCCCGGTCTCGACATGGTCCGCAACACGAACCGCGCCTTCCACGTGAGCCTCGTCTTTCTCGCCTTCTTCATCGCGCAGGCGGTCGCGTGGCTGCAGGGCCTGGCGGCCGCACCGCGCCGCCGGGCCGCGGTCGGCGCCCTCCTGGTCCTCGCCGTGGCGGCCGAGATGGGCCTGCCGCCCGGCGAGCGCAAGCGTCTGCCCTTCGGCCACGAGATCCCTCCCGCCTACGGCGCTCTCGCGCGCCTGCCCGACCGGGTCGTCTACGACGGCCTGAACGGGCCCGAGGCGATTGCGCTCGGCATGTACTACGCGATCTTCCACCGCAAGGCCGTGCCGATCGGCTACAGCGGCTTCTCGCCGCCCGCGGCGGGGTACGTCACCCAGCGTCTCTTCCGCTTCCCGGAGGACGATGCGCTCGTCCTGCTCGACGCGCTCGGCATCCGGCACGTCCTCTGGCACTTCGCGACGCCCGCCGCGGCCGACGCGTTTCTCGCCGGCCCCACGCCCCCCTCGCTCTCGGTCGCGGCCCGCTCCGGCGCCGACGTTCTCTTCGCGCTCGGGCGCCCGCCCGTCCTCCCGCCCGTCGCCGCCGCCGTCCATCCGCTCGCGCGCGCGGGCTGGCGGCTCACGGCGAGCGCGGGCGGCGATCGCCTGCCCGCCCTCGTCGACGGTGACCCTCGGAGCGCGTGGGCCGCGCCCGTCGACGGGGGACGCACGCCGTGGGTGCTCGTCGACCTCGGGCGCCCCCAACGGGTGGCGGGCGTCCGCTGCATCCCGACCCGGCCCGACGCGCCCGCCGTTCCCCTCGCGCTGGTGGAGCTCTCGGAGGACGGGGAGCACTGGGAGCGCGTGCCGCGGCGGTTCGTGCCCGACTCGCTGGCGACGCTCATCGAGCACCCCGCCCGCCTCGCCTCCTACGAGGCACGCTTCCCGACGCGGCGCGCGCGCTACGTCCGCCTCGTCAATCCCGAGCTGGTGTTCTGGGGCGGGACGTGGGACATGGCGGAGCTCGACGTGATGACCCCCGACGACGAGCCGGAGCGATGAATCGGGGCGAAACGCTCGTCGTCGTCCCGACCTACAACGAGTGCGAGAACCTCGCGGAGCTCCTCGGACAGCTCCGCCTTCACGTCCCGGCCGCCGACGTCCTGATCGTCGACGACGGCTCCCCCGACGGCACGGCGGACGCCGCGCGTGCGCTCGGCGAACGGCTGGGCGGCGTGGACGTCCTCCAGCGCGGCCGACGCCTCGGGCTGGGAAGCGCGTACCGCGAGGGATTCCGGCGCGGCCTCGAGCACGGCTATCGCCGCTTCGTGTCGATGGACGCCGATCTGTCGCACGAGCCGCGCTACCTCCCGGCACTCCTCGCCGCCAGCGAGACGGCCGACCTCGTCATCGGGTCGCGCTACCTGCACGGCGTGAGCGTCGTCAACTGGAGCCTCAAGCGGCTCGCGCTGAGCGTCGCAGCGAACACCTACGCGCGCGTCGTGACGGGGCTGCCGGTGCGTGACTGCACGAGTGGCTTCCAGTGCTTCCGCCGGGAGGTGCTCGAGGCGATCGACGTCGCGCGGCTCCGCTTCAGCGGCTACGCGTTCCTGATCGAGGTCAAGTACCGGAGCCACCGCCACGGCTTCCGTCTGGCCGAGGTGCCGATCATCTTCGTCGACCGGCGCTTCGGCGTGACCAAGAACAGCATCGCGAACATCGCGCAGAGCGCGTGGGCCGTGTGGGCGATGCGCCTCCGCCGCGGGTGATGGCGGTATTGCTTGCACCGCTTCGCGACCTCGTGTCATTCAGATCCCCGTGGCGCAGAGTCCCGGTCACCTCCGCCTGAGCGTCGTCGTTCCCGCGTTCAACGAGGCCGGGCGCATCGGGGAGCCGCTGCGCCGGATCGCTGCCTACCTGCGCGCACGCGCGCTCCCCGCCGAGGTGATCGTAGTGGACGACGGGAGCACGGACGGCACGGCTGAGGTCGTGCGGCGGATCGCGGGCGAACTTGCGATCGCCGTGCGCATCGTTTCCTGCGGGCGCAACCGCGGCAAGGGGCGCGCGGTGGCGATCGGCATGGCCGAGGCGCGCGGCGAGGCGGTCCTCATGAGCGACGCCGACCTCTCCACGCCGATCGAGGAGCTCGACGAGCTCCTCCCCCACCTGGAGAACGGCGCGCAGGTCGTGATCGGCTCGCGCCGGCTGCCCGGCGCCGACATCGAGGTGCGGCAGCCGCGCCTCCGCCAGATGATGGGGTCGGTGTTCACCATGCTGACGCGGGCGCTGGTCGTCGACGTCACAGACGCGACCTGCGGCTTCAAACTCTTCTCGCACGACGCCGCGCGCGCGATCTTCTCGCGCCTGACGCTCGACGACTGGAGCTTCGACGCCGAGGTGCTTTTCCTCGCCCACCGGCTCGGCTTCGCGGTGGCCGAGGTGCCAGTCCGCTGGCGCGACGTCGCGGGCACGAGGGTGCGCCGCAGCCGGGACGCGCTCGTGTCCGCCCTTGGCCTCCTGCGCATCCGCTGGAACGCCTTCCGCGGTCGCTACGAGCGCTGATGGAGACGGCCGCGATCGAGGAGATGTTCCGGCTCGAGGACCACCACTGGTGGTTCGTCGGCAAGCGGCTCTTGCTCGACGCGCTCCTCGCGGCCGACGGGCCGCCGCCGGGCGGACGCATCCTCGACGTCGGCTGCGGCACCGGCGCCGTGCTCGCCGGCCTCGGCGGGCATGGGCGGCCGGTGGGCATCGATCGGTCCGCCGACTCGCTCGCCTTCTGTCGCCGGCGCGGTCTGGTGGCGCTCGCGCGCGCCGACGCGAGTCGGCTGCCGTTCCGGCCGGCGACCTTCGACACCGTCCTCCTCCTCGACTCGCTCGAGCACGTCGAGGACGAGCTCGCGCTGCTGGCCGAGGTCCGCCGCCTCCTGACGCCCGCGGGGCGGCTGCTGGTGAGCGTCCCGGCGTTCGCGTTCCTGTGGAGCGCGCACGACGAGGTGCTGCACCATCTCCGCCGCTACACTGCAACCGGGCTGCGCGCGGTCCTCGAGCGGAGCGGGCTTGCGGTCCGGCGCCTCACCTACACCAACATCTTCGCCTTCCCGCCCGCGCTCGCGGTGCGGAGGCTCCTCCCGCTGCTCGGCGTCCGCCGGCGCGAAGGAACCGACTTCCGCACCCACGCGCGCTCGACGAACGCCCTCCTGCTCGCCGCCTACCGCGTCGAGGCGGCGCTTCTCCGCCGGCTGCGTCTCCCGGTCGGGCTCAGCGTCGCGGCGGTCGCGACGCGATGAGACGCGACGCCGCGCTCGCCCTGGCGCTGTTCGCGCTCGCCCTCGCCCTCCAGCTCCCGATCGCACTCCGCTGGGTGAACTACACCGACGAGGGCCGCGTCCTGCAGGCGGCGGCGGAGATCGACCGGGGCAAGGTCCTCTACCGGGACGTCATCATGCCCGACCCCGGGCCGGGCGTCTTCTACCTGCTCGCCGGCCTGCTGCGCGCGACCGGGCCCTCGCTCACAGCCGCGCGGCTCGCGATCGCCGCGCTGTCCTCCGCGATGGCCGGGCTCCTCTACCTGATCGCGCGGGGAGCGATGCCGCGCTGGCCGGCGCTCCTGGCCGGCCTCGGGTTCGTCCCGGTGCGCTTGCTCGCCTTCCCGGTCTGGCACGGATTCCACTACGCGAGCTGCGGCGCCTTCCTGGTGACGCTCGCCTTCGCCCTCCTGCTCGTCGGCCTCCGGCGGGCGCGCCCCGGACTCGTGGCCGTCGCCGGCGCGGTGGGTGGTCTCGGCTTCGTCACGCGTCAGGACCTCGGCGCCGTCTCGTTGCTCGCGATGCTGATCGCCACGGCGCTGGTCGCCGAGCGCCCCGCGCGGCGCGCGAGCGTGGTCGGGCTTGCGGTCGGAGCGGGCCTCGTCGTTCTCGGCGTGGTCACCTTCTTCACCGCGCAGGATGCCCTCGGCCCGCTCGTCCAGCAGACGGTCCTCACGCCGCTCGCCGGCCGCAGGCGCGGCGTCGGCGCGTGGAGCTACCAGCAGATGCCGGCGCTCCGCCCCTTCCTGGCGCAGGATCCCGTCCTTCGCGCCTCGCTCCTCTGGTACGCGCCGTCGATCGTCGGGACGCTCTACTGGGATGCCCTGCTCGGGAGCCGCGTCTTCCAGCAGACGGGGCTGGTCGACGCTGCCGTGAAGAGCGCGTTCGTCCTTCCCGCGGCGCTCGTCGTGCTCGGCGCGCTGGCGACGGCCGCCGGCTGGCTCCGCCGGCCGGCGACGGCGGAGGCCGCGCGCCGGCGGCGTGGCGCGCTGCTCGTCGTGCTCCTCGGCGCGGCTGCGCTCGCGGCCTTCAATCCGCCGCACGACTGGTACCATCTCGCCGCGATTTCCTTCCCGGTCCCGCTCCTCGCCGCACTGATCATCGACCGGATGCCCGGACGGACGCGCCGTCCGGCGCTCGTCCTCGCGACGGCATGCGCGCTCGCCGCCCTCGCCGTGACCGTCCGCGTTCACCGTGACCTCCGCCGCCAATACGATACGCCCGTGCGGACGCACGCCGGCACCGTGTGGCTCGCCGCAGCCGACGCGCGACCGCTCGCCGACCTGCTCGCGTACGTCGACGCGCAGCTCCGGCCCGAAGACCCGCTGCCGGTCTTCCCGTACTTCCCGATAGTCCAGTTCCTCGCCGCGCGCCCGGCGGGGACGAGCACCTTTTACATCTGGCCCGAGCGTCCCCCGGACGATACCGACGAGCGCCTCGTCGCAGAGCTCGAGGCTGCGCGGCCGCGCCTCGTCGTCTACAGCCCGACGCAGCCCGAGACCCTGCTCCGGCACCTGCGCGACAACGCCCCGGGTCTGTTCGCGTATCTCGTCGACCACTACCGCATCGTGCGAAGTTTCGTGCCCGATCGGCCGGGCGTCGTCTTCACCGCGCTCGCACCCCACACGCCCGAGCCGGCGCTCTTCGACCTCGCGGCCCTGCTCGACCAGGCCGCCGTGCGCGTCGCCCGCGACGGCACGAGCCGCGAGGTGACGGGCAACGAGCGCGCGGCGATCGCCGGGGTAGACCTCTGGCCGTTCCGCCGTGTCATCTACGCCCGCCCGACCTTCGGCGGCACGACGACGCTCGCCTTCCCCCTGCGGCTCCCTGCCGGCAGTCACCTGCGCTTTGGCTACGGGATCAACCTCGATCGCTGGTCGTCGCCGCCGGCGGCGGCGATCACCTTCCGCGTGAGCGTCGTGACTGGCGACGGCACCGAGCGTGAGCTCTGGCGCGCGACCGTGGATCCCGGGCGCCGGCCGCCGGAGCGCGACTGGCAGGAGGAGGATCTCGACCTCGCCGGGCTCGGCAGCCGGGACGTGACGCTCCTCCTCGCGACCAGCACCGACGCGCGCGCGGGCGAGGTGCGAGACCTCGCCGCCTGGGCGGAACCGCGCGTGGTGCACCCCGACGGGTAGTGTCCGAGGGCACTACCCAAGCGCGGCCGCGGAGCGCGAATTTGACCCCTCGCGAAGCACGGTGGTAGACCGGGCAAGGGCGCGAGCGATGAACCTCAACTACGCACGCTACGTCGACAAGTGGGTCGGCCTGTTCCTCTGCCTCGCGCTGTTCGCCTTCGAGCGGCTCACGGGCCCGCTCAGGGGCCGCCGGCTCGCGCCGCTCCTCGCCACCACGCCGCCGCGGGAGGGCGCGCCGCACACCCCGCGGCGCATCCTCTGCATGAAGTTCTATGGGCTCGGCAACATCATCATGCTGCTGCCGTCGCTGCGCGCGCTGCGCGAGCGCTTTCCCGACGCCGAGCTCGATTTCGCGACCCTTCCGGGCAACGTGGCCGTCCTCGAGCGGGCGGGCCTCGTCACCCGTGTGCTCACCGTCGACGTGTCGGGCGTGCTGGGGTTCGTGCGCTCCCTCGCCGCGCTCGTGGTCGCGCTCCGCCGCCGCGGCTACGACACGGTGGTCGACTTCGAGCAGTTCGTGAAGGTCTCGACCGTCCTCGGCTTCCTCACGGGTGCCGAGGAGCGGATCGGATTCAACACCGACGGGCAGCGGCGCGGCTTTCTGTACACGACGCGGGTGGTTTACACCGACAGCGAGCACACGTCGGAGCTGTTCGCACGGCTGCTGCGCCCGTTCGGCATCAGCGGGCCGCTTCCCCGGGTGGGGCTGCGCCTCGAGGACGGCGAACGCCAGCGGGTCGACGAGGTGCTGCGAGAGGCCAAGGTCTCGCCCGGTCACTTTCCCGTCGTCGTAGTGCACGTCGGGATTGGGATGAACTTCTATCGCGTGCCCGTGAAGCGGTGGGAGTCCGAGAACTTCGCGGCGCTCGCGGACGGGCTCGCCGTCCGCTACGACGCGGTCGTCGTCTTCACCGGACAGGGCACCGAGGAGCGCGCGCTCATCGCCGAGACGCGCGCTCGCATGAGCCACCCCGCGATCGACGCCTGCGACCGCCTCGACGTGTGCGGGCTCGCCGCGCTGGTCGAGCGCTGCCACTTCGTGGTGTCGAACGACACCTCGATCATGCACCTCGCCGCGCTCCTCGGCACGCCCGTGGTGGCGATCTTCGGCCCGACCGCTCCGCTGCACTATGGTCCGCGCGGCGACCGCGACCTCGTCTTCTACCGCGACCTGTACTGCAGCCCGTGCCTCACCAACTACAACCTGAAGCTGAGCCGGTGCACCGACCCGGTCTGCATGCGCGGCATCCGTCCCGAGACCGTGCTCGCGGCGATCGGCGAGCACTACCTCGGGGAGACCGCCGAGCACCGTGACTGGCTGCGCGGGCGGGCGCGGCGGGCGGCGAGCGCGGCCTGAGCGGCGGGCCCGCCCTGGTGACGGGCGCCTCCGGGCTCCTCGGCGCCTGTCTCGTCGACCGGCTCCGGGCCCGCGGCACGCCGCTCCGCCTGCTGGATGTCGTTCCGCCGCCCGACGACGCCGGCGCCGGCCGCGACTTCGTCCGCGCCGACATCCGCGACCGCCGGGCCCTCGCGGACGCCTGCCGCGACGTCGAGGTCGTGTACCACCTCGCCGCTGCGCAGCGCATGAAGCCGCAGTTCGCCGGCCTCGACGAGGACGAGATCTACGCCATGAACCTCGCGGGCGTCGAGAACGTCCTCGCCGCCGCCCTCGAGACCGGCGTCCGCAAGGTGGTGCACATCTCCAGCTCGGGCGTCTATGGCATCCCCCGCTCGGTCCCGGTCGGGGAGGATCATCCCCAACGGCCGCTCGGCGCCTATGGGAGGAGCAAGATCGCGGGCGAGGAGGTGTGCCGGCGCGCCCTCGAGCGCGGCCTCGACGTCACGATCTTCCGCCCGATGAGTCTCTTCGGGCCGCGCATGACCGGCGTGTTCGTTCTGCTCTTCGAGTGGGTGCGTCAGGGGAAGGCCATCTACCTGCTCGGCGGGGGACGGAACCGCGTGCAGATGGCGAGCGCCTGGGACCTCGCCGATGCCTGCCTCCTCGCCGCCGAGCGCCCCGCGAGCCGCGGTGAGATCCTGAATCTCGGCGCCGAGGAGGTGCCGACCGTCCGCGAGCAGGTCGAGGCACTCGTCGCGCACGCCCGCGCGCGCTCGCGGATCGTCGCGATCCCCGCCGCGCTCCTCCGCAACGCGGCGCGCCTCCTGCATCTCGTCGGGCTCTCGCCGATCGTCCCCGAGCACTACCTCCTCGCCGACAAGACGTTCATCCTCGACGTGAGCCGCGCGCGCACGCTCCTCGGCTGGCGGCCGCGCTACACCAACGTCACGATGACGACCGAGGCGTTCGACTGGTATGCGGCGCATTGGGAGCGCTACCAGCCGCGGCCCGGCCCGGTGCTGCGCCTGCTGAACGCCCTGTCGTGACGCGCCGGCGCGAGAGACTCTTCGGGACGCTCGTGGTGGCGGGCCTGGCGGTGGGCCTCGCGGAGTGGAGCGGCGGCTTCGGGAAGCGGGTCGGCGGCGACGACCTCTACGGCATGTATCTCGGCAAGCACCACTACATCGCGAAGACCTTCCTCGCCGGCAGCTTCCCCCTGTGGAATCCTTACGAGTTCTGCGGACTGCCGCTCCACGGCGCCGGCCAGGGGTCGGTCCTCTACGCGCCGCTCGTCGTCGCGAACATGCTCTGGACGCCCTTCGTGGCGATGCAGGTGGTGTACGCCCTGCACATCGCGCTGCTCGTGTACCTCGTGCTCGCCTGGACGGGCCGCGCCGGCATCGGTCTAGCCGGCGGCGCCGTCGCCGCGGCGCTTGCGGCCGTGGGGCAATTCAATGGCATCGCTCGTGCGGGCGTCGACCATCCCCATCACCTGATCGAGGTCACGCTCGTGCCGGGCATCCTCCTCGCGTGCGACGATATGCTCGCCGGGCGGCGCCGGGCGTTCGCCCTGCTCGCCCTCCTCGTCGCGGTGCAGTGGCTGCCGGGCTACCCCGAGTTTCCGCTCGAGACGGCGGTCCTGTTGGTCACGGTCGCCGCGCTCGAGGCGCGGGGGACGGTCGCGCACCGCGTCCTCCTCGCGGTCGCCGCGCTCGGCCTCGGAGCGCTCCTCGCGAGCGCGCAGCTCGTCCCCCAGATCGAGACGCTCCGCGAGAGCTGGCGCCCGGTGGAAGCGAGCATGTACGACTACGACTTCTCCCGCGGCTGGTTCGCGGTGAAGAGCGTGCCGGCGCTCGCCGCCGGCGGGTTCGCGCGCTACGGCGCCGCGGGCGTGTTCTGTCTGCTCCTCGGCCTACCCGCCGCGCTCAGCCGGCGTCCCGTGTGGGTCGCCGCGCTCCTCTGGTGCGTCTTCGCCACCAACTGGCCGCTCCGCTACCTCTACCGGCTCTGGCCGTACTCCGGCCTCCGCTTCGCCTGGGGCTGGGACATGATGGCGCCGATCTTCGCCGGCTGCGTGGCGGCGCTCGGCGTCGGCTGGATCGCGCGCAGCGCGCGTGCACCGGCGGACTGGCTCCCGCCCGCGCTCGGTGCCGCGCTGGTGGCGCTAGCGCTCGCGGTCGGCGACCGCCTCGCCGCGGGCGTCGCCCTCGCCTGCGCGCTCGCGAGCGTGGGGCCGCTCCGGCGGCGGGGCGCATGGGTGGTCGTCGTCCTCCTCGTCGCCCTCCACGGCGAACGGGTGATGAGCCGCATCGGGACGACGGGCCGCTTTCCGGCGCCGGACCTCGACGCCCTTCGCCCGCGCGTCGCGCTGCTGCGCCGCCTGACGCAGCGGGGCGAGCCACGCGTGCTCTCGGCCCCGGAGCTCGCGGCCGGGTTCGTCCTCTCCGACGGTCTCCCCTCCCCGACGGGGTACGAGCCCGCGCTGCCACCGCGCCGCATGACGCGGGTCGGCCAGCACCTCGGCTTCCAGCACCTACTCACGCCGTGGCCGGAGAAGGCGTGGGCGGCGGTCGCCGCAAGCCCGAACGTCGCCGCCGCCGTCGGGCTCGGCATCGTGGTCCCTCGCACCCGCGACGCGCCGGTGCTGCGGGCTGCCGGCTTCCGCGACATCGGGCGGCTGCCCGACGGCGACCCGATCCTCTACCGGCCGCCGATGCCGCGCTTCCACGTCGTCCGCCGGATCGAGCGGGCGGGCGACGAGGAGGAGAGCCTTCGACTCCTCACCGACCCCACCTTCGACCCGGTCTCCACCGCGATTCTCGAGGCCGACCCGGGGCTGCCGCTCGGCCCCCTGGAGGGCAGCACGGCTGGTGACGACCTCCGCCTCGTCTCGGAGACGCCCGAGCACATCATCCTCGACGCGCGCCTCGCCAGCGCCGGTCTGCTCGTGATCGGCGACAACTACTTCCCTGGCTGGCGCGCTGCGGTCGACCGGCAGCCGGCGCCGCTGCTCCGTGCGGACTACACGCTCAGGGCCGTGCCGATCGAGGCCGGCGCGCACAGCGTCGACCTGGTCTACGACCCGCTGTCCTTCCGGCTCGGCGTCGGCCTTTCCGTGGCGGGGCTCGTGCTCGCGGCGCTCTCCCTCGTCACCGACCGTCCGCGGTGGGTCTGATGACGTCGCGCAGGACCGAATGGACGGCTTGCGCAGCCATCATGCTCGTAGCCCTCGCTCTCCGCGCCTATCCGCTCCATGTGCCCTACATCCATCCGGATCAGGAGTGGGTGCCCCGCATGGCGCTGCGCTCCATCCTCGATCGAACCTGGAAGCCCGGCTCCGCCCTCTGGCCAGCGGGGCCGTACCCGTCGGGCTACCTCTATACGCTGCGCGTCGCGTACCTGACGGCGTACGGCGCCGGTAAGGTGATCGGCTGGTACCAGCATCGCAGCGATCTCGTGGCCGCATTCGTCGTGTACCCATTCCGGTTCCTGCTCGCCGGTCGGCTCTTCTCCTGCTTTCTCGGCATCGCGACGGTAGGTCTCACCATGGGCCTCGGGCGTACGCTGTTCGGTCCACGGGCGGGGCTCGTCGCCGGAGCTCTCCTCGCTCCCGGGTTCCTGCACGTCCGGGAGTCGCACTACGGCTCGCTCGACGTCCCAGCAACGGCCTTCGCGGTCGCAACGCTGTGGGCCGCCGAGCGCGTACGCCGGGAGGGCGGCCTGCTCGCGCTCGGCACCGCGGGCGCCCTCGCCGGATGCGCCGCGGCCTATCGACTACAGATCGGGGTGGTCGCCTTGGCGCTTCCCGCGGCCGAGGTCCTGTCTGCCTCACGCCGGCCGCCCTTTAGGGTCGCTTGCCGCCTTGCCGTCGCGAGCGTGATCGCACTCGCAACGTTCGGCCTGTTGAGCCCCTACACCCTGCTCGAGTTCCCGTCGGCCTGGGCGGCGCTCCACGATGCGCTCCGCTCGAACTACGCCTTCGCGGGCCCTCCCTCGCTGCACCTCGTCGAGCTGCTCCGCTGCGGCGCTGGGACCGTCGTGTGCGTACTCACGGTCATCGGCCTCGTTGCGGGTCTCTCCGCGAAACCCAAGGCGACGCTGACGCTCCTCGCCGGTGTCGCACCATACGCGCTCGCCCTCGCCTTCAGCGGCCGTCTTCTCGCGCGCTACACGGTCCCGCTCTTTCCAGCCGTCGCGACCCTCGCCGCGTGCGGGGTCGAAGCCCTGGGTCGTCTCGCACCTCGCCGTGCCCGCGGTCTCGCCTTGGGGGCGCTCGTCGCGGTCGCCGCGAGCGGACCCCTTGCGCGAAGCATCGCGCTCGACCGCCTCCTCGCACGGGAGGATACGCGCCTCGCCGCGTCCCGCTGGATCGTCTCCCACATACCTTCCGGCGAGACGATCCTGATCGTCTTCCCGGGCTGGTTTTCGATGCCGTCGCTGCCGTCGGATGAGGAGACGCGGCGCCTGTGGGGTCCAGAGGTCGCTGCCCGCGTCGCTGCGAGGAGCAGCGTGTCGTACCACCTCCGCTCATACGGACTGGACGGCGGCGAGCTCGACCCCAACCGTCCTCCTGCACGATGGATCGTGACCGCCGAACACCCGGGTCTGCCGCTCTTCGGTACCGTCCCCGACCGTCTCACCGCGTTCCTCCACGCGTGGGCCACGCCGGTCGCCCGGTTCCGCGCCTTCGACCCCGAGCGGATCACCGGGTCGCTGTTCGATCCCACCGACGCGAACTACCTGCCGCTCCGGGGCTTCCGGCCGGTCGAGCGTCCCGGTCCGAGCATCACCGTGTGGCGCGTCCGGGAGGGGACGCGCACGCCGCGGCCGTCGGGCTCGCTGTCGCACACCTGCGTGACAAGCGAGGAGCGGTGCTGGTATGCTGCCTTAAGCGCGCACCGCGCTTCGCCATGCGGATCGCTCCTTACGTCGCCCTCGCCAGTCGTGCCTTGGAGGCCAACTTCCGGCGGCTCGACTTCCCCTACAAGCTGACCTTCTGCATCACCTTCTGGTGCAACTACCGCTGCCAGACCTGCAACATCTGGCAGATGCAGCCGCGCGACGAGCTGCGGCTCGACGAGATCCAGCGGTTCTTCCAGCGCTCGCCACGCTTCCTCTGGGTCGATCTGACCGGTGGCGAGGTCTCACTCCGCAAGGACTTCGTCCAGGTCTGCGAGGCGGTCGTCACCAACTGCAAGAACCTCGTCCTCCTCCACTTCCCGACCAACGGCTACCTGACCGACAAGATCGTCGGCGCCGCGCGCGAGATCGTGCGCATGGGCGCCGAGAAGCTCATCATCACGGTCAGCACCGACGGCGACGAGGCGATGAACGACGAGATCCGCGGCATCGAGGGCGGCTGGCGGCGGCAGATCGAGACCTTCCGCCGCCTGCGCGAGGTCCGCGGGGTGCAGGCGGTGCTCGGGATGACGCTCTCGGGCGCCAACGTCGACCACTTCCCGCAGGCGTTCGCGGCCGCGAAGCGGGAGGTCCCCGACCTCCGCTACGAGGACTTCCACGTCAACGTCGTGCACGAGTCGACGCACTACCTCGGCAACGCGGACTTGAAGCTCCGCCAGCGGGTCAAGGCGTCGGATCTCGCGCGCGCGGCCGAGGAGTACGCGCATCTCCGCGGCCCGGCGCGCTCGCCGGTCGCCTTCCTCGAGCGTGCGTACCTGAAGCGCGTGCGCCGTTATCTCGAGACCGGCGAGACGCCGATGCGCTGCCACGCCCTCCGTTCCTCCTGCTTCATCGACTCCTGGGGCAACGTCTTCCCGTGCACCATCTACGACCGGAAGGTCGGGAGCCTGCGCGAGGTGGACTACGACCTGGCGCGCATCTGGAACACGCCCGACGCCGCGCAGCTGCAGCAGGAGATCTGGGAGTCGAGGTGCCCGAACTGCTGGACGCCGTGCGAGGCGTACCAGAGCATCCTCGGGAACCTCGTCCGTCCCGAGCTGCCGCGGCTCACGCGACGCCGGGCCGGCGTACCGGTGGCGTCGAACTAGCCGCGACAGCTCGCGACCCTCTGCACCTCGACAGGCCGCCACCCACACCTCGAGCGGATGGCTCTGTCTCAGCACGCGGTGAGCATCGCCTCCGTTCTGTCGTCGAGCGTGTCGGCCCGTTCCGGTACGACTGCTTCAGCTCCTACTGCACGTACCCGAGCGCGCGCAGGGCCCGCTGGCGCTCGGCCGTTGACGCCGGTGCCGCCCGCTGCTAGGGCTTGCCGCCGTTCGAACGGCTCCGCAGCAGCGCGAGCTCACAGCTCGCTTATTAAATAAGTGACGAGGGCGAAGTGACGCGCCGCTGGCACGTGGCGGCCGGGGTCATCCTCTCCACCATGGCGTTGGTCAACATGCGCGCCTGGTTCTTGAGTGACATGGTCCCGAACGATGACTTCGCCGGATATGCCGCCGCGCTGCAGTACGTGCGAGACAGCTTGTTGCACTACGGCCGCGTTCCGTTCTGGTCCGACAAGTGGTTTGCGGGTGCGACCTCGTTCGTGAGCTGTTTCAAGGAGCTCCTCGCGAGTCCGTTCGCGGTCGTCGCGGGGCCGCTCGCTGGCTTGAAGCTCGGTATCCTCGCCGCGAAGACGCTGGCCGCCCTGGCGTTCTACGGCGTCTTCGTGCGTCACTTCCGCGCACCGGTGGCGGGTGTGCTGGCAGCCTACGCGTACGCCTTCGGCGCCTGCGCCAACCACGCGACGATGCGGCTCGACGTGGCGCTATCCTACCTGTTCTTTCCCCTCATTCTTGTTTCCACCGTGGGACTGCTGCAGCGGCGCGGTCCTTCGGCCGGACTCTGGCTGGGGGTGCTCATGGCGTGCCAGTTCGACACGAATCCGTTGCAGGCGTCGGTTGCCGTGGTCATGTTCTTCGTCGTCGTCTTGGGCCCGTGGCGGGCCGGATGCCAACCCGGCGAATCGAGGAGGGCGGTCTCTGGGTCGCTGGGACGGCCTCTCGCCGCCGGCGCGCTGGCGTTCCTGCTCCTCGCTGGTTCCCAGCTGGCCTGGCTCATCGCCGACGCGAAGCACCACGTGTTCTTCCCGCCCGAGCATGTCGAGCGGGAGATGCGGCGATTGATAGAGCCCTCCCCGTTTCTCTTCCTGAATCGCGCGAACTGGATGCATTCCTGGCTGCTGGCCCACCAGTCGCCGGATGCGCAACTCGGCGCCGATCCGTGGCTGGACGCCCGCTACCTCGGTGCTCTTGGACTCGCAGCGTGTGCGCTCGGTTGGTGGACGGTTCGGCGACGGCCGGTACTGCGACGTTGGTATCAACTCGGTCTGGTGCTCTTCCTGTTCCAGTACTGGCTGTCCATGGGACCCCGGACGTTCGTTTGGGAGCTGTGGACGGGTTTCCATCGTCCGGAGGCGCTCGCCCGCGGGCTCGAAATGCTTGCGACGGTCGTCGGCCTCGCCTGCCTCGGGCGCGCGATCGTCGCGGCACTGTACCCGGCCGGGCGGAGGGCGAGCCAAATCGAGTCCCACCGGATGGAGGCATGGGCGGGCATCGGATTGCTCCTCGTCTTCGCGTCATTCTCGTTTTTCGGCTCGCTGCACCGGGTCCTTCCCGCGATGCACGTCGTCCGATCGCCGGGAAAGTTCTTCGATCTCGCGCCGTTCTCGTTGAGCCTCGTTCTCGGTGTCTCGCTGATCGGCATCGGGGACGCGCTGCGCACGGTGGTCCCGAGTGCCCGAAGCCGGTGTCTCGTGACGCTCGTCTTCGGGCTTTTGCTGGTGATCGACTTCTGGCCGAGCACGCTGCGCTTCTACGAGGGGACGCCGGCCACGACGGTCGCCGATGCCGAGCGCGTCATCGGCGAGCTCCCCGGCGAGGAAGGAACACTGCGGGCGATGCCGGTCGTGCTGGACTTGCCCTTGGTCAGCTTTCTCCTCCAGAACTCCGGCGTCGGTGGGGCATCGAACTGGGTGCCCTGGCAGGCCGGCACCTACTGGCAAGGCGTCAGCTCTTCGATGCTCGGCGAGCGGGGTTGTCCATCGCAGGCAGACGCGTCGCCATGCGGACCACTGACCACCATCGCGCGCGTGAAGTACCTGGTGCAGGAGGCGGGCCTGCCCGATCCTCATCCACCGTGGCGCTTCAGGGTGGCGGGTGGCGGCTTCGCCGTGTGGGAGCGCCCGGAGGTGCTCCCCATCGCGTACGGCGTTCGGTCGTATGTCGTGCTCGAGGACGGGGACACCGGCGCAGCCTTGCCCCTCATCCGCGATGCGCTCGCCGACAACCTCATCGTCGTCTCCGTGCGCGATGACGCCGGGCCCGCCTACTCGTTGGTCTCCGGTGCCTCCCTCGTGCTGCCGGCCGATGGAAGGCGCTCGCGCGACAGGTGGAGGGCGTGGCTGGCGCACGCGCCCGCCATCCCCCGGCTCGACGTCGCCTACCGGCGCCCCTCGCCCGAACGGATCGTGGTCGAGGCCGATGCCGGTTCGGAGCCTGCGCTCGTGTTCGTCTCCGAGTCGTACCATCCATGGTGGTCGGCCCTGGTGGATGGGCGGCCGGCGGCGCTCGTCCGCGCTCAGGAGGCCTTCATGGCGGTCGCCGTGCCCGCGGGCAGGCACACGGTCGACATGCGGCTCGTCCGGCCTGCGTTCGTTGCCGCCGCCGACCGGATCACGGCCGCCTCGTGGTGCTTGCTGCCCGTCGCGCTCGTCCTAACTCGACGGGAGGGGCGCCGACGACTCACGACCCCGTCCGCTCGTAGAGCTCCAGCTCGTGCAGACCCCAGCGACGCCAGTCGAGATACAGCGGAATCTGATCGATCCGCATGAGTGGCGGCTTGAGAATTCGGAGGTGCCGGACAGCGCTTCCCGGCAAGCGGATCTCCATCGCGAGATCCTCGGGATGCGAAAGCAGGCCGGCGAGCGGAGGTTCCGCCACGGCGGCGTCGACCAAAGTCGTCCACTGGATGCCGTCGGCCGAGGCCGCGACCTGATACGCGCGTGGATATTCGCCAAAGTGGCGCGCGAAACGGAGAACGACGCGCGTCAGCTGATGCTCTGCCGGCAGGTCGACCTGGAGCCAGCCCGCTCCCCAAGTGACCGGCTGCAACCAATGCGTCGCGAGGTCACCGTCGGCGACTGCCCCAGGGTCGTCCCCCGCTGACGAGGAGAGACGGGCGGACACGAGCGAGACGGGCCGGTCTGCCGGCTGGGCTGGGAGAGCCGGCGCACCCATGATCTCGAGCACGCATGCGTCCGGGTCGCGGTAGCGCGAGACGAGATAGGCCCGAGCTCCGACCCGCTCACAAAGTCTAGCCTCACGATGCCCGCCTCGGATATGGGCAACGACGTAGCGGACACCGAGCGCATGCATGAGCCGAACACTCGCAGCGTCCGGGAAATCGGCGAGCACGTGGATCAGGTACGCGTGTCCCGGGAAGAACCCGCTGTAGCCATTGACGAGGCGCTTCCAGTGGTAGCCCGAGAGCAGCATGTACGCGGCTTCCTGGTCACTCTCCTTCATGGGCAGTTCGACGATCGCGAAGTTGCCCGGCTGCGCTGCGAGCCAGCGGTAAACGCCGGGAACGCCGCCATCGGCGGGTGCAGGGACGACGGAGAGCGCTGGGCGCCAGCAGTCGAGAGCCACCAGACCGGCCAGCAGCGCGACGCCCACCGAGCGAGGGAATCGTGAGCCTCTCCGGGAAACGACGCCGTCCGCCCCGAGCCCCGCCAGCACGGACAGGGCGAGCAGCGTGATGGCGCCCGCGCGCTGCGGGACCCTCAGCGTGTCGAACCCCGGGACGTAGCGGGCGAACCAGGCGTGCGGCCCAGGGAAGCCGATCGAAGGCTCGATCTGCATCCGCATGGCGGGTCCGAGCGATACGATCGCAATGCCGAGCGCGAGACCGCCGTAGAGGATCGCGAGCCGCCGGCCGCCGTACTCGACATTGCCCCCACGCCAGAGTCCCCAGACGGAGAGCAGCCCGGTCGCCATGCCGAGCATCGGAGACAGAAGGCGGCCATCGATGAAGCGCCGGTGAAGCAGGTCGGCGGGAGCGAGCATGGCCGCGAGATAATGCATGCCGACCGCGGAGTAGTAGACGGGTTGCATCGGGTCGTGCGCAAGGTCGAACACGTCTCGCTGAACGACGTAAGGAAGCATCGTCGGAACTACGGCGACCAGCACGGCGAGCCCGAGCCCGAATACTCGGCGGTAGGCGCCCGGGGCGGCCGGACATCGGCATACCGCATGCAGCGCGAGGAAGAGCACGACCGCGAGACCGAAGTAGTAGAGGTACGTGAAGCTCGAGAGGAGCTGCAGGAGCAGCGTCGCAGCGAAGAGAAGACCCGCTCGCCAGCTCGCGGTGCGGAGCGAGCGATGGAGGAAGAGCAGCGTGAACGGCATCCAGTGGGTGGAGAGCGCCTGGACGTGCCCGAGCTGCGCCTGCCGCAGCGGGTTGAACGCGAACAGTGCTCCGCCCGCCAGTGCTGCGACGAAGGACCCGCCGAGCTCGTGCACGAGCAGCGCGACACCGGTCGCCCCCAGCGCGAAGGAGACGAGCAGGAGCACGTTGTGCTCGAGAACGGGACTGTGATGGACGAGATCGACCGGAAGAAGAAGGAGCGCTCCGGCGAGCATGTGCTCCGAGAAGGCTAGTGAACGCGGTAGCGGGTAGAAGAAGTTCGCCTCGAAAAGCCGGAGGGGGTGACGGATGATCTGATGCGCGATCCACGACAGGATCGAGCTCGTCAGGTACAAGTCGGCGCGACCTAGAACGCTGGGCGAGCCCGGGTAGACGAACGTGGCGTCGAGGCGCTCGGCGAGCGGCCACGTGTACGCGATGGTGAGCAAGACGTAGATGGCGAGGAAGGCGATCGCAACGAGCGTCGTGGGCCGTCCGGTGCCGGTCATCCGCGGGGGAGGCATCATTCCATGCTCAGCATGGGCAAAGGGGAGCGGTTCATTGACAAGAGCGGATGTCGAGGATCCTCGTTTCGGGTTCTCCCCTCACCCCGGCGGTACGACCTCGACCGGCAGGTCGAGCACGGCGGCCGGTCCGCCGAGACGCGCGCCGCCGACCTGCTCGAGCGCGAGCTCGAGGTCGTACGCGCCCGGGGCGAGCGGCGCGGGCAGCGCGACGCGCTGCGCGAGGCGCTCGCCCGCAGGCACATCGCGCGCGAGCGGGATGCGCGCGACGGCGTCGCGATCTCCGCCGCCCCGCCAGCGGGCGACGAGCTGCACTGTGTAGCGGGGATCACCGCCCGCGGTCGCCACGGGCCAGCCCGCCACGCCGAGGTTCGCCACTGCGACATCGAGTGCGAGCGGCCGCCCGGCCGAGGCCACGCGGGGCGCGTCCGTGACCGCGACGCCTGCGGCCGCCTCGACCGGGGCGAGCCGGCGGAGCGGAGTGCCCAGCAGCGAGCTGCCAGCGCGGCTTCCGCCCGCGATGGCGGCGAACCACCCCGAGTGGCGGGGCGGGCGATCGACGCGCGCCAGGATCCACCCGTCGCGCGCGAGGACGATCCGCACCTCGGGCAGGCGGAGGATGGCGGCGCGCGACGCCGCGTCCTCCCAGTACTCCTCCGGACGCAGGAGCAGCCAGCGGACGTGGGTCATGTCCACCAAATCGGCGAGCGCGTCCGCGCGGGGCAGCCGGTCGATCGTCGCGTCCACCAGCCGGCGGTGGGGTGGCGTGTAACCGGTGTGCCCGACGAGCAGCGGCAGCCAGTGGCGCGTTCCCCCCACCATCGCGTCGGGCTCCAGGGAGCCGCGGAAGATCGGGCTCTCGTGCTCTTCCGCGCGCGCATCGTGCAGGGGGAGCTCGAGCAGCGCGCCCGGGTCGCCCGCGGTCGCCTGCGTGACGGCATCGTAGACCGGCCGGTCCCGGCCCATGGGATGGATCTCGTCGAGCCCCGCGCCCACCAGCGCACGTCCGCGGTCGACCGCGACCGCGAGCGCGACGAGGGCGAGCACGAGCCGGCCCGCCCGCTCGGGAAGCCGCTCCCGCACGGCCTGGAGTCCGGCCGCGCCGAGGAGCGCCGTCCCGAGGCCGGCCACGACGACGAACCGCCAGGGAGCGCGCAGGAAGCGCGCGGGCGAGGCCGCGAGCAGGTCCACGATCGGCGCCGGCGGCAGGATGAGCACGGCGCTCACGATCGTGAAGAGAAGGCCGGCCGCCGCCGTCCGCCGCGCCGCCGACCTGCCGAAGAGGAGCGCCGGGACCCCGATGGTGGCGAGGAGGAGCGCGATCGTTCCGAACCAGCGGCGCATGAAGAACCCGACGAAGAACCAGAGCAGGCCGGGGGGTTGACGCCAGAAATCCGGGACGACGGACGCCTGCGCCTCGGCACGCCCGAAGTAGGGGCGCGATACGAGCAGCAGCAGTCCCGCGTCGAGCGCCACCAGGCCCGTCGCGACGAGGATGAAGCGCCCCCGGCCCGGCTCCCCGTCGACGAGCTCGCGCCCGGCCCACAGGGCAACCACCACGCCCGACATCAGCGCCATGTGATACGAGCTGAACATGGCCGCGAGGAGGACGAGAGCGAAAATGACGGCCCACCGTAGATCCGTCCGGCGCCGGAGTCGGAGGAGCACGAGCGCCAGGAGCGGGAGATAGACGTTCGGATACTGCAGGATCTGGAGGTTCCCCGGCACGCGCAGGGGGCCGAACGCGAAGAGGAGGCCGCCCGTCCATGCGACCAGCGCGTCGCAGCCGAGCGCGACGAGCAGGCGGTCCATCGCCAGCGCGGCGAGTGGATAGGAGACGAGCGCGACGGCGTTGGCGGCCAGGACGGCGTTGCCGGTCGACCAGAAGACCGGAGCGGCGACCACCACGCTCGAGGCGAAGTGCTCGGAACCGGTGAGCTGGGCGGGCGCAGGGTAGTTGATCGGCGCGTCCAGCAGGTGCGCGGACGCGGCGACGGTGGCGTGCGCGATCCAGCCGAACGCCCAGCAGATCATGCGCGCGTCGTCGGCCGAGACCAACGGCGCCAGGATACCGAGGCGCGGCACGGCGTGTCCCGCCGAACCGATCCACGGGCTCGCGGCGAGCAGAAACACGACGCAGTAGGCCGCGAGCGCCCGCCTCACGGCGGCGCCCCGTCACCGACCGCGAAGAGGAGATCGTCCCCGCCGGCCGCGACCAGACGAAGGCCAGCGGGCGGAGGGTACGAGAGCCACTGCGAGCGCTCCTCGGGCCGGAGCAGGTCGAGGTGGACGAGGATCGCATCGAGCCCCGTCTCGCGCCGGAGGGTGGTGAGCGCGTCCGCGTCGGGCAGGTGATCGGCGATCGTCATGCGCTCGCCGAATCCCGCCGGATAGTAGCTGCTGTACCCGTTCAGGAGCGGCCGCCAGTGGAGTGTCGAGCGATACATCGCCGCCGCATGGAAGGGCGGCCAGGGAAGGCCGCGTCCAACCGGGACCTCGAGGAGGGGTCCCCGGGAATGCTCGAGCACCTGGAGAATCGGTCTGGAAAGCGCCGGAACGGGTGCGATCGGATACGCACTCGGCAATGGGGGGCGGCCGGTGCCGGCGAGGCTCCGTCGCAGCTCTCCCGGCGGCCCGTGACCCGCATACTCGGCGTACATGCAGACCGAAATGGCGGCCACAACGGCGCTGCCGACGGCCATCCGGAAGACGCGCTTGCGAATGAGCGGTGCGAGGGAGGCCGCGGCGGTCGCCCACCCGAGCCCCGCGAGCAACGACAGGCCGATCAACCCGGCGACACCGAGACGGGACGGAACCCGGAGCACGTCGTACAGCGGCTTCAGGTGGACCGTCGGAAGCGTGACGGCCATGCCGTACCAGCGGATCTCCGGGGTGAACGACAGCAACAGTCCCACGAGACTCCACAGGACAGCGTGCAGCCACGCATGCCCGAAACGACCACTAACCTCTCGCTGCCCGCACGCGAGCGCGATTCCGCCGACAACGATCAGCGCGAGCGCGGTGACCGGCACCGCGGTGGCGGCCCCGAACAGACCCCAGGGAAGGGCCGTCGGCGGCTGCAATTGCCCTCGCCACACCGTCAGGTGTTGGAGGTCTGGGTTCTCGAGGCGCACGACGAGGTAGCCAGCGAAGCCGACGAGGAGGACCGCGGCGGCGAGCGACAGCGCGACTGCGAGGCGCAGTCCAGAGGCGCGCGTGGAGCGACGGACGAGCCGACCTGCGGCGATGAGCCCGGCCGGGATCATCGCTGCCGCCGCGACGTAGATGCCGCTCAGGCCTTGCAGCACGAGGAGAGGGACGAGCCGAAGGGCGTCCCCCAGGCGCACGGCCGGCGTGGCGACGAGGAGGACGATCAGCGGGAAGTACGGCAGGACGACGTAGTTCGGCGCAACGGGACCCCACTCCCAGAGCACCCAGCGCGTGGTGAGGAACGTCCAGGCCGCGACTGTGCCGCCGAGGTGCGAGCTCGTCCAGCGCCGCACGACGAGGTGAAGCGCCCAGGCAGTGAGCGCAACGCCGCCGAGCAGCGTCACATTGAGCGCCAGCGCCGGGCTGCCCGTGAGAAGGAACGCGGGCGCGTAGTACGGCAACGCCCCGACGCCGGTCTCGCAGTAGAAGAGGGCGTGCCGCGCCGGGTGGTAGATGTTCGCCTGCGCAAAGTGGAGCGGCGCGGTCGCGAGCGCGTGCGTCTGCCAGGCGAGTACCCAGGCGATCAGCAGCGTGTCGAAGCTGCAAGTGACCTCCGTGCTCGGCAGATGCGTGCGGAGATGCGCGGCGAGCGGCCAGGTGAGCCAGACGACCGCCACGCAGTAGAGCGCGAGCGGCCCGATCGCGGCTGCGAGACGCTGGCTCATCCGGCGACGATCTTCCGCGCGGCCCGCATGGTGGGGCGCGATTGTCGCCGTGTCCCCGCATCCCTGCAAGCGCTTGGGAGACACGTCGCGGCTCGCCGCTCGCGTCGCGGCGTGGTAAGGCCCGCCCGATGCTGGAGGGCGTCGCCGCGTCAGCCATCGCGCCGAGGCTCAGGCATCTCGTCCACCTGCCATTCACCGCCTGGACCGGGCTGGGACTCCTCACTGCCGGGCTGATGTGGATCGCTTGTCGATGGACATCGTCGCCGTCCGCGCGTGAACGGTTGCTCGTCGCGGCGAGTGTCGCCGTGCTCGCGGCGCTGGTCACGCTCCCGCTCGCGATCGCATGGGTTCTGCATGCTCTCGCGGTGTTCTTCGTCGTCGAGCGCTGCCGTCCTCGCTGGCTGGCGGTCATGCTCGTAACTTGCCTGCTCGCGGCCATGGTGTTGCTGCCCGTTCTCTACGTCGGATGGCTCGGCGAGCGTGGACGTCTCGCGCGCGAGTTCGTGGCCTTCGGCACCAACATGGCGCTCTTGCGCCTCTGGGGGCATGCCGCCGACCGGTGGCAAGGGACATCACCGGTGACGCCCATCCGGCGTTTTCTCCTCGGCACGATGTTTTTCCCCACCTTCGTGAACGGGCCCATCGAAGCGACTCGGCAACTGCCCGAGCCGTGGCCCGCGCCGGGCCTACGCGAGCTGCACACGGGGCTTCGGCGCATCGCCCTCGGCGTGACGAAGCTCACCGTGACCGCGTTGCTCTTTCCCGCGGGCTGGATCGATCCGCTCGCGCACGCTGCCACCGACGCGAGCGGTCTCGTGCTCTGGGGCTGGGGCGCGCGCCTCTACGTCTGGTTCTATCTGAGCTTCTCCGCGTGGTCGGACGTGGCCATCGGCCTCGGTGCGCTCACCGGCCACGTGGTGGTCGAGAACTTCGACGCCCCGTGGCGCGCTCTCGAGCCGGCCGACTTCTGGCATCGCTGGCACGTCTCGCTCGGGCTGTGGCTGCGTGACCGCGTGTACATTCCTCTCGGGGGAAATCGCCGCCACCGCGCCGTCAACGTGGGGGCGACCTTCACGGTGAGCGTCCTCTGGCACGTATGGGGGACGCTCAAGCTCCTCGGCCTCGGATACTTCCCCGCGCGCGCCTGGGGCGGCTTCTTCGTCTGGGGGGCGCTCAACACCGCCGGCGTGCTCCTGGGACGGCCGCTCGCCCGCGCCGTGCCAACGGACAGCGCCCTCGCGCACGCCGGCCTGAGGCTGGCGACATTCCTCTTCGCCTGCCTCTGCTGGGTCCCGTTCTTCCTTCCGCCGAGCGTCCCTTTCGACGAAGCGCTCGGCATGCTCGCACGGATGCTCTGGCCGATACACGGCTCCTGACCCACGTCGGTCCTTCAGGATGGGAGGACGCCGGCGCGCGTGGCGCCGTTCGCGTTGCCCGGAGGCGGCGGGCTGTTGTAGCATCCGCCCGTGAGCGTACGACCGGGGTCGGCCCGAGCGGGAAGTTTTGTCGTCTCCGATCTGCTCGATCAGGCGCGGACTCTTCCCGAGGCGTTCGCTGCACTCGTCGAGCGCGCACCCGACCATCCTGCCCTGACAGTCCTCGATCGGAACGATGCCGAGCTAACGGTCACACCGCGCGCGCTGTGGGCGCGTGCCCGCGCGGTGCAGGCGGCACTCTCCGCGCGTGGCCTCGCGCGTGGCGCCCTCGTCCCCCTGATCCTCCCTACGAGCACCGATGTGGTGGCGGTGTATCTCGGCACGCTCCTGGCCGGGGGGATCCCCACGCTGCTCGCTCCGCCGTCGAATCGGATTGCCGATGGCAACGTCTACGCAGAGCGTCTGGGAAGGATCCTCGCGCATGCTGATGCCGGGGCTCTCGTCTGCGATCGCGAGCTGGGCAAGGCGATCGGCGGCGTCGCGCCCCGCCGGACGGCGTTGTTGACCCCGGCCGACATCCCCCTCGATGCTGCCCCGCCAACGATCGTGGTGTCCGAGCCGGAAGATGTAGCTACCGTGCAGTACTCCTCGGGCTCGACCGGCGCACCCCACGGTGTCCTCCTCAGCCACCGGGCGATCCTGAACAACATACGCGCCATGCGCGAGCGCTTGAGTGTCACCGCGGCGGACGTGAGCGTCAACTGGGTTCCGCTCTATCACGACATGGGGCTCATCGGGTCGCTGCTCCTCCCGCTACTGACGGGCGGAACCGCAGTCCTCATCCCTACCACGGACTTCATGCGCGAGCCGACGCGCTGGCTCCATGCGATGCACCGCTACCACGCGACGCTCTCATGGGCGCCGAACTTCGCGCTCGCCCTCTGCGCCCACCGGCTGCCCGACGCCGACCTGGTCGACCTGGACCTCGCCAGCCTACGCATCATCATCGTCGGCGCCGAGCCGCTCCTGCCGGGGACGTTGGAGGCGTTCTCGGCACGCTTCGCGCGCTACGGCCTCGCACGGGAGGCGATCACCCCTGCATGGGGTCTCGCGGAGAACGCGCTCATGGCGACGGTCCATCCCGTCGACGAGCCCCCGCTCATCGAGACGATCGACCGTGAGGCGCTCGTGCGGGATGGGATGGCCAGGCCGAGTCCAGCGGGACTGCAGGTGGTTGCCGTCGGCCGGCCCCTGGCCCGTCACACGATCGAGATCCGCGATTCTGCCGGCCGAGCCCTTGGCGAGCGTCAGGTGGGCGAGGTCTGGCTGCGGAGCGATTGCCTCTTCGCCGGGTACCATAACAATCCAGCGGGGACCGCTGAGACGCTCGTCGGCGGGTGGCTCGACACGGGAGATCGTGCCTACTTTGCCGGACCGGATCTCTTCTTCGTCACTCGGCGCAAGGACGTGATCGTGATCGGCGGCATGAAGTACGCGCCGCACGACATCGAGAATGCCGCCAACTCGGTCGCCGGTGTACGACAAGGGTGCGTGGTCGCCTTCGGGGTCCTCGATCCCGAGCGCGGAACCGAGGACGTCGCTGTCGTTGCCGAGACACGGGAGACGGACCCCGACACGCTCGCACGTCTGCGCGACGCGATCCGCGACGCGGTGATGCGAGCGACCGGCCTGGCAGCCCGGCACGTCCTGCTCGTAGCCGCGGGAGGCGTGGTAAAGACGACGAGCGGCAAGCTGGCGCGAGCGGCGACCCGAGAGCGCTACGCAGCGGCCCTGGACTTCGCCGACGACCCTGTTCCCGCGCCGTGCTAGACGCCGTCCGATGCCGGAAGGTCAGCACGAGGATGAGCGGCTCGGCAACTGTGGCCGCAGCCGTCTCGCTGCTCATGGTTCTTCTCGGCGCCTGCGGAGGGAGATCTTCTCCGCGCGCTCCCGTCATCGCGTGCCTCGGTGACAGCATAACGTACGGCACCACGCATGCGAGCCCGACTGGGTCTCAGCGCGACGCCCAGGGCGGCTACCCGGCACGGCTCGCGCGCCTCCTCGGCGCGCGCGCCAGGGTTCTCAACCGCGGCGCGGGCGGAGCGAGCGCAGGCCTCTGGCTCCTCGACCCGCACCAAGGCGACGGTCCGGGGCTCTGGAACGTGCTGAAACGGAACCTGGACCCGCCGCCCCGCGGTTCGCCACCGGCCGGTGCTCCGAGCCTGGCGCTCGCCGTGCTCGAGGGCGATCGGCCCGACATCGTCGTGATTCTGCTCGGCGTGAATGACCTCTTCTTCGAGCGGCAGCAACGCGGCGACGCTGTGGTGGCCGTCACGCTCGACCGTCTGGACCGTCTCCGCGAGCAGGCCGCCAGTGTCGCGCGGACCGTGCTCCTCGCGACGCCGCTCCCGAATCATCGCGACCCGCCCGCCTTGGTGGACGATCTCGCTCGGCGCATTCGCGCGGCCCATGCCGATGCGCTGCCGCTCGGCGAGCGGTTCGCGGCCGCCGACTGGGAGCGCCTGCTGAGCGACGAGGTGCACCCGAACGAGGAAGGGTACGAGCTGCTGGCGCGAATCGTGGCGGAGGAGCTCGAGCGGCGCGGCCTCATCGCAACGCATGCGAGTTGATGTGGCCCCGCTGGCTCGCACCATGAGCCGTGTCGCATGGGTCCGCATCGTCCTCGCCACCGGCCTGCTCGCCCTCACGACAGTCGCGATCACGTGGCCGCTCTTCCGCCACCCGGCCAGCACGGTTCTCGACACCAAGTCGCTCTACGGCCCGGCCTCGGTCTTGGTCCAGCGCGACATCAACCTCAACATCTGGACGCTCGCGTGGGACTCGCACGCGCTGGTGACGGACCCACTGCACCTGTTCCACGCGAACGCCTTCTACCCGGCGCGTCATACGCTGGCGCTCTTCGATCACCTGCTCGGGATCGTTCCCTTCTTCGCGCCTGTCTACTGGGCGACCGCCAACCCCGTGCTGGCCCACCAGGTGGCCCTCCTCCTGAGCTTCGTCCTCGCGGGACTCGGCATGACGGCCTACGTCCTGTACTGGACCGAGGACGAGATGGCGGCACTCGCCGCAGGTTTCCTGTACGCCTTCGCCCCGTTCCGCCTCTGGCAGCTCGGCAACCTGCAGGTCATCTCCGTCCAGTATCTGCCGCTCGTCGCGCTGGCCATCGACGCGAGCCTCGACGGCCGCTGGGGGTACCGAGCGCCGCTCCTGCTCACCGGCGCGCTCGTCCTCTCCGCCTTCTCCTCGTACTACGTGGGCTATCCAGCCTTCCTCGTCGCCGGCGTGTACACGACGATGGGCCTCCTCGCGCGGGGCCGAGCCGGCCTCGGGCGGCTCGGCCCGATCGGCACCGCGATCACCGTCGCTGCGCTGGCGACCGCGGTCGTGAGCGTGCCGTACGTGCTCCTCCAGCGAAGCGGAGTGCTGCCCGACTACGAGAAGAGCAACTTTACGAGCCTTGCGTTCCTCACCATGCTCCGATTCGGGCTCCGGGGCGTCCTCCGCTTCTACGTGGTGCCGTCGAAGGAGAGCATCCCGGTCTTCCTCACCTACACCGCCATGACGCTCGGGATGACGGGCGTCCTCGCCCACCGGCGTCACCCCCGTGGCGCGCTCGTCATGGTCGGCGCGGTCGGGATCGTCCTCGCGCTCGGACCCTATCTCCTGCTGCCAGGGATCCGGCCCATTCCGCTTCCCTATCGCCTGCTGGCCGCGGTCGTCCCCGGCTTCTCCGCCCTGCGCGTCCCGCAGCGCTTCGGGGTCCTCGCGGCCCTCGCGCTCGGGAGTCTCTCGGGCCTCGGTCTCGCCGCCGCGCGACGATGGCTCGGGACGCGCGGTCGCGTCGCGGCGGCGCTGCCAGTGCTCGCGATCGCGGCCGTCCTCGCCGAGACGAGGCCCGGAGGGCTGCGGGGCTATCCCTTGCCGGTCGGCCCAAACGTGCCAGCGGCCTACCGCTGGCTCGCCGAGCACGGGAACGCCGCGCCGCTCCTCGAGCTGCCCCTTCGCCGCGTGAACCTGTATGGCGAGAGCCTCTCCATGTACTACAGCACGTTTCACTGGCTGCCGACCGTCAACGGCTACACGTCCTACCCACCGCGGTCGTACGTCGGCGTCGCGGAGGCGGCGGCGGGGCTGCCCCGCCCGGACGCCCTCGACGCGGTCCTCCGGCAGGTGCCGGTGCGCTGGATCCTGCTCCACCGCGATGCGGTCGCCGCCGGAACGAGCCCCGCGTGGGAGGCGACGCTCCGCCAGGCGCTCACGCCGGTCGCCGACTTCGGCGAGACGATGCTCTTCGAAGTGCCGGCCGATCGCCGGCCGGGTGGGGTGTCATGAGCGGGTGGCGCTGCGTCCTCTGCGAGCGGACGCGAGGCGTCCGCCTGTTCGCGAAGGGAGGCTGGGACTTCGTCCGCTGCGCGGCGTGCGGGATGGTGTCGCTCGATCCCCTGCCCTCCGCGGCGGACATCGCCGCGCACCACGAACGCTCGCACCGCGACGGCATCTACGCCGCCTTCGCCGCCGCCGAGGACGCACGCCGCGCCGTGGCGCGCCGCCGGCTCGCGCTGCTCCGCCCGCTCGCGCCGCCCGGACCCTGGCTCGACGTCGGCTGCTCCACCGGCGCCTTCGTGGCCGCCGCCGTGGCGGCGGGGCTCGCGGCGGAGGGCGTCGAGCTCGCGTCGGCCGCCGTCGTGGAGGCGCGGGCGCGCGGGCTCACCGTGCACCACGCGCCGATCGAGGACTTCGCGCCCGGCCGGCGCTGGGCCGTGGTGACGGCGTTCGACGTCGTCGAGCACCTGCGGGATCCGGTCGGCTTCGTGCGCCGGGCGGCCGGCTGGCTCGAGCCCGACGGGCTCCTCGCCCTCACGCTGCCCGACGCCGCGAGCCCGACGGCGCGGCTCATGGGACGCCACTGGTTCTACTACGCCCCGCCGGACCACGTGCACTACTTCACGCCGCCGACCGCGCGGCACCTCCTCGAGACGGCCGGGCTGCGCGCGGCTGCCGTCCGCCGCATCACGAAGCCGCTCACGCTCGACTACGCGTTCGCCCAGCTGGCGCAGTTCAACCCGCGCCTCGGCGGCGTCGCCCGTGCCGTGGGCCGCGTCCTCCCGCAGGCGCTGCGCGCCCGCGAGTGGCCGCTCCCGCTGGGCGAGATGCTGGCCCTCGCGCGCGCCGCTTGACGCGGCCTCCCCACGCGGGAAAAGGTCCCCGCCTCCCGATGCCCACACCGCCCATTCCGGTCCCCCCGTCCGTGTGGATGCAGATCCGCCGCCTCGCGCGCTCGCTCACCCCGCGGCAGCTCGCAACCCTGGTCCTGGAGGACTGGATCGGCGCCGTCTTCCGCTCGATCCCCGGGTTCACCGGGTTCACGCTCCGCTATCTCCTCTATCGCGCCCTGTTCGCGCACCTCGACGGTTTCTGCTTCATTTACCCGGGCGCGCGCATGACCCACACCTACGGCATCCGGTGCGGGCGGAACCTCCACCTGAACAGCGGCGCGTTCCTCGACGGCCGCGGCGGGCTGACGCTCGGCACGAACGTGCTCATCGGCCCGAACGCCGTCGTTCTCAGCTCGCAGCACCACTGGACCGACGCGAACCTGCCGATCATCCTCCAAGGACACCGCCTCGCCCCGGTCACGATCGGCGACGACGTGTGGATCGGCGGCAACGTGGTGATCACGCCGGGGATCACGATCGCGACCGGCACCGTGGTGGGCGCGGGCGCGGTCGTCACCGCCGATACCGCGCCGTACACGATCGTCGCGGGCGTGCCGGCACGACCGATCGGGGAGCGGCCGCGTCCGGCGTGAGCGGGCGGGCGCGTCCAATGCGGCAAGTCCAGGAGAATAATGTACGGCTCGTGGCCACGCAGCACGGAAGCCGGACTACTATTGCGAGCACCGTCCTGCCCTCTCGGCGCGTGGCGTCGGCGGCCGTGTTCCTCGCGCTTGTCGGCCTCGCCGGCTGGCTCCGGTTCTGGGGCATCGATCAGAGCCTCCCGCTCGTGACCGGCCGCCCGGACGAGCGCGAGATCCTCCAGTACACGGCGGGGTTCCCAGCGGGCGACCTGAACCCACGCTGGTTCATCTACCCCAATCTCTACTTCTACGTCGTCTTTGCCTGGGAGCGGCTCGTGCTTGCCGTCCGCGGGCTCTGGCTCTCGACGTCCGACTACGGGCTCACGCTGCGCACCGCGCTCCCGTCGCTGATCCTCTACGGGCGCTGGCTCTCCGCGCTCGCGGGGACCCTCACCGTTCCGGCGGTGTGGGTGATCGGGCGGCGGCTGGGGGGCGAGGGGCTCGGCCTCGCCGCAGCGGCCCTCCTGGCGACCGACTTCCTCCACGTGCGCGACAGCCACACGCTCAAGCCCGACACGCTGCTCGCGCTCGGCCTCCTCATCTCGGTCTGGCTCCTCGCCCGCTGGCGGGAGCGTCCCGGGCGCGGCGGTGCGATCGCCGCGGGCGTGGCGATCGGGCTCACCACCGGGATCAAGTACCCCGGCATCCTCCTCCTCGTCCCCGCCTGGGTCGCGGATCCCCGCGCCGGCCGCCGCGGGATCGGGCGGCTCCTGCCGAGCGTGGAGCTGCTCGCGCTCGTCGCCGCCGCCGCGCTCACGATCGTTCTCACCAACCCCTACCTGGTGCTCGATCTCGGGCGGACGCGGGACACGGCGACGTTCTCGACGCGCGCCGTCTACGCGACTCGTCCCGAGGCGACGCCGGCCGCCGGCGCGGGCGCGCTCGCCCGGGCGGTGACGTTCGTCCGGACGCGCGCCTTCGGCTACCACCTCGGCGTGTCGCTCCGTCACGGCGCGGGGCTCGCCGTCGCGCTCGCGACGCCGCTCGCGCTCCTCGTCGCGCTCCGCCGCCCCCGCCGGCCGTTCCTCGTGCTCGCGAGCGTCTTCACGGTCTTCTACTACCTCGTCGCCGGCACCTCGCCGGTCCACCTCGCGCGCTACCTGACGCCGCTCGTCCCGCTCCTCGCGCTCCTGGTCGCGGAGCTCGCGCGTGTCGCGGTCGCTCCGCTGCGCTCGCCCGCGCTCCGCGGGGCGCTGTTCGCCGGTCTCGTCGCCGCCCTCGCCGCCGAGCCGCTCGCAAGCTGCGTAGCCTACGACCGGATCGCAAGCCGCACCGACACCCGCGTGCTCGCCACGCGCTGGATGACGGACCACCTGCCGCCCGGCGCCGCGATCGCCGTCCTGGGCAGCGTCTACTTCCCGATCGCCGACCCCGACGTGCCGCCGGGCGCGCGCCGCATCGCGCTGCCGCTGGGTGCGACCGACCTCGGCCGGAGGGGCGTCGGCTACGTCGTGACGCACGAGCACCACCAGATCCCGTTCTCGCGCCTGATCCCGCAGCAGATCGAGGCGCTCCGGCCGCACCTCCATCTGCTCGCCGAGTTCAGCCCGTACCGCGACGGACCGGCGGGTGTGTTCGAGGACGAGGACGCGTACTACGTGCCCTTCTACGGCTTCGCCGGTGTGGTGAGGCCTGGGCCCGTGGTCCGCGTGTATGCCTACGACACGTCGCCGGACGGCGGCGCCGGCCTCCACGACTTCGACGGCGTCGAGCGACCGGGACCGCTCGTCCGCAACTACGCCTACTGGCGGGCGCCGTGAGATCTTTCCGCGAGACCCAGGACCGCCACTTCGTCGCGGCGGACGCCGCGCACTACCGGTGGGCGACCGAGGACCCCGCCTTCGCCCCGGTGGAGGACGCGCTGCTGGCGCCCGCGCTCGCCGGGCTCCGCTTCCCCTGCCTCGAGGTCGGCTGCGGCGAGGGGACGAACCTCGCCCGGCTGGTGGGGCGGGGCGCGGCAGTCGGAATCGACCGCTACCTCGACAAGCTCCGCTTTGCGGCGCGCGTCGTCCCCGCGGCCCGCCTGGTCGCGGCCGACGCGCTCGCGCTGCCCTTCCGCGACGGCGTCTTCGCGGGCGTCCTCGTGCGCGACCTCCTCCACCACGTGAGGGATCCGCGACGGGCGGCAGCGGAGGCCGTGCGGGTGCTCGCGCCCGGCGGGACCCTCGTCGTGATCGAGCCGAACGGCCGGAACCCGCTCATCGCGCTCCAGGCGCGTCTCGTCCCGGCGGAGGCGGTGCTCCGGCGGTTCACGCCCGAGAGCGTGCTCGCCGCGCTGGCGGGTCTGCCGCTCGCGCCGCCGCGGGTCGAGATGGCGCAGGGCCTGCCCCTCCGCCGGCTCGTCCTGCACTACCGCTTCGGCTGGCCCGCCCTCGGCCGCTCGCGCGCGGGAGCCGCGCTCCTCGCGCGCCTGGAGGACTTTGGCAGCCGGCTCCTCCCGCGGGGACGCTGGTCGTACACCGTCGTGCGCAGCCAGCACCTATGACCGGCTGCGGCATGCGCGTCCGGGTTCGCTTGTCGACGGCGTCTCTCATGGCGCTCGTTCCCGGGGCCGCCTTGCGCATCTATCCGATCCATAGACCCTATCCTGGGCTCGAGTTGCAGGAGATGTTCCCGAAGAACGCGATCATCGCGCTCGTACACGGGGATTGGCAGCCCTTCGGGCTTCATCAGGGCTCCGCCTTGCTCGACCTCCTCCGAACGCTGATCAGCGTGTGGTACGCCGCCGGAAGGCTCCTCGGAGTCTATCACGACCGCCTCGACGTACTCGCCGCCTTCGTCCGGAGTCCGCTTCCGTTCGTCATCCTCGGACGTGTGGTCGTATGTTCTGCATCCATCGCGTCGCTCTGGCTGGTGGGCATCGCTGGCGCTTCTCTGTTCGGGGAGCTGAGCGGCACGGCGGCGATCCTCTCCCTCGGAGCGATCTTCATCCACGTGCGCGAGTCGCACCACGTGTGGCTCGACGTACCAGCGGCAACGGTGGCGTTCGGGGCGGCGTTCGCAGCCGTGCGGGCAGTCGAGGACCGCTCGTCCGGTTCACTGGTGCTCGCGGCAGCCCTTGCGGGACTGGCGATCGCGGTGAAGCACAGCACGTTCCCGATCGTACTCCCGATCGTCATCGCGGCCGTCCTCGCTGGCGACATGGAGCCGGTCCGCGTGGCGCGCCGTCTCGCGTTCGTCGGCGTGGTCGCATCGCTCACCTACGCCGTCCTGTCTCCGGCCGTCCTCATCCATGCGCCCGAGACGATCAGGCTTCTTCGAGCGCAGTCTCAGATCATGTTCCATTTGAGCGCTGGCATCTCGCTGCGCGTGCTGGTCGGGGCTGGAATCGGCTGGGCGACGCTGCTGCTCGCGCTGGTCGGGCTCATCGCCTCTGCGCGCCAGGCACCGCGCCAGACCGCGATCCTCGCTGCGTTTCCCGTCGCCTACACCGTTCCGCTCATCCTGGCCTCGCTGCTGTATGCCCGCTACCTCGCCGTCGTCGCGCCGTTCGTCGCGCTTTTCGCGGGCTATGGTGCCACCGTCGCCGGCCGTCTGCTCCTTCGACGATGGTCCGCAGGCGGTGCAATGGCGATCGCGCTCCTCGTCGCGGCTGACCCGGCGATGCGATCTGCTCAGTACGACCGACTCCTTGCACGGGACGATACGCAGTTGCTCGCGGGGAGATGGATCTCCCGGCACATTCCCTTCGGTACTCCCCTTACGGTTCCCAATGTCGTCCCCTATTCCAACCCCATCCTCCCCCCCAACGCAGACCAGCTACGGCTCTACTATCCACGCGAAGCGGCGGCGCTGATCGTGCGCGGCTTGGGGGAGCCCGGAGAGACCTATCCGGCGCGCTACCTCGGATTCTTCGACAACCCGACAGAGGACTGGCAGCCGGGGACAGGGTTCGTCGTTCTCGCACGGCACCCGGTCGTGCTGCGCCGCAGGAATCCGCCGCCTCGGCTCGTCCACCGCCTCCGTGCAGCAGGTGCGCGACGCGTCGCGACCTTCCGCGCGATACGGCAGCCACTCGGGAGCGACGCGCTATACGACGAGCTGGACGCGGATTATCTGCCGCTGCGCGGCTTCGGGTACGTTCTCCGACCCGGCCCCAACATCACGATCTGGCAACTGCCCGGGTCGGGCTGACGTCGCGAGTCGGCCGCGCTGCGTGCGCTACCACGCCAGTTGCCGACGCGAGGGATGCTGGTCCGAAACCTCTTACGGGCGAACGCTACTCCTCCCGCCCCGTGGCAAAGGACCCGACCGCGGTCCCCGCACTGTGCGGCGCCATCCGCGGCACCACAGAACCTTCGGAAGGCCGAAACAGCGCCTAGCTGAAACAGACGTGAACTACGTGCCCCTCGCGGGGTTCGGCCCGCGGGTCGTCCGGCCGGGCCCGAACCTCACGATCTGGCAGCTACCGTGACCCCGGCGGGCCGGCGGGCAACGACGAGGACAGAGAGGCCGAGCCCCATGTCGACGTGCACGAGGAGCCGGGCCTCGAGCCCGTAGATGGCCGTGAGGAGCGCGTTCACGGGCCGGGGCGGGAGCGTGAGGTCGCTCGACGTGGGCCGCGTGGCCCGCGTGCGCCGGCGCACGAACATCCGCACGAAGGCCGCGGCGGGGAAGAGGAAGCCGTTCGCGTACGAGCACTTCACGACCTCGAACCCCGCGCGCGCGACGAAGGCCGCCATCTCGGCGCGGCGGAAGCGCCGGGCCGCGTGAACAACGACGTCGTGCGGGCCCCGAAGGAACTCGAAGGCGGAGTCCGTGACGACGAGGAGCCCGCCCGGCCGGCAGACGCGGTACGCTTCGGCGAGCGAGCGGTCCACGTCGGCGAGCGCGCGATGATACAGGACGTCGAGCAGCGCCACGATGTCGAACGACGCGGCGGCGAGCGGCAGCGCCACGGCACTCGCGCGGGCGAGGTCGGTGCACCCGTGCGCGCGGCAGAGGGCCAGCGCCAGCGGATGCAGCTCGACGCCGCACGCGGAGCCGTAGCGCGCCAACAGGCGGAGGTTCGCGCCGGTACCGCAGCCGATGTCGAGGCTCCGAAGTCGCCGCCCGCGCGGCGCCGCGAAGCGCTCGATCATGCGCGCGACGATGGCGCGCTTGCCGCGGAACCACCAGTGGGCGTCCTGGACCGCGGCCATCGCCCGATACTCGAACTCCTCCACGCGCCTCCGTCCGGCCTACCGGCCCATCGTGCGGCGGAGCCGTAGCGCCGTCGCCAGGTACTTCGTCCCGCGTCGCACGAGCCCTGCGAGGCCCGCCGCGGTCTTTGACTCGCCCGCGTGCCGCGGCGTGTTCCGGTACGGCACCTCGACGACCCGGTAGCCGAGCATACGGCTCCGGTGCAGGAAGTCGATACAGTACTCGCCGTAGTCGCCGGCGAGCCGGATGCGCTCGACGACCGCGCGACGCGCGCACACGAAGCCGCTCGTGTAGTCGGTGATCGCGGCGCCGAGGAGCAGCCGCAGGAAGCCGTTCAGCACGCCGCTCGCCAAGCGGTGGAGCGGCACGTCGTCGCGAGCGTCCACGGCGCCCGGCACGTAGCGCGAGCCGACGGCCACGTCGGCCTCCGCGGTCGCCGCGAGGAGCGTCGGCACGAGCTCCGGCGGCATCGACAGGTCGCAGTCCATCCATGCGACGGCCGCACCGCGGCTCCGGTCGATCCCCTCCTGGATGGCGCTCGTGAGACCGCGGACGCCGACGCGGCGCACGGCCCGCACGGCCGGGTGCGCGGCCGCGTAGCCTTCGACGGCAGCCGCCGTGCCGTCGGGTGAGTCGTCATCGACGACGAGCACCTCGTACGCGGTGTCGTCGAGGGCGCGCTCCAACCGCTCGAGCAGGGCGAGGACGTTGTCGCGCTCGTTGAACGTCGGGAGGACGACCGAGAGCTTCACCCGCGTCAGTGCTTGGCCGCGGCACGCAGCTGGGTGCAGACGTAGTCGATCTGGTCCTCGGTGAGCGATCCGGACGACGGCAGGTACAGGCCGTCGCGGCATAGCCGCTCGGCTACCGGGAACTGCCCGCGATACTCGGGGCGGTAGTACACCGGCTGGAGATGCATGGGGATGAAGAACGTCCGGGTCTCGATCGCGTGATCGGCCAGATGCTGCCGCACCTGATCGCGCGTCGCGCCGAAGCGCGCGCTGTCGATGAGGAGGGAGTACATCCAGTACACGTTCTTAACGCCGGGCGTGGCGGGCGGTAGCGTGAGCCCCGGTGCGTCGCGCAGCCGCGCGTCGTAGAGGCGGGCGTTGTCGATGCGCCGCTGGACGAGCCAGTCGATCCGCTCCATCTGCGCGACGCCGATGGCGGCCTGGAGGTTCGTCATGCGGAAGTTGTGGCCGATGGCCCGGTGCCAGAAGTGCCGCTCGGCCGAGAACGCGTGATCGCGGATGTTCCGCGCCTTGGCGGCGAGGTCCGCGTCGTTCGTCGTGATCATCCCGCCCTCGCCGGTCGTGATGATCTTGTTCGCGTAGAAGCTGAAGCAGCCGCACTCGCCCATGCCGCCCGTGCGTCGGCCCCCGATGGTCGCGCCGTGCGACTCGGCGGCGTCCTCGACGACGAGGAGCCCGTGGCGGCGCGCGATCGCCAGGATGGCATCCATGTCCGCCGGATGCCCGTACGTGTGGACGGGGACGATCGCCTTCGTGCGCGGCGTGATCGCGCTCTCGATGCGCGCCGGGTCGATGTTCCAGGTGCGCGGCTCGGTGTCGACGAAGACGGGCGTCGCGCCGCAATGGCGCACTGTGTTCGCCGTCGCGATCATGGTGAACGTCGGGACGATCACCTCGTCGCCCTCGGTGATGCCGAGCGTGTACAGGGCGAGCTGGAGAGCCGACGTCCCACTCGTGCACGCGACGGCGTGGCGGGTGCCGCAGAACTCGGCGAACATCTTCTCGAAGCGCGGGATGAACTTGCCGGCGGACGAGATCCAGTTCGTGCGCACGCACTCGACGACGTACTTCTCCTCGTTGCCCGCGAGGGTCGGCTCGCACACCGGGATGAAGGTGCCCTGCTCCTCCGTCGCGGGAACGCGATGGATCAAGAGCTTGATCTTGGGCTCGGGCCCGGGCACTATCCCGGCGAATTCGCCCAGCTCCTCGATCTGCAGCGGGTGATACTCGATCATGGCAATGCGCGCTCTCCAGAGGCTCTCGGGCCGACACGCGCTGTCTATCGCAGGGGTGCTCGGCCAGTCAACGCGATGCGCGGTCCCGTGAGGGCGCTCGGACGGGCGATCGCCGTCCTCGTCGGGTACGCCGCCGCGATCGTGGGCCTCACGTGGCCGCTCGGGGCGCATCTGGCTACGCATCTGCCCGATACGGTACTGCCCTGCCGCTGCGACACCCTGTACATGGCGTGGATCCTCGCCCGCGAGAGTCGCTGGCTCGCGACGCGCGCGGTCGACTTCACCGACGCCGGCATCTTCTACCCCGCGCGCCAGACGCTCTTCTACGGCGACACCGGGTTCGGCGCGCTGCCCTGGTTCCTGCCGACCTTCCTCGCGACGGGAAACCCGACGCTCGCGGTGAACCTCGTCTTCCTCGGCGGCGTCGCGCTCACGGCGACGGCGATCCATCTCGTCGTGCGCCACTGGACGGCGTCGCACGCGGCGGGCTTCGTCGCCGGCGCGACGTTCCTGTCGAGCTCGTGGGTGCTGCGCCTCTTCATCCCGAGCGCTCCGAGCTACGCTGTGCTCGTGTACCTTCCCGTCCTGATCGCCGTCGTCGCGGTCCCGTCGCGCCGCGTCGCCGGCACGCTGCGGGCGCTGCCGCTCGTCGTGCTGCAGAGCCTCACGGACGTCGTCTACCTCGCGGCCGCGACGTTCGCGCCCCTCGTCGTCCTGGCGCTCGCACGGATCCTGCGGCCGTCGACGCGCACGGCCGGCCTCGGCCTCGCCGCCGTCCTGGCCCTCGCCCTGCTCGCCCTGGCGCCCGTCTACGCCGGCCACCTGGCCGTGCGCCACACGGAGCCATTCGGGTCGCCGTGGCAGGCCGTGTGGGTCGGGGGTTGGCACCTGACGCTCCCCTGGGTGCCGTTCCTGCTCGGGCCGCTCGTCCTCCCCGGCGTCGTGTGGCTCGTGATCGTCGCGGGCCTCGTCGCGCACCTCGTCCGCCGCGACGGCGCGGGTCACGAGTCTGGCGGGAAGCGGGCGCGGGCCGGCTGGCTCCACGCGGGCTTCTGGGCGATCACGGGCTTCCTTGCGTCGCTGCCACCGGAGCTCGCCTGGCAGGGGCGGCCGGACGTGACCTTCACGCTCCCTCACCTGGCCCTCGCACGCTGGCTCGGCATCTACGAGATCGTGCGCGTGCCCGGCCGCCTCGCGCTCGCGAGCCTCGTCGGCGTGGCGCTGCTCGCGGGCCTCGGCTTCGGCGCGCTCCTCGGCTGGCTCCCGGCGGGAATCCGCCGGCTCGGGAGCGTCCTCGCAGGCGCGGCGGTCGTGGGCACGATCACCGTCGGCTACGCCCGCGCGCTGCCGACGCCCGTGGGGGCGTATCCGCTTCAGAAAGCGGTACGCCCCGACACGGCGGTCGTCACGGCACTCCGGGGCGGGAGCGGGCCCGTGCTCGAGCTCCCGATCGGACGCGGCGACGACGTCCCGGCGCCCAACCTCCAGGCGAGGGCGATGTACCGTGCGATCTTCTACGACCGGCCGCTCGTGAACGGCTACTCGAGCTACTGGCCGCTGAGCTTCCTCGAGCGCATGAGGGCCGCCGCCGACCTGCCCGCGCCGGCGGCCGTGGCCGAGCTGCGGCGGACGGCCGATCTCGCGACGGTCGTCGTCCGTCTCGCCGAGATGCCCGAGGCGTCCCGCGCCCCGTGGTTCGCGCTCAAGGGTGCCGGCGGCGGGAACGGCCTCGCGTTCGTCCTGCGCGACGGGACGGATCTCGTCTTCGACGTGCGCTCCGCGCCGGCAACGGGGGTTACGCCGCCTGCAACGCCGCCTTCGACTCAGGGCGCGGTGGGCGCTGGTTGCGGATCGCCTTCCACGCCATGCGGAGCGTCACCTTGATCCCCTCCATGCTGAGGAACGGGAACGTGATCGGGGTCAGGCAGACGTAGGAGGAGTCGACCTTCGCCAAGATCATCTCGGATCCTTCGTCCAGGTGAAGGGTGGCGTTGTAGGTGGCGAGGTATTGCTCGATCGTCGCGATCAGCGCGTCGACGCTGTGGAAACTCCCGCGGCGGATCCGCCCACCGTCGGGCAGCTCACACCGGCCTCGCGGGCGATGGCAGCGTTCGCTCGCCCGGCGGCGGCGAGGAGGATGATCCGAGCCCGCTGCACGAGCTTCTGCGGGGTGTTGCCTGCACGCACGAGGAACTCAAGGCGCTTGCGCTTGGGGGGGCGTCGAGCGGAAGGGGCGGCCGGCTCGAACGCCTTCACCGCGCAGCCTCTCGGAGCTCCAGCTCGTGGATGCCCCACCACTCCCAGTTCTCATAGAGGTGCAGGGGCTCGGGGTCGCGGCCGGGGGGGATCACGAGGCGGAGATGGGCCGTGCGCGAGGGAGGGAATGGAATCTCCATCCGGACGTCCGAGGGGTGGTCGAGG
>Ga0137403_10000667_pt1 | contig 44170 bp, 29 predicted proteins | sample CZOMad2_1_16fung_FD_122057 | JGI IMG/M metagenome (GOLD analysis project Ga0137403, IMG submission 122057) | Vadose zone soil fungal communities from Angelo Coast Range Reserve, California, USA - CZOMad2_1_16fungal (Hybrid Assembly) | ecosystem: Environmental > Terrestrial > Soil > Vadose zone...
TCGAAAGCGCTGCGAGCCGGTGTGGAACGTGTTTTCGGTGAACAAGTGGAAGTGCAGCGTTGCCAGATTCACAAGCGACGGAATGTGAAGGAGTACCTGCCCGAGAACTGCCAGAAAGATTACGATCGGCGGATGCGCAATGCCTACGCGATGAACAACTACGCGGAGGCCAAAGAGGCGTTGCAGAAAATCTTCCGGCAACTGGAGAGGATCAATCCGAGCGCTGCCCGGAGCCTGTAGGAAGGGCTGGAAGAAACGCTGACGGTGCATCGCTTGGGTATCGGAGCGGTGTTGCGTCGGAAACTGGCCACCACCAATCCGATCGAATCGTGCTTGTCGACGGTGCAGCGGGTGGCGCGTAACGTAAAGCGTTGGCGCGAAGGAGATCAGCCGCTGCGCTGGACCGCCACCGGACTCTTGGAAGCAGAGAAAAAGTTCCGACGCATCAAAGGCTATCAAGAAATCCTGTTGCTGAAGGAACGCCTGAATCCGTCGCGCATTCAACAGAAGGAGGTCCGGACAGTGGAAGTCGCTTGAGCTTGGTTGTAGGTAGACTTACAGTGCGGCGCGTGTCAACGACCTTGAGACACATGCTCACGGAATTTAGTGAGTTTTGTCATCTGAATTTGCTGGTCTGTTGATCCAGACCTCGGTCGGAACCGAAGGTGGTTTGGGGGCCTGTCGAACGAAGCGCTCCGGGTGAACTCGATAAGCCCCATCGAGAACGCTCTGACGCTGCTCCAGGATCAGCGCAGTCTGTTCGTAGTGAACCATCGCCGGGGTGAGCAGAGCCAACCCGGAGTGGCGGTGTTCCTCGTTGTACCAACGGAAGAATCTCTGGGAGAAGGCCCGGCTGTCTTGGATGCACCCGAAGCGATCCGGGAACTCCGGCCGATACTTCATGGTGCGGAACTGACTCTCGGAATACGGATTGTCGTCAGAGACGTGCGGCCGACTATGCGTCTTAGTGACGCCTAGATCGGCGAGTAAGAAAGCTACTGGCTTGGAGCTCATCGAAGTACCCCGATCAGCATGTAGCGTGAGTTGGCCAGGTTGGATGTTTTGTTTCGCGCAACTCTCCTCGATCAGTCGCTTGGCCAGTTCGGCACTCTCGCGCATCGCGACCATCCAGCCGGTGACGTAGCGGCTAAAGACATCGAGTATCACGTAGAGATAAAAGTAGGTCCATTTCGCTGGTCCGAGCAGCTTGGTGATGTCCCAGCTCCAGAGCTGATTGGGAGCCGTGGCCAGCAGTTCCGGCTTCTTATAGGGCGGATGAATCAACTGATCCCGGCGTTCTCGGGACTCACCTCGTTGCTCGAGCAAGCGATACATGGTGCGGATCGAGCAGTGATAGTGCCCTTCATCGAGCAAAGTGGCATAAACAGCGGCTGGCGAGCGATCTTGGAAGCGTTCTTCGTGCAAATGAGCCAAGACCGTTTCGCGTTCTGCCGGACCGAGTGCGCGCGCCGGCGATGACCGCAACGCGGTCGCCGCCGGAGAAGAAGCCTTACGCCGATCCCGGTAGTAAGAGGCGCGGGGCATACACAGAGCATGGCAAGCAGCGCTGGTGCCAACGTCGCTCGCTAGTTTCGTGACCGCGGCCATCAGGATTTCTCCTCCGGGTCCTGCTCCGGAATCGGGTGACCCAACAGCGCAGCCACTTTTTTTTGTACGTCGATGATGATGTGAGCCTTCCGCAGATCTTCACTCAAGCCTGCATTCTGACGACGAAGCTTCTGATTTTCTTCCTCTAGCGGGTTGCGTTTGGATTTCGGCCCGCGTTTCTGAGGAGTCAGAGCCTCGATGATTCCCGTGGCCCGCTCTCGCCGCCAGTAGGTCAGCAGAGACGAGTACAGACCTTCGCGGCGTAGAAGGGCGCCGAGGCCACCTCGCGTCGCAGCAGCCGCTTCCGCCTCTTGCAGGATCCGTTGTTTGTATTCCGCTGTGTAGGTCCGCCGCTTCGCTTTGGCAACCACTTCGGAATCCGGCCGCGAAGCCGGCATCGCATCGGCAACCGCTTTGGCTGCCGCTCCACTGCGCTGCGGCTCGCTTCGCTCGCCTTCGCTCCGTTCCGCGCCAGCCAAAGCCCCTGAGGAAAGAACACCAAGAGAAATGCCACTCATCTCTTCCTTTTTCTTTCTCGCCCTGCTCATTAATTAAGGGCACTACTGGTGTCTCACGGACGTTGGCACGGAGGGGTCTGCCAGTGTCATGTAGGTGTCATATGAACGGCGAGAAAAACTACAAAAAGCGAGTAAAAAAAGAAATGAGAAGGAAAATCTGATTAACCCGATTTGATCAGAACTTGCTGATTTCCCTCGATTAAGCTCGGCTCCGGCAACTTGCGATGAAATTAAATTCACGGCTGTTAACCGAAGGGTTGCTAGTTCGAATCTAGCCCGGGGAGCCATTCTCCCTCTTTGGTTTCAGCTGCAAAGCATCGACTGAAACCAATCCAGAAAGTAGATTCGCTCACGCGGACGCCCGTCGCTATTCGTCTTCCAATTCAACTGCGTTCACTTGCGCCTGAAGGAAAATCTCGACGCGATTTGTGGTCCAAACGGCAATGCCCGTTCCAAAAAAGTCAGAGTCTTCGGTCCATACGGCACAGGCCAATCCGAGTGCCGTGGCCAGCACGGGCCAATCATCCTCGTCACGACCGCGCAAGCGCTGCCGGGCTTCGGCTTCAAAAAGGACATAGAATTCCTGATCGACTGGTTCAACGATGTGTTGGAGATACTCGATCGCCGCTGACACATCGGCAACCGGCTTCCCTTTTTTGACGAGCAGAGGAGGCAAATACTTTTGCGCGTCGACGAACGCAACATCGGGTGCATAGAAGCGGACGCCGTGGGCCGTGTAGGTATCGAGAAGGTGCCGGACACGACGGCCCAGGACGGCCCAGGACGGCCCAGGACGGCACGGATCAGGATGTTGGCATCGAGGACGATCATCTCAGCGTGATGGGTTCTTGGATTGATGACGCAGTTGCTTGAACTCCGCGACTACTTCTTCTTCATCCATATCTGCCAGCACCTCGGCCAGCCGGGTAGCCGCCGCTTTGAGTTCACCGAGGTCGGCGGTCTTCGGATGCTTCCTCCGCGTCGGGACATAGACACCAAGAGTTTCCCCGCGGCGTGTGACGGCAACGGGGGAATCGGATTCTAGGAAGCTGGCGATGCGTTCCCGGAATTCGCGCACGCCAACCTTGATGGTAGTCATAGCGGTCTCCTTGCGTACGCACAAGTGTACACATACGGATGGATATACGTACCGTAGTGAAGGAAGGATCGATTCCACCGCCTTTCTTCTCTTCGACAGGTTGCCCAAAAGTTGCCCCATTGAGGGTCGGGATTTAAGGTGGTCCGGTCGTAAGCGAACCGAATAAGGCATTTAGAGTTTTGCAGCCCCGGCTGTTAACCGAAGGGTTGCTAGTTCGAATCTAGCCCGGGGAGCCAAATTCTCCTTCTTCTTCAACTTACGGACAGTTTGGCGAAGTCTGCGTCGCGCTTGCGAGCGAGATCGAACAACTTCTGGCGGACGGAAGCGGGAACGTTTCCGGCCTAGTTTAGTTAGGTTGGTCAACTAGAGGGACTCCAGATATGGACGCATGACATTGCCGACACGGCAGACGTGCGGCGGGATTCCTTCAGCGCTTCGATGGCGACTTTAGGGGCCCAGGCATTTTGACCGATGGCCATCTGCTGCGTGGTAAAGTTGTGGAAGCGATACGCGTCCTTGCCAATGAAAATTTAAGCCCAATGAGCGGCCGAAAATTCTCAATCCCAATGATGCTGAAGCAAAGAAAGCTATCAATGCGCTTCAGAATCTCCACACGGCGAATCACAAAGACTCAGCAACGAGCAAGAATTAATCCTGCAGAGACGTCCAAACGTTTCACTAATCGAATGAAAGGGGTTCGCTGGGAACTTCGCTTGAGTAGTACAGAGCCTCGATGAGCGCCATGGTTTGGAACGCATCTTCAAAGTGCGACGGCAAAGTGGAAACGGATCCTTCCGCGAAGCACTGAAGAGCGCCCATAGTTCCCATAAAAGCGTCGGGAAAGTTGTTCCCGCCAACCGGGACGGAGCGCCAGTGCGGGGAATCTGAGCCACGCTCGGCGTATTCGGCGGTATCTGGTTTCCCAATAGGATAGTCGAGGTTGACGCCCATAGTGATGCGTGCCGAGCCGTTGAGCCCCTCCCATTGGACAAAGCTGTGCTGATGCTCCGGGCCGAAGTTGTGGTTGTGATTGGTCGCAACGAACACGCGCTTGGAGTTGCCGTAGTCGAGGATGGCGATGGTCTTGGTGGCCGCGAGGTTTGCCGTGTGCGGGTTCTTTACGGTGCGGGCGTAGACGCCCTGGGGATTGCCTAGCCATGAACGAATAAGGTCGAAGTAGTGAATGCTGTGATAAAGGATTTCGAGCCTCGGTGCCGTCGCAAGAAATGTCCACAGATGCCAAGGAGTATAAGTCCTTGTCTGGACTTCGATGTCGTGGATCTCACCAAGCAGACCACTGCTCGCGAGCGCAATGACCGCGAGATTATTCGGAGAGTACCGAAGAGAGAAGTTTACAGCGGCGATGAAAGACTTGCTCCGGCAAAGGTCGCGAATGACGCGAGCTTCTTGCAGAGTCTCCCCCATCGGTTTCTGGATGAGCACGGTAGCACTGTCGGGTAGCTGCGGAAGAATGTGGACAAGCTGAGAAGCGGGAACCGCCACATCGAAGATGGCGTCCCGCGGAGCGAAGCGCACGGCTTCAACAAGGGAACCGAATGAACGTGGAATGTGACGCTCAGATGCGAGCGCTGCTGCTTTGTTTCCATCTTGGTCCATCAATCCGATAACTGGGAATCCAGCCTTTTCGTAAGCAGGTAGATGTGCGGCGCGAACGATGCCACCGGCCCCAATGACGACGATAGGACGGATCTGCTTGGGGCGAGGTTGCCGGACTCCTTGAAACGCTGCGGCAATGCGCGCTTCAAGGCTTTCCGTGTTGGAGGGATTTGGCATCACTGGATCTCCGTGTGAGATATCGAAGGTCAAGCCGGTAGGTAACAGCGCAGCGTGACCGGCTAATGTTGGCGAGGCTGCTGGTTTCCAGAATTCTCCAGAGCCCTCCTGATGATCGCCGCGGTCTGTACGCCCATCATTGCCGAACCAACCTTGTTGAAATGGAAGGCGTCCTCGAAAAGGTCAGCATGCTGGGTCATAAGAGCATGTTGGTCATCGATGGGAATTCCCCCCGTTTCGATAAACTCTCGAGCGATGGCATTCCTCGCGTCAATGCAGGGATTCGAGGCGCCGTTCGATGCCTCAGGTTTGACCGGGGTGATCGTAGCCCAGATGAGCTTGCCGTGACCGGGGAGCGCCCGAATCGCTTGAAGAAAAATAGGGAAGCCGGACTTGAATTGCGCTTCGGTATAGCCCCACCCGTGCAAGCCGTTGTTGAAGTGAACTACAGCGAAGGTGACGCTCTGTAGCGCGGCGAACTCGGCAATTTGGCGGGGAAGGCGAGGATCGCCTACCGACGTCGACGACGCCAAGAGGTAGACATTGGCGATGCCGCCAAGATCTTTGGCTACCTGCGGGAAATAATTGCGCGTAATCGAGTCGCCGAGAAGAAGGACGTTGGGCAGCTTGGGGTCGGCGCCTTGCGGCCGAACTTCCCAGGTCCACTCGATCTCCTCGGGAATAGAAATCTGGTCCTGCGCGCAAACGAGTGCAGGCCCGTCGAGCAATAAAGAGGAAATGACGAGCACCAAAGACATGCAGCGGGCTGCAGAGATTTTTGAGAACAGCGTTCTAATGTAATCTTTACCGACGTTGTTCATGCCACTTTTCATCGCTTACACAACTTTCAAAAAAATTGCCTACACGCTGCTGATAGCGAGCAGCACAATCGCAACCGTCAAACCTGCGATGCCTGAACCCAAAAGCAATCTTGCAGAGAGGCTGGCGTGTTTCCACTCGCCCGTCAAAACTCCCGCCATGGTAGCAGTCATGATCATGAAGATCTGCAACAGGCCCCATCCGACCGATGTGCCGAGTGAACCGAGGTAAGTTGCGCTCATTCCATACAAAGCAAATGCTCCCATCCAGAGAACGCCCATCAAGGAAGATAGCAAGAGGTCTGGCGGTGCAGGGCGAAACAACGTCCAGGTCCGATTCTTGACTAACAGCCACAAGCTGTAAGCCACGTTGGGAATAAGCCCTCCCGCTAGCGCAATGGGCCAAACTGCATAAGCGGCGTGCACTGGCTGGTTACCAAAAACTACGGCGGATTTGGCAATATCCTGCCCAAAAGCGAACGAGTAATTGAGCATGGGTGCCATCAGGCCACACAGCACAGCAAGAAAAATGGCCGCAAGATAGGATCGATGCGACGGGCTCTCAGGAATCGCGGCCGCACGTTCTTTGATTTGACCACTCCACGCGGTCAAGAAAATTCCGACCGACATAACCACGACGCCGCTCAAGATCAGTATTAATCCCTGTTCTTTGGCTAGCCCCCGTTGCTGAACAAAGAGTGGCACCAGAGTTCCGAGAACTGCGCCGAGACCGACGATGATCGCGTACGCGATAGCCAAACCAAGGCGCTTCACGGAAACCCCGAAGAGAATTTGCGCGATACCCCATCCGGCACCCAGCAATATCGGAGTGGCAAGCTGCTGAAGCGTCAAAGCTCGGTACGTCTCCAACAGACGGTCCACAAAAGCAAAGGCGAGTATCCAGGGAATGATCACAAGCGAGACCACACTGAAAACAAGCCAAACGTTCTCCCATTTCCAGGCACGTACAAATTTGGACGGCAGCATGCAAGTGCCGGACATTAATCCCGCGACCATTACGAGAAACACTCCTGCCACGACAGAATGTCCCATCAATGATTTCCGCCCAAAGACAACTTCAAGTCAGATGATGCGCCTGGCTCCTGCGGAGTTTTGTAACTTCCGTTCGCAACCGACGCCGGGAAAACGAAGTGACTGCGTAGGTGCGGAATGTGCTCCAGGAACGACAGCTCGTGTCCCAGCGCAATGTGATTGAACAGAACGAGGTGCTGATGCACTTGCCCCATGTCCCCTACGTGAGGAACTACGGGAAGCGAGAATTTCTTTGCAAGGAGACTGACGGTGAGAAACTCACTGACACCCGCCAGCCTGGTGCAGTCAGCCTGTACATAGTGCAGGGCCGAAGCCTGCATAAAATTCTTGAACACCACTCGATTCGGAATATGCTCGCCCGCCGCGATCTTGATAGGAGCAATTTCGCGCGCCAGCACAGCGTGTCCATGAACGTCGTCAGGATGTGTGGGCTCTTCGATCCAGGAAGGCCGGTACACGGCGAGTTCCCGCGACATCCGGATAGCGACTGGAAGATTCCAGCGTTGGTTGGCGTCGAACATGAGAGCGCCGGACTTCCCGATGCATTCCCGAAGCGCCTCAGCTCGCCTTAGATCGCGGCGCTCATCGTCCGATCCTACTTTTAGCTTGAAAGCTCTGAAGCCCGAGTCGAGAGCACGCTGGGTCAGATCGCGGACCTTCTGATCGTCATATGCCATCCATCCAACGGATGTGTCGTAGCCGGGATAGCCACTCTGCAGAATCGGAATACGCCCGCTGCGGCTTGCCTGTTGGTCCTCCAGCATTTCGAGGACGTCTTGTTCGCTCAAGACCTCTTCCAGATAGCTCAAGTCCAGAAGACGAACGACTTCGCTGGGAGTCAGATCGAGAAGCAATTTCCACAGAGGTTTGCCCCGGCTTTTGGCCCAAAAATCGAAACAAGCGTTGGTGATGGAAGCCAGCGCAAGGTGCACCACGCCCTTGTGAGGTCCAAGCCAGCGGAGCGATGGATCGTCTGCCAGTTTCCGAGAGGCACGCCCAAAGTCTGCCATGAGTTCTTCAATAGCAGCGCCGGCGAGAGGCTTGGCGAGCATCTCAATCGCTTCGCACACCAGCTTGTTGCCATTCCCCAGAGTCAGTGCGATTCCCGTTCCTCGAAGCCCGTTCTCGCCCCTTAGACACGTGACCGCGAAGCTGTATTCAGAATTCGTGTGGACGGAATCTGTGCCCGCTCCAGGAGGCAGCGGAAATCGTGCGTCGTACGTCGAGACCGATCGGATCGACGCGTCAGGCATCGGCGCCTTCCGCACCGGCGAGCGCAATGGCTTGCGGTCCGACATCATCCCCCATGAGTAGTGCGGTTCTCCCAGTTGTCATAGGCTGTTTTGGCAAAGCGGGCCATGGCTTTTTTCACGTATTGCTCGGCAACCTCGCCCTCTGCTTCGCGCACAAGGTCAATGATTCGTTGGTGCGCTTCCAAATCTTTGTCCCACGGAGAAGTTGTCTGACCGCTGGCGGCGACTCTCATACGCACGAATGCAAAGAACGGCACGAGAAGCCGGCGGCTCTGCTCGACAATAAACGGATTGCCGGAAAGTTCGCACAGCCCCAGGTGGAATTGCAGATCATACTGGAGCAACGCTGCGCAATTTCCCTCGTTTGACGCCTGTCGCATACTATCCACGGCAGACTGAATTTTGGACAGGTTGGGTCGCATTTGCACTGCGAGACGAGCCGCTAATCCTTCCAGGGCTCCGCGGAGTTCGTACATTTGTGCAACGTCCTTCTCGGTCAAATGGACAACTCGCGCACTTCGCCCCGACTCTTTACTGACAAATCCCTCAAGCGCCAGAATATTGATCGCTTCGCGTATGGAGCCCTGCGCTACTCCGAACTTCTGCGCCCACTTTCCCTCAACGATCCGGACCCCTGTGGGCAGCGAGCCGTTCATGATTTCGGTTCGTAGACGGCCCGCCAAGTCGTGTTTGACGAGGCCGTTTCCCGCAAGTAAGGAGTGGGCTGGCATTTAGTAAGCGCTTAAATCTTGACACCGCGAAGTATAGTCGCGTATAAGCTCCAGTCAAGGAAATTTTAAGTACTTAAATGGCAGCGACTCGTTCAGGTTCGCGGCCATTTTAAGAACTCAACCATGGCAGGAATCGATGAAGCGCTTTGGAATGACGATCAAGCTCAAGCTAGGCAGCGAGGAAGCCTACAAGCGATATCACGCCGCGGTCTGGCCGGAAGTGTTGGCAAAGATCATGGAATGCAACATCAGAAACTATTCCATCTACCTCAAGGACGGCATCCTCTTCAGCTATTTCGAATACCACGGAAGGGACTTGAAGAGTGACTGGAGCAAGATGGCTGCGCATGCCAAAACTCAGGAGTGGTGGGCAGTGATGGAGCCGATGCAGGAACCTCTAGCGACACGAAAACAGGGTGAGTGGTGGACGGAGATGGAAGAGGTTTTTCATCTCGATTAATTGTTAGGCATTTACAACTGGAGACTACGGAACATGAGCGCCTATTCGCACGATCGACGGGATTTCATAAAGCTCGCACTTGCCGCGTCTTCACTTTCCTTCGCGCCCGGCCTTGGATTGGCTTTCGGTGCCGAGGAGGAGCGCACGTCTTGGTATCGAAATGCGAAATTCGGAATGTTCATTCACTGGGGACCCTATTCGCTCGCCAGCGTCGAAGCATCGTGGCCCATTATGAAGCCAACTGCCGGCGGCATCACGGAAGCGGAGTACCGGGAGCTTCCCAAGCGATTCAATCCAGTTAAGTTCGATCCTGACGCCTTCGTCGATCTGGCCCGCGCTGCCGGCCAGCAGTACATGGTGTTTACCACCAAACATCACGACGGCTTCTGCATGTTCGATACGTCCTTCACGGACTACAAAATCACCAAGACTCCCTACGGCCAGGACATTGTCAAGAAGCTGGCGAACGCATGCAAAGAGCGAGGCATGCCCCTCGGTTTCTACTACTCGCCACCGGACATGCATCATCCGGCGTTCCGCGATACGACGAAACTAGCGAAGGAAAACTGGAACGGTGAACCTGCCCGCCCCGAATGGCCTCTCTATTTGGACTACATGCAATTGCAACTGACCGAGCTTTTGACCGGCTATGGTTCAGTCGCACTGATCTGGTTCGACGGTCTAAATCACCAGGAGAAATATGGTGGAATTCGGTTTTTAGATCTGATCCGGAAGCTGCAACCAGCCACCATCGTGAACGATCGCATCGGACTCGTGGGAGACTACGAGACGCCGGAGCAATTTATTCCCAGCGCCATTCCGACCAAGGATGTCCGGTTTAACGCTGTCGATACCAGCGTCCAACAGAAATTGAAGACGACCATTCCCAAGCCCGAGGACTTTCAGCTGTGGGAAACCTGCATGACCATCAATAACACCTGGGCTTACAACACACACGATCACGAATACAAGTCCGCTCAGATGCTCATTCGATCTTTGGTGGAAGTGGCCAGCCGTGGCGGAAATTTTCTTCTTAACGTGGGTCCGCAACCTGATGGCGTGATTCAGCCGGAATTTCAGGATCGCCTCCGCGCTATCGGCGACTGGCTCTCGATCAATGGCGATTCCATCTACGGAACTACGTATGGACCAGTACAGGGCGTTCCGTCTATTAGGGTGACGGCGAAGAAAGACAAGATCTTCATCCACGTTTTCGAATGGCCATCGGCGCCCCTCGAGATCAATGGCCTGCAACCAAAAGTGCTTTCAGCGTATTTGCTGGCGAACGGCCGGCCGCTGAAGATCCGGCAATCAGAGGGCAAACTCCAGGTTGACCTGCCGGCGCAAGCGCCCGACCCGAACGTAAGCGTTATTGCTCTCCGAGTCTGAGGATTGATGCGCTTTTGAAATGAGTCAAGAATTGACGGATCGATCTCTACCGTCCTTTACCAAGTCTTTCGAGTACTTGAAGAGCGGCTGTGATATCCGGGTCTTTCGGCGTGAGTCTTAGGGCTTCGAGTAGCTCAACGCGGCCACTCTTTAGATCTCCAGACCGGCAGTAGATTAGCCCTAGGTTTTTATGCAGCAGAGCCAATGCGCTGCAGTCGCCGCAGATTTTTAGTCCTTCTTGTAACTGCGAGATAGCCTGCGCCCAATCATGAGCGGCCGCCGAAGACAGCGCGAAGTTTCCAAGTGTCTGAGCGCGATCCATGATGTGACGCCTCGCTTGCAAGGCTTCAAATCGATCCCGAAGGATCTTCGCTTCTGTTGCGTCCGTTTGTGCCAGCAGGCGAGAAAGATTGTAGAGCGCCTCACCATGATCGGGATTCATTTCAATCAGTTTGCGCCAACGCTGAACGGCTCGGGGGCGATCCCCATTGCGCAACGAAGCCTGTCCCAGCATAAACAGAGCGTCGGAATTGCTCGCATCGAGACTAACTGCTCTTCCAAATAGCTCAACCGACTTCTGCGTTTCTCCCGCTTGTTTCGCAATGATCCCCAGCAGATACCAAGCATCCGCGAGTTTCGGATCGAGCCGTGTGGCTGTCTCAAGCTCGGGTTTCGCTTCTGGGTTTCGCTGCAGATCGACGAGAACTCTTCCCTTGTTGTAGTGCGGAGCTGCAGCGTCCGGAGCCAGTCTTACCGCTTCCGTAAATTCCTTCAGCGCACTCTCGAGATCAAATTGGTCGGCGAGAGCGATACCCAAATTGAGGTGCGCATCCGGCGAGCGCGAATCAAGCTCTACGACTTTCCGAAAGTCCGTGATGGCTTCTGCCGGTTGGCCAAGTCGAGTAAGCACCATGGCTCGAGACGAAAGCGCTTTGGTGTTGTTAGGTTCAAGACGGACAGCCGTCTGAAGGGCTTGGTTTGCTTCCGGAAATCGGGATTGACCGGCCAAGATGAGTCCAAGATTGACGAAGGCTTGAGCATATTGAGGATTGTTCTCCACCGCTTGCCGGAATAGCTTTTCCGCGTCAACCGATTTGCCCTGCTGCCCATAAACGACGCCAAGGTTGTTCTCTGCCTCGGCGTATTGAGGATCCAGTGAGGCCGCGGTTTTGAACCGCATCTCGGCATCGTCCATCCGGCCCGCTTGGAGACTCAAGAAACCGATCTGATTGTGCAAAGGAGCGAACTTAGGGTCGACAGCCACGCCTTTGTCCAGCGCGTCCCGCTCGCCGCGATAGTCTCCTAGACGATCAAGCGCCAGGCCAAGGTTGTAGTAAGTCCGTCCATTTTTTGGATCATTGGCAATGGATTCGCGATACAGGGCGACGGCGCGCTGGACCTCACCGCTTTGCAAGTATTGATTTGCTTGGTTCGCTTTGGTTTCAGCGACGTTTTGGCTGATGCTTTCTCGTTTTTCCGTCTCGAAAGTTTGCAGTTCGGCATGAGCTTGCTCTCGCTCACCCATGGCCCTTAGAACGGCGGCCAATTGAAACCGCACGTCGCTTGAATCCGGCTTGAGCTTCAGCGCGATCTCCAGTTGCTTGCGCGCCTCTGCGGCTTTTCCCATCTTGGCCAGAACAAAACCAAAATTGTAACGACTGTCATAATCATCGGGCTTTAGTGCAACGGCTTGCCTCAGTGCGGCTTCTGCATCCGCGTAATCTCCAAGCCCGCGTCGTATGACCCCAGTTAGGTATAGCGCGTCGAAATCATCTGGCTTGCGTCGAGCGTACTCTTGGATTAGAGGCAATGCGGAGGGGAATTCGGCGAGAATTGCCAGAGCCTTCACCAGGGAAACGCGAGCGACGTCATCACTCGGATCAAGGCGCAGCACTTCCCGGAACTCGTTGCCCGCTTCTCGATAGCGGTCCTGCTGTGTGTACACAATTCCAAGATTCAAGTGGACTAGAGAAGACGAGGGCTGCTTGCGAGCAATCTGCGTGAAGATTTGCAGCGCTTCGTCGTTGTTTCGATTTCGCGCGTACGCGGTCGCTAAATTCAGCTGCAAGGTGTCATCCGGCGGCGCGTTTCGCAGATAAGCGATAGCCGCCGAGTATCGCTTCTGTTCAATCAACGCCTTGGTGAGACCATCCAGCGCTGGAATCGATTGCGGATCTATTCGCAGCGCTGCCTTGAACTCCTCGATCGCCGCGCCGGTTTCCTTCAGGTGGCTGAGCGAAGTCCCTAGTGCTGCGTGCGACTGCGGCAGCTCGGGTTTGAGTCGCACCGCGGCTCGGAATTCGCTAGTGGCGCGTTCCGCGTCGCCGCTCTCCAGATATGCGAGGCCGAAGTTATAGTGCGCTTCCCAAGAGTCGGGCTCAAGACGGAGCGCTGAGTGAAACGCGGAAAACGCACAAGAAAACTCTTTGCGCTGCCCAAAGTACGCGCCCAGCGCATCATACGCCGCCGCTGATGGCCGTGTTGCCAGAGCCCGCGCCAATTCCGCGGGCCGCTCGCAGTGCTGATCTATTTGAGCCGCGACAGTTCGGGAACAAGAACCGTGAAGGACGAGAACAAACCACGATATCGTGGAAATCAATCTGCCCGTGTTGGCCGTGGGAAGCATTCTCGATCCTGCTACGTGAGCTCTATACGAGGTCGGGAAAGCTCAACGTCGATTTGTTTGGAGCGCACTCCTTCCAAACGCAACAACACCAGATTATCCAATGCTTGTCAAACGCGACAGAAGCAACGCAAACTACGCGTTCGTCGCCGTTGCGGCGGGCAGTATTTTCGACTAGCGATCATAGTTGCATCTCAACGATGAGATCAGGGGGGCGAGTGCGCGGGAAGGCCAAAACCTATTGCTTTCTCTTTGTGTGCGCGATTGCGCTTTTGGCTTTCAGCGATTGCCAAGGAGCCTACGCACAAGGAGTGGCCACGGGCGGCACGGCGGTTCCAGCCCGGCCACTACCTCCCGGCATGAAGGCGCCCGTCATTCGCTATGAGGATGTTGCAGCGCGAGCTGGTTTGGTAGGCAAAAATATCTCAGGAGCGGAGCGCGGCAAACAGTACATCGTGGAAACCACGGGCACGGGAGTCGCAATCCTTGACTATGACAATGACGGCCTCCCAGACATCTTTCTTGTGAATGCCGACCGCTTGGATGAAACTGTTCCCAAGCCAACACACTTTCTCTACCACAACCTAGGTGGCCTGAAGTTTGAAGACGTAACGCAGAAAGCTGGGCTGGCTCATACCGGTTGGGGCCAGGGTGTCTGCGTCGGTGATGTCGACAATGACGGAAACCCGGATCTATTCATCACACAGTGGGGACAGAACGTCCTGTACCGCAATCAGGGTCACGGCGTCTTTCGAGACGAAACGAAAGCGCGAGGCCTCATCCAGCCAAAACCCAGATGGAGCACCGGCTGCGCATTCTTCGATTTCAACCGGGACGGTTATCAGGATCTTGTCGTTGTTCATTATGTGGACTTCGACCTCGAGCAGACTCCGCGGCCCGGCGATAAGGCGCAATGCCAATGGAAGGGAATGCCTGTCTTATGTGGGCCTCGCGGATTGCCTGCGGAAACGATATCGTTGTATCAAAACGATGGCCGCGGAAATTTCACGGATGTCTCGGACCAGGTTCATATCACCGGACCAAAGAGCTGCTACGGTTTCACCGCGCTAGTCGCCGATTTTGATAACGATGGTTGGCCCGATATTTACGTATCCTGCGATTCCACGCCCAACCTGTACTATCACAATTTAGCCGGCAAGCGCTTCGAGCAGATAGGCGCGCAGGCCGGCATCGCATACAACGAAGACGGTCGTGAACAAGCAGGCATGGGGGTGACCGCAGCCGACTTCGACCATCACGGCCTGCTGGACATCTTCAAAACTAACTTTGCGGACGACACGCACACTCTGTATCGAAATTTGGGTAACAATAATTTCGACGACGCTACCATTGCTTCCGGATTAGCAGTCAACACCAAGTATCTTGGATGGGGCACCGCATTTCTAGACATCGACAACGATGGATGGAAAGACTTGATCGTCGCCAACGGTCACGTGTATCCGGAGGTCGATTCCGGAGACACCGCCGAGAAATTCAAGCAAAGGCGGCTCCTCTACTGGAACCGAGGCGACGCTCAATTTTTTGACCTCTCCGCCACGAGCGGCTCTGGAATATCCGACGAGCACTCCTCCCGAGGGCTCGCCGTCGGCGATTTAGACAATGACGGCCAGCTGGAAATTGTCATTGTCAATATGAATGAACCGCCATCGCTGCTGAAGAACGTCGGCCCGCGGGTCGGTAACTCTTTGCTTATTAGGCTGGTGACGCCCTCGGGGAGCGACGCGATCGGAGCACGAGTCACATTGGTTTCAGAGGGGAAGAAGCAGATTGACGAAATACGTAGCGGAGGCTCGTTCATTTCGCACAACGATTTTCGCCTTCACTTCGGTCTAGGGAAGGCCAACTCCGCCGATCTATCTGTGCGTTGGACTGACGGAAAAATCGAAAATTATCCAGGCGTATCAGCCGGTCAGATCGTGACGATCCAGGAAGGGAAGGGCATTGTTGGCAAACGGCAGTTTGTTTCGGCCAGACCTTAACGCTACTCGATATCTGACAACTTAAAGGAGCGATGAGCCGGCATCTTCAGCGCTTCGGCTCACGAACAGTAATAATCTGGTCCGCATCCACGGAATTCATCTGTTGCACTATGCCGCTTGGCCAGTTGATTAGAAGTTGCCGTACCTTTCGCGATGCGCCCAAGCCGAAGTGCACCCGTTTATCGCTCGCGGAGAGATAGCTGCCTGCGGAGCTCACGAAGGCGTGCTGCTCCGACCCTTGTTCCGGAATCATGTGGACCCGAGCGCCGAATCCATCACGATTGCTGACCGAGCCGACAAGATTGATCAGCAACCAGTGATTCACAGTTCCGCCTTGATTGCGAAGAATTACTGCCGGCCCGTCGTTGCAGTTGATCGCGATATCGATACATCCATCGTTATCCAGGTCGCCAAAGGCTGCACCTCGCGCGGACAACGGCACCCGAAAAGCTGGACCGCTTTCTTTCGACACGTTGCGGAACTTCCCCGCATTGTTTTTCATGAGCAGGAGTGGCTCGAGGTAACGAAGGGAGGGATCGGTCAGCTCGATGTTGTCCATGACGTGTCCTTGGGCCACAAAGATGTCGCGCCAGCCGTCATTGTCGTAGTCGATCATCTTCGTTCCCCATCCGGAGTGCGGCATTGTGATCTCGCTGATGCCAACCGAGTCGCTCACATCGTCAAAGCTGCCTTTGCTGTTTCGGAACAGCGCGTACCGTTGATTTGCAAGGGCATTTACGAAGGCGTCCGGCCAGCCGTCGTTGTCATAGTCGGCGAAATCCAGTCCCATGCCCGCGAACGTTTTGCCATCCTGATCGAAAGCCAGGCCCGATTCGAGCGCCACTTCCGAGAATGTGCCGTCGTGATTATTTCTAAAGAGTTGCTGCGGAAACGAGTCGTTAGCGACAAGAATATCCGGCCATCCATCGCGATCGAAATCGTTGATCGCGATCCCTAGTGCCTTGCCTGGAGACGCTACGATGCCACAAGCCTTCGAGACGTCCTTGAAAGTGCCGTCGCCGTTGTTGTGGTAAACTAGGCAAGATATGGCAGCATATTGGTCAGGGTGGCAGTACGAACGATAGCCCGGGCGATGTGCACCGCAATAGACGTTCTTGGCAAAATCCCAATCAAGGTACCGCGTGACGATCAGATCCAACAGTCCGTCTCGATCGTAATCTACGAAGCAGGCACCAGCGCACCATCCACTCCCGCCCACTCCCGCTTTTTTTGTGACATCGGTGAACGTGCCATCTCCATCGTTCCGGAAAAGGGTGTTCCCGCCCAAGTTAGAGACGAGCAGGTCAGTGTTTCCATCATTGTCGTAATCTCCCGTCGCCACTCCCATCCCGTACAAAGAACCACGCAAGCCTGCTTTTTCCGTAACATCCGTGAATGTGCCGTCCTTGTTATTTCGATACAAGCGATTCCAAAAGCGCGGATCGGACTTGTCCGGAGATGCGCCGCTTGGCATCGGATCTAACAACTTTGCGCCGTTAACGAAGAACAGATCCTGGTAGCCATCATTGTCGTAATCAAACATCGCCACGCCGGCTCCCATGGATTCGGGCAGATACTTTTGACTCGTGCGACTGGCCTGATGTCGAAAGTGAATGCCCGACTTCGAACTGACATCGATGAAGGTGGGTAGCGGTTTTGGTTTGGCTGCCTGCGGAAGCCAGCGGGCCGCAGCACATCCTGCGAGACTTAACACAAAATTTCGGCGATCCATCATCTATTGAAAACTGCTTTACTCTTTCCGCGGCGGCACCGGGGTCCGCTGGCTCAGCTTCGCGTATTTTTCTGCCAATTCTGCGTTTCCCAGACGTGCGTAGATTTGTTCGAGCAACACATAGAGCTGCAGATCAATGATGATTCCCTGAGAATCACGAATGTTGGCCGCCCTCTCGGCATCCTCTCGGGCCTGCTGATTGTTCTTCAGTTTCAGGTTTACCTTCGCCCGTTCATACCAGGGAGCTCGAACGTCCGGAGTGAGCTCTACCGCGCGGTCCAGATGTTGTTTGCTTCCGATGAGATCATTGCGTTTCATCAGAAACCGCCCGTAATTGTAATCAAGAAAGGCATCGAAATGAGGCCCTGGTTGATTCACGGCCAAGCCCTTGCGGTAGGCAAGGTCGGCGCGTTCCACCTCGCCGAGCGGCTCTAGATCAAGCGCCAGATAATCCCATGCCCGCGCATTCCGCGGATCGGTTTCCACAACCTTCTCAAGGTGCTGCACGGCATCAGCGGGCCGCTTCAAGCGGTCGTAGATCGTCGCAAGCCAAAACTGCGCCTCTGCATTTTGTGGATCAAGCCGGCAGGCTTTCTCGAGCAACTCCTTACTCTCTTGCGTCTGTCCTCTCATATCCAGGATCTCGCCGTGCACGGCCAGCGCTACGACATCGCTCGGATTTTTCTCCAGCGCCTGCGTCGCAAGAACATCTGCTAGCCGGTATTGCCCGCGCTCCAGCAGGAAACGCGCATGATACGAGTAAGCCTGGGCCTGGTTGGGAGCGACTTCCGCATATCGCGCAAAGAAATCTTCGGCTTCGACCGCCGCACCGTTCGCCGCCGCGACGCGCGCGTGTGCCAAAATCGCCTGCGGGCACTCCGCGTGCGTGCGGTCCATGTCTTCGAGCATTTGTTCAGCGCCACTGAGGTTTCCCGCTGACAGCTCTTTCGCAATCGACAACATCAGTTCTTCCGCGCCGCTGCAAGGTATAGCGCGCACAGCCGGTGGAGGAATGCAGGCTAGCAGCATAAGCATCATTGCCAACCTCATCCTCTCGCTACCTTTCCGTGACCTTCAAGATTTGATCGGCCTTGACGTTTCGCAAGACCTGCACCGTTCCACTAGGCCAGCGCAGTTCAATTTCTTTGACCAAAGAATCGCGTCCCAAACCAAAATGTGCGCGCTTGTCGGACGAACTCGCGTAGCTGCCCGCCGTCGTAACCGCGTTGTATTGGACCAGGCCGGATTCGCCCGTTAACTTGATTTGCGTGCCGATGCCATCGCGGTTAGTCTTGACCCCTACAGTTTCAATCGCGATCCAATGATTACCTCCGGTCGATGTGTTGTAAAGCAGCTCGGCCGGGCTGCCGATCGCTGAAATTACAACATCAACTTTTCCATCGTTGTTGAGATCCCCAAACGCTGCACCCCGGTGGGCTGCGCGCAATCTCAGGGCGGGTCCAGCTTCCGCACTTACGTCCTGAAAATGTCCGTTTCGCACGTTTTTAAAGAAGCTGTTCGGCTGCCGGTACTGCTGCTGCGGATTCACGTCCGCATTTTCACTGACGTGCGAGTTAGCGCTGAACAGATCCTTGTACCCATCATTGTCGAGATCGTAGATTCCCGCACCCCACCCGCTCATCTTTAAGCTTGCAAATCCGATCCCGGACTCGTAAGTAGCCATCGTGAAAAGTTTTCCGTCCTCGTTGCGAAAAAGAGGAAACGTTTCGCCGCCAAGTGCGGTTACAAAAATGCTTGGTCTGCCGGTGTTGTCCCAGTCGCGGAAGTCAACTCCCATGCTTGACACCGGAACTCCATCGTCTGTGTACGCGACGAATGATTCGACACCGACTTCGTCGAATCCCTGTCCGTGCCGATTCTTGAATAGGAAATTTCTTTCGTTATCATTGGCGACGAAAATGTCCGTCCATCCGTCCCCGTCATAGTCGGCGATAGCGACGCCCATCCCTTTGCCGATTGAATTTGCGATGCCGGTTGCAGCAGAAACATCCGTGAACGTACCGTCACCGTTGTTGTGGTACAGGAGGTTTGGCTCTCCCTTGTACATGGACGGCTGGCAGGACAGGCGCTTGCCCGGCGGTCCGCATACACGTGAATTCTCCGGGGACCAGTCCAAATAATTAGTCATGAAGAGATCGAGGAGCCCATCATTGTCGTAGTCTATCCATGCTGCCGATACTGACCACAGCTTCTTTCCGCCGAAAATCCCTGTCACTCTAGCCTTCTGCGTTACGTCGGTGAACGTACCATCATGGTTGTTGTGGTACAGAATATTTCGGTTCACTCCGGTGACGTAGAGATCGGTCCATCCATCATTGTCATAGTCCGCTGCGGCCGCGCCCATGCTGTACCCCTCGCCGGCCACTCCGGCTTGTTCGGTCACGTCCGTAAAGGTTCCGTCACGATTGTTGTGGTAGAGCCGGTTGGAGAATGTACGGTTGCTTTTGCTTAAACCAGGAATGCTCGCGCCATTAGTGAAGAAAATATCCAAGTAACCGTCATTGTCATAATCCAGCAGTGCGAGGCCACCCAGCGTGCTGTCGATGATGGGCTTGTCATCCGTAGTGCCGTTGTTCAGCACAAACGTCACGCCCGATTTTTCCTGCCGGTTTTCGAACGTAATTCTGGATTGCTCGCCGCGCTTGGAAGCAGCCAGCAAAGCAACTCCAAGAGTGCAAGCTAGAACCGATCTCACGCACAAGCCAGCAGCCTGCCGGTCCACAGCACTCATTTCGGCTGTTCCCTGAAGTTGGCCCGGTTGAGCATCTGCCGCATGAACGAATCTTGCGGGAAGGTGTCAACGTATCGTTTCAGTGCGGCACCCGCTTGTGCATAATCCTTCATCTCAATAAAGCGAAGCACCAATTTTTTTTGAAAAACAGCGTTGAAAGGGTCCAGTTCGACCGCTTTTTCGAGTGACGCTATTGCTTCATTGTTCTGGCCGAGCTTCACTTGAGCTTCCGCGAGATCTGCGTAAGTTGTGGCCTGCGACGGACCAAATTTAAGGGCGCGGCTCAAGTGGACGGCTGCGTCCGAAGCGTTGCCTTCGAACAAAGCTTTTCGCCCTAAAGAAGCCTGCGCCAAGGCATTCTCCGGTTCCGAATGCTCCAACTCCGCCAGTATTGCCAGGTACCGCGCGCGATATTCAGGCGCCTTGTCCATGAGTTCACCGTATGCCGCAAGCAATGTCAATCGCGGAGGCGCCGCCTCCCTTTGTCCCGGGATTGCGCTCAGATGGATTAGGTCAGGCAGCACCAAAGTAGTCTGACGAAAAGCCGCTTCCGGGAGCGGTTCGTCGGGCCGGGCCAAAATGCGGTGGCTTGTCACGCTGGAGTGCAAGATTACGCCGACGTCGCGTTTCGGCATATGGCAGCCAACGCAATCGTTCGGGGGCTTCTGCTGCCGTCGTACGCTCAGCGGCAGTTTGCAGCTCTTGTCCGTGTGACAGGCAGCGCACTTCGCCGCGAAGTATGCGGGAGCTTCCGCGTGGGAAGGCTGCACGTGAGGATCGTGGCAAGTAATGCAGCTGAGCCCGCGGCCGCTGCTCCGGTAACACTTGCTGAGAATCATCGAGTAGTAGTGCTCGACGTGGTCCGATGCAGGAGGAGATTCGCGCTTCGGCGGCACGAGGAAGATCGATAACGTGTCGTCAAGAGGTTCGCCTGGACGAAAATCTCGGTAGTCTTTGTTCGGCTTCAACACACGCACATCGCCAGTTTGATGGCAGAACATGCAAATATTGTCGGCGAGCGCGGGTGGCAGCCGAGCCGGGTTGACGATGGAAGCGCGTATTGTCTGCACCACTCTTCCTTTTCCTGTCATCATCTCTCGGACGTGCTGCTGTCCGGGACCGTGACAGTTCTCGCAACCAATGGCTAGTTCCTGGAACGGCGGATCTTGGAACCGGCCATTGCCGCCTGCCTCTGGCATTGCCTGTCCGGTGTGACACGCCACGCACCCCGCCAAGATTGGACGATTGAATCCGTAGTTCCCGAACTCGTACCCAGGTGACAACCCCCACGTTCCAATTTTTGAATAGAATGAAAGTGGGCCTTGGAAAAGATACGGCCCATTTGTCGTCACGGCTGCGAAGCCATTCGCGCCTGAGCCAATAATCCATTGCACTTCATGGGTCTCGCGGAAGGGCTCGTTTCCTCCAGCATCTTTGGCGTATTGACTTTGAAACAGCTTTCCGTCTTGAGTGAAAACCTCAAAATGCTGATCGAGTTTCTCCTCATACAATGACCCAGCGGTGACCAAATTCGCGAGCAGCCCAGGCGTGACACGCGTCATCGAGCGCCCCATGTTGGTTTTGGCGAATTTGTCGTAGATGTTCCGGTGACATGGCAAGCAACTTTGCGATCCCACAAATCCATCTTGCACGGTACCGGTTGCTTTGTGGAGGCTACCTGCGGGTCGAACCTTCGCCATTCCCTGGATCTGCCAGGACGCAAGTCCAAGGTAAAGCACAAAACCAGCGACCGCGAGGAGCGCACCTCGTTGGAGGCGCGTGGACCGGCAGCGGGTAGGGGAATTGTGGTCACCCATCGACGGAAGCCCTTTCAGCGCAACGAATTGTCAAGCCCGCAAACGAGCAGCGCAAGAGGCATCTGACTTCTGGCGCAAGTCCCGCTGGCGGTACCCAACGGCATTGCCGCCCAAATTCAGGCCATTGCCCGTGGTTCAGTCACTTGCGTTTTAGAGCGCTCAAAACTGTATATGAGCGCTTATAGCACGTCGCTCTAAGGTAGACACCCTGCTATTTCGACATATGAGCGTTCAATGAGCAAGAAAACGCTTGACACCTATTGGTATTTTTGTACTAGGATACCGCTACACCGAGGCGCTAGACGCTTCACTTTGTGGGAGGTAGGTACCATGCACTGGTCCAAGAAGTGGGCTTCCTATGGGTTTTCCTTCCTTGCTCTGATAATCACATTCTTGCTGTCGCCCGGCTCTGCCAACGCTCAGCTCTCCGCGGGTTCAGTCACCGGAATTGTGCGCGACGCTAGCGGCTCCGCAGTTGCGGATGCCTCGGTCACGTTGCGCAACGTCGAGACTACCATCGAGCGCAGGACCGTATCGAACGATGCCGGCAACTACGTTTTTCTCAATCTCGGCCCCGGGAAATATGCTCTGGAAGCAACAGCTCCCGGCTTCGCTACCAAGCGTGTTGCTGAGTTCATTCTGGCAGTGAATCAAACCGCCTCTATCGATATCTCCTTACAGGTTGGATCGCAGTCAGAGGTCGTCACCATTTCCGCGGAAACAGAACAGCTTGACGTGTCGACGGCGGATTTGGGCACGGTGATCGCCACAAAACAGGTCAACGACCTCCCACTCAACGGCCGCAATTTCACTCAGCTTTTGTCGCTGACTCCGGGCGTGGCGCCCGTTAGCGTCGCGCAAAACGCTATGGGCGGACGAGCGGGCGGATTCGGCGCCCCTATTTCCGTAGGCTCGGCATTCATCTTTCCGGCCGTGAATGGTCAAACTAACCGCAGCAACTTTTTTCTTACCGATGGCTTGAATAACTTCGGGTCATTCCAGAGCACGTATTCGGTACCACCCATTGTCGACGCCATTCAAGAGTTCAAGGTCGTCTCACACACGGATAGTGCTCAGTTCGGCTCCGTACTCGGCGGCGTGGTCAATGTCGTCACCAAGTCCGGCACTAACGAGTATCACGGGACCGCTTGGGAATACGTTCGCAACACTGCCTTCGATGCGCGCAACACCTTTCTGAGGCAAGTTACGCCCTTCAGGCAGAATCAGTTTGGCGCTTCTTTTGGTGGACCAGTCTGGATCCCCAAGCTCTACCACGGAAAGAACAAGACCTTTTTCTATTTTGCTTACCAGGGATTCCGCTACACGCAGAACAACGACTCCCTCTTGAAAGTTCCCACGGCGGCGCAGTTGGCTGGTGACGAAAGCAGTTTCCCGACCCAGATCTACAACCCGTTTTCGACTCACCCCGATCCCGCGAATCCTGGGCAGTTCATTCGCGATCCATTTCCCGGAAATCAGATTCCCTCTAACCTCATCGATCCTCGAATGGTCGCCTTCGTCCAGGCCGTACTTCCTCCAGCCGGTCCAGTGTTGGACAGCTCAGGGGATAATGCGATCGATACAACTCCCAACCATCAGACTCAGAACGAATACAACGTCCGCATCGACCAGAACTTTGGCCAGAAAAACACTGTGTTTTTCCGCTACAGTGCCATCAACAGCTTGCTGACTACGTCCGGCGGCCTACCCGGCTTGGTCAAGCATGGGTCCATTCCCGGCCGAAATTGGGGAGCCAGTTGGGTACACACTTTCAATTCCAGCCTCGTGCTTCAGGTTCAGTACGCGCGGACCACAAATCAAGACAACTCGTCGACCCTTTTCACGCACCCACTCGCGAATTTGGATTCTACGGTTGGTTTCTCCAGTAGTTTCGTCAGCGGATTCGCGGCGGCAGGAGGCGGTTCTCTGATTCCCAGTCCTGGAATCAGCGGCTACGCCAACGGTGGGGAGAACATCACCAACGTTCCTAAAGCGACTGACAGTCATCAAGTCAGCGGAAATCTGACAAAGATCGTACGCAATCACACGCTCACGTTTGGAGGGGGCTTTACTAGCAATCGGTTTGAGAGTCCAATTTCCTACGCTTCCCTTGGATTCGCTGGCGGTCAAACGGGGAACCCGCAGAACCCCAACGAACCGGGTGACCCACTGGCATCCTTCCTGCTAAACGTTCCAGACAGCGCCAACCGGCGAAATGTGCATGAAACTACTCGTCCCGGCGGCTTGATGAGTCTGTACATCCAGGACTCGTGGAAGGCCACCTCCAAGCTCGCCTTCAATTTCGGCCTGCGCTACGACCGCACCTTTATTCCGCCTTACGGCACGAACGCCACAATAGGTCAGCAGGGCGGAATCGAAACAGGCGACATTGACTTCAGCAACGGCACGTATGTCATTCAGAAACTGCCGCCACCTTGCACTGTACGAGGTTTCGCTCCATGCATCCCTGGTGATGGCACGTTGCCGGCTCACGTTGTGGTCGACCCGCGAGGGAAAATTGCCCACGACACTCTTACCAATTTCGGTCCGCGTATCGGTTTTGCTTACCGTCTCGGTAATCGAACCGTGCTGCGCGGAGCTGGTGGCATCGTCTACGACAATTGGGCGGCCGTATCGCAGATGGCCCAAAACATCGAGGGCGCGTGGCCCGACATCGGCCAGTTAATTGCCAACAACTTGAATCAGCCAAGCACCACTTCCGCGACTCCCACTACTACTTCGCAAGACCCATTTGCCGGCGGCGGCAGTGGCTTGTTTCCGGCGCCAACGCCGTTCAACCAGGTGCAATGGTTCTACGATCCTCACATCAAGAACCCCTACTCCATGCAATGGAATTTCGGCGTGCAGCGCGAATTGAATTCTTCGACCACCGTGGACGTCAACTACGTAGGGTCAGGCTCTCGGCGCCTCAACGTCGGCGGTTACTACAACACCGCTTTGACGCCAGGGCCGGGAGATCCTCAAGCACGAGCGCCATTTCCGTACATTGCGCCGACCTTCTACGATCGCAGTATTGGCAATGGCAGCTACAACGCTCTCCAGGTCGAAGTGAACAAGAGGTACAGCAACGGCTTGGCGTATCAAGTGGCTTATACCTACTCGAAATCGATCGACGAAGGTTCGTCCGGTTGGTTCGGCGTCGAAGGACAATCTCTCACCGATCCGTACAATGTCAAGGCAAGCCGCGGCCCATCGGGGTTTGACCTCCGGCACACGCTGTCGGTGAACATGCTGTACCAGATACCCGTCGGCCACGGCCAGCGTTATTCGACGAAAAACGGCGTACTTGACTACATCGTCGGAAATTGGCAGATCAACAATATCTTTACCGCGCGATCCGGCGTCCCCTTCAACGTCTTTTACGGAGCCAGCGACTTGGCGAACACCGGCAATGTTTCCTGGGCTCAGTATGACCGCGCCAATCTCGTCGGCGATCCGAATCAAGGATCGTGTCCAGACGGCAGTCGCGTCGGAAGCGTCAGCTGCGTCTTCAACACCAGCGCTTTTGCTGTCCCTGCACAATTTACGTTCGGGAACAGTGGACGCGACGCATTCCGCTCACCCAAGTTCTGGAATCTTGACACCTCGATCTTCCGCCAGTTCCCGTTCTGGGGAGAAGGTCGACGCATCGAGTTTCGCGCCGAGGCCTTCAACATATTCAATACTGTCATTCTTGGAACGCCGGGCAACGATATTTCGAATCTATCGAGCTTTGGCAAAGCAAACAGTACGGCCAACAGCTCGCGGCAGTTGCAGTTGGGGGCGAAGGTCATCTTCTGAGACTCCAGTTCGGTCGCCTTTCGGCCGGACTCACCTTCATTCGCGATGCGGCGGATGAAGGTGCGAATCGGTCGTCGTGGTTGCGCAGCGCGAGCGGTATCCCCGCCACTCTGTTTCTTGGAGCCTGTATTTTGGTGTCGGGGTCAACGTGCGGCTGACCTTGGAAACCAAGGCCCTCTAATGCAGAATGAAGTCAAGGGTCTCGCAAAGATTCGGCGTCGGGAGAAATTAACTTCGGCGCTTCAAAGCCGGGCGGCGGCTCACACGGAGCCAAATGTCAATTTACAGCAATATTCCGGGAACTTCGCAAAACGGCACCACCACAGAGCGCGGAGCCCTTCCAAGCTCAGGTTTATTGAAGGAGAGCTTAGCGGTCCAACTCCGTGAAGCGATTCTTAGCGGCAAGCTCGCGCCAGGCGAGAAAATCATAGAAAGGCGTTGGGCTCGAGAATTCGGCGCTGCGCAGGTCTCCGTGCGCGAGGCTTTGAACATTTTAATCACTCAAGGATTTGTAACCAAAGGCCACGGTCGCAGCGCTCGCGTTCTCCGGTTGACCGACGCCGCGATCATTCATACCTATCAGGTCCGAGGGGCGCTCGAGGGCTTGGCGGCGCGCATCATCGTCGAGCAAAAACTGTCGATTACGGACTTAGAAGCCGCCATGGGGGAGCTTCGCCTTGCGGTGGAAGCCAACGACGTTCGCAGCGTGATCGATCGCGTTCAGCGGTTTCATGTTTGTATCCTGACAAAACCTGGAAATCCATTCCTGCTCGAAAATGGCCTTAGGCTCATTGTTCCGCTATATGCCTTCACGCTGATGCGCGCTTTAGCTAAGGGCCTTGACGCAAGCCCTTGGGTTCCGCAAGTCGCAAATCATCAGCGTATCGTCGATGCGATTCGGATGGGCAACCCGCAGCTCGCTGAGCAAGTCGTCATTCATGTGACAAATCGTTTTATGGAGCGATATCTCGAAGTGTGGGGCGAGTAGATTGGTGATTAGTAGAAAAATTTTATAGAGAATGCCGCTCGACCGTTTTAATCTTTCCGTCTTACGATTTTACTCGGGGGACTGCCAAATGCCTCTTTCTCATTTCGACCGGAAGCTCAGTAGCATTCTGCTCGTAATTGCATCTCTCTTTGTCCTTGCTCCGGTCACCGCGCAAGCTCCCCCGCACTATGAGCCGACCATCGAGTCGCTCGATCGTCATCCGCTTCCGCAGTGGTATGCCGACGCGAAGCTTGGAATATTTGTCCATTGGGGGCTCTACTCTGTCCCCGGCTGGGCTCCGACAGTGCACTCCGAGCACGATTTCGAATCATTGGATTACATCACTCACAATCCTTACGCCGAGTGGTATCTGAACAGCATGCGCATCGATGGCTCGCCAACGCAGGCCTATCACAAGGAACACTATGGCGCCGACTACGACTATTACAACTTCGCCCCCATTTTCAATCGCGAGATTCAGACGTGGCGCGCGGAGGACTGGGCCAAAGTCTTTCACGACGCCGGGGCCAAGTACGTGGTGCTAACCACCAAGCATCACGATGGTTTCACTCTGTGGCCGAGTTCAACGCCAAATCCTTCCTTACCCGCTGACCGCCAGCACGCGTCTCGCGATCTTGTTGGGGAACTCACCGCGGCCGTCAATCAACAAGGTTTGCGTATGGGACTTTACTACTCTGGCGGGTACGACTGGACATTCATTCCCGGACCCATCCGTGTCGCGGCCGACTACCAAAAGGTGAAGCCGCAGAACGAAGCCTATGGAAAGTATGCGGACGCTCACGTTCGAGAGATTATCGCGCGCTATAAGCCAGCCATCCTGTGGAACGATATTGATTACCCGAAGTCCGGTCATCCTCTACAAATCATGGCCGAATACTATCAGGCCGTCTCGGATGGCGTGATAGACGACCGATTCGGCGTGAAGCACTCCGACTTCATTTCTCCGGAATATCAGACTCTGGACAAAATCAATCCCAAGAAATGGGAGGAATGCCGAGGCCTGGGACGCTCGTTTGGTTACAATCGGGCTGAGGGTGAAGCCGAAACGATTAAACCGGATGAACTCATTTATCTGCTGGTCGACATCGTCAGCAAAAACGGAAACCTTCTCCTCGATGTCGGCCCGGAAGCTGACGGCACCATTCCCGATGTCCAAATGACGAGACTCAAAGCTCTGGGTGCGTGGTTGCAAGTGAACGGCGAAGCGATCTATGCAACTCATCCCTGGAAACGTGCTGCCGGCGAGACCGCCGAAGGCATTCCCGTCCGCTTCACACAAAGGGACTCCGCAACGTACGCAATCCTTCTGGGACAGCCCAAGGCAGCAACAGCAACGTTCAAGTCCCTTTCGGTGAAGCCCGGGACGAAAATTTTCCTCTTGGGAAATGCGAGTCCGCTTGTTTGGTCCCAACAGGGTGAGAACCTGCGCGTCGATTTGCCCGCCGCTCTCACTGGTCACTACGCATACTCATTCCGCATTGCAGGCCCCGTCTTGTGATTGGCGCAGAACTGTTGACGAAGACGGACGACCGGAATCACGAATTGTAACCTCCTGCGTGACAGGCCTTCGATGTGACAGGGCAGCGCCCAGGATCGGGCGCAATCTCGCTATGTAAATCGGAGTTCGATCTTGGCGGACGCTCGGGAGCAAAGAGACCACACTCGATGCCGAACTACAGCGATCCTTGGCACAAATTCCGGCCCGCACAAAGCAGAAGGTGTCAGCATAGGGCAGAGCGTTGCGGATCGCATCCTGGCAGTGCGAAGCAACGACGGCTCGAATGCTTAGCCGATTCCTTATGTTTTCGGGACCGCCCCGGGAGATTATCAATCGACGCCTCCGAATTTCCCACCGCAGCCACAATTCACGCATTGGTCTCGCGTCACTCCGTTCGCGCTGCAAAGTGCGGATCAGTTTCGACCCAGCCCTCCCCCGGCCCCTGACCAGCGATACGTATAGCGACGCTTTCAACCAAATCAAATCCTTAGGAATCGCCAACAGCACAACCGCCACAAGTGATGAAGCATTGACCGGGCGCTTTTGGAATGGAGCCATTCAGAACTATTGGAACGAGATTTCGCAAACAGCCTCGGCAGCGCACAGTTTGACGACCGCCCAGAACGCCCGGTTGTTGGCGTTGCTTAACCTGAGTTTCGCAGACGGCGTGATCGCTTTTTACGACGCCAAATACACATACAACTTCTGGCGACCGGTGACCGCCATTCGCGATGCTGACGCCAACAACAACCCTGAAACAACGGCTGACCCGAATTGGCTCCCGGAAGTCGGTAAGACCGCCCCGGACCCATCCTACCCAAGGGCGCATGCGGTCATAAGCGCTGCCGGGGCAGAGGTGCTGATTTCCTTTTTCGAGCGGGACCACTTCGAGTTCAACGTAACGTCCGAGGTTCTTCCCGGAGTGGAACGCTCGTTCACGAGCTTCTCCTCTGCTGCCGAAGAAGCGACGTTAAGTCGTGTTTTCGCTGGACAACATTTCCGTTTTGATCTGACCACCGGTCAGCGGTTGGGACGCGAGATAGCTGATGTTGAATAACTTTTTAACTCCTCTGCACCGAGAGGACCACTCCGCGGGTAGATGATCAAAAAAAGCAGCGCCGGCCAAAACCGTCTTGCTCCAAGTATCGAATTCCTTCACTGGAGGTCTTTTGAATCGTCGCAGCTTCGTCACAGGGCTAGCTTCGGTCTATCCCCTCGTGATTCTGAGAGGTGGACCTGCATCCGGCGAACACAAGGCCGCGTTAGGACAGCGCGTCCGGGCACAGCTGGACCTCGGTGTGAGCGACGGATTGACCGTAGGCGCCGTGATGATGGTTCGTTCAGCAAGACAAGGTGCTGGCGAGCGAAGCTGCCGGATACTCGAACCTCGATACAAAGAGAGTAATGCGCGCAGATGCAATCTTCGACATTCGCTCGATAAGCGAACCTATTACGGTCTTTGGAGCCCTGCTTCTGGTGGACGACAGAAAGCTCGGACTGGACGACCCATTGGCGAAATTCTTGCCTGAGTTCTTGCGAGTCCAAGTTTAGGCTGAGCGACGGAAATCGAACCAAAGGTCAGACTGAGAATCTGGCTTTGGGTCTTTACCCGAAGGCTCTGTCAGTGTCATGCAGGTGTCATATGAACGGCGAAAAATTACAAAGAGCGAATAAAATAAGGAAAGAGAAGGAAAATCTGCCTAACCCGATTTGATCAGAACTTGCTGATTTCCCTCGATTAAGCTCGACTCCGCAACTTGTGATGAAATTAAAATTCACGGCTGTTAACCGACAGGCTGTAGGTTCGAATCCTACCCGGGGAGCCAACCTCAAAATCCTCTATCACTTGGGCGTCGCGAGAGCATTCGGTTCTCTGCCGAATACTTTGGGTGAGAGTTATTTGCGAACTCCGGGCATTTTTGTTCATCGGTCTGTTTACTTCAATCCGAAACGGAAATTAATGCTGCTGCCGTCGTTCAACTGTATGCGATAGACGTAGGTCTGACCCGCAGACAGATTTGCCGTATTGATGTTGAAAATCCATGATGTGCTTGAAACGCGGGGCCCACAGCAAACGGCGAATACCTCTTGGTCAGGAATACCTGGGACGTGGGAACGCGTCTTCCATGCTAGCAGCTTCATAATCGCATCCGTTCTGGTGAAGATTGCCATCCGTCAAGAAAAGACCAGAAAAGAGCAAGAAAAGAGCAAGATTGACAGGCTCAACGTATTCGGCTAGATTGCCGTCTTGCTGCGGATGAAAGCTTTCATATTTTGCCGGTCGAAGTGACAAAAACTGAGTTAGACGGAGGCTCAGGATGTACCAGCCCCAAGCATATGGAGTGGCTCTTTTCTTGATGATTGGCAGCATGATTTGTTGGGGATCCTGGGCGAACACCATGAAATTCACCCGCAATTGGCCTTTTCAATTGTTTTATTGGGACTACGTCATTGGAGTCCTCGCTACAACAGTTTTGTGGGGAGTAACGTTGGGCAGTCACGGAATTGTTGGAATGCCCTTCTTTGAAGACATTCAGCAGGCCGACTCTCGCCATTGGCTTTACGCAATCACCGGCGGCGCAATTTTCAACGTCGCAAACCTATTGTTGGTTGCGGCCATCGAAATCGCGGGAATGGCTACCGCATTCCCGATCGGCATCGGCCTGGCTTTGGTCGTGGGAGTTGTTCTGAATTATATTCTCTCGCCAAAGGGCGATCTCCTATTGCTGATTCCGGGAGTCGTGCTTGTAGTGGCAGCAATTCTGTTGGACGCCCGCGCCTACAAGCTGCGCGAATCAGAACAGTCGCAAACTTCGCGCAAAGGAATAACGATTAGCATTGCTTGCGGCATTCTGATGGGCCTGTTTTATCCATTCCTAGCCAAGGCTACTGTCGGGGAACGTTCGCTCGGGCCTTACGCAGTGGCGTTCGTCTTCTCGATTGGTGCAGCGGTATCTGCATTGGTGATGAACACAATTTTAATGGCCCGGCCAATTACCGGAGTGCAGCCCATACGATTCTCCGGATATCTCTCAGCACGTCCTTCGTGGCACCTGATGGGCCTGTTGGGCGGCGCGATCTGGTGCACGGGACTGGTTTTCAACTTCATTGCGTCGCACGCTCAAATGGTTGGTCCGGCCGTCTCGTATGCTATCGGCCAGGGAGCCACGATGGTGTCCGCCATTTGGGGAGTGTACGTGTGGCGAGAGTTCTCGAGCGCGCCGGAGCGTGCGAAGAGAATCCTGCCTTACATGTTCCTGTGCTTCGCCGCAGGACTAGGAATGATTGCGGTCGCGCCGCTATTTCACTAATTCCTGGTGCGGGAGGACCTTCTGAAACCAATCGTCGTAGTTGGCAGTATCAATATTGATTTGGTTGTCCGCACGCCTCAGATTCCAAAGCGAGGCGAAACGACCACCGGGCACACCTTCCAGACGTTTTTTGGAGGCAAAGGTGCGAACCAAGCAGTTGGAATCGCCAAACTGGGATACGCCGTCTCGATGATCGGTAAAGTAGGCTCGGACAGTTTTGGCGACCAGCTCTTAACGGAGCTGATGCGAGAAGGCGTCAATGTAGAGGCGGTAACGCGCGCGCCGGGACCGTCAGGAATTGCTGTAATTACAACCGAAGACAGCGCTGAAAACACCATCATTGTGGTGCCTGGAGCTAACGGTAAGATCCGGCCGAGCGATATAGAGAGCAATGTGGGGGTCCTTCGATCAGCGGCAATGGTTTTGACGCAACTCGAAATTCCCATGGACACGGTCTGCGCGCTGGCGCAAATATGCCAGCGCCGCGATGTGCCACTCGTTCTCGATCCGGCACCTGCGGCAGAGTTGTCCGCTGAGCTCCTGCAGTGCCTGTCCTGGTTAACTCCCAACGAAACCGAACTTCTGCAGCTGACGCAGACCAATCGAGAAGTTAAGGATGAAGGTGAAGCGCTCGAACTGGCTGAGTCGCTGATGAGCCGAGGAGCGAAAAACATTCTGTTGAAGTTGGGAGGGAAAGGAAGTTATCTCGCGACGGCTGACGGAGTCAGAAAATGGAATTGTGCTATGCCAGTCATCGCAAAGGATACAACCGCAGCGGGAGATGCTTACAACGCGGCGTTTGCTGTGGCCCTGTGCGAAGGCCGCTCGGCGGAAGACGCCGCACAATTCGCCTCGGCGGCAGCCGCAATATCCGTTATGAGAGAAGGCGCGCAGCCATCGTTGCCAAACCGCCAAGAGGTAGACAATTTTCTAGTTAAGGAGCGCTGCTGACTTCGGCGAAGTACTTGCTACGAGGAAAATCGACCCCTTTAGTTCGGTGGCTCGGTGCTTGGTGCTACAGATTTTAAGTTGCTAACGGAATCCCTGACGCGCAGTTGAGTTGGCAAGACAATTTGCTGCGGTCCTTTTTTATTCCCTTCGATACGCTCCAGCAAGAGCCGAGCAGCCGTGTTTCCCAGCTGATATCCGGGCTGATACACGGTCGTCAGCGCGGGCGTAGAAAACTGAGAAATATCCAATCCATCGAAACTGATAATGGAAACGTCTTGCGGGCAAGATAAGCCGGCTTCACGCACTGCGGAAAGAGCTCCCAGGGCCATCAGATCATTGGTGGCGAAAATGGCTGTGGGGCGAGGTAGTAAGTGCAATAAACGGGCGGCGGCTTTGTGGCCGCTTTCGAGATCAAAGCGGGCCTCCTGGATGCATTCGGGAGCAAGCGAAACTTTTGCCTTGCGGAGAGCCGCGTCAAAGCCATCTAGACGTTCCCGCGCGTTCGTCAAACTCAAAGGGCCGGTTATGACACCTATGTGCCTGTGTCCCATGCGAATCAAATGATTCGCTGCTTCGGACGAACCACGTTCATTGGCAACAACAACGAAGTCGCCATCCCAATTGTGAGGTCTTCGATCGATGCAAACCAAAGGCAGTCCTTGAGCGCTCCAGGTGATCATGCTATCTACGGCGGGAATGATCAGGAGCCCGGCAGGCAGAAATGAGCGGAGGTCGTTGAGGTATGTGATTTCCTTTTGCGGATCGTTGTCGGTGTTGCACAAAATCAGGCGGTAGGAATGTTGGTAAGCAATGTCCTCCACACCGCGTACCACTGAGGGAAAGAAGGGATTCGTAATGTCCGGGATGATCATGCCAATAATACTGGTCTTGTTGAGACGTAATCCGCGCGAGAGCTGATTGGGCATATATCCGAGACTCTGCGTGGCACGAAGGACGCGAAGACGTAGGTGCTCTTTGACCGTAGAATTTCCATTGATAACATTGGAAACCGTGCCAAGGGACACACCAGCGGTCTTCGCGATCTGATGCATCGTGATTCGCCTGCCCGGTGCTTTTGGCTTGTCGGGTTTCTTTGTCAAGGCAATCAGGATATCCCAAGAATTGGGGCTCAAATCGTAAATTCAACTCAACGGCTTGGGCAAGGTAGTATTCCCGTCCGGAGCGACATCCACGACGCAGCGAAAACCCACAGCACCGGAGCGATCAATACTCGGCGCCATCAAGAGATACTTTCCGTGCTCCGAGAGTTTGTAAGCCTGCGGAAAATACCATTTCGAACCCTGGGGTTGATAGTGACTGCCGCCGCGCAACACTGCCGCGGCCGTATGTTCATCGTGATATTCGTCCGTCCACTGCCAGACATTCCCAATCAGGTCATGCACTCCAAAAGGGCTGTTTCCTTTGGGATGCGTGGCGACGTCACTCGGGGGCGCCATATCGCGTCCCTTATCAACTTCGGGCACAGCGTCTTTGGACCACTCATTTCCCCAAGGATAAGTACGATCATCCAGTCCTTGCGCCGCGTATTGCCACTCCCACTCGTGAGGCAACCGTTTTCCCGCCCATGAAGCGTAGGCTCGCGCGTCTTCGAGCGACACCCACGTTACCGGCTTGTTGTCCCAGCCGGTCGGAAACGATCCATCTTTCCAGTCTTTCAGAAAATTGTGATCATCGGCCGGACGGTAGTGCGTGGCGTTCATGAATTGCTTGAACTCTGAATTTGTGACAAGGTTCTCGTCTATATAAAACGAGGAAACATGCAAGCGCTGGGAGTGGTACCGACGAGCTGAAGTCTCCCAGGGATACTGGAAGTCAACACCTTCATCATTCATTCCTTCAATTTCAATCCCGTTCACTCGAAAAAGAAAATCGCCAGCTGGAATTTGTACCATTCCCTTTGCACCAGCTACGCGCTTCGTGGACGGTGCGATGGCCACAAGCACTTGCGGAAGAGTCCTCCAGGCAGCGGAGTACTCCACCAGACTTTTTTTGCTTAACGAATTCATGGCCGCAAGAACCTTCCTCAGACCACTGTCATCCGGTGCGGAGGTTTCCAAAACAGCGCCGTATCCACCGGACTCAAGCAATAAATCGATTACGGAGGAATCGTTCTCCCTGCGCGGCGTAAGTTCTACGCCATGCCAAAGATCGAAATAGCGGGCTCCGGGACGGAAAGGAACGAGGAGTTGGCGGCCTTCAACGGGATAATGATTACGATTTACGATGGTCCACAGGGTGCGTTCAGGACCGGGCCACTTGCTGGCGTAGACGCCAAACTGCACTGTGTGCGTGTGCGGTTCCCAGTCTTGACTCACCAGGAGAGGAGCAAATGCGCGTTCGGTAGTTGCGATTCGGCGTACGGTTTCCGCGTCCCTGGGTGTCAGCTGATTCCAGATGCCCCAGATGTTTTCCCATGTTTCGAAGCCAACTCCATTGAAGAAAGCTTGTTGCAAATCGTCAAGGTGATCATGCGCCCAGCGATTGCTGATGTGGACCATGTGGCGGGGTTCAAGCCATTTGTAGCGGCTCACAGAGGGCACAAAGTCGTAACGCCAATAGCCCCAGCTCATCGTGTTGAACGTAAGCGTTTCGTCCGCGCCCAGCCCGACTTCGGGTTCGAGCGCGAGCGGATGGCCGAACTTTTCCGTCGCCCGTCGGAATGACGCAGGCATGCCGTCTTGAGTGTCACCGTTGATTCCGTCCGCATTGACAGCAGCGAGTTCTTGAACGAGCGCCTCGGCATCAGGAACCTTTTCGTCGTGGGTGCCCTGGTCCCACAACATGCTGGGAAAAAAGACTTGAACGCGGCGACGATGGAAGTCGGCTACCATCGCACGCACACCTTCCAAACCTCCTGGCAAATCTCGGAAGAGGTCATACTGGTTCCGGCTGTCGATTCCAATATTCGAATACGTGTGCCAGACAAGCACGCTATCGATTCCGCCGTAACGTGACTCTACGTCGTCGAGATAGCGGTCGACGGTATATTTGAGGCTAGCACGGTCAAAAAAGTAGCGATCGTGAATCATCATCTGAGGCTGGATAAAACTTGATTGCGTCCACTTCAATTCTTGGCGGTCATATTCGGAGCCAAAATAACCTGCGCGAATACGGCGTTCCATGCGCCAGTGACGAACATCGGCGAGCCACCCATCGGTTTCCGATTTGCTACAAGTCTTGGGCGCGTGCGGAGAATTCCATTGGGGAATTGGTGCACAGTTTGGTCCTGGAATTTGTTCGAACGCAGGAGGAAATGCCGTGTCTTGAGCCGTAGTGACTGCTGGAAGCAGAAAGAAAACGCAAAGAACTGCAAGCAGGTATGAATTCATTCTCGATCCTCCGCCGCCAAGATACAACTTTCGGTCCAAATATAAAAGCTTTCATAAATTTGTTGTCGGCAATCATGAAGTTCAGATGACGCTGCGGTGGCTATCACAACCGGGGCTCGACCATTTACTGGTCACATTCTTCAGAAATCTCTTGAACGCTAATTGCCCGCTCCAAACGTCGAAAGCACAGATGAGTAGGCTGGGATAGGCCTAGTAGGCCTATTGTAAAGAAATGTAAGAGACTTGAGCGGGGTATCGGCCCGCAAAGGAGAATGAGCCACCGATCAAAGCGTATGCGTAAGAGCAAGAAAACTGTTTGGAAGAATAAAAAATGTTGACAACCAAAAAGAAAGAAGACTAGTATGCGTCAATAAATGAAAGCTTTCATATTTGAGGATGAAAGCTTTTCTTAGGCTCTGTGTGCTTTCTCAATTGCTTTGAGATCCTCGAAGAGGAGTGAGGGTGACTATGAAACTGCCTTCCTACCGATCGCCTATGGTGGTCGGCCTGCTGTCTTTTCTTCTTTGCGCGCTTCCCGTCGTCGCACAATATAACAGCGGTCTCGAGGGAACGGTTCTTGATCCGAGCGGTTCCCCTGTTCCCGACGTCCAGGTAGCGGTCACGAATCAGGATACAGGTGTCGTGCAAACGACCGCGGCAGACAGTCAGGGGTTGTTCCGCCTGCAACAATTGCCAGCTGGTCTGTACCGAGTCGAAATTCGCGCCATGGGTTTTGAGGTGTGGAAGCTGAATGACATTCGCGTGGAAGGCAACCAGACGCGAACGATTTATCCCAAGCTTGTGGTAGGGCAACAGCAGCAGACTGTGGAAGTTACCGCCGAGACTGGAAACGTGGAGACGGCCAAGAGCAGCGTCGGGCGAACCTTGGAAACAAAAACGGTTGAAGACGCGCCGCTCATCGGCGGAAGCTTGTACGCGAGCGTCGCAACTTTATCACCGGGTGTCACGGGTAGCGGCGGCGCTTTCGGCGGAGCGAGTAGTTCCGGTAGCCAGGGTACAAATTCTTTCAACACCGAGCCAGGATTTCAGATCAACGCGGCTGGCCAGCGGCAGGAAGCCAACGAGTACCAGGTTGACGGCTCGAGCGTGAATGGAAACTCGCGGGACGGCATTGCCAACCTCCAACCGGAACCAGATACGGTGGCTGAACTCAAAGTTTCAGCGAACGTGGTATCCGCGGAAAAGGGGCGAGAAAGCGGCGCTCTGATCGAGGTTTTCACCAAGTCGGGAACTAACAAATTTCACGGAACGCTTTCTGAAATGCATACGGACAACGCATTGACGGCTAGAACTGTGTTTCAATCCGACGTTCCAAAATTTCGTCGCAACGATTTTGGAGGCACGGTTGGTGGTCCTATCGTCAAGGACCACACGTTCTTTTTTGGCTCGATATTCTTTCTTCGATCGCAGCAGGGAGTGACACTCCAGCAGAACGTCGAGACACCGCAATTCGCTAATTATATCAACCAAAATTATCCGAACTCCATCGCTGCACAGTTTTTTCAGCGAGGAGCGCCGGGAGCAATTCCGACCAGTGGCTTTGTAACCGTGGGAGACATCGAAGCGAATTCGCGGCTCACCAGTCCATACCCGACGCCAAACCTTCCTACAGACTTAGTGGCGGAGGGTCTTGCCACGATCAGTCAATCGCCGATCAACAACGGAGCGCAATACCATTTCCGAATCGACCACAATTTTCACGACAACCATGATCTCTTGTACGTGAGCGTTTTCAAGGGGAATACGGATGGCGGTGTTGCCGATGCGCGTCCATCTTTTGCCTACGTGAGCCCGAATCATTCGTGGTTTGCCAAAGTCGACTACGTGCACTCGTTTTCGAGCACCATCGTAAATGATGCCAGCCTTACCTACGTGCGAGCGGACGGTAATCAGCCTTCGGCGAAAGGCGCCGGTGACCTGCCAAACGTATACTACATCGGCGGAGTTGACAGCACATTCAGCCAATGGGGGCCCTCAGGCTGGGCGCACAACAATTGGAATGCGCATGACGTGCTTTCCTACAATCGGAGCGCGCACAGCATCCGCGTGGGCGTGGACGTTGATCGCCAACAAGACTTGGACAATTTCACCAACGGGCTGATTCGTCCTTACTTTTACTTCATAAACTTGTTGGATTTCGCCACAGACCGTCCCTTCTTCCAGGGTGGCCCTACGGTTAGCCCTACCACCGGAGCCGTAGCTACGAACTTGTACCAGCGTATTCTGATGTTGTACGCCGCACCCTTCGTACAAGACGATTGGAAAGTCAATCGCCGAGTGACCCTGAACCTTGGACTGCGCTGGGACTATTTCGGGCACGTGGCCTCGATGGCGAATGGCAAAGAGCCTATTCAACTCTTTCACCCAGGTACCGGTGCGACGTTTGCTGATCAAGTCGCCAACGGACAAATGGCTGCGAATGGATCGGGCGGTTTTGTCAGCCCTAACCGGGAATATCGCTTCGCACCTCGGGTCGGCGTGGCTTGGGACGTGTTCGGGACCGGATCGACTTCCATACGAGCCGGTTGGGGCATATATAACGACCGCGTCGGCAATTTGTCATTCGTGAATTCGAATCGCGCCAACAGTCCCGATTTCGCCACTCCCACGGTCAGCATATTCAACTCCGGCACAACGCTCGCCGACTTCAGCTATATGCGAGGTAACGCCGATGGCTCGGGCTTCTTGCCTCCGCCGGGAACGAGCTTCCAGATCGACCCTAATGGAGGACTCGTTGGCATTCGAACGTCGGTCGGAGGCGTCGACCAACACTACAAAGTCCCGATGGTGCAAAACTGGAGCCTAAGTCTTCAGCGACGCATTGGCACCGATCTCGTTCTCGAAGCTGACTATTTCGGTACACATAGTGACAACCTCTACCTGCAAACCGACGTGAATCGATTTGCGGGCGACCTGGTCGTCAATGGTGGCGATTTGGCGCGCTTGAACCCCAGTTTTGCGTCAATCGTTTTCGGACGCACCATCGGCATCTCGAATTCCAATCTCGTATCCTTCGGAGTATCGAAGCGATTCACAAAGAGATATGCATTCCATGCGTTTTACACATTTGGCAGATCACTGGACGACGTAAGCAGCAACGACAACGGAGTAAGCGGTTCATCCGGAGGTTCAGAAGGAGTACTTGACGCGCAAAATCCGTTGGGCCAATATGCGCGCTCCGATTTCGATGTAAAGCGAAGACTCTCCATCGATGCGGTTTGGGACATTCCTGGTTTCCGAAGTGGGTTTGCGCGCGCCCTAACCAGTGGCTGGACCGCTTCGCCTGTAGTGATTCTGCAAAGCGGTCTGCCGTTCACCGTGTACACGTCAGGAGCATTTCCCGGAGGCGACTTCAACGCCGACGGTTTCGGGTTTGATGTTCCTAATATTCCAAGCTTCGGCAACCACGTCAGCGCAAGCCGGTCTCAGTTCATCAGCGGATTATTTTCCGCATCAGACTTCCCGACGCCCGCTGTTGGTGTGCAAGGAAACGTGGGACGTAACACGTTTGAGGGTCCTGGCCTGGCCAACGTGAATTTCAGCCTTCGGCGGGCGTTTGGAATCCCCTTTTTCGGCGAGCGGGCTTCGTTGCAAATCCGCGGGGAGATATTGAATCTCTTCAACCGAGTGAACCTCACCAACCCAGTGAGCGATTTGGCGAGCGGTTCTTTCGGGCGGTCTACAGACCAGAACTTACCGAGACAGATCCAAGTTACGGCAAAGTTCGCTTTCTAGGCAGTTCGCTGGATTTAGCCATGCGGCTCGGCGTATCGTAAAGGTGAAAAGAAGTACCGCGAGAAAGCTTGTCCCGGTCGCATGAATGCCGTCAAAAATCAAAACAAGAAACAGAGGACGCCTTCGAGCGTTCCTTCTATTCTTACTGTTCTTAGCGACTCAAGTGTCTGCGTCGCTCGCGTTCGGGGCCGATTTGAATCCACAAACGGTTGCCTCGGAATTGCGAGCAGGTAACTTCCGGCAAGCCCTCATAGACAGCGAGGCACTCCTTGCGACGCATCCGGGCGACCCGATGGTAGGCACGCTTCGCGGTCTCGCCTTGCGAGGAGTTGGTCGCTGGAAGGATGGCTTGAGGAGTTTCGATACTGTCCTGGAAAAGTCCCCCCGCTTTTCGCCCGCGCTCGAAGCGGCGGCCGAAACGGCCTATCTCAACAAAGACACGCGAGCCGTGGGATATTTGGCACGGCTGCTGCGGTTGCAACCGGAAAACGAGGTCGCGCACGCTATGGCGGGTGCAATCGCCTATGAAAAGCATCAATGCGACGTTGCGATCAGGCACTTCCAGCAAAGTGCGCATGCGTTGGCGCAAAGCGAGGTGGGCGTATCGCAATACAGTGCGTGTCTCCTTAAGAGCGGCCGGACTGCAGAGGCCGTTGCAATTCTAACGCGAGCCTCGGCGGCTATGCCCGCCAGCAAAAACCTGCAATACAATTTGGGTGTGGCGCAGCTGCAAAGCGGTAAGCCAAAGGACGCGGTAGCCACACTGAAAAGCCTGACATCGTGGAGCGATCCAAATTCTGAAGAACTCAATCTCTTGGCGGCAGCGCAACTCGCCGCCGGTGATCTTGAAGGAAGCGTTGCTTCGTTGCGCGTGGCGATGCGGGTAGCGCCTGCCGATGAAAGAAACTATCTCGATCTGGCAATTCTGTCTCTCGAACACGACAGCCCAACCCCTGCACTCGAGGTTGCCGACGCCGGAATCCAGAATGTTCCACATCCGTCCTTTGGTCTTTACTCCGTGAGGGGCATGGCACAGGCCGAACTTTCTCATTACGATGAGGCAGAAACCGATTTTGCAAAATCTCTAGAACTCGAACCGCAGAACGCAGGAGCAGTTGCCGGAAAGAGCTTGTACTACACGCGCACAGACCAGCCGGACAAGGCGGTGGTACTGCTGCGCGAGAAACTCCGCGGCGCGACCCAAGATCCAGTGCTGAACTATTTGCTGGCCGATGCGCTCGTGCGTGCCGGAGCGGAACCCTCAAACCCTGAATTCAAAGAGGCTCAGGTTGCACTGCAACGCTGTCTGCACTCCAAACCGAACTCGGTCGAAGCACTTGCGCTTGCTGGCAAGCTATACATAAAAGAGAACGCTTTGGAACAAGCATCCCAGGTGCTCGAACAAGCGGTGCACAGCGATCCACAGAACCGGGCGGCGATGAATCAACTCCTATTGGTCTTGCGAAAGCTCGGGCGTCGGGAAGAAGCGATACAGATTGCTGACAAGATGACGGCGCTAGTCAATCGAGGCCGGCAAGACTCTGAGAAATTACACATAGATACAAATCGTTGACCGAAAGCGACCTATACATGAAGGTCGGCTAGGATAAGATCTGGTTTGCATCGCTCCATCCCGCGGATCGCACAATTCCCACACCTTCTTTGATCGTGACCATGCGGCTGGAAGGCAAATTGCGATAGGTTTCGATTTTTCCGTTCGTCCAACGAACTTCCAGCGTCACCTGCTTCGCTTCGCCTAAGCCAAAGTGCAAGCGTAAGTCGTTCGCGGAGTAAAAGCTGCTTTGGCTCTGGACCTCTTGTACCTGGCGATGCTGCCCGTAAATGGCGGTGACCCGGACGCCGATCGCTGAACGGTTCGATCGTGTCCCAATCGCTTTGACTTTGATCCAGCCATTTCGACCGGTTAGGTCATTTCGCAACAAGCTCGGCGCCTCATTTAGGTTGACGATCAGAATGTCAACATCACCATCATTGTCAAAATCACCGAATGCGCACCCTCGGCTGCAATGAAGAGAGCTAAGCGCACCGCCACCTTGCTGAATCATTTCTTCAAAATGGCCACCGCCGAGATTGCGAAAGAGGACGCGTGGCGTTTTCAACGGGTAGGCTGGGAGGGACTTTTCCAGCTCCGGGTAGACGTTGCCGCTGACAAAAAATAAATCGGGGTGGCCATTGTTGTCAAAATCAAACATTCCGGCACCCCAGTTTACGTAGCGGGTTTCGACGCCGAGACCACTCGCAATCGTTACGTCGTCAAAATCCCCTTTTCCTGTGTTGTGATAAAGAATGTTCGTGTCGTCGGCAAAATGAGTCTTGAAAATGTCGAGCGATCCATCCAGATCATAGTCGCCGATCCCAACACCCATTCCGGCTTGCTCGGAACCGTCTTCATTCAGACCAACGCCTCGGAGCAGTGCTTCCTCTCGGAATGTCCCATCACGATTATTCATGAATAACAAGCTTGACGACGAATCGCACGCCACGTAAATGTCGGGCCAGCCATCGTTATCAAAATCGCAGGCCACGGAAGTCATTCCGTAGCTATTGCGAGAAAGTCCAATTTTCGAAGCTCTGCTTACGTCAGTGAACGTGCCGTCGCCATTGTTGCGGTACAGCGAGTGTAGTGGGAAGGGTAACCCGCGGGGTCCGCAGTTCACTGGCACTCCCTTCCACATACAGTTCGGATTTTGACCTGGACGGGGTACCGCTGCAGGATCAAATTGCAGGTAGTTGGCGACGAAAAGATCGAGATTGCCGTCACGGTCGAAATCGACGAAGGTACAACCTGATCCCCAGCGATGACCCGCTTCCAGCAGGCCCGCCTGTCGCGTGACGTCCGTAAATGTCCCGTCGCCATTATTGCGATATAAGACGTTCTCCCCCCAAGAGGTTACAAAGAGATCGTCCCAGCCATCGTTGTTGTAGTCGCCTAAGCAGACGGCCGAAGCCCATCCAAGTCGCTCAAGGCCAGCCTTTTTGGTCACGTCGGTAAATGTGCCGTTGCGATTGTTTCGATAGAGTCGGTTTCCGGATCCGCCCGGCCGCCCCATGCGAGTTCCACCGAGAACAAATATGTCAAGCCAACCGTCGTGGTCGTAATCGAAAAATGCGCATCCGCAACCTATTGTTTCCAGGATGCTGTCCTTGTGATCGATCTCTCCATACGTGGTGATCTCCCGCAACCCGGCAAGCGACGCAATGTCAATGAAAGTAGCATCCCACGGCAAACCTGACGGTTTGCCGCGAGGTTCCGGAGCGCGATTGCGCGTCGAAACACCTTGAAACAGAGCTCTTTCAAGTCCACCGGTCGCGAGCCCCAACATGAATTGTCTTCGGGAGAAGGGCATTAGACGGTGTCAATGTTTGGTGACGTAGCAGAGTTTCATTGCAATTCTAACTTAATTTGCTCCCAGGGGCTCGCAAGCAGTTCCGCCCGCAGCGATGCGTTCGCAACGAATTCGACATTCGGGCCCGTATCGTCGCTAGCTTTGATCGGAAACGCCTCGGCCAAGGCAATCCGGAAGTTATCACAGAAACCGCTGATCGTTTTAACGGAACAGCGTTGCTGAATGCTGCTTGCCTCGGCGTGATTCGGTGCCGGTGTAGATACCAATAAATTGGCTGTCACGCAAATGTAACGGTAGTCGTGGAAAATTGGTGAGAACTTGCGAACAAAAGGTGAATAAAGAAGAGAAGTTGACGCTCACGTTTCATCGCAACTTGCTGATTCTCCTCGGAAAATGTCCGCTCCGGTAAATTATTAGTAAGTAACTCCAGTGTCTGTTAACCGAAGGGTTGCTAGTTCGAATCTAGCCCGGGGAGCCAACTCCCTTTCAATCAACTAGTTAGCGAAGGCTCGTTTTGGGTCTTGAGGCAACGTAGTAAAAACGTAGTACGTGTCTTGGAATTCTCAACAAGCGACCCGACACGAACCGCGCAAAAACCCAATGTTTTCTGCGAAAACGTTTGTGGAAATGCCCGACCCTTCGGTTCGTAGCCGAATCGTTGATGTCCCTACAACGGTCTAGGGAGCCTTTCCCTTCGAAAAGCTTTTTGAGTCGGTGAGGGAAACGAAACGTAACTATTCTTCACCAAGGACCTGAGCGACAAGCACTTTCGGCCAATTCATCGCCGCGAAGAACTCCACTGTCACAAGAATGTCACGGCCCCTTTACTATACAGAGTCCGGAAGTCTGGTTTCAGATTGGTGGCCTGGGTATCAAAGAACATGCATACACTCTCAGAGGAAAATGCGCAGGCGTTCGCAGGGCACGGATACGCTGCCCTGATAATGAACGTCCCCAAGAACACTTTCATTTACAAAGACGGTGATTTTACAGAGCCAAGAGCTGCGGAGGCGGACGGCGTGGCATCGGCCATCCGATCTGCCATTGATCTATTGATCGGGCGTGGCATCGTGTATCACCCACAAACAAAAATTTATTACTTGCGCATCCATGGGCTCGCAGCCCTAATAAGAGGCAACGGCAAGGTCTTCCGGAAGAACAATGTTTGGCGATTTTAGAGGGCTGGGACGGGAGCATTTGAATTTCGTTCGAGAAAAGGAGGGAGTTGGCTTGTTGGCTCCTAGAATTTGTAGCCGGCCCATAGGGCCCAGTAATTCAGGTTGTGGCCTGGCTGACTCTCTCTGACGAATTTGCCTGCATAAAAAATCCCATAGTCGGCTTGAAACCACAGATGGCGATTCGCCTGCCAACGCACTTCCATGCCCGGACGGTGCCCGACGAAACGCGCATTACTTTTTCCCGCCGGAATAATCAGAAAGCCAGGCACGGAATACACTCCGTCTCGCAAACTCTCCCGCC
>Ga0137403_10000668_pt1 | contig 44165 bp, 43 predicted proteins | sample CZOMad2_1_16fung_FD_122057 | JGI IMG/M metagenome (GOLD analysis project Ga0137403, IMG submission 122057) | Vadose zone soil fungal communities from Angelo Coast Range Reserve, California, USA - CZOMad2_1_16fungal (Hybrid Assembly) | ecosystem: Environmental > Terrestrial > Soil > Vadose zone...
AACGTCCTCACCGTCAAGGGCGAGCGCAAGGCCGATCACGACACCGCGGGCAAGGACTATTTCGTCCGCGAGGTCGCATACGGCGCGTTCGAGCGAAATTTCACCCTTCCTGAGGGCGTCGACGCCGCCCAAGTGGAGGCGAAGTACGCGAGGGGCATGCTCGAGGTGAGGGTCCCCGCGCCGCAAGCCGCGACGCCGAGGACGATCGAAGTCAAGGCCGCCTGATCAGGCCGGCCGGGGCCGAGGCCGTGCCGGTGTCGACCGGCACGTGCCCCGGCCTTCGCCACAACGATGCACAGCGGCCGCCCATCCCGTTCAGCCACCAGGCGTTCCTGAAGTCAATGGCCCTTGCGCTCATCCGAGCGTTCAGCGAGCACGCCACCCAGCCTCCACCCGCCTCCTGAGCGGATCTCTCCTGCCCCGATGCGCTCCTGCACACGCTGGCGGAACGCACTTGGTGTTCAGCGAGCTTCGTAAACTATACCGTTCACGTGGTCCTTCGATTCCTGTCTCTCGAGTGATGCTCATCCCTCACTCCCGATCTGGAGTACGCTGGTCATCCCGTCGTTCCCTCGGATCGAGCTTCGGCTGCCCACGGCCACCCTTCGAGCCTTTAGCTCGCCTTGCCGTGGCACACGGCGGCCTCGTCCTCGGTCAGCCACTCCCCTTGCGCACCGGAGCACGCCAAACAGCAGTTCGAGAGGGGGGGAGAGGGCTGACGTTTCCGGATCGGCCCTAACGTCTGGCCGCCAGCAACCCTCGTGCTCAGATTCGGTCCTCGGAGTTCACTGAAGGACAGGGGGTTACCCATGTCAGAGTCGGACACGCGTTCACGGTTGGCACTCATTCTCGCCGGCGGAGGACGTCAACGCGGCTTCGCCGACTGACGCGACAGATCTCGGGGGATTCACGGCCCAAGCAGTTCTGCCCGGTGCTGAGCAAAGAGACGCTGTTGGAACAGACCCTGCAGCGCGCCGCGCTGCTGGTGTTGCCTGACCGCACCCCCTCGTTGTTCGCGCTCACGAGCGCTTCTGCTCCGCCTCACCACGCTCGTGGCGACCGCACGGACGCTTTTCCTGGGAGGCGAGGTTTATCGCCGGCGATTCGTGCACAAGGGCCGGATCAGGCGATGATACTGTGCGTCAGGGTACGCGTCTCAACTCTACAGGAGGAGGCCGTCTTTATGGGCTCACACTCGAAAACCAATCGCGCGGTTCAACGACTCCGACGTCTCGCGCGGCGCCGCCGCGAAGCCGATCTGAAAAAGGATCCGCGCGGAAAGGATCCGCGCGGTAGGAGCGCCCGTTCGTCGTCTCGATGATGCCCGCTCGCGCGGTTCAGTGGCCCCAAGGGCCGTTAGAAGCCCTTCCGTCTCATGCAGCTGCGATAGGCAGCCTGGTACGTGGCGTCCTTTGCTCCTGCTGCCTTCATCCCGTGGATCTGTGGATCGGACGACTCGATGACTCTGCCCGTGAAGTCGATGGAGTTCATCGTTATGCTGCCGGCGCGTGCGCTATCGGCTCGGGCGTGGTCGCCCATGATCGGCGAGGCAGTTCCTGCCTTGATCGCTTCGGGCGCTTCGTCATTGCAAGCGGCGAAGTCGGCGACGGTAGGGACCTCGCCGTCGGCCGTCCGCGTGGCGGCGAGCGAGACGAGGAGGGTCAGGGCGAGCGTCACCATCAGTCTGTACTGCAGGGCCATGTCGTACTCCTTTCAAGAGCATCCGAAAAAAGGGAACAAGTCGAGGCACCCATATCGCGTCGTAACGCGCCAAGAGCCCGCGTCGCTCGTTATAGAACTCCAAGAGCCACGTCATCCCCCCCACCTCCTCACGGGCCTCGACCGCGCCTCTCTCCGCCTGGGCTTTTAGCCGCCCCTTCGAAATGTCCGTCTGGGCGCTCTCGTCGAGGCACGTTGTGACGCGAGCCGCGGCCCCGGAGTGCCTTGTTTAGGGTGTTTCATGAGAACACGGCGACACCTGTCACCGCTGTCGCCGCCGCAAAACCGCTGCGAGACGTCTTGAAGCTCTGCCCCACAAGTCGCGCACCTTGCCGTCAAGCGAAGATCCTCCGGACGCTGCCGAGAAAGCCAGTGTCCTCGGCCACCACCTGATCGAGCTCGCCGAAGTCCAGCCACACCCCCTGGCAGCGCGAGCACTTGTCCAGCTCGACGCCCCGATAGGGGACGGGCACCAGCTCGCCGGCGCACTTCGGGCACCGTCCCCGGGCAACGGCGAGAATGCGCCGGCGTTCTTCTTCAGCCGCCTGGGTTTCCCGCTCCTCGAGGACTTTCCTCCGTCGCTCGAACTCGAGTCTCGCGAAGTACTCCTCTTCCTGTTGTGTCGGCTTCACCTGCATCATGGCTCCCGTATCGGAGGCGGCCCCGGGCGGCTAGCAGCCGCCGCGGGGCTCCTTCTGTCACCCGGGTGTGGTGTCCAGTTTCCCGCCGCATACTCCGCCAAGGCGTTCAAGAGCACCGTGCGGAGCGTCGTCCCCTCGCTGACGGCGCGGACGCGCGCGGCCCGCTGAAGCTCGCGGGGAACGCCGCGCACCAGGTAGATGCCTGTGGTCGCGATCCGAGCGAGCACGCCCGCTCCCACTCTCATCGCTGACCGCCGATGGACACCGTGAAGTGGACCGACTCCTCGCGGTACGGCGACGGGATGTACGCGAGCTCGAGGTAAATCTCCTTCAACTTCTTCGCCTTCAGCGCCTCGGCGGGGAAGGCCACGTCGAGCGACTCAGTGGCTTCCTGCCCGGGGTCGAGCCGGTCATTGCCGTACGTGGCGAACTTCAGGGTCGGCTCGGTCCGGCTCTCCTCGAGCTTGATCGGCTGTCCCTGCGAATCGACGTACAGGATCTTGCCTGCGACGAGGCGGACGGTCTGATTCGCCGAGCTATTCTTCAGCACGACCTTCGCCGTGAGCTTCGCCGGGGAGACGACGCGGCCGGAGCCCTGTTCGACCCGCTCCGTAACCTTCATCTCCGTGACCTCGCCCGTGACGATCCCCGCCTTCACCTTCATCGCGGCCGGCGTGACCGTGTACGTCTTGTCTTCGATCACCGCTGCCGTCGCTGCTGGCTGCGGCGCGGGACCGAGGGTCAACCACACCACTACCGCCGCGACCGCTGCGCCCAGCCCCCACCTCCACCACGTATCGGCTCTCTCGTCGCCAGCACGTTCGGTGGGGCGAAACTTGCGTTGAGCGACGATCGGGATGGCCGCCCCGATGAACGCGACGACAGCCGTCGCGACAATCCCTGCTCCCGGAAACACGCCGACGGCCCGGAAGATCCAGGCCCCTGCGATGCTCCCGACGAGACCGAGGGTGATGTCCCGCTTCAGCCCATAGCCTCCTTGTTTCATGACCAACCCGGCCAGCACGCCTGCCAGCACCCCGGCGAGAACCCACGTCACGAACATGGAGAAACTCATGACTCTTCCTCCTTCACCCGGTTAACAGCTCACCCGCGTCACTTCGCGTGCGCCGTTGCCCGCGGCGCGCCCCGTGGCCGTTTGCGACCGTTGGATGGACCAGGGCTCGGGCCACTCCGAGCGGCGGGCGGAGCGGCGACCGTCCCGTCGCCGTTTTGTCGCACCAGGACGGCCGCGAGCATCTCGATCGCCCGCTGGTCGAGGGCCCGGTCGTCGATGATCACCTGTACGGTTGGGCCCGCGAGCCCCCGCACCCGCTCGGCCGCCGCGGTGGAACAGACGATGACGTCCACTCGCCGCAGCAGGCGACCCAGCGCGGCCCCCTCGGCGGGGCAGGCCCCGACGAGCGCGATGTTTGGCAGGCGGGCGTTCGCGATCGAGTGCTCCAGGTTATGGGCGTTCTCGACGGCGGCGGAGGCCACGCCCACCCGCGTCCCCGACGGGAACTGGGCCAAACGGTGGAGGGTCTCGAGATGCGCCTCGGCGAGGAGCGCGATCACCGGAACCCCCTTGCCGCTCAGGAGCCGCGCCACCTGCGGGAGATGGCAGAAGCTCGTGACCGCCGCCCGCCAACGACCGGTTTGCTTCTGGCGCCGTACGGTCGTCGCCAGCTCACCGAGGAGCACCTTGTCGACGCGGACCGGAAGGTGAGCCTCGAGCTGCCGGGCAAAGAAGTCGAGCTCCGGCGGGCTGCACTCCACGAGGAGCACCTCGACGGTCCCCTGGACGGCGGCGGGCCGGACCCCGGCCAAGCTCAGAACGCCCACCGACAAGTCGTCGGCGGTCATCCCGAGGGCCGCAGCCCGGATCACCGTCTCTTGTAGGAAGCTCTCGCGGAGGTGAGGGGCGGGGCGGATGGGCGGCGCCGGGGCCACGAACACGCCTTTCCCCCGCCGAGCCTCCACGTAGCCGCTCTGCTTGAGATCCTCGACGACGCGCGCGACCGTGTTCGCATTGATGCCGAGGAAGCCGGCCAGCTCCCGGATGCTGGGCAGGGCCTGGTCGCGCGCGACCCCGCCGCTCTCGATGGCGTGCTTGAGCTGCTCCGTCAGTTGCCGGCGGATCGGGATCGGGCTGTGCCCGTCGATCGTGAGATTCATCGCGATCCTCATGTCTCTCTGTATGGCAACAATAGTACACTAGATCAATTTCGTCAAGGTGTACTATTTTAGTGGTACACTACGGCGCAGGGAGGGACTACTGCTATGGCTCAGGCAATGAAGACGGCTCAGGCGAAGAAGACGACGCTGCGCCCGCTCCATGACCGCGTGCTCGTCAAGCGCCTCGAGGAGCAGGACGCGAAGCACGGCCGCCTCATCATCCCCGACACCGCCAAGGAGAAGCCGCAGGAAGGCCAGGTCGTCGCCGTGGGCACCGGCAAGGTCAACGACGACGGCAAGAATTTCCCGCTCGCGGTGAAGGAAGGCGACCGGATCCTCTTCGGCAAGTACTCCGGCAGCGAGGTCAAGCTCGACGGCGTGGAGTACCTCATTATGAAGGAGGAGGACGTCCTCGGCATCGTCGGCTCGTGAACGAGCGGCTCAGCCGCGGTCGACCATTCATGCACACTCGGGAGGAACGTATCCATGGCTAAGCAGCTTTTGTTCAACGAGGAAGCCCGCGCGGCGCTCTTGCGCGGAGTCAACATCATGGCGCACGCCGTCAAGGTCACGCTCGGGCCGAAGGGGCGGAACGTCGTCATCGACAAGAAGTTCGGGAGCCCGACGATCACCAAGGACGGGGTGACCGTCGCGAAGGAAGTCGAGCTGAAGGACCCCAGCAAGAACCTGGGGGCCCAGATGATCAAGGAGGTCGCCGCCAAGACCTCGGACGTGGCGGGCGACGGGACGACCACGGCCACCGTTCTCGCCCAGGCGATCTTCCGCGAGGGTCTCAAGAACGTGACCGCGGGCGCCAACCCGATGGGCCTGAAGCGGGGGATCGAGCAGGCGGTCGACGCAGTGGTCGAGGAGCTGAAACACCTGTCCAAGGCGACCAAGGATAAGAAGGAGATCGCCCAGGTCGCCACGATCGCCGCCAACAACGACAAGACGATCGGCGACTTGATCGCCGAAGCCATGGAGAAGGTCGGCAAGGACGGCGTCATCACCGTCGAAGAGGCCAAGGCGATGGAGACCACCCTCGAGGTGGTCGAGGGGATGCAATTCGACCGCGGCTACCTCTCGCCCTACTTCGTGACGAATCCGGAGCGGATGGAAGTGGTGCTGGAGGACGCCGTCGTCCTCATCTACGAGAAGAAGCTCAGCGTGATGAAGGACATGCTGCCGCTGCTCGAGCAGGTCGCGCGAGCGGCCAAGCCGTTGCTCATCATCGCCGAGGACCTGGAGGGCGAGGCCCTGGCGACCCTGGTGGTGAACAAGCTGCGCGGGACGCTTGCGTGCTGCGCCGTCAAGGCGCCCGGCTTCGGCGATCGTCGCAAGGCGATGCTCGAGGACATCGCGACCGTGACCGGCGGCAAGGCGATCACCGAAGATCTCGGGATCAAGCTCGAGAACCTCAAGCTCGACGACCTCGGCCGCGCCAAGAAGGTGGTCGTGGACAAGGACAACACCACGATCATCGAGGGCGCGGGTAAGACCAAGGAGATCCAGGGCCGGATCAAGCAGATCCGGGCGCAGATCGAGGAGACGACCTCGGACTACGACAAAGAGAAGCTCCAGGAGCGGCTCGCGAAGCTCGCGGGCGGCGTCGCCGTCATCAAAGTAGGAGCGGCCACCGAGACCGAGATGAAGGAGAAGAAGGCGCGGGTCGAGGACGCGCTCAACGCCACGCGGGCGGCGGTCGAGGAGGGGATCGTGCCGGGGGGCGGCGTCGCGCTGCTCCGTGCGTCGGACGCGCTCGACAGCCTCAAGCTCTCGGGTGATGAGGGCACCGGTGTCAGCATCGTGCGGCGCGCCCTCGAGGAGCCGATTCGGCAGATCGTCGAGAACGCCGGGCTCGAGGGCTCCGTGGTCGTCGAGAAGGTCAGGGCCACGGTTCCGCTCACGCGCGGCTTCGACGCCGAGACCAACGAGTATGTCGACATGATGCTGGCGGGGATCATCGACCCCACCAAGGTCGAGCGGGTCGCGCTGCAGAATGCCGCGTCGATCGCGTCGTTGCTGCTCACGACCGAGGCGATCATCACTGACGGCCCCGAAGCCGGGAAGGCCGACCCCTCCATGGGGCACGGTGGGGGGGAGTTCTAGCCGCGCAGCGGTGAGCGACGGCGAGCGGCCGCGCCGTACGCGAAGGCGCTCTTTGCGCTCGCAAAGGAACGCGACGAGACCGAGCTCATCGGCCGCGAGCTCGGCGCCGCTGCGGTGACATTCGAGAGCGTGGTGGACCTGCGCGACTTCTTCGCCCGGCCGTGAGTTCCGGCGGCGGCGAAGCGGACGCTGGCGAAGGAGCCTGCGCAGCGGTCCCCTCGCGGCCGCTTCTGGACGAGGATCTCCGGCGCGTGCGTGCACACGTTCGCGCCACCGTTACCGCTCACAGACGAGGAGCGAGGAATGCTGTCGGCGAAGCTCGGGAAGGCGCTGGGGAGCCGGCGGGTGGTGCTCGCGGAGACCGTCTGGCGAGTAACTGAAGCTTCCGCCGTTGCCCTCGTTACCCTCCGCTTGTGGTCCGCATGCCGGCGCCGTGTCGTGTGGCTCGCGGTGCCACTCACGGCGCTGCTACTGCTCGGACTCGCGACGTGGGGACTCGCCCATCACATCTACTTCGACCGGAGCGGCGTCCCGGACCTCGAGCCGTTCATCCGCTTCGAGCTCTCGACGATCGGCAAGGTCTACGACGCACGGGGTACGGTGCTGGTCGAGCTCGCACGGGAGTACCGCCAGGTCGTCTCCTACGAGGAGGTGCCGCCCGTCCTCCGCCACGCGATCCTGGCGGCCGAGGACAAGAATTTCTTCTTCCACTCCGGGGTGGACTACCGGGCGCTGCCGCGGGTGCTCTACAAGACGGCGATGAGCTCCGTGGGTGCGTGGTGGAACGGTGACGGATTCCGGCTGCATCTCCCCCAGGGTGGCTCGACGCTCACCCAGCAGCTCGTCCGCGGTTACTTCCTGCGGGAGCGGTGGAGCCGTGAGAACGACGCAACCCTCTTCCGCGACAACCTGACCTCGCGGCTCTTCGCCGTGGTCGTGGGAGTCCCGACCGCGAACAAACTCTTCCGGAAGCTGGAGGAGGTGCGGCTGGCGCTCTGGCTCGAGGAGGAGATGAACCGACGGTTCGGATCGCGAGAGCGGGCGAAACGCGAGATCTTCGCTCGCTCCGCCAGCTTCAACTATCTGGGCAACGGCCGTTACGGCTTCGCGGCGGGCTCCGAGTATTACTTCGGCAAGCCTTTGTCGAGTTACACGACGGAGGACGCCGGGAAGGCCGCGTTGCTGGCCGGGATCACCAAGGCGCCGCGGGACTATCTCCCGCTGCCCGGCGACCCGCGGCCCCTGCGCCGCCGCAACGAGATCCTGGCCCTGATGGCGCGCAACGGTTACATCTCCGAAGACCTCGCGAAGCGCTCCCAGGCCGAGCCGGTCCTCGTGGCAAAGGCGACGAACAGCCCGGTCAAGACCCAGGCCCCCGCCGCGATCGATACCGTCTTCGACGAGCTCAGGCAGCACGGCGCGGGCCGCTTCGGCGTCGAGGATCTCTTTCAGGGGCGGATCTCGGTCCACGCCACGGTGGACGAGCGGATGCAGACCATCGTGAACGAAGCGCTGGAGACCGGCCTGGCCCTCTACGAGAGGCGACACCCTGAGGCGAAGGGGCTGATCCAGGGTTCGGTGGTCGTGCTCCGCAATGCAGACGCGGCGATCCTGGCCGAGGCGGGCGGGCGGCACTTTTACAGGAATCGCTATGCGCGATACTCCGACTTCAACCGCGTGACGGGCTCTCTGCGGCAGGCGGGCTCGGCGTGGAAGCCGCTGGTGTACATGGCCGCGTTCCGCGAGGGGCTGAAGCTCGACACCACGGTGCCCGACGAACCCATCGCGGTGCGCATGGGGGCTGATCGTCCCGTGAAGTGGATCGCCAACTACGACCACGAGTTCAAGGGGCCGATCCCGATGCGTCAGGCGCTGGCCGAGTCCCGCAACGCCGTGGCCGTGTGGATCACCCGTCAGATCGGCCTGCAGCGAGTGATCGGGACATCCCGGGAACTGGGGATCCGCAGCCCGCTGCAGCCGTACATCACCACGGCGCTGGGGGCGTCAGAAGTGCGACTGCTCGAGCTGGCGGGCGCCTATCGCGCGATGGCCTCGGGGATCCTGGCGGAGCCGTACATCATCGATCGCGTGAGCAGCGCCTCCGGCAAGGTGCTCTACGAGGCGGCGCGAAGCACCCGCGCATTCAGCTCCCGCTATCTGAGTCTGATCCAGGAGGGATTGCGGGGGGTGGTCCGCATTCCGGAGGGCACCGCCCATTCCCTCCACGGCCGCGACTTCCCGATCCCGGTGATGGGGAAGACCGGAACGACGAGCGACTTTCGTGATGCGCTCTTCGTGGGGTCCACCTATGGACCGCAGGGGATCACGGTGGCGGTTCGGATCGGCTTCGACGATAACCGTACTCTGGGCGACAAGGAGACCGGGGGCCGCGCAGCGTTGCCGATTTTCCGCGAGATCATGCTCCTCACCTACCAGCAGGAGCTGGTGGGGTCTGCGCCGCCCTTCCCGCGCGAGATCGAGGATGGGATCGACCAGTATCTGGTGCGGCCGCACCAGGAGAGGGAGCCGTCTCCGTCTACCCCCCGCAGAGAGGCCGTATGGCCGTAGCCCGGCGGTCTCTCGAAGACCCGATACGCGCCGAGCTCTTCAGCATCGAGCGCCTCGAGCAGCACGCCGAGAGCCTGGCGGCCGCCCAGCGCGTCGTGAAGCAGTCGGGCCGGGGGCGGCGATTGTTGTCGCGCGTCGAACACAACGGTCGCGTGCTCCGCGAGTCGTATCGCGTGATCGCCAACGCCATCCGTGAGGAGCGCGCGATCACCCCGGCGGCGGAATGGCTCGTCGACAACTTCCACGTCGTGGACGAGCAGCTACGCGAGATCCGCGACGACCTGCCGCCCGGGTTTTATCGGGAGCTGCCCAAGCTGGCCGAGGGGCCGCTCGCCGGCTATCCACGCGTCTACGGAATCGCCTGGGCGTTCGTCGCGCATACCGACAGCCGGCTCGACCCCGAATCGCTTCGGCGCTTCGTGCACGCCTACCAGCGCGTGCAGCCGCTGACCATGGGCGAGCTGTGGGCGGTGGCGATCACGCTACGCGTCGTGCTCGTCGAGAATCTTCGGCGCCTGGCGGAGAGCATCGTTCGCGGGCGCGCGGCGCGCCAGGAGGCCGACGCCCTGGCGGACGAGCTGCTCGGCGTCGGCGACGTCGCCGTCGCGCCGACGGCGAAGGGTCTCGCGCGATTCGAGGGCGGCGCGCTGGTGACGGCCTTCGCGGTGCAGCTCGTCCAGCGGCTACGAGAACAGGATCGCGCCGTGACACCGGCGCTTCTCTGGCTCGACCAGCGGCTGGAGGCGCAGGGGACGACATCCGACGACATCGTCCGTGTCGAGCACCAGCGGCAGGCCGCGATGAACGTGACCGTCCGCAACGTCATCATGAGCATGAGCCTGATGTCCGCGCTGGACTGGACGGAGTTCTTCGAGACCGTCAGCCTCGTCGACGAGGTGCTGCGAGCGGGCCCGAACTACGCGGCGATGGACTTCGCGACCCGCGACGCCTACCGGCACGCCGTCGAAGAGCTCGCGCGGGGTTCGGGCCGGCCCGAGCTGGAAGTCGCGCGCGAGGCCATCGCTCACACGCATCGCGGGGACGGGCCAGACGACGACCGGCGGACCGATCCCGGCTTCTACCTCATCGGCCACGGGCGCCAGGCCTTCGAGCTGCCGCTTGGCTACCGCGCGCCGCGAATGCGCCGGCTGCTGCGCACCTACGTGGCGGCGGCGACGCCCGGATATCTGGGAACGATCGCCGTCCTCAGTGGCTTCATGTTCACGCTGCCCCTCCTCGCGGCCGGGGCATCCGGCGTCGGACCGATGAGCCTGCTCGTGCTCGCCCTGCTGGCCGTCGTCCCGGCTTCGGACCTGGCGATCGCTCTGCTGAATCGAAGCGTCACCGCGCTGGTCACGCCGGCCGTGCTGCCGCGGCTCGAGCTGCGCGACGGCGTGCCACCGCATCTGCGAACCCTGGTCGTCGTGCCGATGCTGTTGACGGACGGCGCGGAAGTCAAGGAGCAGATCGAGCGGCTCGAAGTGCATTACCTGGCGAATCCGGACGGCGACCTTCGCTTTGCCATCCTCTCCGACTGGTTGGATGCGCCCAGCGAGAGCATGCCGGGCGACGAGGAAGCGCTGGGGGCCGCGCGCGAGGGAATCGTCCGTCTGAACCGGCGCCACGAGGCCGCGCCGGATCAAGGCGAGCGATTCCTTCTCTTCCACCGCCGGCGGCTCTGGAACGAGAGCGAGCAGGCGTGGATGGGGTGGGAGCGCAAGCGGGGCAAGCTCCACGAGCTCAATCGCCTCCTGCGAGGGGCGACGGACACCAGCTTCGTGCCGACGGGCGCCGTCGCGCCGTCCGGCGTCCGCTACGTCATTACTCTCGACGCCGACACGCGGCTACCCAGGGGGGCGGTTGATCGGCTGGTCGGCACGATGGCGCATCCCCTCAATCGACCGCGGTTCGATCGCGAAAGACGGCGCGTCGTCGAGGGATACGCGGTCCTGCAACCCCGAGTGACACCGCCGCTGCCCGGGCGCGAGGGCTCGTTCTTCCAGCGCCTCTCGTCCGGCCCCGCGGGCATCGACCCGTACGCCTCGGCGGTGTCCGACGTCTACCAGGACCTTTGGGGGGAAGGGTCATACACCGGCAAGGGCATCTACGACGTGGACGCGTTCGAGGCGGCGCTGGCGGGCCGGGTGCCGGACAACGCGCTCCTGAGCCACGATCTCTTCGAGGGTGTGTTCGCGCGGGCCGGTCTCGTGACCGACGTCGAGCTGTTCGAGAGCGCTCCATCGCACTACGGGGTCGCGGCGGCGCGCCAGCACCGATGGGCGCGGGGCGACTGGCAGCTGCTCCCGTGGATTCTTGGAAGCCGCATCCCGGTGATCGGGCGCTGGAAGATGCTGGACAATCTTCGGCGCACGGTGTCGGCGCCGGCCGCCGTTCTGACGCTCGTCGTCGCGTGGACGATCCCGGGCACGTCGCCCGCGATGTGGAGTGCTTTCATCCTCGCGACCATCGCCCTGCCTTCGCTCGTGCCGGTGCTGGGCGGGTTGGTCCCCCGCGTGCGCGGCATCTCGAAGCGCAGTCATACCCGCGCGGTCGGGAGAGACCTCGTCCTGGCCGGCTCGCAGATCGGGCTCACGATCACGATGCTGACGTACCAGGCCTGGCTGATGAGTGATGCGATCGCGCGGACGCTCGTCCGCGTGTACGTCACGCATCGCAGGCTGCTGGAATGGGTGACCGCGGCGCAGGCGAAAGCCGGTCTCCGTCTCGATCTCGGTGGCTTCTGCCGTCGAATGGGTGGCGGGGTCGCGCTCGCCGCCGCCGCGGCGGTTGCTGTCGCGTGGGGGCGACCAGAGGCCTGGCCCGCCGCGCTGCCCTTTCTGATGCTGTGGGCCGTGTCGCCGGCGGTGGCGCGATGGATCAGCGTGCCGCGGAGCAGTGCGCCCACCCAGCCGCTCTCGGCGGCGGATGCGCGAGCCCTCCGCCTGGTCGCGCGCCGGACGTGGCGCTTCTTCACGACGTTCGTCGGTCCCGAAGACCACGCCTTACCGCCCGACAACTTCCAGGAAGCGCCGAGCCCGGTGGTCGCGCATCGCACGTCGCCCACGAACATCGGGCTCTATCTGCTGTCCACGGTGGCCGCGCGCGATTTCGGCTGGATCGGCACGCTCGACGCCCTCGAGCGTCTCGAGGCCACGCTCGAGACGATGAATGCCCTCGAGCGTTTCCGCGGCCACTTCTACAACTGGTACGACACCAAGCACTGCTACGCGCTCGAGCCGAAGTACGTCTCGTCGGTCGACAGCGGCAATCTCGCCGGCCATCTCATCGCGCTCGCGCATGCCTGCGAGGAGATGATCGACCGTCCGCCCCTCGATCGGTCGGCGCTCGCCGGGATCGAGGACACCGCGCTGCTCGTCCGCCTGGCGACCGGCGCGGCGGCCGACGATGCACGCCCGTACCCGGCCACCCGCGGGCGCTTGGAGGAGGCGATCGACGCCGTCACGGCGACCGTCCGGGAGCCCCCGCCCGACTCGGCGGAGTGGGCCTCGCGGCTCGCGACGCTGAAAGCACGCGCGCAAACGGTGCGGGACATCGCGCGAGCGCTGGTCGAGGACGATCCCGCGAGCGCGCAAACGGACGTCCTCATCTGGGCGGAGGCGCTCTGCGCCACCGTCGAAAGTCACCAGCGCGACCTCGCCATGCCCGAGACCCTCATTCGTCGTCTCACGATCCTCGCCCGAGGCGCTCTGGCGATGGCCGGCGCCATGGATTTCGGCTTTCTCTTCGATCCAATGCGGAAGCTGCTGGCGATCGGGTACCGCGTCACGGACGGCAGTCTCGACCCTGGTCGGTACGACCTGCTCGCGTCGGAAGCGCGTCTCGCGAGCTTCGTCGCGATCGCCAAGGGCGACGTCCCCGTCTCGCACTGGTTCCGGCTGGGTCGGGCCCTCACCCCGGTGGAGCTGGACTCGGTGCTCGTGTCCTGGTCGGGATCGATGTTCGAATACCTGATGCCGACGCTCGTGATGCGCACGCCGGCGAGAAGCCTGCTCGAGCAGACATCCCGGTTCGTCGTGGGCCGGCAGATCAGCTATGGCGCCGAGCGCGGCGTGCCGTGGGGTGTGTCGGAGTCGGGCTACAACGCGCGCGATCTCGAAATGACCTACCAGTATTCGAGCTTCGGTGTGCCGGGGCTCGGACTGCGACGCGGACTCAGCGAGGACGTCGTCATCGCGCCCTACGCGACAGGCCTGGCGGCGATGATCGATCCGACCGCGGCGATGCAGAACTTCCGGCGCCTGGCGGCCGCCGGCGCCAGCGGCGCCTACGGCTTCTACGATGCGCTCGATTACACCGCGGCCCGGCTTCCGGAGTCGGCCCAGGTCGCCGTGGTTCGCGCCTATATGGCGCACCACCAGGGCATGGTGGTCGTCGCGATCGCAAACGTCGTCCACGACGGCGCGATGCGCGCGCGCTTCCATGCCGAGCCCATCGTCCAGGCCACCGAGCTGCTCCTCCAGGAACGGACGCCGCGTGACGTGGCGGTCGCCCGGCCACGCGCGGACGAGGTGCAGGCGGTCGGTGACGTGCGCGAGTTCGTGCCGCCGGTCGTGAGGCGCTTCACCTCGCCGCACGGCTCACCGCCACGCACACAGCTGCTCTCGAACGGACGATACGCGGTGATGCTGACGACGGCGGGCTCGGGATACAGTCGCTGGCGTGATCTCGCGGTCACGCGGTGGCGGGAAGACGTCACCCGCGACACGTGGGGCACGTACGTCTTCCTTCGCGACGTGGACAGCGGTGAGAGCTGGTCGGCCGGCTACCAGCCGCGCGGAGGCGAGCCGGACAGTTACGAGGTCACGTTCTCCGAGGATCGGGCGGAGATCGTTCGGCGCGACGGCGCCATCGGCACCACGCTCCACGTGATCGTGTCGCCGGAGGACGATGCCGAGGTGCGTCGCGTCTCGCTCACGAATCTGGGGACGCGAAGCCGGGAGATCGAGTTGACATCGTACGCCGAGGTCGTCCTGGCGCCGCCGGCGGCGGACGCCGCGCACCCGGCGTTCTCCAATCTGAGCGTGGAGACGGAGTGCGTACCCGAGCTCGACACTCTGCTGGCGACACGCCGGCCGCGGTCACGCGGCGAGGCCCCGGTCTGGCTGGCCCACGTGGCGGTCGTCGAAGGGGACCCGGTCGGCGAGCTGCAATGGGAGACCGACCGTGCCCGGTTCCTCGACCGCGGACGCGGGATCCGGACGCCGGCGGCGGTGATCGACGGCCGGCCCCTCTCCAACACGACCGGCGCGGTGCTCGATCCGATCGTGAGCCTGCGACGCCGCGTACAGCTTTCGCCGGGCGATACCGTGCGCGTGACCTTCTCGACGCTCGTCGCGCCATCGCGCGCGGAGGCCCTTGGCCTCGCCGAGAAGTATCGCGATGCGGCGACGTTCGACCGCGCCGCGACGCTGGCGTGGACGCAGGCGCAGGTTCAGCAACACCACCTCGGCATCGGTCCGGACGAGGCGCACCTCTTCCAGGGCCTCGCGAGCCGCGTTCTCTACTCGGACCGGGCGCTCCGGCCCTCCGCCGACGTCCTCACGCGTCACACGGGGGGCCACGACGCGCTGTGGAGTCTCGGGATATCGGGCGATCTCCCGATCGTGCTGGTTCAGATCGACGAGCCCGAGGACGTCGGCATCGTGCGGCAGCTCCTCCGCGCGCACGAGTACTGGCGAATGAAGCGCCTCGCGGTCGATCTGGTCATCCTGAACGAGCGCGCGGTGTCCTACGTTCAGGATCTCCAGGCGCTCCTGGAGACGCTCCTCCGCACGAGCCAGTCGGCGGGACGCCACGAGGGCCACGAGCCGCACGGAAACGTGTATATCGTGCCGGCGGACCGCGTCACGGCCTCGCAGCGTGACGCGCTGCAGTCCGTGGCGCGGGTGGTCCTGTCGAGCCGGCGCGGGACCCTGGCCGAGCAGGTGGCGCGCGCGCAGCGAGCCGAGGCGGCTCCGCCCGCTCCGCCGCGGCGGCCGGCCGCGGCGCGGAGGCCGGCGCCGGCCGCCGTGCCGACCGGGCGGCTGGATCTCGAGCTCGACAATGGGCTGGGTGGCTTCGTGGGGGATGGGCGCGAGTACGTGACGGTCCTCGATGAGGGACGGTGGACGCCGGCGCCGTGGATCAACGTGATCGCAAATCCGGGGTTCGGCTTCGAGGTCTCCGAGTCGGGCTCAGGGCACACGTGGTCGGTCAATAGCCGCGAGAATCAGCTCACCGCCTGGTCGAACGATCCGGTCAGCGATCCGGCGGGCGAGACCATCTACGTCCGGGACGAAGAGACCGGGGATCTGTGGGGACCGACGGCGCTTCCGATCCACGAAGGGGCCTTGCCCTACGTCATCCGGCATGGGCAGGGCTACACGCGCTTCGAACACGTCTCGCACGGCATCGCGCTCGAGCTGCTGCAGCTGGTGCCGCTCGACGACCCCATCAAGATCTCGCGTCTCACGCTGACGAACGAGTCCGGACGACCGCGGCGACTGTCCGTGACGGCCTACGTCGAGTGGGTTCTCGGCGTGTCGCGACACGCCGCCGCGCCGTTCGTCGTCACCGAGATCGACGGGAAGACGGGCGCGATGTTCGCGCGCAACGCGTGGAGGCGCGAGTTCGGCGCTCGCGTCGCCTTTGCCGACCTCGGCGGGACACACACGGCCTGGACCGCCGACCGGACGGAATTTCTCGGACGCAACGGATCGCCGGATCAGCCGGCGGCGCTCGCGACGAGACACCGGCTCTCGGGACGGGTCGGTGCCGGCCTCGATCCGTGCAGCGCGCTCCAGGCGACGATCGAGGTGCCCGCGGGAGGCCGAGCGGAGGTCGTGTTCTTCCTCGGCGAGGCGGCGAACCCCGAGCAGGCCAGGGAGCTGATCGTTCGCTACCGGGCTCGTGACGTCGCGGCGGTCTTGCGGGCGGTCGGCGAGCGCTGGGACCAGGTGCTCGGCACGGTGCAGGTCAAGACGCCGGACCGCCCCATGGACCTATTGCTCAATCGCTGGCTCCTGTACCAGACGCTCGCGTGCCGGGTCTGGGCGCGGTCGGCGTTCTATCAGGCCGGCGGCGCGTACGGGTTTCGCGACCAGCTTCAAGACGTGATGGCGCTCGCGACGGCCGAGCCGGAGCTGGCGCGCGAGCACGTGTTGCGCGCGGCGGCGCGACAATTCGCCGAGGGCGACGTCCAGCACTGGTGGCACCCGCCCAGCGGCCGCGGCGTCCGAACCCGGGTCTCCGATGACCTGCTCTGGCTCCCGTACGTCGTCGCTCGGTATGTCGAGGTCGCCGGCGACCGTGCCGTCCTCGACGAGGTCGTCCCCTTCCTCGAAGGACCCAAGCTCGCAATCGGACAGTCCGAGTCGTACTTCGAGCCCCGTGTCTCCGAGGAGCGGGGTACGCTCTTCGAGCACTGCGCGCGCGCGCTCGACCACAGCCTCACGACCGGAACGCACGGCCTGCCGCTGATGGGTACGGGAGATTGGAACGATGGGATGAACGAGGTGGGCGCGGAAGGGAAGGGGGAGAGCGTCTGGCTCGGGTGGTTCCTTCACGCCATTCTGTCGGAATGGGCTGACCTGGCCGATACGCGCGGGGAGGGCCAGCGCGCCGAGCGGTGGCGTGGGTACGTGAGCGCCCTGAAGGAGTCGCTCGAACGCGAGGCCTGGGACGGCGACTGGTATCGGCGCGCTTACTTCGATGATGGGACGCCGCTCGGGGCCGCCGTGAACGACGCGTGTCGCATCGATTCGATCGCGCAGTCCTGGAGCGTGATCTCGGCGGCCGGCGACCCGGCACGCCGAGCGCGCGCCATGGCGGCCGTCGACGAGCACCTCGTGCGCCGGGCGGACGGCCTCGTGCTGCTCTTTACGCCGCCGTTCGACGTCACGTCCCTGGAGCCCGGCTACATCAAAGGGTACTTGCCTGGCGTCCGGGAGAACGGCGGGCAGTACACGCATGCGGCGATCTGGGCGGCGATCGCCTTCGCGGCGCTCGGCGACGGGGACAAGGCCGCCGAGCTCTTCGCGATGTTGAATCCGATCAACCACGCCCGCACCCAAGCGGGCGTCCAACGCTACCAGGTCGAGCCGTACGTCGTCGCGGCGGACGTCTACGCCGAGCCGCCGCACGTCGGCCGTGGAGGCTGGACGTGGTACACGGGATCAGCGGGGTGGATGTATCGAGCCGGGCTGGAGTCGATTCTCGGGTTCCGGCTGCGCGGCGCGCGGCTGGTGGTCGACCCGTGTATCCCGCGAGCGTGGCGCGGCTTTGAAATGGTCTTCCGCTACCGCTCCGCGCGCTATGACCTCGTCGTGGAGAACCCGCGGGGAGTGTCGCGGGGAGTGTCCTCAGTGGAGGTCGACGGCGCCGCTCTCGACGGCGATTTCAGCATCGGGCTTGCCGATGACCGGAAAACACACCGCGTCCGAATCGTCCTCGGCTGAGCGAGGTCACGCGTCGGCCAAGCCCTTGGCGGGTGAACCATCCGATACAGAGCAGGGGGCTGGCTGGCGAGTTATGAGCGTGAATCTATTGACGAAGACACTGGAGAGAGATGCACCTGAGCTCGCGAAAATCGAGCAGGGCGATCTTGATGTGCGACGGCGCGGCCGATGCGATTTTCCGGTGCAAGTCACCCGTACACTCATCCGTCCAGGTCGCCAAGTCCTCCGCCTGAATGTGTAAGAGCCGGTCTTGCGTGAACCCGAAGCTCGCCTGCCGCAGAATCTCAAACTTCCTCTCGACGAGCGTTCGCTGTGTTTCATTCAGCGGCGGGCCGGGTGCTTGCTTCGGCTTTTTACCACCGAACATCAACACCTGTTCCTCCTGAGCGAATTCAGCCGGGGCCCAACGGGAGCCCCGAGCGCCCTCACGAGCTGTCGCCCGGGATGATCCGAAGAATCGAGCAAGCCGCGGCCTCTATGTTGCGTCCGGCTGCATGTCCCCCCGGCTCACGGCCTGCTCGAGTCAACGCTGCCTCTGCCGCTGCTGGTAGGCGCGTCACGGCTGGAACGCGCCAAGATCCCTTGTCTCGCGCCGTGACGCGGGCCATGACGTGTCCTGACTGGGGTATTTCGTGTACACGCGCTCACATCGGTCGCCGCCGCAAAACCGCTGAGCGGCGTCTTGAAGTTCTGCCCCACACGTCTGGCACCTCGTCATGGCGTCCTCCTGGCCGAACAACTCGCCGATTCAGGCTCTCGGCCGTCGCAGGTGGCTTACCAGCGCCCGCCGCCGCGTGAGGCTCCACCGAAGCCCCGCGAGGCTCCCCCACCGCCGCTACGACTGCCGCCGGCCGAGGCCTTCTCCACCCGGAGCTGACGGCCGTCGAGGTCCTTGCCGTTGAACTGCGCGATCGCCTGATCGGCCTCTTCGGCCGTGGCCATCTCCACGAAACCGAAGCCGCGCGAGCGACCGGTGTCACGATCGGTCACGACGGCGGCCGATTCGACCTGGCCGGCCGCCGCGAACACCTCACGAAGCCGCTCCGTCGATGTGGAGAACGCGAGACCGCCGATGAACAGTTTCTGCGCCATGGGACGCCTCCTTGGCTGCTTCCACGCTGTGAGTTCATGCGCGCTCCAGAGAAACGTGGACGGACGCTGGAGTCATGGCCTGACGGGGCACGAGAGTTCTGGGGGGAGAAAAGGCCCACATCAGGCGACACGGAGACTATCACAAATTATATATGAAATAAATGGTATATAATTAACCCAGAGGTCGAGACCGATGGTCGACAACGCAGCACCGGGGCTCGTCGTTCCTCGTCGCGAGCTCGTCGTGCAAAAATGCCCCAATGCCCTCGAGCGCTCGGCGGGCCTCGATCGGCTCGACGGATGAGCAAGAGCTTCGACGCGGTGGCGCTCGCGCTGGGCAGCATTCAGGGCTTCTCGGACGATGAGCGCGAGGCGGTCGTCGAGTTCCTCAAGATCGGCCGCGCCCGTGTGGCGGCCGGCCGCGAGGGGCCGGCAGCGCCCGTGACCGTCCTCGGGGACCGGGTCTTCACCTGGCCTGAGTTCGATCGCTGGCAAGCCGTCTTCGCCGCGCGCGGCACGTTCCCCGTCCGATGGGACGGCTTGCGGGAAGTCCCCACGCCTCGGACGTCGCCGGCCGTGCGCGCGGCCTACAGGCTGCGGAAGCTGGATCTCCTTTTCGAATGGCTCGAGACGCTCAGACGCGGGGCCATGGCGCTCCGCCACTACACGAGGCAGGGGGTGCGGGCGCGGATCGTGCAGCAAGGAGACGGGCTGCGGTGTTCGGTGTGTGAATCGTTCAACGGGCGTGAGGTGAAGCACGGGAGGGACACCGTGCCACCGATTCATCCGGGCTGCCGTTGTGTCCTCATGGCAGTGACTGCGATCCCACTCGACGAGCGGTTGGGGCCGCACGCTCGACATCGCCTGCGCGCGTCCCTCTGAGCTTTTCGACTGTCCACCACGCCTGCGGCGCAACGACGCAACGTACCTTTTGCGAGAAGGGGCGAAGATGGAGCCGATGCGGCGTCTTTCCGGTCCCGTGCCGGCCAAGCAAAAACGGGGCGAGTTCGTCTGGAGCATCCCTCTCAATGACAAGCCGACGGCCGAATGGATCCAGCTCTTTCGGGATTCCGGCGAGCGGGACGGCGTCATCAGCCCGCAGCGTGTGACCTTCCGGGACACGGAGCTCAGCTTCGAGAGTGCCGAGGCTCACGTCCCGGCCTGGATCCGCCATATCGACAAATGGGTCACGACCGCCAACGACGCCACCGCGCAGGCGGAGGAGAAGCGGTGGGAGGACCGGCTGCGTGAGAGCAAGAAGGTCGAGGACCAGGCGCAACAACTTCGCGATGCCGACAAGTATCGTGAACTCTAGGCGGGCCGTGGCGTCCGATGTTCTCAGAAGCCTTTCCGTCTCATGCAACTGCGGTATGCGGCCTGGTAGGAGGCGTTCTTTGCTCCCTCCGCGCTCATTCCGTGGATTTGCGGATCGGGCGACTCGATGACTTTGCCCTTGTCAGTTGCGGGGCTCGACGTCGTCGCGCCTGCGCGTACGCCATCGGCCCGGGCGTGGTCGCCCGTGGTCGGTGAGGCACTCCCCGTCTTGACCGCCTTGGGGGCTTCCTCATTGCAGGCGGCGGAGTCAGCGGCGGTGGGGACCTGGCCGTCGGCCGTCCGCGTTGCGGCCAGCGAGACGAGGAGGATCAGAGCGAGAGCACTCGTAACGTTGTACCGCATGGCCATCCGGACTCCTTTCAAAGCACCAGTTGCTTGATGGACGGCGACGCTCACCGCTCGTGTCGCTACTCCCATCTCGTCGGCGCCTCACGGTCACAGCGAATCGCGTACGCGCGCGCGACGATGTTCTCGTCGTCGTACTCGACGACCACCTCGAGGTAAGAGCCCAAGTCCGGCTCGGAGCGCCGGATTCGGAGCCGTGCGCCGTCGGGCTCGGGACCGATCGCGTGTCGCAAGAGGGCTACGTAACGCTGGCACTCCGCAAACGCGCGGTCCGCGTAGCCGGTCTCACCGACTTGGGCACAGGATTCGCGAGCCGGAACGGCTCCCAGCGAGATGACGCCCTCGGTCATTGTTCGATCGCTCTTACCTTCCCTGAGCGGGTGTCAGTCGCGAGAGCCTTGTCCCGCTTCGTCTTCACCTCGGCGCGTCCCAGAAGTTGCGCTGGGCGACCGCAGGGCACGAGAGGGCCTGCCCCCTGCGATATCTTTCTTGACAGACACCATAGTATAACTTATATAAAAAGTTAAAGTATTCAATAGGAACGGCGAGGCCATGTCGGCAGGAGTATGGAGGTGACGGTGCTCGAAGATAGGACGACAGTCCTTCTCATTCTCTCCCGAGAGGTCCTGGACCAGGCTCGGGTGGTCGCGGGGAAGGCGACGATCTCTCTCAAGCTTCCGGTGAGTCTTCAGATCGTCCTTCGAGCCCTCATCGAGGAGGGACTGAAGCGCGATGGCCATCCGTCGTTTGTCGCCAACGTCGAGGGGCAGGCCAGGGCGGTTCGCCACCAGCGAAGCATGGCGCGGCGGAGAAGGGCTGACGAGGACCGAGGGGAGCCACGGTCTGGAAGTCCGCGGGGCCGGAACAGTCGGCAGCCTTCGGGGCGCCGGAAGTGATCGCGGCGCCGGACGCGATTGTGCTGAGAGCATCCTTGAAGGATGGCATCTGGGAGGGAGAGCCTTGTTGACTCAGATCTGGATCATCCCGTTGGTGGTCATTGCGCTGACGCAAACGGCCGTCGTCGCGACGTCGGTGTACCTGCACCGCACACTCGCACATCGAGCGCTGGCCGTTCACCCGATCGCGGATGTGCTGTTTCGGGCGGTGCTCTGGCTTACAACGGGACAGCGCCGCCAGGAGTGGGTCGCAGTCCATCGTAAGCATCATGCCTTCACTGACCGGGAAGGTGACCCCCACAGCCCACGGCTGCTCGGCTTGTGGCGTGTTCAGCTCCTGAACGCGTATTACTATCAACGGGAAGCCCGGAACCCCGCCACGATCAAGAAGTTCGCGGCGGACCTTCCCGAAGACCGACTGGATCGCGCCATTTTCTCGAGAGGCTTGCTCGGTCCCGGTCTGGGCACCGCGCTGTTGTGTGTCTTGCTCGGCGTCGGCCCGGGATTGCTCGCGGCACTGGCGCACGCCGTCCTCTACGTCGGCGTTCTGGCGCCGCTCATCAACGGCGTCGGGCATTGGCGGGGAGCGCAGAACTTCAAGAACACCGCCTATAACTCGGCGGTGCTGGCCTGGATCACCGGCGGGGAAAGTCTTCACAACAATCACCACGCGGACCCGCGAGCGCCGAAGTTCAGCGTGCTGCGCCTCGAGTTCGATCCGTCGTGGCTGGTGATTCGTGCGCTGGCGGCCGTCGGGCTCCTGGTGGTCGTCGGACTGCCGGTTCGCCTTTCCAGCGACAGCCGAGCGATACCGTGAACGGCACCGGCGCGCTGCCGCGGTGCTCGTGATGGAGGAAGGCCATGGTCAGGTGCGCAACCTGCAAGCGAGAACTCAAGGATGAATCGCAACGATTCTGCAACGAGTGCAACCGTGGTTTCGGAACGAAGCCGGGGCAGGGCACACCGGCGTCACCCGGTAGAACTGCCGCACGAAGGCGCCGCCGCCGCGGCCATTGACGTTGCCATTCCTTTGCTGCTTCGGGTTAGTCACTAACCACCAAAGGAGGGTCTTCTCGTGGCGAGAGAACTCAGGTGCGCCGATCTAATGCCCGGGTGCAACTTCGTGGCCGAAGGCAAGGATGATAGCGAGGTCATGAGAAAGGCCGCCGAGCACGCCAAGAGCGCGCACAGGATGGCGGCGATTGCAATGGAGGTCGAGAGAAAGGCGCGGGCGGCGATTCGGGACGCTGGATCCTAGCTGAATACCGAGGCAGCCCCCAAGACCGGACGGCCCTCTAGCCTCCGCGGAATGGGTCGCGCGTTCGCGACGGGTCCAGGCTCATTACCCCCGAGAACCCTGGCGATTGGCGTCGTTTGAGAGTGTCGGTGACGGCCTCTCGGTATGGTCGGCGCTTTCGTACACCGTCGCCCTCCCGGAGGAACCATGGCTCGCACTGAAGTTGCCCCGGAGGCCGAACTGCTTCAGCAGTTGCGCCGGCTGAGCGCGACTCGGCGGCTTGAAGCGTGAGGCGGGGCGACATGCGATCGCGCCCGCCTCGGCATTCAGCCAGCCCGTATCTACCAGTGCCCCCCGCGCCCGCCGCTCCGACTGGGGCTTGAGCCCCCGGACTTGGCGAGCTCGACCTTCAGCGTCCGGCCATCGACCTCCTGGCCGTTGAACTTCTTGACCGCCGCCTCGGCCTCTTCGGCAGTCGCCATCTCGACGAAGCCGAATCCGCGCGAGCGCCCGGTGTCGCGGTCCATCACGACTGCGGCCGAGTCGACCCCGCCGGCCTGAGCGAACAAATCGCGAAGACGGTCGTTAGACGTCGAAAAGGCCAAGCCTCCGATGAACAGTTTGTGCGCCATGGCGCACCTCCGGATGAATCTCCCGCTGTTGACGACACTCTCTGGAACGCGGAAGAGAGCACCAGAGTCATGGTCTGGTAGGGAGGAGGGCCCACGTTGAACCAACGACCGAGCCAGACACAATCAATATGACAGGTTTGCCCCGAAGGGTCGTGCCTATCGCGAAACTACGTGAAGCCTGCAGAGCCGCTTTCGCCGCGCAATAGCGTCGCCGCCGTGGCACCATGAGGCATCGTTCGCGCTCGTGCGTGTGCTTGCGGAGGCCAGGGGATGGCGACCTATGTCGCACCACGGCTTCGTGCCGAAAAATGGCTGGATCGCTCATGTCAAGGCTCTTCGAGGTCTGCCGATACGCCGAAGAAGCGCTGCGGCATTTCGGTCTCATTTGACTCGAGCCGCCCTCGGTGTCCAGGACGCAGCCCGCGAACCCTCGGTTCACCCGTGCAGAGGGGCTTTCAGCGCGAGGAGCGCCACGATTCCAGCGAGTTTGTGTAGAGTGACCGGCTTCTCGATGTGGTACTGGAACCCGGCGCGCAGGATACTCGCCCGGTGCTCGGGACCGATGAATCCGGTGAGGGCGGCCGCGGGCGTCGCGCCGCCGCGCTCGGGCGGCAGGGCGCGAATCTGGGCGATGAGCCAGTAGCCCCCCCTGCCGGGCATCGCCAGGTCGCCGACGAGAACATCTGGGCGTTCGCGCTCCAGGGTCTCGAGCGCCTCGTCGGCCGAGCCGACAGCGGTCACGGCGGCTCCGTAGTGCTCGAGCATCGCGCCGACCGTGGCCCGGACGAGTTTGCAGTCGTCGACCACGAGGACTCGTATGCCGCCCAGATACACGTCATCGTTCGGGGGAGTGGGCCTCATTTGCGACGCCTCTCAGGCCTGGACGGCCGCCCATCGGACAGAGCCTGGTGGACCGCTTCCACGACCTCGCCGACACTGTAGGGCTCTCCGAAGACGATCTCGATCACGCCCGACGCCCCCACCGCCGCGTCCAGCGCCTTCTTGTCGGTGGTCGTGAGAATCCACGTCCTCTTCCTCAGGGCGTCGGTCTGCTTCAGGAGCCGGAGGAAGTTCCAGTGCCTCTCGAAGGGTCGCGGAAGGTCGTAGACGATCACACGCGGATCATGCGTCTCCAGGAAGGCCACGAGATCCAGCGTGCCGTCCTGGATCTCGGCCAGGAGCGCGGTGGCCGTCGGGAAGCCCTTGAGATCCAGGGCCTCGCGGAGGGCGTCGATGAACTCCGCGTTCGAGTTGAAGATCGCCACCGGCGTCCGCGTCGTTGGACGGGACATGTCGACCGTGCCTTTCCCGCTGAGTCTGAGGCGCAGGCTCAGACAACCGAGCCGTGGCAGCGAGCCCTGCCGAGGCGATTCAGAACGATCCAGGGAATACATGGGTAGCGGCCTGCGGGAGCCGTCAGAGAAGCGGGGGGTGCACCTCACTGCACCTCGCGACGTACGGGCGCTACGGTCAAGCGGACGCGCGTTCGGGGATCCCGCAGCGAAGCGCGTCACCAACTTGAGCACACGGTGGACCTCGAAGGCGCAGGTGTCAACATATATAAATCATATTACTACCTCTAATAGTGAGGGCCCGAATACGAGCGCGCGAGGAGCGAATGACGTGCCCGTTGGAGCATCTCGAGCCGACCGCGCGCTACCTGGAGGCGCCAATCGCCGCCATCGCCTCGTAGAGGCGCTCCTGCGACCGGAGCCGGGACTCAGCGTGCCCCCGGATACGCACGGAGCTTCCGTCGGGGAGGATGCGCCGAGCCTTCACGGTATCGGCAAGCTGGATCTCGAGGATCTCGCGGATCTGGATCTGGAGGTGAGGATCCAGCACCGGGAATGCGATCTCGACGCGGCGGTCGAGGTTGCGAGGCATCCAGTCCGCGGAGGCGAGCAGGTATTCCGCGTCCTCACCGTTCTCGAAGTAGAAGATCCGCGCGTGCTCGAGATACCGGTCGACGATGGAGATCACGCGGATCCTCGACGAGAGCCCGGGCACCGCGGGGCGCAGGCAACAGATGCCGCGCACGATCAGGTCGATCGGCACGCCGGCCTCGCTGGCGCCGTACAGCTCCTCGATCAGGCGGCGATCCACGAGGCCGTTCATCTTCGCGATGATCCGTGCCGGCCGGCCGGCCCGAGCATGCTCGGCCTCGCGGCGGATGCGCGCGACGAGCTCGTCGCGCAACCCCGTGGGCGCGAGCAGGAGGTGGTGGAAGCCTCGCGGGCGCGTGTAGCCGGTGAGGAGGTTGAACAGCTCGGTGAGATCTTCGCCGAACGAGTCGCGACTGGTGAAGAGCCCGAGATCGCCGTAGACGCCACCCGTCCGCACGTTGTAGTTGCCGGTGGCGAGGTGGCAGTAGCGCCGGAGACCGTCAGCTTCTTGCCGGACGACGAGGCACGCCTTGCAATGGGTCTTGAGGCCCGCGCGGCCGTAGACGACGTGAGCGCCTACCTCCTCGAGCGTACGGGCCCAGCGGATGTTCGCCTCCTCGTCGAAGCGCGCTTGCAGCTCGACGAGGACGGTGACCTCCTTGCCGTTCTCGACGGCCGTGCGCAGCGCGTGCGCGATCGGTGAGGCCGGGCTCACGCGATAGAGCGTCATCTTGATGGCGAGCACTTTGGGATCGAGGGCGGCCTCGCGCACGAAACGGGTGACCGCGTCGAAGGCGTGGTAGGGATGATGCACGAGAACGTCCCCCGCGCGGATGGCGGTCCAGATATCGAAGGCGCTCTCGAACGCCGGAACCGGCTGGGGCGGCAGCGGCCGGTCCTTGAGCCTGGGGAGGTCCACGGCCGCATAGAGCTGGAGCAGGTCGGAGAACGCCGTGAGGCCCTCGCCCTCGTACAGGTCTTCGGGTGAGAGCTCCAGCTCGTCGAGCAGCGTGGCCAGGATGTCGGGTGGCAGGTGCGCGTCGTACTGTAGCCGCACGGCCGCGCCGAGGCGGCGCTCGCGCACGCCCTCTTCGATACTGGCGAGCAGATCCTTGAGGCCGCCCCGCGTCTGCAGATCCGCGTCGCGCGTGACCCGGATGACGTGGCTCGACAGGACGTCGTAACCGTTGTAGATGCTCGGGAGATGCTGGCGAATCACATCCTCGAGCAGCATGAAGACGTGCTTGCCGGAGGGATCGGGCAGCGCGACGAAGCGTGGGAGCACCTGGCTCGGGATGTGGATCACGGACAGCGAGCTCACCGGCAGCGCCGAAGGCGCCGACGGCCGGATGGAGGCGACGAGGCAAGGCGAGCGGTTGCCGAGGTAGGGAAAGGGATGGCTCGAGTCGACGGCCAGCGGCGTCAGCACGGGCAGCAGCGTGCGGCGGAAATACTCCTCGAGGAAGCGCCGCTGCTCGTCGCTGGTCTCCTTGGGGCGGAGCAGGAGGATACCCTCGGAGGTCAGCAGCGGCTGGATCTCACCGAGAAAGCAGCGGTGCTGAGCGTCTACCAGCACACGCACGCGCGCGGCCACAGCCGCTGTCGTCTCGGCGGGCGTGAGCCCGTCGGGCCCCGGCGTCTGATCGCCCGCGTGGATGCGGCGCTTCAACGCCGCCACGCGCACCATGAAGAACTCGTCCAGGTTCGAGCTGAAGATGGCGAGGAATTTCACGCGTTCCAGCAGGGGGACGCTCGGATCCTGCGCCTCCTCGAGCACGCGCCGATTGAACTCGAGCCACGACAGCTCACGGTTGACGAACGCGTCCCGGTTCACTCAGCCTCTCCCGCCGAAGGTCTCGCGCAGGAGAATGGCGTCGCGAATCCCGCGCGTGCACACCTCGAGCGTCAGATAACCGCCGAAGACCATGACCTCCTCGATGACGACGGCCCCGGCCAGGATGATGTCGGCGCGCTCAGACTTCAGGCTGCGGATGTTCCGGCGCTTTCGTCGGGAGAGACCTTCCAGGCGCTCGCGGACGGCCGTGACGTCGGATTGGTGGAGCCGCAGCCCGTGGCGACGCTTGTGGGCGTTGTGAGTACGGAGGTGGATACCGGCCAGAGCGCGGACGGTGCCACCGAGGCCCACCACGATCTCGCCACGCGCGGCGGGAGGCAGGCCGACCATGAGCTGCCGGCGGATCTCGTTGCGGAGCGCCCGAAGCTCGCTCGGGGTGGGCGGATCGTGGCGAACAAAACGGCGCGTGGTCCGGACTGAGCCGAGCGACAGGCTCGCGGTGGAGACGACCTTGCGGCGCCGCACCCGACTGAGCTGGAGACTGGCGCCGCCGAGGTCTGCGACGAGGCCGTCCCTGAAGGGCAGGTTCTCGAGGGCGGCGTCGACGCCGAGCCGAGCCTCGTCTCGCGCGCTCAGGACCTGGACCTCGATGCCCTCGTTGCGCCGGAGCGGATCGAGCAGCCGCTCTCGGTTCGCGGCGTCCCGCACGGCGGAGGTCGCCAGCGCGACGACGCGCGGCCCTCGGCCATTCGGCGAGTACCGCGCGAAGAAACGGTGCACGGCCCGGAGCGTCTTGTCGATCGCCCCGCGGGGCAGCGTGCCGGGCGCACCGCCGCCCAGCCGCGTGGGCACTCGCTCCTCGGCGAGCACGCGATAGCCCGTGTGGGGGGCGACCCGGGCAAGCAGCAGGCGAACGGCCGTCGAGCCCAGATCGACGACCGCGACCAGTTCGGCCGGCTCAGTTCCTCGGGAGCGCACGTCGGCCCTGCTGGTCACACGTCTCGCCCTTCCGCGACAGGCGGTGGGCCGGCTCGGGGTACAGTGATCTCGGCCGGGCTGGCGAGGGTCCTGAGGATTCGTGGCTTGAGAAACCAGCGGAGCCGCCCGTCGGCGGCGGGACCGTTGGGTAGGTCCACCAGAGCCGCTCCGCCCTTCTGGAATGCGAGCCTCCCGCCCTGGGCGGCGCCGAGCAGGCGCGCGAGGAGGGCTCCGAGGAGAGGCTCGTGGCCGACGAGCGCGATTCTGGCGCCGGGCGGATGCGTTTTCAGCGCGGCGACGATTCCGTCGACGCTCGAGCGAGCCAGTGCTGGCTCGAGCGTGGGCGCGATGTGCTCGAAGGCACGCGCGGCGAGCTCGGCAGTCGCCCGGGCGCGAGGAAGCGGGCTCGTCAGCAACACGTCCGGCCGACGAGTGACCCGGGCGAGCCCTCGCGCGGCCACGCGGAATTTGGCCCTGCCGTCGCGAGTGAGAGGACGTTCGTCGTCGGGAACGCCGGGCGTCCCTCTGGGTACCGCGGCAGCGTGGCGGATGAGTAGGAGCTTCATCGCGCAGCGAGTGTTCGTTGCGAGGACAGGGGAGCCGCGAGAGTCGTCCCCGCAGTCTGGTCCCACCGCGTCGGCACCTCACGGTCACAGCGAATCGCGTAGGCGCGCGCGGCATCGTTCGCGTCGTCGAACTCGACGACGACCTCGAGATAGGGATCGAAGTCGGGTCCGGAACGCCGGGTCCGGAGCTTGGCCCCCGTTGGCTCGCTGCCGACCGTGTGTCGCAGGAGCTCGATGAAGCGTCGGCACTGCCAAAACGCCCGTCCGGCGTAGTCGATCTCGCTCGCGGCCGCCGGCGTCTCGCCGGCGGGAACGGTACCCAGGGCCATGAGGTTAGCGGCCATCTCGTTCGCTCCTTCCCTTCCTCCTGGTCAATTCAGTCGACCGCGTAGCCTGTGAAGGATTCTCGCCGCGCGCACGTCTCGCGGAGCCAGCCCTACGGCCCCCTCGAACTCGCGGAGCGCCTCCCACCAGCGCCCCTGCCGGAGGTAAATCCGACCCAGGTTCAGGAAGGGGAACTGCCGCGGCTCGTATCGCTTGGCCTGCTTGGCCTTTTCAAGCCACGCGATCGACTCGTCCAGCTTGTCCTGCTGCATGAGGTAAACCCCGATGTCGTTGTAGGGATTGCCGAACTCAGAATCGATCTCGATCGCGCGGAGGCACTCCTGGGTAGCATCCTCCAAGCGGCCCTGGAAGCTCATGGCCCACCCCAGGAAGGTATGTGCCTCTGCCGTCGGGTAGACCTCGATCGAGTGCCGGTAGAGCTCGATCGCGCGATCGAGCTTTCCCCCGATCTGGTAGCGGTAGCCTTGCCGCCAGAGTTTCGTCGCCTGCCTCAGAGTCTGGCGTTCTTCCATCTCTCCGGCCCCCTGGCTATCAGGCACGTACATCCTCACAGCCTCAGCCTTGAGCGGTCGGGGAGCATCAGGGAGTCGTACATGTCCACCGGACGACCTTCGAGGCTCCGGGCCCGAGTGGAAGCTGGCTCGAGGAGAAGGAGGCCGGTCCGCCCGGGGGCGAGCCGCTCGCCGCCATCTGCGACGAACTTGACGACCGGCTCTCGGGAGGACCGAGGAAGGACTCGGGCTCTATGTTCGAGCATTACGATCTCCTGCCGGCACGGCGATTCTCGGCCCGGCCGCTCTTGCGGCTTACAAATCTTATATATTTTCTATTGAGTATATTATTTATACTTGAGTATATTATTTATACTTGAGTATATTATTTATACTATGGTATAAGTGTAACGTCAAGTAGGTCTGGCGGTACTCAGGCAACAAAGGACGACCGATGACAAGTACCTAAGGACTGACGACCCCGATGGAGGAGCACGATGAACACCATGCTTCGCAGGTCTCCCGCCCGGTTCTTGAGGTTCTTCGACGGCGTCACGGACGATCACGTTCAGCGCCCAAACGTGGAGGCGAAGTACGCGAACGGCATGCTCGCGGTGAGGATCCCCGCGCCGCGTGCCGCGATGCCCAGAACAATCGAAGTCAAGGCTGCCTGATGAGAGCGCCGACGGCCGGAGCCGTGTCGGCGCCGACCGGACCGCGCCCCGGTCTTCGCCCGCAGCCCGCGCGGAGAACGATGATGCTCGAGAACAAGACGAGACTTCTGCTCATTCTTTCGCAGGACATGCTGGATCAGGCTCGCGTCATAGCCGGCAAGGCGACGACAGTGCTCAAGTTGCCGGTGAGCCTCCAGATCGTCCTCCGGGCGCTCATCTGGGTGGGGCTGAAACGGGAAAGCCACCGAGTGCTTCTCACCAACATCGAGGGCCAGGCCAGAGCCGTTCGCCTGCAGCGGAGCGGGGTACATCGCAGACGCTGACGAGGATGGGATCTGCGCGCTGGAAACCTGTCGGCGCTGAGCGGTAACGGTCGCCGGGAGAGGACGGTCAAGGTGCTTGACGAGGAGCGGTGTGGGGGCGGCGCGGCGCCATTCGTAATCGTAGAAGCGTCTTCCCGCGTCCAGGGTCCGGCGCTCGCGTCCGTGGTGTTCGAGGACAAGACCTATACCGTCTCGCCCGTGGTTGTCGAGGTGCATGCCGGCATCATCGCCGGCGAGATCACGGGCATGCACGTTGTGCAGCGGGTGGAGAGGATGTCTGGCCGCATCCTCTCGCCGCCGAGGCTGGTGGGAACGCTCAGGCTCTGGAGCAGCTCGAAGACGCACAGTGTTCGCCTGGTCGTTGCGAAGATCCAGTACCTCGACGACCAGTGGCGTCCCATGAAGCTCGAGGACTCTCGAACCGAGGGGACCTTCAAGCTCACCACGCACGGCATCGAATGGCTCGACCCCGGCCAGGAGGCGATCCACGCGGTTGACGTAGCGTTCCCCGCTGAGGCGCTCAAAGCCCGAAAGCTCACGGGACTCCGCCTCGAGATCGGCTACGTCTCGTCGCCTTACCGGGAAGAGATATTCAGCTTCACCGTCGCGATCGGGAACCAGTTGGAGAGAGGGAAGCCAGCATGCAAGTGACGGCATTTTCGACCCCGGCCCGTCCTGAATGGCGATGGCGGATCTGCGACTACGGAGGAGAGATCATCGAGGAATCACATGACCGGTTCCTGACGATCGCCGCCGCCGTGGCTCGAGGGGCGGAGCGGCTCGCTCACATGGAAGCTGTCGACCGAGCGAGAACGGCTCGCGGTGGCTCGACGACGGGAGGCGGCCGGGTCTGGTGACGGACGAGCGCTGAGTGTCAGCGCCTCGCGAAGGAGACGCGGCGGGCGCAGCAGGCGGCGATGGCGAAAGAGACGCAATCTCGGGTGGGGCCTACGACGGAGCAGTTGTCGGACGGGATCAACTACCTCTGCAGGCTTGCCGGCGCTGGATCAGTGCCCCTCCGGTAGACCCTACCGGCGAAAATCCTAGTCACGCGCGAGGCCTCCCGCCACGTATTTTGCGGGTGTCCTTCCGCTCGGTGGCAGTCTGGGAGAGGGCGCGGTTGTACGCCGTTGCCGCCGATCCGGAGCGCCCGTGGCGGTGTGGATCGATGATTGCCATGCTGGACCGGGTCGGACAGTCGAGCGTTCACATGCTGACATCACAGCGTTTCGAACGTCGGAGCTCGGCATCGCGGCTTTGCGAATCGCATCGATCGCGCTCTCACGTCGGAGGACCTTCTCACTCCCGATTCATTGTCCTCTCATCAGCGCGCGCGAACGTCACGAATGGAGGTGAACTCATGAGACTCCTTCGTCCAACGCTTTCGGCCCTCTCACTGTTCGCCCTGATGCTCGCGGCGAGCGGCGCGGCGGCCAAGACGCTCGAGCCGCTCGTGGTCGGCTCGGAGAATGTCATCAGGCTGCAATGGCAGACGGCGCAGCATCGAGGACGAACGGTCCTCAGCGGATACGTCTTGAACGACTCGATGTACGCGATCACGCGCGTGCAGTTGCTCGTGGAGGGGCTCGACCGCGAGGGCGCGGTCGTCAGCCAGACCGTGACGTGGCTGGGAGACGATGTCGACGCGTCCGCGAAGACGTTCTTCGAGGTGCCCGCGCCCGGGCCGGCGGCCGGCTACCGGGTGCGCGTGTTCGCCTTCGACCGCCTCGAGGACGTCAAGGGATAGGCTCGTCATCGCTCACGGCATGTAAGAACCGCCGTTGACGTGCACCGTCTGCCCGGTGACGTGGCGCGCGTCGTCGCTGGCGAGGAACACGGCGACCGAGGCGATGTCGTCCGGCTGAGCCATGCGCCCGAGCGGGACCGCGGTCGCCATCGCCGCCAGCTCCTCCTCGCTGTTGCCGTAGCGCGGCTGGGCGGTATCGGTGAGCCCGGGCGCGATCGCGTTCACACGAATGCCGCGCGGCGCCAGCTCGAGCGCCATCGCCCGCGTCATGGCGACCACGCCGCCCTTGCTCGCCGAGTAGTGAACGCCCCTCACGGCACCGCGAATGGCCTGGGACGCCAGGTTGATGACCGAGCCCCGCCGCCCGCCGGCGATCATCACGCGCGCCGCGGCCTGGGCGCAGAAGAATCCGCCCTTGAGATTCACGTCGAGCACCAGGTCCCAGTCGATCTCGCGCATCTCGAGGAACGGCACCCGCGGATAGACCCCCGCGTTGTTGACGAGGACGTCGAGCCCGCCGAGCTCGGCCAGCACCTGCGCGACCATCGCCTGGGCATCCCTCGCCTGCGCGACGTCGGCCCGCACGAGCACCGCCCGCCGGCCGGCCGTCTGGATCTCCTGGGCGACTTTCTCGGCCGCGCCCCGATCGTCGAGGTAGTTGACGCCCACGTCCGCGCCCTCGCGGGCGAACGCCAGGGCGATGCCGCGCCCGATACCTTGCTGGGCGCCGGTCACCAGCGCCACCTTCCCACGAAGCCTCATCGTCGCCTCCTTACCGGCACCGTGAACTTTGTCGACCTACGACGAATGTGCTAGGGTCGCGCCGAGAACTCATCCGGGAGGGAGCCAATGGACGGCAAGGGAATCGGGCTCTGGCTGAACATCGGAACGGTGATTCTCATCGCGGCGCTCGTCATCGACTTCGTGTGGGTCATCAAGACCGCGCTCAGCGCCCACTGACGACGCGTCACCGCTTCGGTCAGCCGTCTCCGCCGCCTCGCCATGCCCCGTTACGATACCGCCGTTGTCAATGGCACGGTCTCACGCCGTTCACGGGAATGCGGGTGCGGGGCTGGCCGACCCACACGCTGCTGCGGGGCCGGACGGTGTTCCAGGACGGCGCCGTCAGGGAGAGCCACTAGGGCAGTACGTCAAGCGCCCCATCGGGCTGCACGGCGCGCGTTGAGCGAGTCGAGGAGTCCGCGAGGACTTCCCGAGGACTCGAGCGGTGCCGGGGCTACGCCTTATTAGCTGGAGCGGCTTGACGTCGGGGACACGCCTTGTGGTACCAGGTGGACCCGAGCTTGACGTGGTTGCCGTTCTTACGGATCTTCAGCTTGCACTTGGGACACGTTCCCATCCGCGCTCCTTTTCCGAGTGCTGATCGAGGCCGGCCCATTATAGCAGGCGCGTCGGGAGGAGCTTCGTGACGGACTGCGTCTTCTGTCGCATCATCGCGCGCGAGACTCACGCGGACGTGGAGTACGAGGACGACGCGGTCCTGGCGTTCAAGGACATCTACCCGAAGGCGCCGGTTCATCTCCTCATCGTGCCCAAGCGCCACATCGCCTCGATCATGGCGATGGAGCGGGAGGACGCCGAGGTCCTCGGCCGTTGTCTTCTGGCCGCCCGCGCGGTCGGAGAGGCCAAGGGATTGGCCGAGCGCGGATATCGCCTGCGGGTCAATTGCGGCCCCGAGGGCGGCCAGGTGGTGTATCACGTCCACGTCCACTTCCTTGCCGGCGGGCGGGTGAGCGGCGCCTAGCCCGGCGCCGTCAGGCGGGCGTTGCGACGGTCTTCGCCTCGAGGGGCAGACCGGCGTTCGCCCAGCCGCTGAGCCCGCCCTTGAGGATCCTCACGTCGCGGAAGCCGAGCTCTCGAAGCCGGAGCGCCACCCGGGCGCTGGTCGCTTCGTCGGGTCAGGTGCAATAGGCCACGACCGTGCGGTTCGCGTCGATGTCGATGGCACTCATGCCTCTCTGGAGCTCCTCGGGCGAGATGTGGCGAGCGTCCTGGATCTTGACCGGGCTCTTGGCGTACGTTGCCGCGTCGCGGACGTCGAGGATGATCGGCGGCGCCTCGGGCGAGGCCTCGATGAGCCGCAGCACTGCCGAGGGGCGGATGCGATAACGGTTGCGTCTCCAGCGCCTCACGAGGACACCACCACCGGTGCCGAGGACCAGCACCGTCACGACCGCCACGAGCTTCACCCACGGAAAGGGGCGGGGCGGCGGGTTCTGCGCCTCGGCCATCAGGCGGCGAACGTCAGCGAGCTCGGGCAGGAGTCGGTTCGCCTCGGCGAAGTGCTTCGCGGCACGGGCATAGTCGCCGGCGAAGAAGTCCGAGAGCCCTGCGTGCCACTCCCCGTTGAACCGGCTCTTTTCGTCGAGCCTGACCTCGGTGCCCTTCAGAAACTCGCGGATCGCCGCCGAGGGGATCACGAAGTTGAATCCCTGGACGACGCTTCCCTCGCTCCCGGACGTGAGCGTGACGAAGGTGAGGACGCCGAGTACTTCCCCATGGGAGTCGACGGCGGGTCCGCCGCTGTTGCCCCACGTCGCCGGCGCGTCCGTCTGGATCACCGGCTGGTTGGCGATGTCCTGCTTGAAGCCGGAGATCGCGCCGTTCGTGACCGAGGCCTCGACCTTCGCCGAGGCGTTCAGTAGCTCGTGGCTGAGCACGACCCCCGGGAAGCCCAGGATGTGGATCGGGTCACCGATCTTCGCGTTCGACGAGTCGCCCAGGGTCAGCGACGGCATGTCGGCGGCCTCGAGCTTCACGAGCGCGAGGTCACGGCCCGACAGGCCTTCGCCCGCAACGGGCGGGCTGTACTTGACCACGGTCGCGGGCAGTCGGATGCCGTTGGAAAGGATCACCGAGATCGACGGGGCGAGTTTGATCGACGCCCGGGCTGTCGCGGCGGCCAACACTTGTTCGCCGACGTCGCCGCACGCCTGGCGCACGCCCGTGTCGATTTGCTGCTCCGTGATCGACTTCTGCGGCTGGTGGGCGGGCGAGACGACGTGAGCGTTTGTGATGACCCAGCCGCTCGGGCTGATGAACCAGCCGGTGCCGGTCTCGCGAAACGGCGCGGGCGTGACGCGCTGCCTCCCGCCGTTCGGGCACGTTACCGTGACCGCGGACGTGACTTCCGAGACGACGAGCACGACCGCGGGCTTGGCTCGGAGCAACACCTCCTGGACGGAGGACTCCGCACCACCAGCGATCCCGGGAACCGCGAGGAACAACGCGCTCGCGATCCACTTACGCATCGACCGGAATTCTATACCGCGCAAAAAGCAAAAAGAAGGCTCCAGGGGACGACCCCTGGAGCCGGATGGTTCCTGACCTCAGAAAATGGTGCTGCAGAACCTACTTCATGATGGACATCGCCTCGATGGCCTTCGCCTTGGCGGTGTCCATGTTTCCAGCCTTGCACGCAGCCTCGGCCTCGCGGACCAGCTTGGTCGCATCGCCACCCGCGGCCTTGGCGCCGGCGAGCGAGCGAGGCGCCTGCACATCTTGCCCGCTGCGCGGAGCCTGCACATCCTGACCACTGCGCGGAGCCTGGACCTGGCTGCGCGGAGCCTGAACATCCTGGCCGCTGCGCGGAGCCTGCACGTCCTGACCACTACGAGGGGCCTGAACATCTTGCCCGCTGCGCGGCGCCTGAACATCCTGGCCGCTGCGCGGCGCCTGCACGTCCTGACCGCTACGCGGAGCCTGAATATCCTGGCGGGCACCGGCTAGCGACCGGGGAGCCTGCACATCCTGACCGCGTGGAGCCTGAACATCCTGGCCACTGCGCGGGGCCTGCACGTCCTGGCCGCTCCGCGGAGCCTGCACATCTTGCCCGCTGCGCGGCGCCTGCACGTCCTGACCGCTCCGCGGCGCTTGCACATCCTGGCCGCTACGCGGGGCCTGCACGTCCTGACGGGCGCCGGCCAGGGACCGGGGCGCCTGCACATCCTGACCGCTGCGCGGCGCCTGAACATCCTGGCCCGCACGCGGCGCCTGGACGTCCTGACGGGCACCAGCCAGAGACCGCGGCGCCTGGACATCCTGGGCCTTCGAAACCTTCTTCAACATCGCCTGAGCCTGGCTGACCTCGGCCGGGCACTGGGACTGCGCATCGGCGACGGGCGCCAGCGCCGCGAAGACTGCCACGCTCATGATCGCTGCGAAAAATCTCTTCATCAGTTTCCCCATTTCCTCTTCGGTGGTTCGAGTGAGTTCGATCGACTGCACTTCGGAGCAACCCGCCTGGAGCTTTTGTCACCCCCTCGGCATCGAGGTCGGACACAACGCTTGGAACTCTCGGCCAGCAACAGGGAGCAACACCAATGCCAGGGTGCAGGCTCCGAATGCGACGAATGAAATAGGCTACTTATTCACGATTCTCGGCCCCGTCACGCGGCGTTGTGCCCGAAACTCTCTTGGCGCCGGGTGCGGCATTCTGCCCGCCGCGCGCCTGTGTGATAGCCTGACTGACCGTATGCATGGGCCGCTGGGTCTTCTGCTGGTTTCCGTCGTCGCCGGGTTGACTCTGAACGCCTGCTCGAGCGCTCGTGGTGTCGAGCCTCCTCCCGTCGTCCAGGCTCCAATCCGCCACGTGTTGCACAACGGCGTCCGCGTCCTCATTCAGGAGTATCGCTCCAGCGAGGTCGTCGCGGTCCAGCTCTGGGTGCGCGCCGGGGGCCGCGACGAGGCCGCGTCCGAGCTGGGCCTCGCGCACTATCTCGAGCACATGCTCTTCAAGGGGACGACGACGCGGGCGAAGGGATTCGTCGACCGTGATGTCGAGAGCGTCGGTGGGCGCATGAACGCCGGAACCTCTCTCGACTTCACCTTCTACCATGCGGTGCTGCCCGCGGCACGGGCGGTCGCGACCATCGAGATGCTCGCCGACATCAGCGCCAACTCGAGCCTCGACGACACCGAGCTCGAGCTCGAGAAGAAGGTCGTGATCGAGGAAATGCGGCTCAGCGAGGACACTCCTCAACGGCACCTCGTCCGACAGCTCTACGGCATGGTGTTCGACAGCCACGGGTACGGCCGCTCCGTTCTCGGCACGGCCGACATCGTCCAGAAGCTGACGCGCGACACGCTGCTCGCATTCTATCGTCGTCACTACGCTCCCGAGTCGTTCACGCTGGTGATCGTGGGCCCGGTGGACCCGACCGAGACGCTCAGAGCGGCGGAGCGCACGTTCGGCCGAATACCCAGGAGCGGGTTTCAGCGGCTCCCTGTCTCCGTGCCGCCTGGTCTTACGCCGAAAAAGATCGAGGTCCAGCGGCCCGGGGCGCTCGCCTACCTCGGCATGGGATGGCTCGGTCCCAGGCTCGACCACGCCGACACGCCGGCCGTGGACCTGCTCGTTTCGATTCTCGGACAATCGCGGTCGTCGCGACTGCCCCAGTCGCTCCGCGAGCGACTCGCGCTGGTCAATTCGGTCGGCTCCGAGTACTCGGCCCTCGAAGCGGGGGGCGTGATCATGGTGACGGCTCAGCTCGAGCCCGGGAACCTCCCTCGCGCGGAGGTCGAGATCCTGAACGAGGTCCTGCGTGTGCGCGAACAGGGCGTGACGGACGCGGAACTTCGCCGGGCGATCACACGGGCCGAAGCCGAGCAGGCCTTCCGGAGCGAGACCGCGGAGGGCCTCGCCCGTCGACTCGGCTACGCCGAAACGGTGTGGCGGCTCACCGAAGAGCTTGCATACCTCGATCGGGTGCGATCCGTCACGGCCGAGCAGGTTCAAGCGGCGGCGCGGCGCTACCTCGATCCCGAGCGCTATGGCCGTCTCGCATTCGTTCCCCCGGCCAGATGAAGCGCATTGGGTTGTCGCTGGGATCGGCGCTCGTCGCGCTCGCCCTCGCGACCGGCGGCGCCGCCGCGCAATACCAGCCGGTCACGCGGCACGTCCTTCCGAACGGGTTGACGGTGCTCGTGCGCGCGAACCCGGCGGTGCCGGTGGTCGCCGTGTCGCTCCAGGTGCGGGCCGGCTCTCGCTTCGAGACGGAGGCGACCGCCGGCATCACCAATTTCCTCCAGCGCGCGATGCTCCGCGGCACGGTCAAGCGAACGGCCGAGCAGCTCGCCACGAGCTATGAAGACATCGGCGGCACGCTCGAAGCGGGTGGTGAGATCGAGGCCGCAGAGGTACGGGGCCAGACGCTGGCGCGCAACTGGGAGGCGCTCCTCGCGCTCATCGCCGAGGTCGCCCTGGAGCCGGCGTTGCGGCCGGAGGAAATCGAGATAGAGCGTCGCCTGCTCCTCGGTCAGATCAAGGCCCGCGCGGACGCGCCCTTTTCCTTCACCTTCGACGGCGTGATCCGCGACCTCTACGGAGGATCTCACCCCTACGGGCGTCACTACCTCGGTCTCAAGGAGAGCATCGAGCGGCTGACGCGGGACGAGTTGCTCGCGCACTACCGAGCGACCTATCACCCGGAGCGGATGGTGCTCGCGGTCAGCGGCCAGGCGGACAGTCGGCGCGTCATCAAGGTCGCCGAGCGGCTCTTCGGCCGGATGGCCCGCTCGGCGCCCGGTACGCGGGAAGCGCTCGCCGTTCCGGAGCCCGCGGGGGAGCGCCGGGTCATCGAGCGTCGCGCCCAGCAAGCGCAGATTTTGGTCGGCTACCTCGGGCCCGGCCTGTCGGATCCCCTCCACCCGGCGGTTCGGGTTCTCGCGGCGGCGCTCGGTGGCGGGATGTCCGGCCGCCTCTTCGCAGAGCTTCGTGACCGCCGCGGGCTCGCCTACTCGACGGGCGTGGTGATCCCTCCGTTCCGTACCGGGCCGGTCTTCTTCGTCGCGTACCTGGGGACGGCGCCCGCGAGCGCCGCCGCGGCCGAGGCGGGGGTGTTGCGCGAGCTCGAGCGGCTGCGTGAGACGCCCATCAGCGGCGACGAGCTGGCGCGCGCCAAGGCGTACGTCCGCGGCCAACTGTCGATGGACCGGCGCACGAACGCCCGCCAGGCCTGGCATCTCGCCTTTTTCGAGACCGTCGGAGCCGGCTGGGACTTTCCGGAGCGCTACGCTCAGGCGCTCGATGCGGTCACGGCCGCGGAGGTCGCGCGCGCCGCAGAACGGTACCTGACCCGGCCGACCATCGTCGTGCTCCAGCCGACCCGCTGATGATTCCGCTCAAGGACGACGTCCCGAGCAGCACCGTCCCGTACGTCACCGCCGGCCTGATCGGGCTGAACGTTGTCGTCTTCCTCTACCAGGTCTCGGTCGGGATGGGCGGCGACGCGCGGGCAGCGGAGGCGGTCGTCTTCGAGTTCGGAGCGACGCCGTGCCGGCTCACCGGCGCGTGCCCGGTGCCGGGCGATTTCCCGAGTCCGGTTGTGACGATCTTCACCTCCATGTTCCTGCACGGCGGGCTGCTCCATGTCGGTGGCAACATGCTCTACCTGTGGATCTTCGGTGACAACGTCGAGGACACCCTGGGGCACAGGCGTTTCCTCGCGCTCTATCTCCTCGCGGGGGTGGCGGCGGCGCTGACGCAGATCGCCGTGCACCCCAGGTCGTCCATTCCGATGATCGGCGCGAGCGGCGCCATCTCGGGGGTGCTGGGGGCGTATCTCCTGCTGTTCCCGTACGCGAGCGTGCACATGCTCCTGGTGTTCGGATTCTTCGTCCGGATCGTCCGCTGGCCGGCGCTCGTCGTGCTCGGCTTCTGGATCATCATCCAGTTCCTCAGCGGCATCGTCACGTTCAGCGCGTCGGCGTGGGGCGGACGCGAGGCCGGGGGGACGGCGTGGTTCGCACACGTCGGGGGGTTCCTGGCGGGGACGGTCCTGCTGTTTCTGATGCGGCCCCGGCGAGGCGCTCGCCTATAATGACCGCGTAATGAAGCGTACGGTGCGGGTCCGAGTCGACCGGCTGCTCGTCGACAAGGGGTTGGTGGAGAGCCGTGAAAAGGCGGCCCGCCACGTCCTCGCGGGCGAGGTGTTCGCCGACGGCCAACTGGTGGATAAGGCGAGCGTCCTCGTGGCGCCGGGGGCGGTGCTGGAGGTTCGCGGGCGCACCCCGTACGTCAGCCGGGGGGGCGAGAAGCTGGTGCACGCGCTCGCCCACTTCCAGATCAAGGTCCCCGGGCGCGTGTGCATGGACGTCGGTGCCTCCACGGGTGGGTTCACCGACTGCCTGCTCCAGCGCGGTGCTGCGCGGGTGTACGCGGTCGATGTCGGGACCGGCCAGCTCGACGTCCGGCTGAGAAAAGACCAGCGCGTCGTCGTGATGGAGCACACGAACGCCCGCGCGCTCGACCCGCGGGTCTTCGGCGACCAGCCGACGCTCGCGGTCATCGACGTGTCCTTCATCTCGCTCGAGAAGATCCTGCCCGCGGTGTTCGGCGTCCTCGCGTCGCGCGGGGAGGTGGTCGCCCTCGTGAAGCCGCAGTTCGAAGTCGGACGCGAGCACGTCGCCAAGGGCGGCGTCGTCCGCGAGCCGGCCCAGCACCGGGCGGCCGTCCAGCGCCTGGCGCGCTACGCGGTCCTGCGCGGGTGGCACGTCCTCGGGGTCACCGCGTCGCCGCTGCGAGGCCCGAAAGGCAACCACGAGTTCTTCCTGCACTTCTCGACGCACGGCCGGACCGCCAGCGATCTGGAGTCGATGATCAGCCGGAGCGTCGAGGCGCTCGCGTGACCCGGGTCGGCATCGTCGCCAAGCCTGATGCGCCCCGTGCCCAGGGCGTCATCGTCCAGTTGCTCTCATGGCTCGCCGCCCGCGGGCTCGGCGCGGTGCTCGAGAAGGAGACCGCCGACCTCGCTTCGACGGACGCTCCGGCGTCGGCCGGCAAGGCGGAGCTGCCGTCGCAGGTAGATCTGCTGGTCGTGCTCGGCGGCGACGGCACGCTCCTCTCGATGGCCCGGGCGGTCGGCGACCTCGGGGTGCCGCTGCTCGGAGTGAACCTGGGCGGCCTGGGGTTCCTCACCGCGACGACGCTCGACGAGATGCTACCCGCTCTGGAGGCGTACCTGGCGGGCCGGATGGCCATCGAAGAGCGGATGCTCCTGGCCGCGCGCGTCGTCCGTAACGGGCAGGCGCTCTGCGAGTACGCGGCGCTCAACGACGTGGTCATCACGAAGTCGGCGATGAGCCGCATCATCGATCTCTCGGTGTCCGTCGACGGGCGGTACGCGACCGCCTACCGGGCGGATGGCCTCATCATCTCGACGCCGACCGGCTCGACCGCTTATTCGCTCTCGGCCGGCGGCCCGATCCTCTTCCCCACGATGGACGCCGTTGTCTTGACGCCGATCTGTTCGCACACGCTGACCAACCGCCCGATCGTGTTGCCCGGCGCCGACCGGATCGAGGTCACGCTGCTGGCCGACCAGGAGGTCATGGCGACGGTGGACGGCCAGGTCGGCGTGGGTCTCAGGGAACGGGACACGGTCGAGATCCAGAAGGCCGCCTCGCGCATCCGGCTCGTCCGCTTTCCGCAGAAGGACTTCTTCTCCGTCCTCCGCACGAAACTCAAGTGGGGCGAGCGTTAGGGCCGTATTCACTCGGATACCACTTGAGGTGGGCGCGTCCCTGACCTAGCATCGGCCCACATGCTCCGTGAGATCCGTGTCCGCAACTTCGCCGTGATCGAGGCCGTGACCGCGACGTTCGGGCCCGGGCTCAACGTGCTGACCGGCGAGACGGGCGCCGGGAAGTCCATGCTCATCGACGCGATCCTCTTGATCCGCGGCGCCCGCGCGCAGACCGACGTGATCCGCACCGACACCGAGACGGCGACCGTGGAGGCCGTGTTCGACGTGGAGCCTCGCGGCCCGGCGGCGGCGGTGCTCGAGGACGCGGGGCTCGCCCTGGACGAGGGCCAGCTCGTCGTACGCCGGGAGCTCGCTCGCTCCGGGCGCCACCGCGCCTTTGTCAACGACTCGCCCGTGACCGTCGGCCTGCTGGAGCGCCTCGGTGACCAGCTGGTCGAAATCCACGGCCAGCACGAGCACCAGCGGCTGCTCGAGCCGGCCCGCCAGCTCGACCTGCTGGACCGTTTCGCGGACGCCGACGAGCTGCGCGACCGCGTGGGCGAGCTGTTCGCGAAGCACCGCGTGGCGCGGGCCGAGCTCGAGAGCGCGCGGGCCGCCGAGCGCGAGCGGGCTCAGCGTGAGGATCTCCTCCGCCTCCAGCTCTCCGAGCTCGACGGGGCACGTCTCCGGGCGGGTGAGGAGGAGGAGCTGAGGGTCGAGCGCCGACGGCTCCAGCACGCCGAGCGGTTGGCGGCCGGCCTCGCCCAGGCCGGAGGGTTTCTCGACGACGACGAGGACTCGGCGATGAGCCGTCTGCATCGCACCGCGCGCCTCCTGCGCGAGCTCTCCCGGGTCGATCCGGCGTTCGCCGCTCCGGCCGACTCGGTAGACGGCGCCGGGGCGCTCGTCGAGGACGCGCTCGCGGCGATCCGCTCGCTGCGGGCGCGCGTCCTCGTGACGCCCGGCCGGCTCGAATCGGTGGACGAGCGCCTCGACGTCCTCACGCGCCTCAAACGGAAGTACGGCGACACGGAGTCGGCGATGCTCACGTTCCGGGAGGAGGCGGCGATCGAGCTGGAGCGCCTGGGCCGTCACGAGGAGATCCTGGCCGAGCAGGAGCGTATGCTCGGCGAGCTGCACGCGGAGCTCACGGAGGCGGCGGTCGCGCTCGCGGACCGTCGCCGGCTCGCCGCCGAGCGCCTCGCCGCGGAGACAGCGCGCGAGCTGCGGCAGCTCGGCATGGAGCGAGCCCGCTTCGAGATCGCCGTCGAGCCGGCGCCGTTGGAAGAGATCGGGCCGCGCGGGCTCGACCGGGTCGAGTTCCGCCTGTCGACCAACCCGGGCGAGGACGTGCGCCCGCTCGCCCGCATCGCGTCGGGCGGCGAGCTCTCGCGCACGATGCTGGCTCTCAAGGCCATCCTGGCGCGCGCCGACCGCGTGCCCACGATGATCTTCGACGAGGTGGACTCGGGCATCGGCGGCCGAGTGGCGGCGGTCGTCGCCCAGAAGCTCGTCACGGCCGCGGAGGGACGCCAGGTCCTCTGTGTGACGCACCTGGCGCCGATCGCCGCCCGCGCCGCCCACCACGTCCAGGTGTCGAAGAGCGTCCGCGCCGGCCGGACCCGCGTCGGCGCCGAGCACCTGACCGGAGAGGCGCGCGTCGAGGAGATCGCCCGCATGGTGGCGGGCGAGCGGGTGACCGATACCGCGCGGGGCCACGCCCGCGAGCTTCTGGGTCGGCCGGCGCCGCGAACGCGCCCTGTATAATGAGCTCCTCATGATCGACGCTCTGCTGAAGAAGATCTTCGGCACCAAGCACGAGCGCGACGTCAAGCGAATGATGCCGGCCGTCCAGGCCATCAACGCGCTCGAAGCGTCGCTGGCGCCGCTCGACGAGGCCGGTCTCCGCGCGAAGTCCGAGGAGTTCAAGAAGCGGATCGAGGGCGGCGAGCCGCTCGACGACGTCCTGCCCGAAGCGTTCGCCGTGTGTCGCGAGGCGGCGCGCCGCACGGTCGAGATGCGCCACTTCGACGTCCAGCTCATCGGCGGCATGGTGCTCCACGCGGGGACGATCGCCGAGATGGCGACGGGCGAGGGCAAGACGCTCGTCGCGACGCTCCCGGCGTACCTGAACGCCCTGACGGGCCGCGGCGTCCACATCGTCACCGTCAACGACTACCTGGCCAAGCGCGACGCGCAGTGGATGGGCCCCATCTACGCGGCGCTCGGGCTGTCGGTCGGCGTCATCCAGCACGAGGCGTCGTTCCTCTACGACCCGGCGTTCGTGACGTCGGATATCCGGCTGACCTCGCTCCGGCCGTGCACGCGTCAGGAAGCGTACCGGGCTGACATCACCTACGGGACGAACAACGAGTTCGGCTTCGACTACCTCCGCGACAACATGCGCTTCAGCCTCGACGAGCTGGCGCAGCGGGAGCTCCACTACGCCATCGTCGACGAGGTGGATTCGATCCTGATCGACGAGGCGCGAACGCCCCTGATCATCTCCGGCCCGTCCGACGAGTCGACCGATCTCTACTTCAAGATCGATCGGATCATCCCGAAGCTCCGCCGGGCGGCCACGATCGTCGAGGGGAAGCTCTCGGAGATCGAGGCCGAGAAGAAGGGCGACTTCATCGTCGACGAGAAGGCGCGCGCGGTCGCCCTGACCGA
>Ga0137403_10000669_pt1 | contig 44133 bp, 39 predicted proteins | sample CZOMad2_1_16fung_FD_122057 | JGI IMG/M metagenome (GOLD analysis project Ga0137403, IMG submission 122057) | Vadose zone soil fungal communities from Angelo Coast Range Reserve, California, USA - CZOMad2_1_16fungal (Hybrid Assembly) | ecosystem: Environmental > Terrestrial > Soil > Vadose zone...
ACGTTCCTGGAGCTGGCGCGTGATGTCGGAGAGCTCGACCAGGTGCCTGAGCTCCGCTTCGTCACCGCACCTGCTATCGCCTAGGCGTAAAGCACTGAGCAGCAAAGCCTTCGTCCTGCTCAACCAGGGGCGGCTGGCTGAGGCGCGGATTCTGCTCGAGGCGGCGGCCGCCCGCGCTCACGCCGAGCAGCTGTAAGCAAGCGCCTTACGGGCAGAGAACAACCTCGTCGCCGTCCTTGTGGACCAGCGCTGTTTTGGCGCGACAACATTCCCGAGACGGAGCTCGAGCCGATCGAGCCCGGGGACGAGCTTCCCGGAGGGCTCGTCCGAGACGCCTTTGAGCGAGCGCTCGAGCTGCCGCCGTTCTCCGACGATTAGCTCTAGTCGGCGAGCTGGTCAATTTCCGTGGAGTCGGGTTGTTGGTCACATGCCCGCCGCGTAGAGGCGTCTTGGCCCGACTCCCTTCAGGTCGACCTCGCCAAGGTCTGAGAACTCGAGCCCCGAGCCGGCTACTAGGTCGCTCGTGGTCGACGTGACCAGAATCTCGCCGGCGCCGGCCTGAGCGGCGACCCGGGCGCCGACGTGGACGGCGATCCCGCGAGGCGCCCCGCCCGGCGGCCGCTCCACCTCGCCTGTGTGGATGCCAGCGCGGATCTCCAATCCCAGTGACCGCACCGCGTCGCGGGCGCCGGCCGCGCAGCGAACAGCGCGAGCCGGTCCGTCGAAGAGGGCGAAGAAGCCATCGCCGGCGGTGTCGATCTCCTCACCGGCGTAACGCTCGATCTCCTGTCGCACGAGCTCGTGGTGTCGGCTGAGCAACTCCGCCCAAGCGCGGTCGCCGAGTGTCTGCGCCTGGCCGGTCGAGTCGACGACGTCCGTGAATAGCGCGGTCGCGAGAACGCGGTTCTCGAGGCGCGTCGGGCGGACGCCGGTAAGGAACTCCTGCACCTCGTCGACGAGGTCGTCCGAGTCCCACCAGGGAACGTGTGTCTCGCCGGGCAACTCGACGAATCTCGCGCCGGGGATGTGCTCTGCGACGTAACGGCCTTCTTCAATCTTCGAGTCGCGGTCGTCGCGGCGGTGGAGCACCAGCGTCTTCGCCTGAATGCTCGCGAGGATGTTGCGGACGTCGATTTGCGAGTTCATCAGGACAAGCGCGCGGGCCGCCGCAGGGCTGGCCGACGCTCGGGCTCGCGCCATCCACCAGCGCGCGAGGCTCTCGTCCGCCCTCGGGGCCATCCGGGTCATGTCCGCTTCGACTCCCCACTCGCGCTCGACGGCTTCCGCGTAGCTTTGGCGCTGCTTCCAGGTCTCGCACCAGGGGTAGTCCTGGTCGGGATCCGCCCGCTTGGCGTACGTCCCGTACAGGGCGAGCGCCCTGACCCGCTCCGGATACGTCGCCGCGTACAGCATCGACATCGGGCCGCCCTCCGAGTACCCGAACAAAGCGGCCGTTTCGCTCTCGGCCGCGTCCATCACCGCCCGGACGTCATCCATCCGCGTCTCCAGATCGGGCAGCCCGACCGTTCGATCGGAGAGGCCCGTCCCCCGCTTGTCGAATCGGATCAGGCGAGCGAATGCGCTCAGCCGCTCGAGTAGATGCGCAGAGGCGGGATGGTCCCAGTCGTTGTCGAGGTGTGAGACGAATCCCGAGACGAGAACGAGGTCGAACGGTCCGTCGCCCGTGACCTGGTAGGCGATGTTGACGTCGCCGCTCTTCGCATAGCGAATCGGAGCGTCCACGGTTCGATTGTCGTGCCGGTTCGGTCGAGCGGCAACTCCTATGAAGCAACCGCGGCGGGGCGCTCGGCGCGGCGGTACTCGACCCTGTAGCCGAGCGCGCGCGGGATCGCGAGCAGGCCCTCGAGGTCGAGGTCGATCGTCGCGCCGGCCTTCTGGGTCACCTCGTCCTCGATCGGCAGGTCGAAATCGTCGGCGCCGTAGTCGAGGGCGCGGAACGCGTCCTCGTTCTGCGTCAGCACCGATGTGCGGATGTGCGGGATGTTGTCGAGGAAGATCCGCGAGAGAGCGATGTGCCGCCAGTACTCCTGCGGCACGATCTCGCGGCCGCCGAACGCGGTTCCGTACGGCTTGTACGTCCAGCAGAGGAACGAGAAGAGCCCGCCGGTCTCGTCCTGGAAGTCGCGCGTGCGCTGCAGGTGCTCGAGGCGCTCATCGAGCGTCTCGTCGAAGCCGATCACCATCGTCGCCGTCGTCTTCATGCCGCTTTCGACGACCGCACGCTGAGCCTCGAAGTAGTCGGCGACCGTGTACTTCCACTTGGCGTGCCTGGCGCGGAAGTCCTCGGTGAGGATCTCGCTCCCGCCCCCTGTCACCCAGTGGACGCCGGCATCACGGAGCCGCGCCGCCGCCTCGGCGTAGCTCAAACCCGCGCGGTCGGCGAGGAAGACGAACTCGGCGATCGTCAGCGCATAGAACTCGACCCGGTCGCCGTAGCGTTCTCGCACCGAGGCGAAGAGGTCGCTGTAGTAGTCGAGCGGCAGCCGCGGGTTGAAGCCGCCGTTGAAGGCGACGAGGTCGCCGCCGAACTCGACCAGCTCGTCGATCTTCGCGAAGACGTCCTCGCGCGAGAGCACGTAGCCGCCGTCCTGGTTCGGGAGCACGTAGAAGGCGCAGTAGTCGCACTGCGCGACGCAGACGTTCGTGTAGTTGATGATCCGCATCACCATGTAGGTGGCGCGGTCGGGCTCGTGCCAGCGCGCGCGCACGCCTTGGGCGAGGCGCTTCAGCTCCTCGTCGGAGGCCTCTTCCCAGAGCGTCCTCGCCTCGTCGACGCCGATCCGACTCATGCCGGCACCGCCTCCTGGGCCGGGAGCGCGTCCATGAAGGAACTGACGGAGAAGACCGCGTTCCCGGCGCCGGCGACGCCGTAGCCCGGCGGCGGCTTCAGGCCGTGCTTCTCAACCGTGTCCCGGTAGGCCTCGAGCAGACGGATGTGGTACTCGAGCGGCGCGCCGTCCGGGTTGTCGCGTCCCAGCGGCGTCGTCGGCTCGGGGCACCAGGTTGTGAAACGGGGGGTGATGCCGCGGCTCATGAAGTAGTCGAGCCCCTCGGTCGTGCTCGCGATTGCCTCGTCGACGGTCTCGAAGCCAAATGGCTTTGCCATCTCGACGCCCGCGACGAAGTTCGGGATCACGTAGCGGGCGCCGAAGACCTCGGCGGCGTCGAAGATTCGCCGGTGCCACTCCTCGCGGCCGACGTAACGCTCTTTGCCGGGTGAGATCAGCGAGAACAGTCGCTTGTCCCAGACCTCGTAGTTCGGGTGGTAGATCGTGATCCCGTAGTCCTTGTAGCGCTGCACGTCCTCGCGCGGCAGCGCCTGCGCGACGACCTTGCCGATCCAGCGCTTCGGGAAGCGTTCCTCGATCGCCTGTGCGTAGCGCCCGTAGAAGTCGGCCTCGGGGAGCCCGTCGACCGTGCTCGTCACCGAGCCGCCGGTGAGCGTGTAAGCCTTGCTCGCCTTCGCGTCGTCGTAGCGGTCAATGATCGCGAGCGCCTCGAGCACGTCTTCGACCGGCTTGACGCCGGTGTAGGGGCGGCCCTCCCGCTTGTGCTGGCGCCAGTTGTGGTTGATGTCGCAGAAACCGCACTCCTCGTGTGCGCCGAAGTACTGGCAGAGCCGCAGCACGGTCAGGTAGATCAGGTAGCCCCACTGAATCGTCGGCGCCGTCTCCATCACGGTCTTGCCGTTCGCGAGCGTATGGCGGTAGTACTCGGGCATCGGCGGCAGGCCGACGCCTGCAATCTCACGGCCCTCGAGCGAGAGGGTCAGCTGTCCGCCCTGGCCGGAGATCCGGTACGGCGATGCCGGGTTGACCCGGACCGAGACGATCGTCCGGCGCAGCCCGTAGGGGCCGCCGGTCAGCGCGACCTCCTCGGGCGGCCGGCGCTTCGCAGCCTCGCCGAGCTCGGCCAACGGCTTCTGGTCGAACGAGAAGATGAAGTACGACTTCGGCTTGACCTCGCCTTCGAGGTTGTCGGTGAGCGCGGACTCGTCAAAGGCGAAGCCGGTGCGCAGCAGATCCTCCTTCAGCACCGCCTCGCGCGGGATGTGCGGAAACCGTGCCATCAGGTCCTCGACGAGGTCGGTGCGAGTGGTGATCGCGGCTTTGCTCACGCCACAAACCTAACCATAGGCGGCGAGCTTCGCGGCCAGGCCCGAGACACCGTCCGAGCCGTCGACCCGGATCCGGGGCAGCGTCAGCAGGCCGTCCCGCGGCGAAGCGGGGCCGAAGCCCTCGATCGTCGCGCCGAAGAAGCCGGCCGCACGAACGGCGGCGACCACGCGGGCGTCATAGCGGCCCGACGGATAGCAGAAGAACGCGGCGGGGACGTGAAAGCGCCGCCGGATCCACGTTCGTGAGCCGGCGACTTCGTGCCGGAGGTCGGAGGAGCTGAGCGTCGTCAGGTCGACGTGGTTGATCGTGTGCGCGTCGATCTCCCAGCCCTGGCGGATCATCAGCTTGATCTGGGGAGTCGTCAGCTTGCCGTCGAGTAGGTTGCGGACGGCGAGATTGAGCACCCCTGGCCAGTGGCGGCGTGCCAGCAGCGGTCGCACGTTCGTGAAGTCATCGCGGTAGCCGTCGTCGAACGTCAGCACGACCGGTTTTTGCGGCAGCGCGTAGCCGTGCTTCCAGTAGTCGTAGACGCGGCGCAGCGAGACCGCGTGGTAGCCGTGGGCACGGAGCCACGCGAGCTGCCCGGCGAAGTCGGCGCGTCTGACGTAGAGACCGGGATACGGCGCGTCGTGCGGGGCCGTGCCGACGACGTGGTACATCAGGATCGGCACGGCGCGGTTGTGCGGACGGACGAGTCGCGGCTTCGCCGGAGCCTGCCGTCGCGGCGCCGGCTTCGTCGCCTGCGCCGTGGTGGGCGCCGCGCTCTTTTGCCTCGCGGAGCTGCACCCCGTGACTGCGACTACGGCCGCCAGCAGGACCGCGAACTTCGCCACAGGAGGAATCTTGTCGGTCATGGAATTGCGCTACCTTCCTGCGGGGTCAAGTCTTGCTGCGCCGGGTCCTCATCGCAGTGTTGCTGGCGGGCGTCTTCGCCGCGCCGGCGGACGCGTCCTCGCAGACGCTGATCCCGGGCCTCAACTACTCGCGCCAGCTCTTGTTCACGCCCCACGGGCCCGTCGTCGTCCACGTGCTGGTGGCGCCGCGGCCGGGAGGGCTGTGGAGCCTGGATCCGGTGCTCTCCGACAACGCGATCTCCGGTAAGCAGCGCCTGACCGGGATCGAGCGCGTGACCTCGCCATCCGCGACCATGGCGGGCATCAACGGCGACTTCTTCAACGCCGCCGACGGCCGCCCCGACGGGATTGTGATGCAGAACCGCGTCCTGCATTCGGTTCCGAACTCGGGGCGCTCGAGCATCGGGATCGAGCCGAACGGAACGCTCGACATCCGCCACGCTTCCTGGAACGCCTTCTGGCAGGGACGCGGCCAGCGCCGGCCCCTGACCGGCTTGAACGAGCCCGCAAACCAGGGCGGGATCACGCTCTATACGCCGGTCTGGGGACCTGCCACGCCGCCCGCCGCCGGCGCCACAGAAGCGGTCATCTACCCATTTCCGGCGCTGACGCCCGGAGGCGACGTGAGCGGCAACGTCGTCCAGTTCACCCAGGGCGGCAACACACCGATTCCAGCGGGCGGGGCGGTTCTCTCGGCGACGGGCGGCTCAGCCCAGAAGCTCGACGCCGAGGCGCCGCCGGGGGCGCGCGTGGTTATCCGGTACGTGCTCAGCTCCGGCTGGGCCGACGACATCGACGCGCTCGGGGGCGGGCCGTTGCTCGTCCGCAACGGCAAGGCCGTCTTTCGCGCATTCGAGGACTTTTCCGCAACGGTGCTGGCGCCGCGGTTGGCGCGCTCGGCGGTCGGCCAACGCCGCGACGGGTCGATCGTGCTGGTCGCCGTCGACGGAGGACAGGTCGGCTACAGCGTCGGCCTGACGAACTACGAGCTCGCGCAGCAGCTTGTCCGGCTCGGCTGCCTGACAGGCTCGGGCCTGGAGCCGGGCAACTCGACGACGATGGCCTTTGACGGCCAGTTGCTGAACCGGCCTTCGGATCCGAGCGGGGAGCGCGCGATCTCGGAAGCCCTGCTCGTCTCCTACGCGGGTGTGTACGCGCCACCTCCCTCGGAGCCCGTGCTCTCGCCCAACGGCGACGGCGTCGGCGACCGCGAGCAGCTCAGCTACAAGATCGTTCGGCCCTCGACCGTGACCGCGAAGATCGTCGGCGCCGACGGCGTCGCACGTTTCACGCAGAGCGGGCCTCAGGCACCCGGCACGTACAAGTTCTCGTCGACCGGAACGAAAACGGACGGCACGATCGACAATGAAGGGCGTTGGCATTGGCTCGTGACGGCGGTCGACGATCTGGGCCGCCAGTCGTCCGCCGACCAACCGTTCTGGCTGAACAACACGCTCGGGAACCTGCGCGTCCCGCGGACCGTGCGCGTGCGAGCCGGCCGGCGGCTCACGCTCGGCACCTTCAAGCTCACCCGTTCGGCGACGGTGACGACGCGATTGGAGAGCACGAACGGCGTCGTCGTCCGGAAGCTCGGGAGCGCAAAGATCGGGGCAGGCACCGCAAGCGTGCGCTGGGACGGGCGCGACCGGCGCGGGAATCTCGTCTATGGCGGACGGTACGTCCTTCGCGTCAGCGCGCAGAACCAGTTCGGACCGACCGACCTGACGCAGGCTTTCCTGGCGCACCGCTAGCCTCCAGCTGCGTGGTGCTCGCCTCTCTGACGAGCTCCGTGACGACGCTGATCGGCGATCACGGGCTCTATGCCGTATTCGTGCTGATGGCTGTCGACGCGGTCTTTCCGGCGGCGAGCGAGCTGGTGATGCTCTACGCCGGCGCCCTTGCCGCCGGTGCCTTCTCCGGCCAGCACGTCGTTCTCTTCGGCGATCGAATCGACTCGCACTTCTGGGCGTACGTGGCGATGTCGTTCGCAGGCACGATCGGCTACACGCTCGGTTCGCTGGTCGGCTGGGGGATCGGCGCCTACGCAGGCCGACCGCTGCTAGAAGAACGCGGGCGCTGGTTCCATCTCGACCGGGCGAAGCTCGACCGAGCCGACCGCTGGTTCGAGCGCTGGGGCGATTGGGCCGTGTTCCTCGGCCGGCTGACACCCGTGGTGCGCTCTTTCATCTCGATCCCCGCCGGGGTCGTGCGGATGCCGATCGTTCGCTTCACGGTGCTCACCTTCCTCGGCTCCGCCATCTGGTGCTTCGCAATCGCCGGCGTGGGCTGGGCGCTCGGGTCGAGCTACGAACGCTTCCATCACGATTTCGCCTATGTCGAATATGCCGTCGTTGCGGCCGTGATCGCCTTCGTCGTCTGGCTGATCCTCCGCTGGCGCTCGTCTGCGGCCGAGGCTCGTTCCGAGCGTTCGTAGCTCCTTTAGCCTGGTGGACTACACTGGCTCGCCGTGCCGGTCCCTCTCGTTGACGTGCGGGCGCAGTACGAGCGCCTGATTCCGCAGATCCTCGAGCGGTTCCAAGCGGTGCTCGAGTCGGGCACCCTGATTCTCGGGCCGAACGTGCAGGCCTTCGAGGAGGAAGCGGCCGCGTACCTCGGCGTGCCGAAGACGGTCGGCGTCGCCAACGGCACGGACGCGCTCGTGCTCGTCCTCGACGCGCTGGAGATCGGCGCCGGCGACGAGGTGATCTGCCCCTCGTTCACGTTCTACGCGACGGCGGAGGCGATCATGCGAACCGGCGCGACGCCGGTTTTCGCCGACATCGACCCGGTCTCGCTGAACGTCGACCCCAAGGACGTGGCCGCGAAGGTGACCGAGCGGACGCGGGCGATCATGCCGGTGCACCTGTTCGGCCGCCCCGCCGAGCTCGCGGCGCTGACGCCGCTCGGAATCCCGATCATCGAGGACGCTGCGCAGGCGTTTGGCGCCCAGGGAGTGGCGACGACCGGCGTCGCCTCGACCTTCAGCTTCTTCCCGACCAAGAACCTGTTCGCCCTGGGCGACGGCGGCCTTGTCGCCGCGACCGACGAGGAACTGGCGGAGCGCGTGCGGATGCTCAGGTTCCACGGCTCGCGCGACAAGAAGACCTTCACGTACGTGGGCACGAACTCGCGGCTCGACGAGCTCCAGGCCGCCGCTCTGCGCCTCTTCCTCGGCGAGCTCGACGGCTGGAACCGCGCGCGGCGCGAAGCAGCGGCGCGCTACGCCGAGCTTGGGCTCGGCGAGTTCTGCGAGCTCCCCGAGGACGAGCCCGGCCACGTCTACCACATGTACGTCGTCCGAACGCCCGAGCGTGGGCGGCTCGCCGAGGCGCTGTCCGCGGCCGGGATTGCGAACGCCTCCTACTACGTGACCCCGACGCACCTGCAGCCGGCCCTCAAGCAGTTCGGGCACGAGGAGGGTTTCCTGCCCGAGACCGAGAAGGCCTCGCGCGAGAACCTGGCGCTGCCGATGTGGGCGGGCATCCCGGCCGAGATTCAGGAGCGCGTCGTCAGCGTCGTCCGAGAAGCTTCGACCGTGGGAGCGGCAGCCTCATGATCCCGATCAACCGCCACCGGATCTGGCAGCTCGTTGCGGATGGTTTGCTGGTTGCGACCGCGTGGTGGCTGGCGTTCGAGCTGCGCTTCGACCACGGCGTGCCGCCGTACTACGACACCCTCTTCAAGCGGACGCTGCTGATCGTCGTGGGGATCAAGCTGCTGGTCTTCATCCTCTTCGGCTTCTACGACCGCTGGTGGCGCTACGTGTCCACCCGCGACATGTGGGGAGCGGCGCGCGGCGTCACGGTCGCCTCGCTCGTCGCCGACGTCACCGTCTACTTCGCCTCGCCGGTGGCCGACGTGCGCCTTCCGCGCTCGATTGCGGTGATGGACTGGCTGCTCCTGCTCGCGTTCATTGCCGGCTCGCGGCTGATCGCGCGGTCGGTGTTCGAGCGGCCGACGCCGGGCCGCCTCGTCGCGCGCGGCAAGGAGGTGCTCGTGATCGGAGCCGGCGAAGCGGCGCGCGACACGATCCGCGAGATGCACCGCAACCCGCAGCTCGGCTACACGCCGATCGGCCTCGTCGATGACGACCCGCGCAAGAAGAACATCCGCATCCACGGCGTCCGCGTGCTCGGCACGACCGCCGACCTGCCGCACCTGCTGCGCGACAACAAGCCGGACGAGATCCTGATTGCGGTCCCATCGGCCTCGGGTGAGTTCCGCCGCGCGGTCGTGACGACGACGCGCGAGCTGGGCGTGCCCGTGAAGACGCTGCCGGGCCTGCACGAGCTGATCTCGGGGGAGATCGACCTCGCCGTCCAGATCCGCCCCGTTCAGGTTGAGGACGTGCTCGGCCGCGACCCCGTGGACGTCGACCTCGACTCGGCGGCGCCATACGTCGAGGGCAAGACGGTGCTCGTGACGGGCGCGGGTGGCTCCATCGGCTCGGAGCTCTGCCGTCAACTGACCCGGCTCGGCCCGCAGCGCCTGATTCTCGTCGAGCTGGGCGAGACGGCACTGTTCGAGATCGAGCGCGAGCTCGTCGACGAGCGCGGTTTCTCCGCCGCCGTCCCCGTGCTCGCCGACGTCGGCAACGCGACGAAGATGCGGCAGGTCTTCGAGCGCTACGAGCCCAGCGTCGTGTTCCACGCCGCCGCCTACAAGCACGTGCCGCTGATGGAGGCCAACCCGCTCGAGTCTGTTCGAAACAACGCGCTCGCGACGAAGGTCGTCGCCGATGCGGCTGTCGAGCACGGCGCGCACCGCTTCGTGCTCGTCTCGACCGACAAGGCTGTCAACCCGAAGACGGTGATGGGCCAGTCGAAGGCCGTCTGCGAGTGGGTCGTCGAGGCCTACGGCGCCCGCGAGGACATCGCGACGCGGTTCGTCGCCGTTCGCTTCGGCAACGTGCTCGGCTCGTCGGGCAGCGTGATCCCGATCTTCCGCCGTCAGATCGAGAAGGGCGGCCCGCTCACGGTTACGCATCCCGAGATGACCCGCTTCTTCATGACAATCCCCGAGGCGGCGTCGCTCGTGATCCAGTCCGGCGCGATCGGCGGCGAGGGCCACGTCTTCGTCCTCGACATGGGCGACCCGGTGAAGATCGTCGAGCTCGCGGAGCAGATGATCCGCCTTTCCGGCAAGGATCCGGGCGAGATCGGGATCGATTTCGTGGGTGCGCGCCCAGGCGAGAAGCTGCATGAGGAGCTCTGGGGCGAGAACGAGAAAGTCGTGGCCACTGCCCACCCGAAGATCCGCCGCGTGAGCGGCCTGGTCGTCGACCCGGTCTGGCTGGAGGACGAGCTGGGCGAGCTCGAGCGCCTGGTCGAAGCCGGGGAGACGCTCAACGCCGTCTCGCGCCTGGCGGCGATGTCACGCGACCCGCGTTACGTGGTCGTGCGTGATCCGGGCGCGGTTCTCGAAGACACACTGCACTGACGCCGCCCCAGGAGTAATGCGCGGCACGGAGCGGTAAGGACGCCTGATGCGATTCCGCCGAGGCGCTCCTCTCGATCCCGGTCAGGTCACAGATCTGCGTGGGCGAAGCTTCGGCCGCGGCGGGCTTGTCCGCCCGGCGGCGTGCGACACATTCTCCGGAGCGATTTAGGCAAAGAAGGTTTGGCGAAACACCGTCGGAGACGGCCCGTGGGGCGGCCGTCCCCTTCCATGCCTCCGGACGACTGTTGTTTCATGTGCTGCTCTTCTCGTGGTTCGCTGCCGCCAGCTCCCGGTTGAAGTGGCGCACCGCGACGTTGGGGAGAGCCGTTAGCTCGTGAAGGTGCTCGGTGCTAGCCGCCGCAAGATGGGAGGCCAGCTCGGTCGACTCGGACTCTCCCTGGAGTCGGGCAACGAGCTCGCCGCTCACGGCCTGCACGTAGCGGTCGGCAGACACAGCCCAGCCGGCGAAGAACTTGCTCGCCGCCGTGATCGAGGCGAGCTGAATCCGAGCGATGTGCATCACGACGTCGCGTGCCGTCTCGGCTTGCGTTGCTTGTTTGGTGGCCATGTGGGCCTCCTTTGGATTTGAGGATGGTTGGCGGGTCATTTGGCGCCCCGGAGCGCGTCGAAGGCCCAGCCGCCCAGGGCGAGCAGCACGAGGGCCAGCACGAGGGAGGCAAGGAAGAGCCGGCGCTTCATGCCGCCTCTCCCGTCTCGAGGACGGACCCGACCGGCGTGGCCGGGTGCCCGGTCGCCGACAGCGCCCGGCACCAGGCGTCCGGATCGGCCGAATCGCCCTCGTAGAAGACGACGAACCGATCCTTCGCCGACCGCGGCGCCAGGCCGTGCACTTCGGGGAAGACGAAGAGCTCCCAGCGGGCAGTCGCGAACGAGGTTCCGTCGTCGAGACCGTGGATTGTGAGTTCGTAAGCATTCATTTGCTTCAGGGCTCCTTGAGGAGTCAGGGGCCCGCTCCCGGAAGGAAGCGGGCCCGAGGGAGGGCAGGACTCAGCGGTGGCCCCGCCCCTGTGGGAGGAGGAAGTTGGCCGTGACGTAGTCGGCGATCTGCGTGCCGAGCTGCTGGCCGGCTGCCTGGTCGAAGCGGAAGTGCTGCCCCGCGTAGATGCGGCTGAGGCTGGCCTCGTCGGCCGCGTCGGAGAAGCTCGTGAAGGTGCGTTCGACTCCCGGCAGGACTTCGGAGGTGACTGCGAAGTCCTCGTTGTTGCCGAAGAACCTCGAGAGCACATCTGCGCCTGCTGCGCTGACGACCGCGTGTGCGCCCGGGTAGGAGGGGTCCAGGGCGGTCGTGGCGAGCGGCGTCCAGTTCGGGTCGGCGGCGGTTGCCGGATTTCCGTCGTTGTCCGCCGCCCGGATCGCGGTGATCGGCCGCCAGAAGTGGTACGTGTACTTGGCGTCGTAGAAGGCGATCACCGCGTCGGCGAGCGTCAGGTCGAGGAGGGCGAAGAGGCGCGCGTTCTGCTCCAGGGCCGTCCCGTGTGCCAGCGCTGCCGTCTGGGCGATCTCGTTCCAATAGTTCTGGATCGGAGCCCCCCAGAAGCGGGCGATCTGGGTCTGGTCTGCCGTGCGCGTCAGGCTGCCCACTGCGCCGAGCGACTTCACCTCGTCGAATGAATCGGTGTACGAGGGGCTCGTCAGCGCCGGAGGCGGCGGGGGCCGGAACTGGTTCGCGCTCCGCAGCGCGAACGGCTGCACGAAGGGCCAGTGCGTGAACACGGGCTGCGCGAATGCGGGCGGCGTGAGCTGGTAGTCGCCGGGATTCGACCCCGGCACGAACGGGATCGGCGTGGCTGCGGAGCCGTCGCCGGCGCGCAGCGTGAGGATTGCCGCGGCGGCTTCTTCGCCGACCCTGACGCCCTGATCCTTCGCCTTACCATCCGGAACCTGAGACAGCGCCCCGGCGAGGTCGGCGTCGAGGATGGCTGCTTGGGCGGGATAGAGCCGCACGAGTACCGCGTGTGCCGCGGCGGCGGCAGCCGCCGGTTCAGAGGCGTGCCGCGGCGCACTGAGGTCGACGAGGTAGGGCGCGTTCGTCTTCGCGATCGCGTTGACGGCGTCGTAGACCGCCGCGTGCAGAATCGCCATGCTGCGGGTCGGGTGGATCGTCGCCGGCTGGGCGCCGGGGGTCCTGAGGATTCCGAGCAGGATTCGGTTCCACTGGATCACCTGGTCGGGTGAGGTCGCCGGCGCGGCAGTGGCGGGTGGTGCATTCGTCGAACGAGTCGGCCGTGCGACGCGCGCATAAGCGTTGGCGGCGAGGACGACTGCCGCCCCGACGGCGCCGAGGGCCATCCCGAAGGCGAACAGCCGGAAAGAGAAACGTTTCACTGGAGAGCTCCTTTTCTGTAGATGGTCGGGTCTGGTTGAAGCGTTCGGATGAAGGAGTCGAAGGTCCACCGATCGCCGTCGAAGAGCACGGCGAGCACGTCTTCACGCGCCGTGACAAAGACGCCGCGGACCTGGTCGCAGGCGACGAGCGCCCACTGCACGGAGCGCCGCTCCCACGCCGTCGCCGCCCAGCTGATGTCGAGCTCGAAGACGCTCATGAGATCGGGTCGAGCGGGTAGAGGAGCGACTCGGGCCCCGACGCAGGCTCGCCGTCGCCGAGGCGTTTGAAGCTGTGGATCCGCGCGGTCCCGGCTGCGCCGTCGACCCGGCTGACGCTGTAGATCGGGCCGAGGATGAGGCGCCCGTTGCGAATCGAGAACTGGTAGCGGTCGAGCGCCCGCGGGGCCGGCCCGGCCGTGCGATTGCCCTCGGTGTCGAACTGGCTGCCGTGACAGGGGCAGCCGAAGCCTCCCGCGGGCAGAGTCGGTACGACCTTGATCTCGCCGACGTTCGTCCGCCGGAACTCCTCCTTCTGGACGAAGATCGGTCCGTTCGGCTGCGTCGGACAGCCGACGTGCGTGCAGCGGCTTGACATGATCGTGAAGCTCGGCGACTTGCCGACGAAGCCGTTGTTCCGGACGAATGCCGCCCGGCGAGAGATCTCGCCGGCCTGAGGGTCGGACAGGAACGTGGCGATCACGAACTCGCCTTCCGGAAATGCGCCGATCGGCCCGAGGTCGATCGCCCGCGCCTTGGTGTGGCTGAACGCCGGCAGGACCGCCGCGCCGATCGCGGGCAGCGCCACACCGGCGGCGACCAGGCCACCGAGGCCTAGGGTCGCACGCTCGAGGAGACGGCTGCGCGGGAACCTCTCGCCCTCGTTGGTCGCGGGTTCGAGCGACTTGGTCTGAGCCGGGGATCGTTTTCCGCTGCCGCGAATCCACGCGACGGCTGCCAGCACGGTGATCGCGACGCCGGCCGGCGCGATCACTTCGAGGTTCACGACGAGGCCGGCCAAGATGACGGCGACGCCGATTGCGAACACGATCGGCGCCAGCGTTGGGCCAGCTTGTTGTTCGTTGAGCTTGGGGTCTGGGGCCATCTCGCCTCTCCCGTAGGACTCCGCGTGAGCCCTCGAGGCTCCGCGTGGGAAAGAGGCGACCTTGGCCTCGCCGGCACCTTTCGTGGGTGCCGCTTCTCGACCGTAGCAGCAGCTGCCGACCCTGCGGCGGTTCGTCTATTGCTTTTGCGTTAAGCCGGCTTCAGCGGGAACACGATCCCGTCCGCTGTCGTTGATCGGCTTGTGGGGAGAGACCTCCAGGGTTTAGTGACCGCGAACAATCTGCCCGCGAGTCTCGAGCTCGACTTTCGCGTGTCGGCGCTCCGAGTCGGTTGGTGGCTGGGCTGGGCGGCGCTCGTATCCGTCGTCGTTGGGATCGCCGTCGGAGTCGATGCAGGCCACCGCTGGCTGTTGCTCGCACTCGCGGCCGCGGCTGCGGCCGGCAACCTCGCCGCGATGGTCGTCCCCTGGCGGGAGTGGCTCGGTAAGGGGCGAGGGTCTGCCCTGCTCGACGTCTGGTCCGGCGCACTGATCGCATTCGTCGTGCTGCTCGTAGGCGTCGGCGGTTCGTCCTTCTCGCTCCTTCTCTTCCTGGCGGTTCCCTTCGTTGCGGTCGTACAGGTGGGGCGCCGGCGTGTTTTGTGGCTTGCGACGACAGTCGTGGCCTGCGTGATCGTCACTGTGGTCGTGTCACTGCCAGCCGGAGCGACTGCAATGCGGCTTGCGATTCTGGCCGCGGTCGTCGGCGGCACGCTCGTCGTCGCGCGTGCGCTGCGCCGGGAAGCTGCGGCGGGTGCCGAGGCTGCGGCACGCGCGGAACGGGAGCGAACGCTTCTCGCGGATGCAGAGCACAGGGTCAAGAACAGCCTCCAGACCGCGGCCGACCTGCTCTTGCTCGGACGACCCGACGGCAGCGCCGGGCTTCAGTTCGATCTCACCGCGTCACGGATCCGCTCGCTCGCAGCAGTGCATCGCCTGCTGAGCGAGACGCCTGAGGAACACGTTCGCGCCGACCAGCTTCTCTCGCAGATCGTGGAGGACGTCGACGTGTCTCTCGTCCTCGACGCCGAGCCCGTGACCCTCGATGCTGCGTCCGCCCAACGACTAGGGCTTGTAGCCAACGAGCTGGTGACGAACGCGGTTCAGCACGGTTCTCCGCCCTTGTTCGTCAAGCTCGAAGGCGGTTCGCGAACCCGTTTGCGCGTCGAGGACGCTGGCGGGGCGCGCAACGGCAACAGCTCTGGGCTCGGCCTGGAGCTGGTGCGGCGAATGGCCGAGGAAGGCCTCGGCGGCTCGTTCGAGCTCGTCGAGCGAAGCGGCGGCGGGACGCGCGCGGAGCTCGTTTTCTGATGCGCATCCTGATCGCCGAGGACGATCCGGTGATCGCCCTCGCTCTCGCCGAGCGGGTCAGGTCTCTCGGCCACGAGCCGCTCGGCCCGGTCGGCGACGGCGAGCAGGCGGTTGCCGAAGCGGCGGCGACTGGGCCTGATCTCTACCTCTTCGACGTCGAGATGCCGAAGCTCGACGGGCTAGCGGCCGCCGCCGAGCTCACCGCGCGTGGCCTGGGCCGCCCTGTTGTCGTGATCACCGGGGTCGACGACCGCGGCCTGATCGAGCGATCGGTGGCGACGGGCGCCGGCGCGTACCTGACGAAGCCGGTCGACACGCGGGAGCTCGAGGCTGCGATCTCGCTTGCCGCGGCTCGCCACGCTGAGCTCGAGGGCGTGCAGGCCGAGCTTGCTCAGACGAAGCAGACGCTCGAAGAGCGAAAGATCATCGAGCGCGCGAAGGGCCTGCTGATGAAGGCGCTCGGGCTGGCCGAGCCCGATGCGTTCCGCCGGCTGCAGCTCGCGGCGCGAGAGCGGAATCTGCGGCTCGTCGACGTGGCGCGCGTGATCGTCGAGCAGCAGGACATCTTGGAATCGCCGGCAGCGAAGAAATAGCGCGCTTCTGAAGCAGATCCGCCACAGCGCCGTCACGCGGCGGGGCTAGGGTGGCCGGGTGGACGCGTCGGCGATCTTCGAGGGGTTGAACCCCGAACAGCGGCGTGCCGTCGAGACGGTGCGCGGGCCTGTGTGCATCCTCGCGGGCGCGGGCTCGGGCAAGACGACGACGATCACGCGGCGGATCGCAAACCAGGTCGCCAAGGGTGCGTTCTCAGCAGACCAGATCCTCGCCGTCACCTTCACGGACAAGGCAGCGCGTGAGATGCGGAGCCGCTTGGAACAGCTCGGCGCCGGCGGCGTCCGCGCGCGGACGTTCCATTCGGCCGCGTTCGCGCAGCTGCGCTGGTTCCGCGGCGAGCCGCCCGGGCGGGTCCTCGCCTCCAAGGCTCTGATGCTCCGGCAGATCGGCAACACGCTGCCGATGCCGTACAAGTTCCGTCCCGCGGTCGATCTCGCGACCGAGGTCGAGTGGGCGAAGAACCGGCGGCTGACGCCCGAGACCTACCGCCGTGGTCTGAACGGCCACGAGCCGCCGATCCCGGACGACCTGATGGCCCGCGTCTTCCGCGAGTACGAGCGGCGCAAGGAGGCTTCCGGCGCGATCGACTTCGAGGATTTGCTCGGTCTGGCGATCAAGCTGCTCGAGGACGAGCCCGAGGCGCTCGCGCAGGTGCACGAGCGCTATCGCGCCTTCACGGTCGACGAGTACCAGGACGTCAACCTGCTGCAGCAGACGCTGCTCGAGCTCTGGCTCGGCGACCGCGACGAGCTCTGCGCGGTCGGCGACGACTACCAGTCGATCTACGCCTTCACGGGCGCGACTCCCGAGTACTTGCTGGCGCTGCCGCAGCACTTCCCGAACGCGACCGTCGTTCGGCTGGAGGCCAACTACCGCTCGACGCCGCAGGTGCTCGGCCTCGCGAACCGGCTCGTCCCGCGGCTCGGCGGCGCCGAGAAGCATCTGCGCGAGACGCACGGGCCGGGCCCGGAGCCCGAGCTGCGCGGCTTCGACGGCGGCGATGCCGAAGCGCAGTTCGTCGTCGAGCGCGTCCGCGAGCTGCACGCCGCCGGCACGCCCCTCGAGGAGATGGCCGTGCTGATCCGCCTGAACGCGCGCTCGGTCGACTTCGAGGAGGCCTTTAGCGACGCGGAGATTCCCTTCCAGGGCGCGGCTCTGCTGACGCGCGACGCCGCCCGTCAGCTGCTGAAGGCGCTCGGCGGCTCGACGTCACGCACGGTTGCGTACGAAGTCCGGCGCCTCGCCCTCGAGCACGGCTGGGAGGAGACGCCGCCTCCGGACCTGGGAGAACGTGAGCTGACGCGGCAGAGCGACCTGGCGCGTCTGATCGTCCTGGCCGAGGAGTTCGACGACGGCACCCGCGACATCGGGGCGTGGATCGCCTGGCTCCGCGAGCGCTTCGACCACGGCGCCCAGGGAGGCGTCCACCTGCTGACGCTGCACCGCGCCAAGGGGCTCGAGTGGGACGCCGTCTTCCTGCCCCGGATCGAGGAGCGCGAGCTCCCGTGCAAACAGGCGCTCGGCGACGACAAGGCGATCGCGGAGGAGCGGCGGCTGCTCTACGTCGGCATTACAAGGGCCCGCAAGCACCTCGCCTTGACCTGGACGCGCCGGCCGAGCCGTTTCCTCGCCGAGCTCGGGGTCGAGACTCGCCGCGAAGCGGCCCCGCGCCGCTCGGAGGAAGAGCTACCGCCGGCCTTCCGGACGCTGAAGCAGTGGCGGCTCGAGCGAGCGAAGGCCGACGAGGTGCCGGCCTACGTCGTCTTCCACAACTCCACGCTCGAGCAGATCGCCGAGCGAGGGCCGCGAACGCTCTCGGAGCTCGCAGCGGTGCCGGGCGTCGGCCCGACGAAGCTCGAGCGCTACGGCGAGGAGGTCCTCGCCGCGCTCGCGGTTGCCTGAACGCAATAGTCAGTGCCTCACCCGGCGATACACGCCGGCCTCTCGCCCGCGATCACGCGGCGCCAGAGTCCACCCTCGCCCTTGCCAAGGCTCCAAGCCTTGGCCGCGGACGATGGCAGCCTCTGGCTTGGTGCTCGCAACCGAGAGACTCGGCAGCATCACCGCGTGAGGCACTACGCCCTCCTTCATAATGAACGCTTATGGATACGCGTCAGCTTTCCGCCTTCTGCGAAGTCGTCGACCGCAAGAGCTTCTCGCAGGCCGCCGAGCGGCTCGGGGTGACCCAGCCGGCCGTCAGCCTTCAGATTCGCTCGCTCGAGAAGCGGCTTGGGACGAAGCTGCTCGACCGCTCGGGGCGACGGGTCGAGCCGACTGAGGCGGGGCAGCGCCTCTACCGGGCCGCGCAGCGCATGCTCGCGCTCGAGGGGCAGCTGCTCGACGAGCTCGCAGGAGACGGCGACGTGCTGCGTGGCGAGCTTGCGCTCGGCGCCTCGACCGGGCCGGGTGGCACGGTCGTCCCGGTGCTGCTCGGCGAGTTCCAGCGCACGAACCCTGAGTTGAGTGTCGCGCTGTCGATTTCGGACACGAATCGGGTGATCGAGCAGGTGGCCGAACGCGAGCTCGAGCTCGGCATCGTCGGCGCCGCGCCGCGCCACCGCGGGGTCGTCTTCGAGCCCTTCTTCCGCGATGAGGTGATCCTCGTCGTCCCTCCCGGCCACGCTTTCGCGGGCAGGCAGGTGACGCTCGACGAGCTCCGGGGCGAGCACCTGATCCTGATGCAGGAAGGCGCCGGCGTCCGCCAAGTAATCGAGGACGAGCTACGCGGCGGCCCCTTGCGCCTGCGCGATCTCGATGTCCGGCTCGAGCTCGGGCTGCAGGAGTCCGTGAAGAGCGCGGTTGCCGCCGGCTTCGGCGTCACCTTCATCTCGCGCTCGGGCGTCGAGGCCGAGCTCGCGGCGGGCACGCTGGCCGCGGCCCGGGTCAAGGGCCATGAGCCCGTCCGTGAGATCTCGCTCGTGCGACCGGCCGGACGCTCGCCGACACGAGCAGCCGAGGCGTTCGTCGACTTCGCCCGGGCCAAGCTCGCGGCGTGAGGCGTCGCTTGCGATGCCGTCAAAGAGGCCGCGCCGGCTTTGCCGGTGCGGCCGCCTGCTGCGCGGCGCGGCCGCTAAACCCCAGCTGCAAGGCCGCAACGGTGTGGGGTGCGGCGGAGCCGGCGTGATCGTTCGGTGGGGTCTTCGGGAGCTCCCCGGGCTCCTGGGGGAGCTCGGGATCGAGCGGCCGTTCCTGATCGCGAGCGAGCGCTGGTCGGAGCTCGACCTGCCCGCAGTGGGACGCTGGAACGAGGTGCCGAGCCACCGGATCGACGAGATTGCCGCGGCTGCCGAGGGCGCCGACGGGCTGTTGGCGGTCGGCGGCGGCAGCGCGATCGACCTTGCGAAGGCCGTCTCGGTCGCAACGGGTCTGCCGGTTGTCTCGGTGCCGACGACGTACGCGGGCGCCGAATGGGCCACGAACTTCGGGATCCGCGACCCGGAGCGCCGGATGCAGGGCGGCGGGTCGGGAGCGGATCTCGCCGGCATCGTCTACGACCCCGACCTGAGCCTCGGGCTCCCGCTCGACGTGACGGTCGGCACCGCCATGAACGCGCTCGCGCACTGTGCTGAGGCGCTCTACGTCAAAGGGCGGAGTCCCCAGGCCGACGTGCTCGCGATCGAGGGCGCTCGGACGATCAACGAGGCGCTGCCGCGGGTGGCCGCTTTCGGCGAGGACCGGCAGGCGCGGACGAAGCTGCTCGCGGGCGCCGATGTCGCCGGACATGCGCTCGGGCTCGCGGGGCTGGGTCTGGGTCACGCCATGGCGCAGGCGGTCGGCGGCCGCTATGGGCTGCCGCACGGTGCGCTGAACGCGATCTGCCTCCCTGCTGCGCTGCGGTTCAACCGGCCGGTTGCCGGCGAGGAGATCGCCCGCTTCGCGGAAGCCCTCGCAACGGACGATCCCGTGGGGCGGGTACAAGAACTGGCGTTGCTCGGCGGATTCGAGCGCCTGCGCGATCTCGGCGTGCCCGAGGAGGACCTCGACGAGCTGGGCCACGCCGCGTCGCAACGGGGTGGAGCAAAGGCGAACCCCCGGCAAGCTGAGCCTGCCGAGGTCGCCGAACTCCTACGTTCCGTCTGGTGAGGCCGGACTAATGGCCGTCAAATGCGCTCGAGGCGATCATCCGGCCTCCTTCCTTTGATCTGGCGATTTCGGGGCATAGGCAGAGCCACAGGTTGACGCACGAGCGGCCGGGTGACGGCTCCCGGCCGCTTGCGCGCGCCCCTCTCCGCCGCAGAAGCTCCGCGTCCGAACCGGGCTCTTCAAGCTGGCTGTGCCTTCGGTCGGCACTTGCGGTCTCCTCTCACGGTCTGCGGCTCTTCCTTGACTGACGGCGAAGCGATGTTCCCACCACCCGCTTAAGCTCCGCTTAAGGCGCTCGCTTGCGACGCCGAACTGAAGGAGGCTGAACAATCGAAATGCGGCTCGAGTACCGGATTCTCGGCCCGCTCGAGGTGCGGCGCGGAACGGACGTCGTTCCGGTCGCCGGCGGGAATCAGCGCAAGGTGCTCCTTGCGCTCGCGCTCGAGCCGAACCGCTCGGTTTCCCGCGAGCACCTGATCGACGCGCTCTGGGGCGAGCGCCCTCCGGCGCGGGCAAAGAACGCCCTGCAGGTTCACGTCTCCGGGCTCCGCGACGTGCTCGAGGTCGGCGTCGATCGCGGCGCGGTGCTCGCGACCACCCCGACCGGCTATCAGTTGAACGCGCCGGAAGAGACGATCGACAGCAGGCGCTTCGAGCGGCTCGCCGCTGAAGGCCGCGCCGCCCTCTTTGCCGAAGACGCCGAGCTCGCCGCGCGGCTCCTGTCCGAGGCAGAGGCTCTCTGGCGAGGACCTGCGCTCGTGGACGTTGTCTATGCCGAGTTCGCTACGCACGAGGCCGCACGGTTGGAGGAGCTCCGTCTGAGCACGTTCGAGGATCTCGCGGATGCCGAGCTCGCGCTCGGACGCCACGAGCAGCTGATCCCTCCCCTCCAGGCCTTCGTCGCGGTTCAGTCCCTGCGGGAGCGCGCTCGGGCACAGTTGATGCTGGCTCTCTACCGGGACGGCCGCCAGTCGGATGCGCTCGCGGAGTACCGCGCCGCACGCGAGACCCTGGTCGAGGAGATCGGAATCGAGCCCGGGCCGGCGCTGCAGGCGCTCGAGCGGGCGATCCTTGTCCAGGACGAGAGCCTGGCGGCGGCGGGCGGCGCCGCGCGCCGGGTCGACCTGCCCGCCGCGCCGACACCGCTGCTCGGGCGCGAGCGCGAGCTGGCCGAGGCCGCCGACGTTCTGCAATCCGGACGGGCGCGTCTGCTGACGCTGACCGGGCCTGGCGGGATCGGGAAGACGAGGCTCGCGACGGAGGTTGCACGGCGGCTCGCGTCGGACGAGCGCCGCGGGGCCTTCTTCGTCGATCTCTCGCATCTCTCAGATCCCGGGCTGGTCGCCTCGACGATCGCGAACGCACTTCACCTCAGCGCCGGTGGACGGCCGGTCGAGGAGGCGCTCGCCGACCACCTGGCGCACGAGCCGCCGCTGCTTGTGCTCGACAACTTCGAGCAGCTGACGGAGGCCGCGCCGCTGCTCGGCCGCCTGCTCTCGGCGTCGCCCGAATTGCAGCTGCTCGTCACGAGCCGCGCCGTCCTCCATCTGACCGGCGAGCACGAGTTTCCGGTTGGCCCGCTGGCGCTGCCCGGGGAAGGGGACGACGACGAGGCGGCACGTGCGGCACCCGCTGTCGCGCTCTTCGTCGCCCGCGCGCAGGCTGCGAAGCGCGACTTCGAGCTCGCGGCAGAGAACGTCGCCGACGTCGTCGCCCTCTGCGCCGCGCTCGACGCGCTGCCGCTCGCGATCGAGCTGGCCGCGGCTCGCATAAAGATCCTGAGCCCCGGCGAGCTGCTTGCACGCTTCGGCAAGCGGCTCGAGCTGCCCGCCGCCGTCCAGGATGCGCCGGAACGCCACCGCACGCTCCGCGCCGCGATCGACTCCAGCTACGAGTTGCTCGACGACGCCGAGCGGCGGCTGTTCGGCCGGCTCTCCGTCTTCGTCGGCGGCTGGACGCTGGCGGCCGCCGAATCCGTCTGCCACAGCGAGGAAGGAGACGACGTTCTTCCAGTGCTCGGTTCGCTGGCCGACAAGAGCCTGGTCGTCGACACGGGCTCGCACGTGCGGCGGTTCACGATGCTCCAGATCGTCCGCGAATACGCGCTCGAGCGTCTCGTGGCCGCCGGCGAGGAGGTCGAACTTCGCAGGCGCCACGCGGCGTACTTCGCCGGCGTCGCAGAGGAGGGCGAGCCGGAGCTGAACGGGCCGAGCCAGGACGTTTGGGCGGCGCGCCTGGACCTCGAGCGCGACAACTTCCGAGCCGCGCTCGCATTCGCCCTCGAGAGCGGCGACGGATTGACCGCATTGCGGCTTGCCGGCGCCCTGCGGCGGCTCTGGTTGCTGCACGCCGACCTGAGCGAGGGCCGGGCGGCGCTCGAGGCCGCGCTGGCCGCGGCGCCGGACGCGCCGCTCGTCTCGAGAGCGAAGGCGCTCAACGGCCTCGGAGTGCTCGCCGCGGAGGACGGCGACATCGAGGGCGCTGAGCGAGCCTTTGAAGAAAGCCTTGAGGTCGCCCGCCGGCTCGACGACGACGAGCGCAGGATGGCGGTGCTGACGAACCTCGGCAACATTGCCTTCTTCCGTCAGGATTTCGACCGCGCGCGGGACCTTTACGACGAGGGCGCACGGCTTGCCGAAAAGCTCGGCTCGACCTTCAACGCGGCTACGGTCGCGCGCGATCTTGGTCTCATCGAGCTAGCACTGGGCAACGTCGGGGCCGCGATCGAGCGCTGCGAAGAGGCGCTCGAGCTCGCGCGGGCCGGCGGGACGCCGCAGCTTGTCGCGGCCTGCCTGCGTTCTCTTGCCTCGGCCATCGTGATCCGCGGCGAGCTCGGCCGCGCCCAAGAACTTGTCGAAGAGAGCCTCGGGATCGTGCGGCGCCTGAACGAGCCGCGGGCCGTCGCCGAGTGCCTCGAGACCGCCGCTGGCATCGCCGCGGCCGGAGGAGACGGCGCGAGGGCGGCCGCGCTGTTCGGGGCCGCCGATGCCGTCCTCGAGTCGGTCGGGACGACACGGACGCCCGAGCGCCAACCCTGGATCGACGTCTACCAGGAAGCTGCCCGCATGAAGCTCGAGCCCGGCCGGTTCGAAGAGGAGCTCGAGCGAGGGGCGAGCCTCACGCTCGACGAGGCGATCGAGCTGGCGACGGCGGGGCCGGTCGTGGTTTCTTAGCAGCGCTGCGGCGTTGGCGTGCCGCCGGGCCCCGCGTCGTAGAGGACGCCGCCGTTCGAGGCGATCTGGAGGCAGAAAGTGGTCGGCTCCGCGTGCAGCACAGTGACGCCCGCGATGTCGGTGACGGTCGCGCCGACGAAGGTGCCGCGATCGGCCTGGTAGGCGGCAAGCTCGTGCTCGGCTTGCATCGCCGCGGCTTCGGCGGCGACGGAGCTCGCCTGCTGGACGATCGGATTCTCCTTCGGGCTCGCGGGCTTCGAGCCGCCTCGTGTCAGCTGGGATGAGAACAGCATCAGGGAGATCACGAGGCTGACGACGAGCGAGACGATTCCCAGGCCACGGGTCATCTTCCGGTCATCGGCCGCGCGCTCCGAAGTCTTGACTACCGATAAGCCAGACTAATGTCTGTGATTAACAGCGGAGTGGTAGACTCCGGGCCCATGGCTGCGCCCGTGTCTGTCGACGTGCTCGTGATCGGAAGTGGCGCCTCCGGCCTCGCCGCGGCCGTCTCGGCCCACCGCGCGGGTGCCAGCGTCGCTCTCGCCGCCAAGGGCTCGCTGCAGTCCTGCAACTCGGCGAAGGCGCAGGGCGGGATCCAGGCCGCCTTCGGCGACGACGACTCGCCCGCGCAGCACGCCGAGGACGTCTGGAAGAGCTCGCACGAGACCGCCGACCGCCGGCTCGTCGAGGTGCTGACAGGTGAGGCGCCGGGTGCGATCCACTGGCTCGAAGAGCTCGGGGTTCAGTTCACGCGCGAGAACGGCGGCTACCGGCTCGCGAAGTGCGGCGGCGCTTCTCGCAAAAGACTGCTCCAGGTCGGCGATCGCACCGGCCATGCAATCACGGCGGCGCTCCGGGATGCGATCGAGGCTTCGACGGTGAAGACGTTCACGAAGTCACCGCTGAGCTCGCTCGAGCCGGCTGCGAACGGCTGGCGGGCGCATTGCGGCGAGCACGTGATCGAAACCGGCGCGGTCGTGCTGGCGGCCGGAGGCCGCTGCTACCGCGAGGCCAGGGAGCGAGGCGAGCTTTCGACCAACCACCCCGGAGCGACCGGTGAGGTGACGCAGATGGCGCTCGACCTGGGCGCCGAGTCCCGCGACCTCGACGCGCTTCAGTACCACCCGAACGGCGGCGCCTGGCCGGCGAACATGCAGGGCTACTCGATCCCGGAGACGACACGCGCCTACGGTGCAACGCTGCTGAATGCCGAGCGCGAGGAGTTCACGGATCCGCTCGGTCCCCGCGACGAGGTCTCGCAGGCGATCTTCGACGAAGTGTCGGCCGGGCGTGGCGTCGAGACTCCCGATAGTCGGCCTGCCGTTTACCTCGACACGACCCGGATTCCCGAGGCCGACGCGGACGTCTCGCTGCCGTACATGCTGCGCCGCTACCGTGCCGCGGGGGTCGACCCTCTGCAGGAGGCGATCCTGACCTATCCGGTGCTCCACTACCAGAACGGGGGGCTCGTGATCGACGACCAAGGCGAGACGACGCTCGAGGGTGTTTTCGCGTGCGGCGAGATCGCCGGGGGCACGCACGGGCGCAACCGGATGATGGGCAACTCGCTGCTCGAGTGCACAGTCTTCGGCCGACGCGCCGGCGCGGCCGCTGCGGAGAAGGTGCGCGGATGAGCGCCGTCGCCACCGACCTCCAGCACGCAGTCGAGGACGCCGCGGCGCACCTCTACGTCTGGGCGCTGATGGACATCCCGCAGGACCTGCGCGACGCTTTGGCCGAGGCACAGAAGCGTGAGACCTCGATCTCGGGCCAGCGGGTGCTGTCGACGATCATGAAGAACGTCGGGATCGCGGACGACGAGCACAACCTCGTCTGTCAGGACACGGGCATTGCCGTGTACACGTGCCGTGTCGGCGAGCACTTCCCCCTGCATCCGACGCGAATCTACGAGGCGCTGAAGCACGGCACCGAGCGCGCGACGGTCGAGCATCCGCTGCGCTCGAACGCCGTCCACACGATCACGCGCGAAAACACGGGTCCGAACACCGGCTACCGGCTGCCGATCGTCCATTGGGAGTTCATCGCCGACTGGGACGGCCTCGACGTCAAGTGCGTCCCGAAGGGCTCGGGCTCGGAGAACATGAGCTTCCTGAAGATGTGTGTCCCCGCCGACGGCGTGAAGGGGATCAAGCAGTTCGTGCTCGAGTCGATCGTCGGCGCCGGCGGCAAGCCGTGTCCGCCGGGGATCGTCGGCGTCGGGATCGGCGGCTCGGCCGACTACGCGATGTACCTCGCGAAGGAGGCGATCGCCCGCCCTGTCGGAACACGGAACCCCGACCCGATCGTCGCCCAGCTCGAGGAGGAGCTTTACGGCCTCCTGAACGAGACCGGGATCGGGCCGATGGGCCTCGGCGGGGACGTCACCGTGCTGCAGTGCCACATCGAGCACGCGGACACGCACATGACCCTGAACCCGGTCGCCGTCAACTACCAGTGCTGGGCCGCCCGGCGCGCCAGCGCGCACATCTCCGCCGACGGCGACATCGACTTCGACCGCGAGTTCTGATGGCGACGCACGAGGTCACCTTCCCGATCACCGACGAGAGCGAGATCCTCAAGCTCCGCGCCGGTGACGAGGTCACCGTTCAGGGCCACATCATCGGCATCCGCGACCGGACGCAGATCCGGATCTTCGACCAGGGGGTCGAGCCGCCTATGGACCTCCGCGGCGCCTTCCTGCTGCACACGGCACCCGGCGTCCGCAAGCTCGAGGACGGACGCTACGAGAAGGTCTGCATCGGCACGACGACCTCGGCGCGGATGGTGCGGTTCACCGAGCCGCTGGGGGAGCGGTACGGCGTCCGGGCGATCTGCGGCAAAGGCGGCTTCCCGGACGACGCGATCGAGCCGATGCGCAAGCTCGGGATGGTCTATTTCGCGATCGTCGGTGGAGCGGCCGCGCTGGAGACGACCCAGATCGAGGAGATCGAGGAGGTCGCGTGGGAGGAACTGATGCCCGAGTGCCTCTGGAAGTTCCGCGTCAAGGATTTCGGGCCGCTGACCGTCGGCATCGACGCCCATGGCAACTCGCTCTACCACGACGTTCAGTCCGCTGCCCACGAGAAGCTGAAGGAGCTCTATGCCCGCCTTTAACGACGGTTTCCTCGACCTGCCCCAGCGCCCCGGCAAGCCGCGCACGGAAGGCCTGACCCACGTCATCGACAAGGGCCTCAACCTGCGCGACATCGAAGGCATGTTCGACACCGGCGGGCAGTTCGTCGACATCGTCAAGCTCGGCTGGGGGACGTCGTACGTCACCAACAACCTCGAGAAGAAGATCGCCCTCTATCGCTCGTTCGAGACCCCGGTGGTGTGCGGGGGAACGCTGTTCGAGGCGGTGTACGGCCGCGGCCGGCTGGACGAGTTCAAGCAGTGGCTGCGCGACCAGCGCTTCTCCCACGTCGAGATCTCGGACGGAACGCTCGAGATCCCGCGCGAGCGCAAGCTCGAACTGATCGCCGACTTTGCGCAGGACTTCGTCGTCCTCTCGGAGGTCGGGTCGAAGGACACGGACGTCAACTACGCCCCATATCTCTGGGTCCAGTGGATCAAGGAAGAGCTCGCTGCCGGCGCCTGGAAGGTGATCACCGAAGGCCGGGAAGGCGGCACAGCCGGGATCTATCGCCCGACCGGAGAGATGCGCACCGGCCTCGTCGACGAGATTGTCCACGAGATCGAGGTCTCCGACCTCCTTTTCGAGGCGCCGACGAAGGAGTCGCAGGCCTGGTTCGTGAAGGAGTTCGGCCCGAACGTCAACCTCGGGAACATCCCGCCGGACGAGGTGATCCCGCTGGAGACGCTCCGGCTCGGGCTACGCGGAGACACGCTGAAGGAGGTGCTGCTCGGTGGCGACCGCACCCCCGCTACCTGAGCTCGACTTCGAGGCGATGCCGGCCGAGGAGCTCCTTCGCTGGGGGTACGAGGAGTTCGGCGACAAGCTCTGCCTGACATGCTCGTGGCAGAAGCAGTCGTCGGTGCTGGTGCACATGGTCTCGGAGCTCGGGCTCGACATCCCCGTGATCGAGCTGGACACGCAGCTCTTCTTCCGCGAGAGCTACGAGACGCGCGACCGGCTTGTCGAGCGGTACGGGCTCACGCTCCAGAGCCCGCAGGTGATCACGGTCGCCGAGCAGCACAAGCGCGAGGGCCCGAATCTCTGGGAAAGCGACCCGGACCGCTGCTGCCACATCCGCAAGGTCGAGCCCCTATTGGAGGCGCTAGAACCGTATGAGGGCTGGATCGCCGGCATCCGCCGCGACCAGTCACCGAGCCGCGCGGCGACGCCGAAGCTGCAGTGGTCGGACCGCTACGGCGTCTGGAAATTCCACCCGCTCGCCGACTGGGACGAGAAGCGCGTCTGGGCCTACATCCAGGTCAACGAGATTCCGTACAACCCGCTGCACGAGTCGGGCTATCGCTCGATCGGCTGCATTCCCTGTACCCGGCCGACCTCGCCCGACCAGGAGGAGCGCGCCGGCCGCTGGGCCGGCTCGGACAAGCTCGAATGTGGCATTCACGTCGAAACCAAATAGGAGGCACATGACCAACCACATTTACGCGGTCGAGCACCCGGAGACCACGCACGTCCGGGCCGGCGGCTTCACGCTCTGGTTCACCGGCCTCTCCGGTTCGGGCAAGACCACGATCGCGCACCTCGTCGGTCCGGAGCTCGACCGCCGCGGTCTCGTCGTCGAGTACCTGGACGGTGACACCGTACGCACCCACCTCTCGAAAGAACTCGGGTTCTCGAAGGAAGACCGCGACACACACATCGAGCGGGTCGGCTGGGTGGCGTCGCGTCTCACTCGGCAGGGCGGGGCCGCGATCGCCGCAGCGATCTCGCCCTACGAAAGAACACGTCGCATCGCGCGTGAGCTCGTCGAGGAGTTCGGCGCGTTCGTCGAGGTTTACGTCCAGGCGTCCGTCGACGAGTGTGCACGCCGCGACGTCAAGGGGCTCTACGAAAAAGCGTTCAAAGGCGAGATCAAGGAGTTCACCGGAGTCAACGATCCGTACGAGGAGCCTTCGGCCCCTGAGCTGGTGCTCGACAGCGAGCGGCACAGTCCCGAGGAAAGCGCCGCCCTTGTCGTGGCGAAGCTCGAGGAACTCGGCCTCGTCCGCGTCGAGGTGCCTGCGTGACTGCCGTCGAGACGCAGCCGCACCTGATCGCGCCCCACGGCGGCTACCTCGTCGACCGCACGGGGCCGCGGCCCGACAACGTCGACAGCCTCGAGCAGGTCGCGCTGACCTCGCGTGAGCTCTCCGACCTCGACATGCTCGCCTCGGGCGCGCTCTCTCCGCTCGAGGGGTTCATGGGCCGCGACGACTACGAGCGCGTGCTGGAAGCAATGCGCCTTGCGAAGGGGATTCCGTGGGCGCTGCCCGTCTGTCTGGCGGTCGACCACGAGCCTTTGGGCGACGAGGTGACGCTCACCGACGAGGCCGGCAAGCCGTTCGCGGTCCTCGAGGTGGATGAGACCTACGAGTACGACAAGGAACGTGAGGCAAGGAACGCGTTTCGCACCACAGACGAGGCGCACCCAGGCGTCGCGCGGCTCTACGCGCAGAAGCCGCTCTACCTCGCCGGCAAGGTGACCGTCTTCGAGCGGGCACAGCCGGCCTTCCCGGAGCTCGCGCTCGACCCCGCGGAGACGCGCGCGGCCTTCGCCGAGCGCGGCTGGAAGCGGGTCGTCGGCTTTCAGACCCGCAACCCGATCCATCGCGCTCACGAGTATTTGACCAAGGGCGCGCTCGAGACCGTCGACGGCCTCTTGATCCACCCGCTGGTCGGCGACACGAAGTCGGACGACGTGCCGGCGGCCACTCGCGTCGAGTGCTATCGCGTCCTGCTCGAGAACTACTACCCGCAGGGCCGCGTCGTCCTGTCCGCCTTCCCGGCCGCGATGCGCTACGCGGGGCCGCGCGAGGCGATCTGGCACGCGATCTGCCGCAAGAACTACGGCTGCTCGCACTTCATCGTCGGCCGCGACCACGCCGGTGTCGGCGACTACTACGGCACCTACGACGCGCAGCTGATCTTCGACGAGTTCGAGCCGCACGAGCTCGACATCGAGCCGATGTTCTTCGAGCACGCCTTCTGGTGCAAGGTCTGCGGTCAGATGGCGACGCCGAAGACGTGCCCGCACGGAGGCGACGACCACGTCTTCCTCTCGGGCACGAAGGTGCGGGAGCTGCTCGCGAACGGCGAGCTGCCTCCGGTCGAGTTCTCTAGGCCGGAGGTGGCCGAGGTGCTGATCGGGGCGTATCGCGGCGCTGGCTAGATGACCTGGCAGTCCACGGGGCCGCTCTCGACGGACCTCACGCTGTCTTAACGGAGCCGCATCTAAACTCGCCGCACTTTGGCGCGTTTCCTGCCGGTCGTGCTCGTCGTGGGGCTGCTCGGCGGCTCGGCCGCGGCCTTCGCCGTCACCGAGCGGCTGAAGCTCGAGCGGAGCCCGATTTTCGCGACGCGGGTCGGCAAGGTCGTCTCGCCCGCTTCCGGGCGCAGGGTGCCCATCGACTTTCGCGTGCGCAAAGCCGACGATCTGTCGGTCGCGATCGTTGATAGCAACGACCACGTCGTCAGGGCCCTCATTCCGTCGCATCACGTGCGTCCAGGCCCGCAGCAGCTGACTTGGAACGGGCGTGACGACTCGGGCTCTCCCGTCCCGGACGGGCTCTATAGGCCGCGTGTCCACCTCGCCGGCGAGCACCGGACGATCCTGCTGCCCAACCCGATCGCCGTCGACACCAAGGTTCCGCACATCTCGCTCACGCGGACGAGCCTCGAGGTCGTCTCGCCCGACGGCGATGCCATCGACGACTACCTGACCGTCTTCTTCCACACGAGCGAGCCGGCGCGCGCGGTGCTCTACGCGAATGGGCGAAGGGTCGTCAAGGTGAAGTCGTTCAGCGCGCACTCGCTGAAGTGGGGCAAGCGGAACGGGATGCCGACGAAGCCGGGCGTCTACCGGCTCTGGCTGCGGTCGATCGACGCGGCCGGGAACCCGGGACCGCGAACGCCGACCTTCAGGGTGCAGATCCGCTACATCGAGCTGGGCCGGAACGTGATCCGTGCGCGGGCTGGAGGCACGATCAACGTGCGGGTCTCAACGGACGCCCGCTTCTACTACTGGCGGATCGGGCCGCGGCACGGGCGTGTCGGTAACCGTCGCCTCTCGCTTGCCGCCGGAGCCCCTGGGCGCTACCAGCTCGTCGTTTCGGAGCGCGGTCACAAGGCGCGTGCCCTGGTCGTGGTGAGCCCGTGATCACGGAGCTTGCCCGCGCCGGCGGGCCCGTCGCGGCGGCGGGGCTCGCGACGGTCTTCGTCGCCTCGCGCCGCGAGCTCCGACTCGCGGGGCTGGCGGCTTGGGCGCTCGGCTGCGTCGCGCTCGCCTACTACCTGGCTCCTCACGGCCACCGGCCGCTGCTTGCGGCCGCAGCCCTTGCCGGCGTCGTCCTGGCCGCGGCTGGTGCTTACCTGCTCCTGCGGTGGCCGTGGCTGCTCGCGCTCGCGGCGCTCGCCTGCGTGCCGGCGCGGATTCAGGTCACTGTCGGCTCGACGCAGGCGAGCCTGCTCGTGCCGATGTACGGCGTCGTCGCGGCGGCCGCGCTCGCGTTCGCCTGGCAGCTCGTCAAAGGAGACGACCGTGCGCGGGAACTCGGCCCGCTGACGCTGCCCCTCTCCGCCTTCGTGCTCTGGAGCGGCCTCAGCCTCGCGTGGTCGCAAGACCTGCGGCAAGGGGCGATCGAGCTGCTCGCCTTCTACTTGCCCTTCGCGCTGCTCGTGGTCGCGCTCGCGCGGCTTCCCTGGCGGCGCGAATGGCTCGGGGCGACCTGGGTCCTGTTGGCGGGGATGGCGGTCGTCTTCGCGATCGTCGGCATCTACCAGTACGAGACCCGGGACATCTTCTGGAATCCGAAGGTGTTGGTCGGGAACGCGTACGCCCCCTTTTACCGCGTCAACTCCGTCTTCTGGGACCCGTCGATCTACGGCCGCTTTCTCGTCGTCGCGATCCTCGCCAGCCTCGTGCTGGTCGTCCACGGCACGGCGCGCCGGGTGGTGGTCGCGGCCTCGGCGGCGATCGTGGTCTCCTGGATCGGGCTCGTCTTCTCCTTCTCGCAGTCGAGCTTCGTCGCGCTCGTCGTCGGCGTCGCGATCATCGCCTGGTCGGCCTGGGGGCGAAAGACGCTCGCGCTGCTCGGGGTGATCGCCGTGGTTGTGCTCGTCGCCGCGCTGGCGATGCCGAGCGTGCGCCATCACTCGCTGAACAGCGCCTCGGGAGGCCGCTTCAAGCTGGTAAAGAACGGGCTCGCGATCGCAGCGCACCACCCGGTGCAGGGCGTCGGGATCGGCGGCTTCAAGAAAGCCTACGCGGCCCGCACCGGGCTGAAGGGGAAGGAGCCGAAGGCGGCCGCATCCCACGACACCCCGGTCACGGTCGCGGCCGAGACCGGCATCGTCGGGCTGGCGCTCTTCGCCTGGCTCCTGATCGCCGCCTTCCTGCTCGCCTTCCGCGGCGTCTCGGCGAGTTTCGCAGGGCGTGTCTCGTTGATCCTCGGTGTCGTCCTCGCCGCGATCGGGGTCCACAGCCTCTTCTACAACGCGTTCTTCGAGGACCCGATGGCCTGGGGCGTCTTCGGGCTGGCGCCGCTGGCGGCGGTCGCGCTCGCCCGGGAGCGTGTCAGCGAGCCGCGGCCACGAGCCGCCGCCCCACAGCCCGCAGTCGCCGCCGCTCAGCAGGCAGGTAGAAGCCGAGCGGAAGCAGGATGAGCGGGTAGGCCGCCGCGAGCACGATCGACGGAGCCAGCGGCAGGTGCATTGAGCGGCCGAGCGCAGCGATCGCGATCGAAGAGCCGCCGACGATGGCGACCCGCCGCCACTGATACGGCACGGGGTAGACCCGCTGGGCGTGGATCGCCATCAGCCCGAACATCGAGCCCATCGAGGCGGCCGTCGCGATGGCGGCGCCGATCATTCCGTACGGGGGAATGAGCGCGAAGCAGAGCGCGACGTTGATCACGGCCGCTACGCCGGAGACGACCCAGTTGAACTGCGTGAACCGTGCCCGGCCGATCCCGATCGCGACGACGGTGTAGGCGCCCCACGCGACCGCGCTGAATGAGAGCAGTCCGACCACGCGCGCGCCCGCGTAGAACTCTGGCCGGGCGGTCAGGAGCCGCACGATCCACGGCGCGAGCAGGGCCAGGCCTAGCGAGACCCAGCAGGTGATGAAAAGGACGTACGTGAGCACGTACCCGTAGGTACGGCGGGCCTCGTTCTCGTCCTCGATCGAGTACGCGAACGCCGGCCACGCCAGCCGGAACGCCGTCAGCAGCAGCAACGTCGCCGAGGCGATCCGGACGCCGATCGAGTAGTAGCCGACCTCCGCCTGCCCCTTGAACGTCGCGATGAAGAGGCGGTCGACGAAGTTGATAGTCCAGATCGCGAGCTGAGCGGGGACGAGCGGCATCCCGAACCGGTTCATGGCGCGGAAGAGCCGTCGGTCGAACTCGAGCCCCAGCTGGTAACGGCGATAGCCAAGGAGCACGAAATAGACCGCGAGCGTCCCGATCCAGTTGCCGACGATCACCCCCATCGCCCGCTGGTGGAAGTAGACGACCAGAAGGATGGTCGCGCCGACCGTGATCAGGAGGTTCGCAATCGTCGCGACGGAGAACAGGACAGGCCGCTCCTCGACGCGGAACAGCGACGTCAGCTGCTCGTAGTTCAGCTGCGCCCAGAGCCCGACGAACGCGGCGCGGACGAGCCACGCCTGGTCGTGCCCGAGCGAGAGCGCGTCCGCGATTGGCTGCGCGGCCACCCAGCCGGCGGCGAGCCCGAACGTTGCGCTCGCCATCGTGAACCAGAACGACGTCCGCACGACCCGCACCCTGTGCGCCACGTCGGTCGAGTCGAAATAGAAGCGGAAGAAGGCGCTCGAGATCCCGAGTCGCAGCAGCACGACCAGCACCGCCGTCAGGGCCGTCAGCGTCTCGACGCGGCCGTAGTCGCGACCGTGCAGGTAGCTCGTGTAGAGCGGCAGCAGCAGCACCGCGAGGATCCGCGAGACCAAGCCGCCGAGTCCGTAGATCAGGGACTGCGAGGCGAGCCGCTTGATTTGCTTGGCGAGCACGGAGCTTAGAGGCGAGAGTAGATGTCGATCAGGCGGTCGGCCATCTTGTCCGCGTCGTGGACGCGCTCGACGTAGGTGCGGCCGGCGGCTCCCCGCGAGCGGCGCTCCTCGTCAGAGGCGGCGAGCGTACGCAGGGCAGTGGCGAGCGTCTCCTTCGTCGTTCGCACGATCGGCACCTCGACGCCGAAGGCCGCTGCCGTGCGCGTTGCGGCCTCGTCGTGGAGGTAGCCGACGACCGGCTTGCCGTAGGCCATCGCCTCGATCGCGAAGAGGCCGTACCAGCCTGAGTTGAGCTGGTCGACGACGATGTCCGCCCGCGCGAGCCGGGGTCCGACCTCGTCGTGGCGGACGTTTTCGATCACGTCGAGGTCGAGCCCGAGCTCGTCGCACGCCGCGACGACCAGCTCGGTGCCCTTGCGCCGGCGGGAGAGGGCGGCGTGCGCGATCCGCAGTTGCCCGTCGACGCGTGGCGGGACCGGTGCGATCGCGCCGAGGTCGATTCCCGGCGGGACGACGTCGGCCTCGGGGATCCAGCGGGCCGCGTCGTAGGAACCGACGATCTGAGCGTCGGCCAGGCGGCCGTAGGCGAGCTCGTCGGGGGACTTGCCGCGGATGTCCGAGCCGACGAAGTGGAACACGGACTTCTTGCGGGCTGCTTTCAGGATCGGGAACTGGATTCGCTTCGGGACGAGAGTCAGCCCGAAGTAGAAGTGGAAGACGTCGGTGCTCGGCAGCAGCTTTGCGAGCGCGCGAAACTGCACGGCCTGCCGACGCCAGGCGGGCCCGCGCGGCAGGTGGAGGTTCTCGTCGGCCTCCGGGTGGGCCGGCTGGGTGTTGAAGACGACGAGCCGCGCGTCGATCCCTTTTCGGCGTAGCGCCTGCACGTTCGTCCAGCCGATGCCCGCGAAGTTCACGGGACAGTGGACGACTCTTAGCTGTCCCACTCGACCTGGTCGAAGTAGCGCAGCGCCCTGCGCGTGGGGCGGACGCGGCCGGCATAGGCGGCGAGCTCGTCATCGTCGAGCTCGCCGAGCGCGTGCTTGACCCCGAGGTAGGGGAGGTTCAGGTCCTCCTGGAAGACGACGGTCGAGATCCGCGGGTTGATCTCGATCACCGCCTCGCCGACGAGCTGGATGTTGAAGAAGTGATCGAGCTCGAGCTCCCCCGCAATCCTGGCGGCGACGTCCATCAGCTCGGGGTCGTCCAGGCTTTGGAAGTACATGGCGAGACCGGCCCGCATCTCCTCACGGGTCTTTGGGTGACCGAGCACGATCCGGCCGCCGCGGGCGATCCCGTCGATCGTGCGCTCCGGGCCGCGGGCGAGCTCCATCACGAGCGCCTCGGTCTTGTCGTCGCCGAGCAGCTCGACGAGCTCTTCCAGTCGCAGCGCCTCGGCGACGCCTGGACGGTTCTCGAGCAGCTGGCGGCGGCGATCCGCGGCCGCCGAGAGGATGCGGAAGCCGCGCGAACCGGAGGAGACAAGCGGCTTGAAGGCGACGTCCTCATCTGGGTAGCCGAGCTCGCGCGCCGCGGCTGCGACCTCGGCTGCGCCGGCGACCCGACGCCAGGCCGGCCCGCGGACGCCGATCGCGTCGAGCAGCGCGTAGGACTCGGCCTTGTCGTTTGACCGCCGCACCGCTTCGGGGCTTGCGACGAGCACCGTGGTTTCGCCGAAGCGTTCTCTGTTCTCGGCAAGCGCTTGTAGCTCGTAAGAGGACTGCGGGAGCACCGCGTCGACGCGCTCGCGGTCGCAGATCTCGACGAGCGCGCCCACGAAGCCGGGGTCGCCGCCGGCCGGGACGACGTGAAAGGAATCGCAGAGGTGCCGGCCGATCGCCAGCTCGGACATGTCCGTGCCGACCAGGCGAAGCTCGCGCTCGCCGTTCTCGCGCAGTGCCCGGATGAGTGCCGCGGATCCCGGCACGCCCGAGGCCGTGAGCAACACCGTGAGCGCCCTCACGTCAGGTCGATCCGGTCGTCGGCCAGGCGCTGGAGATCGCGGCCGCGCTCGGCCTCGAGCATCGCCAGCATCGTCTCCTGCATCGTCTCGCCCGGGTAGGCCCAGATCTCGGGGTGCGTGAGCAGCTGCAGCCACTCGAAACCGCCGCCGGCGAGCTCCTCGTGCGGGCAGCCGCTTCGCCAGTGCTGGTTGGAATCCGAGCGGTAGTGGTCGGGATCGAAGTACTCCGGCTGCATCACGTTGACGGCACCGTCGAGTGGCTCGCGCATGAACTCCGGGTCGGGGTTGTGCCACGCGACGACGGGATCGAAGCGATCGTCGAGCTCGAGTCGCGGGTAGACGGCGTGGAGGCCGACGCGGTGCCCGAGCTCGCGCAGGCGCCCGAGGGCATGCTCGCCCTCGGGCGAGCCGAGGTTGTAGAAGACGCTCTGCGTCATCAGGAAGTAGGTCGCCTGCGCGCCGGCTTCGGCCTCGAGCCCGGCCAGCGTGAGCGCCGCGTCGAGCGAGAGGTCGACGTCGTGCCGCAGCAGCAGATCACCGGGCGCCGGCTCGTGGTCGAAAAACGCGAACCGGTAGCCGCCCGACTTGGCCGCTGCGAGCAACTCGCCGTAATGCGCGAGGTCGAACGCGCAGCTCATGTCCCACCCGCTGTAGGGACAGGCACTCGTGCCTGTCCCTGACACCCGACCGCGCTCACTCGACCTCCACGTCCAAGAGCGTCGCCGCCGCCTCGGCTCGCTCGAGCGCTTCGATGTTCGTGTCGCCGACCGCGATCACGTAGCCGCGGCGATCGCCATCGAGACGGACGGGCCTGATCGTCTCGCCGGCCTCCAGAAACACGTCCGCCTGGACGACGCCCGGAAAGGCGAGGACCTTGTCGAGTGGGCCGACGCTCGTGACCTTGCCGGTGGGCAGCGGTCCGGGCTGCGCCGTCAGGAACCTGATCGCGAGCGGCTTCTGGAACCGCGGCGTCACCAGGTCGTCCGGCACCTCGATCCCGAGCGCTTGCCGCAGCGCGATCTCGACCAGGTCGACGCCGACCGCGTGCAGCGCGAGGTCGGCCATCTGACCACCGGGGATCCGCGCCGCGCACTCGACGAGATAGGCGTGGTCGTCCTCGCCGACGATCAGCTGCGGGAAGGCGATCCCGTCACGGAGCCCGAGCGCGTGCACGGCCGAGACCGCGGCCTGCTCGGCTTCCGCGAGCGGATCCGCGAAGAGCCGCGACGGGTAGACGTGGATCCAGCCGACGCCGAAGCCGATCCCGGGCGGGCGGAGGCGATCCGACAGCGTCAGCGGCGTCACGTGGCCGCCACGCGCGATCGCGAGCCCGTTCAGCTCGATCCCCTCGTGGTAGCTCTCGATGATCGTCTCCTCGGTCGGCGACTCGGCCAGCGCCGTGTGCAGATGCGCCTCGAGATCGTCGATCGAGTCCAGCCTGAAGACGCCGCGCTGGCCGCCGGAGTCCGCGGGCTTCAGCACAGCTGGGAAGCCGACGGTCTCGACGGCCGCGTACCCCTCGTGCAACGACCGCGCGGCAGCGAACCGCGGCTGCGGCACGCCCGCGTCGGCAAGGCGGCGCCGCATCGCGACCTTGTGGGTCATCAGGTGAGCTGTCTCGGTGCCGATCCCCGGCAGCCCGAGCGCCTCCGCGACCGCGGCGACCACCGGCACCGCGCGGTCGGCGGAGACGGTGAGAACGCCGTCGACCGAATGACGCCGCCCCGCCTCGGTGACCGCCGCGACGTCCATGAAGTCGACGACCTCGAAGAGATCGGCCTCCCCAAGTCCCAGAGCCTCCGGGTTGCGGTCGACCGCGACCACGCGCAGGCCGAGCTCACGCGCCCGCCGGATCGCGCGCCGCTGGTGCCGGCCCGCGCCGACGAAGAGAACAGTCCCGTTCAAGCGGGACGATGCTAACCGTCGAAGAGCAGGAGGTTCGCACCGCTAGACTCGCCGCCGTGGCGCTGACCGGAAAGCGCATCCTCTTGACCGGCGGGGCGGGCTTCATCGGCTCGACGCTGGCGCGACGCCTCGTCGAGGACAACGAGGTGGTCGCGCTCGACAACCTGCACCGCGATGCGATGTCCGGCAGCGAGGTCGCGGAGCACCCGAATCTGACCTTCGTCCACGCCGACGTGCTCGACGCCGAGGCGGTGCGTGAGGCCGCCGCAGGCGCGACCCACATCGTCCACCTGGCCGCGATCGCCGGTGTTGACACCGTCCGGGAAAGCCCGGTGCGGACGATGCGGGTGAACGTGATCGGGACGTACAACGTGCTCGAGGCGGCGCTTGCAACTCGCGGCTCCGTCGAGCGCCTGGTCGAGATCTCGACCAGCGAGATCTTCGGCACGCACGCGTACAACGTTGCCGAGGGCCATGTCTCGACGATCGGATCGGTCGGCGAGACGCGCTGGACGTACGCGGTCTCGAAGCTTGCCGGCGAGCACATGTCGCACGCCTATCGCGAGGAGCACGGGATCCCGGTCGTCACCGTCCGTCCGTTCAACGTCTTCGGCCCGGGCCAGATCGGCGGCGGCGCGATCCGCGCCTTCATCGAGGCCGCTCTCGCGGGGCGCGACCTGACGATCCACGGCGACGGCTCGCAGATCCGCGCCTGGTGCTACGTGGATGACATGGTCGACTCGCTGCTGCTCTGCCTGGAGCGCGACGAGGCAATCGGCCAGACCTTCAACGTCGGCAACGCCCGCTCGGCGGTGACGATCTTCGACCTCGCCCAGCGGGTGAAGCGGCTGACCGGCGCACCGGGCGAGATCGTCTTCCAGCCGCTCCACTACGCGGACGTCGAGTTGCGGATCCCGAACGTCGAGAAGGCGCGCGAGGTGCTCGGATTCGAGGCGAAGGTCGACCTCGACGAGGGCCTGGCGCGGACGATCGCGTGGTACAGAGAACAGACGCCGGTACTGACCTGATCCGGCTCGCCTGGCCCGACGTCGGCGCCGCCGAGGCCGAGGCCGTCGCCGAGGTGCTCGAGAGCGGGCAGCTGACGATGGGCCCGAAGGTCGAGGAGTTCGAGCGCGGGCTCGCCGCGGCCTGCGGAACCGAGCACGCGGTCGTCGTCTCGTCCGGCACCGCGGCCCTGCACTTGGCCGTGCTCGCGCTAGGGATCGGACCAGGCGACGAGGTGCTCGTGCCGGCCTACACGTTCCCCGCGACCGCGAACGTCGTCGCGTTCGTTGGCGCGAAGCCCGTGCTCGTCGACGTCGACCCCGAGACGATGAACCTCGACCCGCAGAAGCTCGAGCCCGGCCCAAGGACAAAGGCGATCGTGGCCGTCGATCTCTTCGGTCGCCCAGCGCGGATCGAGCTGCTTCCGGGGGGTGTCTCGGTGCTCGAAGACGCCGCCGGCGCGCTCGGCGCCAAACGCCAAGGCCGTCCGTGCGGCAGCCTCGGCGCTCTCGCCTGCCTGTCGTTCCACCCGCGCAAGATCGTCACGACCGGCGAAGGCGGCGCCGTCACGACCGACGACGCCGAGCTGGCGGACGCGATTCGCCGCATGCGCCACCACGGGATCGAGCCGCGCGGCGGCTTCGAGATCGCGCACGCGGGACTGAATTACCGGCTCTCCGACATCCTCTGCGCGGTCGGGATTCCGCAGCTCGCCCGTCTCGGCGAGCTGTTCGAGGCCCGCACCCGGATCGCCGCCGGGTACACCGAGCGCCTCCGTGACATCGTCGAGACGCCGTCGGCCGACGAGGGAGACGTCCACGGCTGGCAGGCCTACGTGATCCAGGTCGACGGCGCCGCGGACAAGATCGCGGCCCTCCGCGAACAGGGCATCGAGGCGCAGGTCGGCACCTACGCGCTCCACCGGCTCGCCGCCTACCGGGATCAAGGCGAGTTCCCAGGGGCGTCCCGGGTCTTCGAGCGCGCCGTCGCGCTGCCCTTCCACACGCGCCTGAGCGAAAGCGACCTCGATCGCGTTGCTGAAGCCTTGACAAGCCTAGTAAGTAAGTAGTAACTTACTCGACATGGCGGTTACCGCTCAGCGCAAATCGGCTGAAGAACGGCGCGAGGCCGTGCTCGAAGCCGCACTCGAGGAGTTCGCTGCGCGCGGCCTCGACGGCGCCTCGACCGAGGCGATCGCGGCCAAGGCCGGCATCTCCCAGCCGTACGTCTTTCGCCTCTTCGGAACGAAGAAGGAGCTCTTCAAGGCGGTGGTGAGCCGCTGCTTCCGCCAGACGCTCGAGCGCTTTCAGCGAGCGGCCGAGGGCAAGCGAGGCGAGGAGGCCCTCGAGGCGATGGGAAAGGCATACGTAGAAGAGCTGCTGCCGGACCGGACGTTCTTGCGCTCGCAGATGCAGGCGTACGCAGCCTGCGAGGACGACGAGATCCGGGAGGTCGTTCGCCACGGCTACGGAGATCTCGTCGCGTATGCGGAACGAGTCTCCGGCCTGCCGCCCGAGGCCGTCGGCCGGTTCTTCGCGACCGGGATGCTGCTGAACGTGATCGCCTCGATGGGACTCCAGAACCTCGAAGAGCCCTGGGCCGCGCGGCTGGTCGCGGGCGTGAAGACGAAGTGACCCTTTTTTCGGAACAAAGTAAGTGAGTACTCAAGAGCAAGGAGGAGCGATGGAGAGCCGGAGCAACACGCTGTGGACCTTTGCGATCACCTCGGTCGCGCTGTTCATGGTCACCCTCGACAACCTCGTCGTGACGAGCGCCCTGCCGGTGATCCGGCACAACCTGCACGCGTCGTTGACGCAGCTCGAGTGGACGGTCAACGCCTACACGTTGACCTTCGCCGTGCTGCTCCTCACAGGCGCCGCGCTCGGCGACCGCTACGGCCGGCGGCTGATGTTCTCGATCGGGATCGGCGTCTTCACGCTTGGCTCTGCGGTCGCGGCCATGTCGACGACGGCGACCGGGCTCGATCTCGCCAGGGCGCTACAGGGAGTCGGCGGCGCGATCGTGACGCCGCTGACCCTCACGCTCCTTTCGGCAGCGGTTCCGCGGGAGAAGCGCGGCCTCGCGCTCGGCGCCTGGGGTGGGATCGGCGGGCTCGCGGTCGCGATCGGTCCGCTCGTCGGCGGCGCGATCGTCGAGGGGCTCTCCTGGGAGTGGATCTTCTGGGTCAACGTCCCGATCGGGCTCGTGCTCGCGCCGCTGGCGTTCTTCCGCCTGCGCGAATCTCACGGCCCAGCCGACCGCCTCGACCTCGCCGGACTTGGGCTCGCGAGCGCCGGACTCCTGGGAATCGTCTGGGGCCTCGTTCGCGGCAACTCGGTCGGCTGGAGCTCGCCCGAGATCGTCGGCTCGCTCGTCGCCGGCGCGATCGTGCTCGTGCTGTTCGTGCTCTGGGAGCTCCGTGCTCCGGCGCCGATGCTGCCGATGCGTTTCTTCCGGAACCGCACCTTCGCGCTCACGAACGTCTCCTCGCTGTTCATGTTCTTCGGGATGTTCGGCTCGATCTTCCTGCTGATCCAGTTCTTCCAGACCGTCCAGGGCTACTCGCCGCTGCAGGCGGGCCTGCGCATCCTGCCGTGGACGGCGATGCCGATCTTCATCGCTCCGATCGCCGGCGCGTGGTCGGACCGGATCGGCGGCCAGCGGCTGATGGCGGCGGGGCTGGCGCTGCAGGCGGTCGGGCTCGCGTGGATCGCGACCGTCTCCTCGCCGACGATGCCGTACTCCGACGTCGTCGCGCCGTTCTTCCTCTCCGGAATCGGCATGGCGCTCTTCTTCGCGCCGGTCGCGAACGTCGTGCTGAGCTCCGTACGCCCTGTCGAGGAAGGCCAGGCCTCCGGCGCCAATAACGCGATCCGCGAGCTCGGTGGCGTCTTCGGCGTCGCAGTGCTGGCCTCGATCTTCGCTCACTACGGCGGCTACGGCGCCCCGCAGCACTTCGTCGACGGTTTGCGGCCTGCTGTCTGGGTCGGCGCCGGGCTCGTCGGCGTCGGCGCGTTGGCCGCACTGGCAATCCCTGGCCGGCGGCGCGAGGCCGAAGCACCGGAGCCTGCGTTCGAAGCTGCAAGCTAGTGACTCACGGGCACCGTCCCGTGCGGTCGTGACAATCCCGCGAGTGGATGCGAACCGTCGCCTGCTCGTTCTCGGTGCCGGGCGCCAGCAGCTCGGGTTGCTGCAGGCCGCCCGGCAGCAGGGGCTTCTGGTGGTTGCGGTCGACCGCGATTCCGCGGCTCCGGGCTTTCGGCTCGCCGACCGCCGCGCGCTGATCTCCTTCGAGGACGAGCCGTCGCTGCACCGTCTCGCCGAGGCGGAGCACATCGACGGAGTGATCTCGCCGGCCAACGACTGGTCGGTGGGGATCGCCGCCCGCATCGCGCACAGGCTGGCGTTGCCGCACCCGCTCGACCCGAAAACGGCGGCCCTTGCGTCCTCCTGGCTGAAGCAACGGGAGCGCTTCGAAGAGGCCGGCGTGCCCAACGACGCGTGGCTTGGAGACGGCCCGGAGGTGACCGTCCAGGCGTTCAGCCTGGCCGGCGAGTTCCACGCCTTGTCCGGTCCGGCCGGGGTCGCCGCGCTGGCGGAACGGGCGGCGTCGGTTCTGGGCATTCGCGAGGGACCGACCTCGACGCGGACCCGGATCACCCCGCGCGGCCCCCAGGTGATCGAGCTGGCGGCCCGTCTGGGCAGCCCGGCCGAGGTCGAGCTGGCGCGCGCCGCAACCGGTGTCGACCTGAACGACCTGGCCCTGAAAGGGGCGCTCGGCGAGCCGATCGCGCTCGACGAGCTCCTGCGGCGGCCGCAAGCCGCCTAACTGCCCCACTTCTGGCGCTCAAGTCCCGCGCCTGATCGGACGATTCCTCTTGCATGGCGATCAGCCATGCGCCCGCGGTCGCGATTCCGACGCCTCGCACGAGGCGGACGGGCCGGCGCGTGCTGTTCTTCGGCACCTACGACGCCCGCCGCTACCCGCGCGTCCGCGTGCTGCAGGAAGGCTTCGCCACGCTCGGCGACGAGGTGCTCGAATGCAACGTTCCCCTTCGGCTGGACACCGCCGCGCGCGTCAAGATGCTCCGTCGGCCGTGGCTCGTGCCGCTGCTCGCCGCAAAGCTTGCGTCCACCTGGATCCGCCTGATCGCCCGTTCGCGGCGTTGCCGCGGCGTCGACCTGGTCGTCGTCGGCTACATGGGCCATTTCGATGTCCATCTCGCCCGCCTGCTCTGGCCTCGCACGCCTGTGGCGCTCGACCATCTCGTCTCGGCTCGCGACACAGCGCTTGATCGGCGCGTCTCCTCCCGCTGGCTCGTCCGGGTGCTGGATTGGCTCGACCGTGCCGCCGTCCACGCCGCCCACTTCCCCTGCGTCGACACGGCCGAGCACCGGGAGCGCGTGTGCGCGGCAGCCCGCGGCCGTGCCGTCGTCGTTCCGGTCGGCGCTCCGAGCGACTGGTTTTACCCACCGGTGCAGCACGCGAGCGAACGCGTCCGGGTCGTCTTCTTCGGCAGCTTCACCCCGCTGCAAGGGGCGCCTGTGATTGGCGAGGCGCTGCGGCTCCTCGCCGACGATGAGCGGTTCGCCTTCACGATCGTCGGTCGCGGACAGGACTACGAGGAAACTCGGGCGGTCGCGAGAGCCGCGAACGTCGAATGGATCGACTGGGTCGAGCCGGAGTACCTTCCGTACCTCGTCGCCTGCCACGACGTCTGCCTCGGGATCTTCGGGACCGGCCCAAAGGCACTGCGCGTCGTCCCGAACAAGGTCTTTCAGGGCGCTGCCGCCGGCACGGCGATCGTCACCTCCGACACGCCGCCGCAGCGGCAGGAGCTCGGGAACGCGGCGGCCTACGTTCCCGCCGGTGACGCGAGCGCGCTCGCGGCCGAGCTGCGGAAGCTCGCCGGCGACCCCGACCGGATATGGGAGCTGCGGGTAGCGGCCTTTGGGCGGGCGAACGAGCGATTTCATCCGGCGGCGGTGATCGAGGCGCTGAACGCGCGCCTGCCGGCACCCGCGGTCGTCGCCGCGGTTCGCCCCATCGCCGCGTAGCCACTCCGGTGCGCGAGCAGGCGCCGTCGTTACGCTGAGCCGGTGAAACGGCGCCTGATCCGGCTCGCCGGGACGCTCGTCGTCACGGGTCTCTGCGCCGCCTACATCTTCTGGAAGATCGACGTCAGCCAGACCGTGCACGTACTCGTGCACGCGAACTTCGCGTACTTCGCCGCCGCGGTCGCGATCATTGTGTTCTCGGTCTGGCCGATGGCCTGGCGCTGGCAGCGGCTGCTCGCGGCGAAGGGGATCGACGACCGGCTCGGCTGGCTCGTCCGAGCCTACTTCGTCGCCTACACAGGGGGCCAGGTGCTACCGACGGCGGTCGGGGGCGACGCCGTCCGGATCTACGAGACCTCCCGCCGCCACCCGGGCAACGGCGGCACGGTCGCCGCCTCGGTTCTGCTCGAGCGGGCGCTCGGCGGGGCGGCGACGCTGACGCTCGCGGCCGTGGGCTTCGCGCTCGCGATCGGCCGCTACGACGTCGGCGCCTACCTCTGGGTCGAGGGCGCCTTCGTCGTCGCGACGATCGTGCTCGCCGTGCTGCTCTTCTCGCGCCGCCTACGGCCTTTGCTGGCGCGGACGGTGCCGCTGCTGCGGTTCCTTCGCGTCGAGCGGCCGGTGCGCGCCGTCTACGAGGGGATTCACGCCTACCGCGGCAACGTCCCGTTGCTCGTCTGGGTCTTCGCGCTGACGCTGGTGGTGCAAGCGGTGCGGGTGCTCGCGATCTGGCTGACGGGGAAGGCTGTCGGCGTCGACCTCTCGCCGCGGCCGTACTACGTGATGGGCCCGCTCCTCTTCCTCGTCCTGCTCGTACCGTTCACAGTCAACGGGCTGGCGGTGCGGGAGACGTTCTTCGTCAGCTTCCTCGGCAATCTCGGCGTCAGCGCGGACAAGGCCTTTGCGACCGGGTTCCTCTTCTTCTTCGTCACGATTGCACTCGCGCTGCCGGGTCTCGGGATCTTCGTTTGGGAGAGCCTCCGCGGCGC
>Ga0137403_10000670_pt1 | contig 44128 bp, 38 predicted proteins | sample CZOMad2_1_16fung_FD_122057 | JGI IMG/M metagenome (GOLD analysis project Ga0137403, IMG submission 122057) | Vadose zone soil fungal communities from Angelo Coast Range Reserve, California, USA - CZOMad2_1_16fungal (Hybrid Assembly) | ecosystem: Environmental > Terrestrial > Soil > Vadose zone...
TTCGTACGAGGCCAGGGCTTTCGGCGTGCGTTCGGCCATGCCAGCAGTACGAGCGGAACGCTTGTGCCCGGGCGCGATTTTTGTTCCGCCGGATTTCGTACGCTATCGAGAGGTCTCGCATGGCGTGCGGGAGATCTTCAAACGCCACACGGACTTGATCGAACCATTGTCGCTGGACGAAGCGTACCTCGACGTGACCGAGAACAAAACGGGCCTGCCGACCGCCACACTGGTTGCGCGCAGAATTCGTGAACAAATCCGCGAGGAACTGAACCTGACGGCTTCGGCGGGCGTAGCGACTAACAAGTTCTTGGCAAAACTCGCCTCTGACTGGCGCAAGCCTGATGCGCTCTTCGTTGTCCAACCGGACGACATAGATGCGTTTCTGCTTCCATTGCCTGTTGAACGTCTGCCCGGTGTAGGCAAAGTGACGGGTGCGAAACTCACGAAACGCGGCATTCAGACGGTGGGAGATCTACGAGGGCTAGAATTACAGGCGCTCGAAGATGACTTTGGCAGCTATGGTATCCGCTTGTACGATCTCGCCCGGGGCGTGGACCGTAGTGAAGTCGTCCCGGACAGGCCAACCAAATCGATATCCGTGGAGGATACTTTTGAGCATGACGTACCGTTGGCAGAAACAGAGGTGATGATCCGACGCCTTGCGGAAAAGCTGTGGTCCGCTTCGCGCAAGGAACCGCGGATAGCACGCACAGTGGTCCTCAAACTGAAGACAAGCGAGTTCAAGATCCTTACGCGCAGCCATACGCCCATGTCGCCTCCCTCCTCTTGCGATGAATTGACTGAAATTGCGCTGGCGCTGCGGGAGCGAGTGAACCTGGGGCCTCAGCAACATTTTCGCCTCGTTGGCATCGGCTTGAGTAATTTCGGTGAACTCGATACCGTGGGGCAGCCGACTCTTTTCGCGTGAATTTACGTACTGCCGAATCTGTTTGCGTAAATTCCTTACAATATCGTGGAGTCGGACGCGCGCAAGCACGGCAATTTCATCAGAAATGACCCGGCCCCTTCTTCCGTTCGTCGGCCAGCCACCAAAAGGACGTTCAAAAACAAACGTCCAATCAAATATTATTGACTTCCAACAACAATTAAATTAACGTCCATTTGTATCCGGAGTGTTCGTATGGATGGAAACAGCTTGGAATTTACCGCGATCCGGGGCATACAGGCCTCGTGCGCCTACTACGTTATCATGGTGCCACTCAAAGTGGTTCCCCGCCTCTTCAAGTTCGACGACGAGGCGATGCCGGCCGAACTTAGGGCTCAGCGAATACTCAACCGAGCTCGAGTTCCAGCAATCGCTACTTACATTGTCAACAATTCCTCGGAATATATTCTTTCGTCGCTCTGTGCGTCAATCGACGGAGAGATCGAGTTTCAGCCAGTTGCGACAGAGGGCCCGCTACGATCAGTCGGCAAACTTCGAATTTCCATGTTGGCCACCATTCTGATCAACGACGGACAGCATCGCCGAGCTGCAATTGAAGAAGCAATCCGCGAACGCCCGCTCCTCGGAGATGAAACGATATCCGTTGTCGTTTTTGCGGATCGTGGATTGAAGCGGTCTCAGCAAATGTTTGCGGATCTGAACATTCACGCGGTCAGGCCTACCAAGTCGATTAAATTACTGTACAACCACCGAGATGCATCGGCGGGCTTCTCCAAGGAGGTAATAAACGCTATTCCCCTATTTCGCGAGTTCACCTGTTTCGACAGCACGAGCATCTCTCATCGCGGTGTCAAATTTTTCACCCTTAGCAGTATTCATCAAGCCACAGCAGAAGTGATTGGACAGTCAGGCAAAGATCCAGTCGCTTCCGATGACAAGGAGCGGGCTATTTCCTTCTGGAACGAAGTCATCGCCAACATGCCCGACTGGCAGCGCGTGGGCACTCGCGAAGTCAGTGCTTTCGAAATGCGTCAGAATTATGTTCATGCGCACGGAGTTGCCGTACAAGCGATCGCTGCAGCAGGCGCTCAACTCATTGAGGCCTATCCAAAAGAGTGGAAGACACGATTGACGAAATTACGTAACATCGATTGGTCGCGGTCGAATCGATCCCTTTGGGACAACCGGGCATTGGTTGCAGGCAAAGTGAACAAGTCAAAAAACAATGTCACTCTGGTTACAAACGTCATCGTCAAAGCCCTCGGTCTTCCCCTGAAGCCCGAAGCGCAGCGAATCGAGGAGCTCTACGGTACAGGCCAAGGCGGCCTTCTCAAGGCGGCGATCTGATGGTCAATATAGTCAATATATCTGCTATCAATGGCCCACGCCTTGATGAGCGTTACAAAGAGATTCGAGAGGTCTACCGTTCTGACAATCGGCCTTGGGTAGTTGGCTATTCGGGTGGAAAGGATTCCACCTGTGCACTACAAATGGTCTGGACAGCGCTGTCCGCCTTACCTGTTGAGCAGCGGCAGAAGCCCGTCTACGTGATTAGTTCGGATACCTTGGTCGAGACGCCCATCATTGTTCGTTACATCGACACCACTCTTGCTCGAATCGCGTCTGCCGCTGCTCGACAGAGCTTGCCATTCAAGACCGAGAAGGTCTCGCCAAGCGTCGGCCGCAGTTTCTGGGTCAATCTCCTAGGACGCGGATATCCCGCGCCATCACGTCGGTTCCGGTGGTGTACAGAACGGCTAAAGATTGAGCCCGCGAACGATTTCATCAAAGCAAGAGTTGCTGAGTTTGGCGAAGTAGTCATGGTACTTGGCGTACGTTCATCTGAGAGTGCCACACGTGCTCAGGTGATGTCTTTTCATCGCATCAAGGGCTCGGTGCTGTCGCGACATTCATCCCTTCTGAACGCTTTCGTTTATCCGCCCATTGAGGCCTTTTCTACAGACGATGTCTGGACGTATCTGCTCCAGAATCCGTCGCCTTGGGGCAACGATAACCGCGACCTGGTAGCGATGTATCGAAATGCCCAAGCGGGCGAATGTCCACTCGTAGTGGACAAGACAACTCCAAGCTGCGGGAACTCACGTTTCGGATGCTGGGTCTGCACCGTTGTGGAACGCGATCGATCAATGGAAGCGATGATTGATTCGGGTGAAGAATGGCTTGAATCGCTTCTGGAATTCCGTGATTTACTTGCGGAAACTCAACTTCCAGAAAAGAAAAAACTCTACCGTGAGTTTCGTAGGCGAAACGGTCAAGTGTCATTCATCCGTGGAACAGAAACTCCGGTTCCGGGTCCGTACACACTCGACTTTTGTAAAACCCTTTTGAAGCGATTGCTAGAGACTCAGGTGCGGGTGCAGCGCGAGGCCCCTCCTGGAGACGACACTCTTCTGATCCACGACGCCGAATTGCATGAGATTCGCCGTATTTGGCGAGCAGAGCGGGGGGACTGGGCCGATTCGGTACCCCAAATCGTACGAGAGATTCTTGGACGAGATCTAGATTGGGTCATCGAGGACTCTGTGGCCTTCACCTCAGAAGACGGCAGTCTCATTAATGAGATCTGCACGGCCCACAACGTTCCAACCGATTTAGTGGTGCGCCTGTTGGACGTGGAACGGGCGTCCCACGGATTGAAGCGGCGCCATGCTGTGCACACAAGAATTGAAGACGTTTTTCGCCAGGAGTGGAGAGATTTAGACGCGTTGCTGCTGGATCGCAAGTCCACTCTGCCTATTGAAGAGATCATAGAAGCTGACGCTGTTGAAAATGGGGAGTTCTCGTCGGCGAAGGAAGGAGAACGTGCCGGATGATACTACGCAACATCAGAATGGAAAATTTTGGGCTCTACGCCGGCACGACGGACTTTGATTTGGTACCACGCCGGCGGCGCAACGGTGTCAGTCCTATCATACTAATCGGCGGACGAAACGGCGCGGGCAAGACGACGTTGCTGGAGGCGGTACGGCTCGCACTGTATGGTCGTCGAGCATTGGGCGTACGCGTCGGACTCACTGACTACGAAGCTTATCTCAGAGGAAGGATCAATCGCGGAAGCGAGACAAATGCCGCCGCCGTCGCTCTCGAATTTGACTACGCAGAGGCAGGAGTAATACATCGTTATCAGGTACGACGAGAATGGGTTGTAAAAGGAAGAAGTGTCGTAGAAAGCTTAAGTCTCAATCGGAATGGAGAGATCGTAACCTCGGTACCCCGTGAAGAGTGGCATCAGTTTCTGCAGGAGCTCATTCCCCCTGGGGTATCTCAACTCTTTTTTTTCGATGGAGAGAAAATTCGCGAGATTGCGGACGGAGAAGACGACGGCGATCAACTGGCGGAAGCAGTCCGTTCATTGCTCGGCATTGATCTCGTTGGGCGTTTACGAACTGATCTAGGGTTATACATTGCGCGAAACCAGAGCGCAGGAGATGAGACGGTCGCGGCGCGGCTGGAAGCAACCATACGCGATATCGCTATCTCGAAGCAGCGTGCCACTTCTCTGGCCGATGAAATCGCCGAGCTCACATCCGTGCGCGATTCTCAGGCGCGTGCAGCAGAACAGATTCGTCGCCGGTTTGTGGCTGAAGGTGGCGATGCCGCCGTTCAACGAGCACGGATCGAAGCTGAAGCGGATGACGTTCGGAAGTCGATTGACCGTGCTGAACAAGAGTTTCGAGATCTTTCCGGTAAGCTCTTACCTTTTACTGTTGCTCCCAAGCTTTTGAGCTCGTTTCGCGTTGCATTGGACCGTACTGGCGCAGGCGAGGAGAAACGTGCCTCTATGCGGGCCGCCCGTTCTGCGATCGAGGTTTGGCGTAAGAATAAAGAGGCTGGGCGAACTGCAATCTGGAGCAAGAAACACTGGACGGAGCTCACTAGGTTCTTGGATGCTCAGGTGTCATCGGCCGCCAAGTCCAAAACCTGCCCAGCCTTCCGCGAAGTCGGCGACGGAGCAGTTGCATTGTCACGGTTGAGGGAAATCGAAACTGTTGTTCGTCCACGAGCGCGTGCGCTATTGGAACAATTGGATGACCTTGCACATCGTGACCGCGAGCTACAAAGTGCCTTGACTCGCGCGGACAATGCTGCTTCGGGCCATATGCTCGATGAGTTGCGACTTGCAGATCAGCAGGTAGGTGCCATGGAGGCCACCCTCAAAGCTCGGCAAGAAGATCTCAAAACGTTGCGCGGACAGCTCGTAACAATGGAGCGAGAACGTAGTCGTCTACTTGAGGAACAGGCAGGCACCTCTCTTTCGGCAGATCGCGCCGCGCTGGCCGCAAGGACTTCCCAGGCACTTGCCGAATACGAACGTCGATTGCTTGAGCACAAGCTCTCACAATTGCGCGCAGAGTTCGTTAAGCGGTTCAATCTTCTCGCGCGCAAGGATGATTTAGTTGCCGATGCCCGAATTAATCCAGAGACTTTCGCTACTACGCTAATCGACGGCAAGGGAAATGAGGTGCCAAAATCTGACCTTTCAGCAGGCGAAAAGCAAGTCTATGCGATCGCAATGCTATGGGCCTTGGCAAAGACGAGCGGCCGACCACTACCTATGATTATCGATACTCCTCTAGCGCGTCTCGATACAGAACATCGAGCCAATCTCATTGAACGCTATTTTCCGGCGGCTTCACATCAGGTCATACTGCTCTCGACCGATACTGAAATTGACAATCGGCTCTTGACTGATCTCGGTACCACGGTCTCCCATACCTATCGCCTGGATTACGATCCAGTCGTCGGCCGTACCATCGCATCGCCAGGATATTTTGAGGCCGCTTCTGGGGCGCAGGAGGGACTACATGAACTACAGCAAGCTTAAGATCTCAGCGGATGCCACCAGCCGGCTGAGGTCGCTACGGCAGCGGACAGGAATTACTCCCAATTTGCTCTGCCGCGTTGCGCTCATGGCCTCGCTCGAAGAAGGTCCAGTTGGTAATGCATCCACACCAGATGAAGAGGGTTCCGAGTTTAACGCCTATACCCTCACAGGTGAATATGGAGCATTGTTTGCGGCTTTACTCAGATGGGTGGAGGAAGGACAATCCCCGAAACGCCCCTTAGATAATAACGAACTCCTTAAAAAGTTCCGAGCTCATATCCATCGCGGTGTACGAACCCTTTCGGTAAGAGCAAAATCTCCCGCAGACATATTGCGTCTAGTCCCTCCAACGGAGCCGAAACAGCGATGATGGACCGTATTTATCTAGACCACAACGCCACGACACCCATCGATCCTGCGGTGATCGCAGCTATGGAACCATATTTGCGGGAGATCTTCGGGAACCCGTCAAGCGTGGAACATGAGCATGGTCATGTTGCAGCATTAGCAGTGGACAGCGCGCGTGAGCGAGTTGCCGCCGCCATCGGAGCACGAGCTAGTGAGATCATCTTCACAGGAGGCTGTACAGAGGCGAATAATCTGGCAATCCTTGGAGTTGCACGTGCGTTGCCCGAGAAAAGACACCTCATCACGAGTAGTGTTGAACATCCATCGATCCTCGAGCCTATGCGGGCACTCGTGCGTGAAGGATGGCGTGTCACCTACTTGCCAGTGGATGAATTTGGTCGCGTCGGTCTCGAGGCCCTCCTCAGCGCAATCACCGACGATACGGCCTTGGTTTCCGTAATGGGTGCGAACAACGAAGTGGGAACCTTGCAGCCGATTCGTGAGTTGGGGCTAATCTGTGCTGAGCGAGGAATCTTATTCCATACTGACCTCGCGCAATTCATGGCGTACGGAGATATAGATGTTGAACGCGATAATATTCATGTCGCCAGCCTTTCGGCTCACAAGGCATATGGGCCAAAGGGAGTTGGCGCACTCTACGTTCGATCCCGCAAACCACGAGTTCGCCTGGCGCCGATCTTATTCGGCGGTGGCCAAGAACGGGGACTCCGTCCAGGAACATTGAATACCGCCGCAATCGTTGGAATGGGTGAGGCATTGTCCATTACAAGACGCTCATCAAAACTCGACGGGACGCGGCTGCGCACACTATGCAATATATTTCGCGATCAGCTAATGGCTCAAGTGTCGGCCGTTTTACTCAACGGACATCCGACGGAAAGATTACCCGGCAATCTCTCATTCTCGATAGAAGGTGTCGAGCCGCTTGCACTGATTCGGAAGTTGCGGGCGACCGTAAGCTTCTCAGCTTCAAGCGCGTGCGCCACCGACAAAATTGAAACATCGCATGTGCTTCTCGCGATGTTTGGAAATACTCGGCGGGCTCGGAATGCCTTCCGAATTGCACCGGGACGCTTTACAACAGAGAAAGAACTAAACCGTGCTTTGGAACAGATCGTGCATGAAATTGGATGTCTACGCGCGGCGACAGGAACACAACCCGATACTGCAGCTCATGCTACTTGAGACGGAAGACTTTCAACGCCACATCTTCGAGATCCTTCTGTCGCGCCTTTACTACGGAGTCGGTCCAGCTTCCATTCTTCGCAATTTCTTGATTAAGAACGAGAGGCGACTTGTCAAAGATGGCTTTCTTCGCGGCGAATGGCTTATTGCCAGCCGCATCATTGTCGCTCGACCCCAATAATGTTAGATTTCCTAGCGTATCTAGGAGTGGGGCAAGCGAGGCATCGGCTGGCGCAGCATTCTCTGGATAAACATGTTCGACTGTGGTAGCTGATGGATCAAACACTTGCATCTTATTCAAGCATTTTGGTACGCCCGTCGCTCCTTTTCGATACCACGGGAGATAGTTTTCCAAGGTAATCAAAAAGTACTTCAATGGTTTATTCGTAATCTCTCGCTGATACATAACTTCTTGAAGTCGACTGCGAAATAAAGCATCTTTTGCGCTCTTATCAAGAAGAGTCTGTAGCTTTTTAGTCAGAATAGAAACTTTATACTTGCCAGCATCCTTTCGAATTTCGACAGCCTGTTCATGGTACACGGTCGTTGCACTTCCAATATGGGCTTCCGATATGATTTTGTACCTAAACATGAAACGTTCAAGCATTTGAACAGTCTCAGAGAAGTGTTTCTCGGGCAATTTCGTAGCAGCAAGCAGGAGGGGCATGCAGTTTGTATGTTTCAACTCGTTGATCAGGAGGCCGAGTCTGCTACGGTCCCAGGCTGTGACCTTTGTGCTGGAAGGAAAGGGCCATTCTCCTTCCTGCAGTTTTGCGAGGCGCTTAGTCTCCTCATGGAGCTGTTCTACCTTCGCTACCAGCTTCTTGACCGCATTGGCAGTCATTGGATGAGTGTCTTGTTCCGAGAAGATTGTGGTCAGAAATTCATCCAGCAGAGTCGTCTTGCCGGCCCGCTTGCCTGTCATGGACGCGTAAATCGCTCGAAGCTGTTGCTCCACGACGTCCGGAGACGCTGCCAAAATCTTGTCCCATGTCTCTTCCACGATCTGCATTTGGGAAGCAGTAGCAGCACCATCCAAGACTCCCAGGAGCCGAGCCCGCAGTAGCTCTCCTTCCGTGAGCCCAGTTCCACGATCGTTGAGCACCTGGAAGAGTCGATACGCTTCTGCGTTTGTATCGGTCACCATGTGAATGAGAATCCAATCGTCCTCCATGACGGTTTCGACCCGAGAGAGCGCTTCTGCTTTCGCAACGTCTGTGCCAGCAGCCTGAACAAGCTCTGTCAGTTTTTCGCCAATTCTGTCCCACGCTTGCTTTAGGAGTTTGTGAGACTGGCGATCGGGCGTGGGATTGCGGCCCTCAATCAGGTGCTTGTAAAAGGTTTTATCGGGCTTCGACAGCTCAAGCCGATCAATTTCCACCACTTGTAGCTTGATCTTGTCTTGGTAACGTTCAAACTTTTGCTTCAGTGTCTCAGCAAATTTCAGAAGAAAGTCTCTTGGGCTATCCGCCGCAGTGTCATTGACTTCAGTGGCTAGCTTCAATGCAGTGTTGCGAAGCTGAGCCGCCAACATGGAAAAAGATGCGAGGCGTTGCTGCCCGTCGATCACCTCCATATTTTGACGCGAACTTCCATCGACCAAAACTCTGACGGTGACGAGGCCGCCAAAAAAATGCTCTCGCCGCTGACCCGCCCCCCTCGCTTTGCAGCACAACTCCAAGTCGTTCAAAAAGTCTGCGATCTGCTCAGAGTCCCATGCGTAATAGCGCTGATAGCGCGGTACACGAAAAATCAGATTCGACCCAAAAAGATGGCCAACGCTCTCAAGTGCCGGATGTATTGCCATAATGGTTCAATCGCCTCGCGTCTTATGCACCAGATGAATTAGTCGGATCATGCCAGTACCGGTGATACGCAATTAAGAAGTCTTCAATGGTTGTTGGCGGCATCATTTTGTCTTGGATCAGAGCAAATCCAGCGGCTGCATAGAGGTTGAGCAGCTTGTTGCCTTCTCCATTGAGACGAGTCGGCGATGTCGGATCCACGAGCTTCACCATCTCCCGCTCGATGCTTGCTCGGTCTTCAGGCTGAATACCCTTGCGATCTAATTCTGCATCCACGAGTAAACCCGCGATAATATCCGATTGCCTCTTGAAATCGTCAGGATAACCGTTCACAAAGACATCTGGTTCCAAGTCTTGCAGCGATCCTATGGTTCGAGCGTAAAGTCCTGCCATCAAGCAGCAATAGTAAGCGTCAAACATAAGAAATTTGGGTGGAGCAATGATGCCGCGAAAAAATGTGCGGCCACTCTGGTGTAGTACAAAGCTCATTCGGTTCCCTCGCGTTGATGAAAAGAGCGGAAATACTCCAAACCCTCGCGAGCCTGCGTGACATCTTCTCCGTCGCGCCAAAGTGTGATGTAGCGTACCCCTTCTCGCTGGTAAAAGGCGTCGGCAAATCCTTCACGCTCACTGGAGATGACGAACATGATCATCTGGTCGAAAAGTTCGGGGATGAGATCACCAACATCTCGCCTCACGGCAGTATCGAGCGACACCGCCGGGCTATCGACGATGAACGGTAGTTTGTAGGGCGCCTCGGTTAGTAACGAGGTCAGAAATGCATATGCTACTGCAAGACTCTGTCCTTCACTGACCCCGGTTTTGGAGGATAACTGGCGCGATTCCAATTCGAGGGCTCCGCCAATGCGAGATACACGTAGCGACTCACTCGGAACGATTTGGGCCAATTTCTCGTTGGTCGCGATGCGGACGCGCTCCGTAAGTCGCAGTTGCGCTAATGCTGATATCTTAGAGACGAGTGTTTTTACGCATTCCGATTGAAGAACAAAACGTAGGGTGTTTGTCGCGGTTGCCAGCTTTTCCTGGCAGCGTTTTACCTCAATGTCGCAAAGCGGAATGTTGTTTTCACTGCTTGCCGACAATGCCCGTTGACGTGCGGGATCACGCGTGGTCAGCTTCTCGATTTTCTGTGCAGTAGTGTCCAGATCTCGCTCAAGCTGTTGATTTTCTTGCCGAAGATGTTCCAACTCGGTATCGCCGGCTTCAACACGTTCAAGCTCCAATTGATCGTGGGCCGTCGTGTTGAGACGCAGCTGTCGCAGAATGCTCGCCAGTTGCGTCGCGACGCGGGTGAATTCCTCGGGGTCCGCACTGCTTTCGCGAAGGGCAGCTTTCATCTGATTGATGACGAGAATTTGGTCCTCGGCAAGATAATTCTCAGCGCGTTCCAGAATTGCCCTCTTTATTAGTTCCGTAACGGGACGCCCACACACACAATCCTGTTGTTCCGCGAGTTCCTTAAAGAATTCAACTGAAATAGTCTTCGGCAATTTCAGGTGCGTCAGTTTTCCGCCTAAAGCGACCAGCCTCTGTTGAATACCAGGATGAATCTTCGCGGGCACCCGAAGCGAGGACATTCCCTGATGGCCAGCCTCAAGAAGGGAAAGATCGATATTCTGTCGCTCGCGCTCCAACTGCTCTTTCCGTTTCCTCAAAGCTTCATCTTGATCGATTCGACCGCTAATCAATGCCGCCACAGTGGTCTTACGGCCTTCCATCTCCTTGCGCCGCTTTTGTAGCTCCTTTTGCTCAGTCTCCAAGGCAGTCCGACGTGTAACCACCGTTTCATATTGTCGCTTCCCGCGTGCAACACCTCTGCGTTCCGTTGCTGTTGAGATCGCGGCCGAACGCTGTTGCTGCTCTTCCACAAGCCGTCCTACCTTGATATTGAGCATGTCGAGATGATCCAGTCGATACAATATTCGGATAGCGTTAGCCGCGCGGTCTTTACCGACTGTGCGGATTTCCTTCGCTAGCTCGCCGTCAAAGACAAATAGACGTGTGAAATCGCGACTCAGCAAGCGTTTCAGCTCCTTTGGAAGCGATATTCCCTCTTCTAGCCCTCCGCTACGGACCTCCGACCTCGCGGTCCAGTATTGATGTGTACGGTTCTTAAAATCGAGGCGCAGCTGTATGCGAAAAGGCTTGTTATTTACCGACATGCGCAACTCGAAAAGACCCGTCTCAGTAATGTCTGCTGCCCGAAGATCGTAAACCTCTTGTGGTGTTAGTGCTTCACCTGAGAAGACGGCTCGCAAGAGAGACATCGTGGTCGTCTTTCCAGTGCCATTTGGCATTTGGATTAAAGTCCATCGCCCTGGCGAGGAATCCAACGAGATACTGACATCCCGCAGCCCGCCCCGAATATTCTCATACCGCCAGCCAAGGACACGTAGATCCATATCAGTCTTCAAGCTCCTCATCGACGACTGCAAGCTCAATTACCTCTCGAACGTCGTCGTCGGTAAAATTGCCGAGCGTCGCATTTTCGATCAGTTTGCGAAGCCTCTGACGGAACTCACGCGTCTGGTCGTTGGCCGAAGACAGAATCTCGGTGATGGCGTTTTCCAATTCGGGATATAACGGACTTGCCAAGGCAGAAACCTCAGAATGCGATGTGATTACGAAAAGAACATGATAGCGTCTAAAGCTGATTCCTTCGCACTGCTGCAAGTTTTCGAAGCCAGTCCCGTCGCTCCATGTCCGCGCTAAGCTCTGGAATAGCTTCATCTTCTTCATCTTCCTCTGATCGAATGAAATCCATTACCCGTGCTCTTTTTTCGGGATTCCGTGGATCAATCCGCAGACATCGCCCTAGACGTTGTACTGTTTCCAATCGGGCGCGAGATGAGGCGAAGAGCACGACATTGTTGACTGATTGAATATCGATTCCCTCGGAAATGCGATGACAAGTGACGAGACATTCCAGCCCGCCGTCCGCAAAGCGTCTCAAATTCGCTCTCTCATCGTCCGCATAATACGTGTGGAAGTCAATGTGCAGGTTCATCAGGATGTCCTGAACGAGCATTCCATATTCGGCCGTCTCTACGAAGATGAGCGAGCGCTGCAGGATCTCTGGATGGGAACCAACATACTCTCGGAAATGCGGGATCTTCTCCTTTGAGAGTTTCCGGATTCGTGCAATGTCCTGATAAAGCGATTCGATAGGGCGTGCCTCTCCAGCGTTGGTCTGGGCATGAAATCGACGTATCGCCTGACGCAAAGCCAGTCCATCTTCTTCGGAGAACTGATATTCAAGTTCGACATAATCGAACTCGCAGAGAATACTTTGCCTGATGGCTTCTTCGAGACCAAATCGAAAGATTACGGGGCCGATCTCGTCCTCAATAAATCTATTTCCGGCGTCATCGTACTCTCGGTCGGGAGTCGCGCTGAGTCCAAGCCTGTACGCAAAGGTTTTCAAGCGCCCGGACAGGGACGAAACAAGCGCCGGCGAGCCCATCCCATGAATTTCGTCGCAGATGAGCAGTGCTTTAGGATAGACGCTGCTCCGAAGTCTAGGCAGGATTTCCACGAGAGATTGCCGTGACGATAGGAGAATAGTGCCTGCGGGATCATTAAGAAACTGCTGAGCCTCACGGTGCCGCTCGTAGGCCCGGAACACGGGAATTGTCATTCGCCGGAGGATTTCCCTATGCCATTGATCCAAAAGATCCGTACCGTATGCAGCGATCACTGTGGTATCGATAAGTTCTCTTTCCGTAAGTTCTTCGATGATAGTTAATGCTGTTCGAGTCTTGCCGGTCCCGGTCGCCATTTCGAGGATTCCATGTTTTTTTTTAAGAAACTCGGATAGAGCGTCCCGTTGATGTTTCCACCGTGCCTCGTTTCCACTGTTCGCGGAATTGGGCGACGCGTAAGGGCGAGGGGTTCGGGTTGTGAACTCGATCAGGTTACGACGAATAGCATCAGGGAGTTCATAAACACGAAGATTGATATCGCCGTTATTCCAAATGAGATTGAATCGCTCCTGCTCGTTCTGTACCCGGAGCGCTTCGCGTCCATCGATCCATGAGTAGTACACGCTAATCGATTCGTAGTTATGGAATGCCTTTTCACTGTCATTTGGCGATCCATGGAACGCAACCGAATTTGATTCTTTGTCTTGAAAAATCCCAAACTTGTCGTGGAAATCACCGTCAAGGTCGCCTGTGGGAATAGCGATGCGAAATTCCAAAAGGCCGTCGGCCACCATCCACGCAATTGCCGCCAAAGTGTCATGCGTCAGGTCATGTTCTAGATCGGTAAGCGCGCCTTGCAAGGCATTTCGTAGTACAGGGTCGTTGCCTGCGTCCACTCCCAAGTTCAGAGCAGCGCAGTCGTCACGGTCGAGTTTCGGACTCGCGATTATCCTCGCTTTGCCGCCGTTTCCCGCGAAGATAGATAGTCCAGTTGCGGCAAGCCGCAGCCAGTTCGATGTGAAATATCCAACTCCACGGTCGTATTTCGTCGAGCACGATAGCGCAGGCAGGTAGAACTGCTCAAGCAGGTTATGTGTTGAGGTGGAGAAGTGAGGAGTAGTGTGTAATTCGCGAAGTCTCATGAAATCAGCGTTAAATTATATGGTCCTCCAGTATCACCTTTATTGCCTTGATCCGCTAGAGGTGGGTGGGTGCAACACGAGTCATCTCTTCTGTTTAGGATCAAACCCACACCCAAGCAGATCCTGGTCTGGTCCGATCCGATCAAACCACCGCTCTTTCAACAATAGATTTCCAAAAGACGGGCCGTTGACTGCTGTTAAAACGTCGTCCCTCCCGATAAAATCGGATTCATGGCTACTCAGCCACTTCAGTCCGAGCCTTTTCGGCTCGATCATGTCTTCCGGTCGGAGACACTTCCGACGCTCCGGCAGTTCTTGGAGATGTCGCCCGACCTAAAAAGTCTGGTCGAGAAACGAGTCCTCCAGATTCGTGCGATCGTGGATGCGAATAGGATCTTCGCGGACCTGCGCTGGAAACTGTCGAAAAGGGATGATCCCCGAAATCGGTCGGGTTTGGAAGAAGATCTTGACGCGGGTGTTCTGGTGCTGATCGCTCCAGATTTCCTGAAGATCGAGATCGAAAAGTATCTTCCGGTATTGGCGGAACAAGCTGGCGCAAGCCTTTCCGAAGCGCTACATGAGTGGGAGTCTTTGCGTGCCAAACTCCACTTCTATCGGCCTTTGTCGCCCTTATCGGACGGGTGGGCCGACGATCCCACGGACTTGGATCCCAATCGCGAGATCGCCGATCCCAAAGATTTGCCTTACCTGCACGCGAGTCGCGAACTCGGATTACCCGTCTTTACATCGGATCGCCATCTTCAGAAAATGGGCGCGCCAGTGGTTTGGATCTGCATAGACATTAGCTGCCGTGACCACATTCGAACTGACACCGCCAAATGTGGCCACGCCCGTCTCGATACGACATGTCGCGATCATGCCAGATCAACGAGCGTCACCTTGGGATTTACGCTAGGCTCCACATTCACCATGACAATCGGAGCCGAAACGCTCCGGGCAGCAGTCCGAGGGATTCAGACTCTCTTCCAAGCCTTTCGCCGACTACCACCCTGGCTCCAGCTGGCGACTGCGGGAGCCCTAGCGACGATCATGATCCATCCAAAGTCACGCGCCAAGCTTGTGCAGGTTTGGGAATCTACGTGCAATGCTGCGCGTCAAGCCAAGGGACCATTGTTCGAAGGGTTCTTAGACCTGATGCAGCAACTCGCGGCCGCGGAGTCTGACGCCACAAAAACGCATCAGCAAATTCAGGCCGCACTGCCAGTGGCTCAGAAGGTGACCGCCATTGTCCATGCGAGAAGAGTCTGTGTAGTCAGCGCAGGCCCGGTTTTAGTCGAGGAGATTTTGCGGAGGATGCGGAACGACGGTTACGTATCGCGAGGGAAGGATCCAGAAGTGTACCTTCGACGTGTATTACGAAAAAGCGGCCAATTTGTTGAACCGGCGCCTCGCATGTTCGCCCTGCGGTCCGCACTTCAAAGCAGTCCATAGAAATGACACAGCATGGAAAGCCATAACGCTGGCTTCCCACCATCTTTGAAAATCCCTTCGCTATTACGGCTCGACGTCCTTATGCTATTTCACAGGCTCCGAGCGATCCAAACCTCTGTTGCTTCCATTGTTGAGAAAAAAATCTGGGTCCAATTTGGGCCAATAAGACTTCCTCAGCATTCCTCTAAGGCTCTGAAAAGGCTGTCAGTGGCGCCAAATGTCAATTAGTTACGGCCATTCAAGGCCCTGTCACAGCAGAGGCCCCGGGTTCGGAGTCCCGTCGTCCCCGCCATCTTTTCAAGCATTTACCGGAAGATGGCCACCAGCCAGCTGTCCAAAACCGTCCGATAAAGCTTACAGTTTTCTCAACCTTTCTTAGGCAGGATCATGCTGACCATCCGGCTTTGCGCTTCGCGCTTGGTCGGCGAGAGTGCTTGCGTGTAGACATCCTTGAATTCCCAGAAGTCCCCCGCGAGGCCGTATCCAGTTCTCCAGATAGATTCGACAAAGGTCCGCAGCCCCGTCCAGGCCATGGTGTCCTGAGTCGGGCATATTTATTATGGAGAGGAGGTTTTGGACGAAAGGAACGTGAATGTCAGCGGTCTTCTCAGTCGATCTTGCGTGTGCTGCCGCCAATATCGGGTTCTGCGTTCTACAATCCAAAAAGGGGCATGTGTGGAGAGCCAATTTCATACCTTCATCTGATTGGAACTTGCCCACCCCGCTAACTCCAGCGACTCTCGCGGATGCCGTTTATGACTTTTGCGTGGATGAGCACATATCCGTTGTGTTTCTGGACGGCCCTCAAGGATGGAAAGATCCAGAAAGTCCCCTAATACATTGCCGAGGGTGTGAGAAGGAACTGAATACGCCGGCAAAGACGGGGATACAAGGTATCGTAAAACCATCTCCGTATACAGCCTTTGTTGAGTTTTCAATTGCCGTATTTGCACGTCTCGTCCAAAGAGGAGCGACCCTAGCATCAGATTCCCAAGTGACGGTACCGCCAGGTGTACTGGCGCTTGAGTCTTTTCCAAATGCTGCTTGGAAGAAATTGGGCATCAAGCCACTGCCAGCAAAATCGCGGTGTAAACCTGTCGAAATTGCTGCCAGGTTGAAAGAGCTCACCGAGCGTTTCCAGATCGAAACTTCAGATACATCTCCCACGCACGATCAACTGCAAGCCCTCGTGACTGCCATTGCAGGTAGGGCAATTCTGCAGGGAGAGTCAGGAGCTTATTTGGCGCAGGGGGTACCACCTTCTACCAAGAATGGGACCATAGTCGAGGGTTTCATTGTCACCCCAACTGCCCACATGATCAGAGTGTTCCAGTATGGTTCAAACACTTTGCCAGTAAGACTTAATGGCCCTACTCGGCTATGTGGGCGTGCGCAAACGTGTGGGCTCGCGCAAACCCTCGACGACTTCGACATCGCTTTCGATGTCCAGAGCAAATCTAATGGATGTGGAGCATCAGATTTGGTCAGTGTTGCCGGACGAAAGGCCTGGGGTGTCCTTTACGAAATCCCGGACGGTTTCGTGTTCGGCAGACGTAAGGACGAGCAAAAAACATTGGCACAAATTGAAGGCCCCCGATATGAGCCACGCGAGATTACGGTCGTTGATACGAGAGGCAAGCAATCAAAAGCATGGACGTTTCTTGTCAAGGATAAAGACAAACAAACCGGTCTGGCAACCAGTGCGGCCTACGTTTCCTGGATCGTGTACGGACTGCGCCAAAATGGAGTACCCGAAGACTACATCAGCCATGTGGTTGAGGTTGCGCGGGAAACCAATCGACACGCAGGTCAGGATGCGACTGAGCAGAACCGCCTGATCGACAATATTTGAATGGAGAGCACGTGAGTAATTCTGATAAGGGATTTTTTGTCAGAGCGTACTTTGAGCAAGCAAAGCTGAGGATTGAAAGACTTGCAACTTTGCGTACTGAGAAGCTCGGTGACCTATCCTTCAAAGATGAGGCGTTCACACTGTGCCTCGTCTATATTGACAGCCTGGCCTCTTGCTATTACGGGGAGGCGAATGCAAAGACTTTTTGCAGAGCACTGCGGGCGCTCAGCGGTAATCCGCTGTTCGGAAGACTCCACGCACAGGTATTGCTCGATCCTGACAACGACAGATATTGGAAGAATGCGGCAGACGCAAAGCGAGCGGTTGAAGATTTGATTAAGAAAAGACCAGGCGAAATGTTTGATGAGACGGAAATTGCAGACATTATTCGCACGAGCAACATGTCGAAATCGCAGCAAGAGGACCTGATCGGCAACCTCTGGCGTTGCTCGATTGGGGCAATTTGCTACAGCTATATGAGGAGCGCGGCTGTTCACGGATTCGGCACGGGCCCCCTCTCGTTCAGTGAGACGTTGCATGACGGAAACAAGGGTTTTAGGCTCGACTTTGATCTACTCTACGCCGCCCTTCAAAGGATCGGTGACCATGTGGCGCGGGTGTCAATTGAAAAGGGAGAGTGGTTTGGCAAGCCAGACTATTTCAAGAACAAATGACTTGGACCCCACCCCGGGCTTTTTAGGCTCTTCTGTTACAATTTAATTCACAGAGCAGGGACAGATGCTCTGGTCACTTTTTCGCATGGTGTCCATGGTGTCCGTTTCGCCTCGAATTTTTGATATATGGGGTGGAAACGGTTGAAACAGGCGACACAGTTGACAGCAGGGAAGTACAGTAAAGATGCGGGTTTCCCACTAACCCGCTGAAAACAAGCTGGGGACGTAGTTCAGTTGGTTAGAACGCTGCCCTGTCACCGACTTCCGACACACAATCGAATCGGGTATCCGCTGTTTCCTCGCAGAGCACGCCTTTAGGCCGCCAATTCTCTCTTACATTCGCACGGGCTGCTTCACTCAAATTAGAATGCCTGCCTGTCAGCGGGGGCCTGGTGTACTCTTCAACTTCTGGGCACTTCGCGATGTTGCTAGAGTGCATTCAACTTGGTCATGAGCGTGGCTCCAGACAACTTGCCCTCCAACGCTGTAAACAGCCGCTTCATGTAGTCCTGTTCAAGGTGAAACTTATGTGCCGCCGACGAGGAGAAGATCTCAAAGAAAACCAGCTTATGCGGGTCGCCCTCCCGTGACGTCTCGAACATTCCTTCACAACCGGCCTCTTGAAGCGTAGGAATGAGTGCTTGCTTGAGCGCGCCTTTCACGTCATCCAGGAATTCGGGTAGAACGGTAACTTCTGCCAGCAGGTAAATCTTTTGGTTATCCATCGGTGATTCTCCTTTGTTTTACGAGCCATCTCTGGCGATTAGCTTTTTGCATGTTGCCTCTGGGGTCTGGTAAGGCGTTTCGAACGATGCTGGCCTACAGGCGTTGGACAAACTCAATTACAGCCTGGTTGACCTCCTGGGCTCGCTCCTGCTGGGTCCAATGACCGCAACCTGGAAACAGAAGTGTTCTCCGGAGCTGCGGTACACACTTCGACAGGTTGGCGATGATTTGGTCCATCCCACGAAAGGCCAAAACCAGATCGCGGTCCCCGGCGATGTACAGCGCCGGGACTGCCACCTGCACTCCAGACACAGGCGCTAAGAGTTCCCAATTTCGGTCGATGTTGCGGTACCAGTTCAGCCCCCCACGAAATCCCGTGCGCGCAAACTCGCTTGCGTAGAAATCCACGTCCGCTTCCGTGAGCCAATGAGGCAATGATGCCGGATTCGTCAAGCGCGAGAGAAAGCCATCTCGGCGCGGCACCATATCGACTTCGCGGCCGTCCCTTGCACCGTCATGCCGGCCGTCCCCTGAAGCCGAGTAGAGGAAGCTGCGAATGCTCAGACGGACATCCCGCTCGAACTCCGCCTCGGCGATGCCTGGGGATTGGAAGTACAGCTGAAAGAACTGCGCGTCCTCGGTCTGGGGCATAATGCTGGTAGGACGAACGGGTGGTCGCGGTATGAACGGCACGCTCAAACCGATCACGCCGCGAAAGCGATCGGGCCGCAAAAGCGCGGCGTACCACGCGACGGGGGCGCCCCAATCGTGTCCGACGATCACCGCTGTCTCTGTGCCTAAAGCATCGAGCAGGCCGACCACGTCGCCAACAAGATGGAGCAGCGTGTACCGATCGAGTTGTTCTGGGCGATCCGTCTGCCCGTAGCCTCGCATATCCGGCGCGATCGCATGGAATCCAGCTTCTGCGAGCGCATGCAACTGATGGCGCCACGAATACCATGATTCGGGAAAACCGTGACACAGCACCACCAGGGGCCCTGCTCCGCTCTCGGCGATGTGCATACGGATGCCGTTCGTTTCCACCGTGCGATGTTTTATTTCGCTCACTGTATTTCCTCGATGGTTCATCGCACTACCTCCTTTGATCTCTAGCAATGCAACCTTGAGGCATGGGATAAATCATCGGCTCAGCCGTTTCGGATTGCACATCACTTCGTTAGATTGCGATGCCCGCTCGCCGTAGCGGTCTTGAAGCATACTTTGTTAAGCTGGCATCGATACTTCCGAGGCATGGGAGTTGGAAATGGAATTACGACATCTTCGCTACTTCGTCGCGGTTGCGGACGCGGGAAACCTGACGGTGGCGGCCCAGCGAATGCTGCACACGTCGCAACCATCGTTGAGTCGGCAGATTCGAGATCTCGAAGACGAGGTCGGCGCCCAACTCCTGACGCGCCGCGCTCGCGGGATCGACCTGACACCGGCGGGTCGAGCCTTTCTCGATCACGCTCGTGTCGTACTATCGCAGGCAGAAGCGGCAGGTGAAGCTGCGCGGCGGGCCGTTCATCCCGCCAAGCCGTGCTTCACCATGGGCTTTCTGACCGGCCACGAATTGACATGGATGCCCGAAGCCTTGCGGATCTTGCGCGACGAACTGCCTAACATCGACGTGATGATATCGAGTCAATACTCCCCGCTGCTTGCGGAGGGCCTTTCGAAAGGAAAAATCGATGCCGCTTTTCTTCGAAAGGAACGAGCGATGCCAGACCTGGCGTTCCGCCGTCTCGTGAAAGAGCCTTTGATGGTGATCTTGCCTAGTGACCACCATCTCGCTGCGCTCAAAACCATCAGCCCGAGGGATCTTGTAGGGGAGACATTCGTGATTGTTTCGGGCACGGCTCCTGTACTGCGAACGGTCATCAACAATTACTTGAAGCGGTCCGGAATCAATATCACGCCCGCTCACGAGGCGGACAATGTCACCATGGGGCTTTCCTTAATAGTGTCGACGCGCGGCGTAGGGCTGTTACCTGCATACGCACAGAACTTTCTCCCTTCGTGTGTGACAAGTCGCCCTTTGAAGGGAGATACGCCAACTGTCGATTTGGTCCTCGGCTACAGAAAGTCGAACCAGTCTCCCATCCTGAAGCTTTTGCTTTCTAGATTGGACGAGTTGGTGGCTCGCGTCTCGAAGAAGGCGCACTAAGATTCGAGCAGATCGCGGCCAGATCAAAGTGCCGCTCCTTGTGTCCCCTAGCCGCTTCCGGCTCTATCTTAAATTTGAAATATATCCATCGGCACGACGTGTGAAGAGTAGTGCACCCACCTCATGTTCTCGGATCTGCTGACCTAACGAAAATTGTGATGTTGCGACCTTTACGCTACCACCGTCGGGCTTACTGCCTCGACAGCCGCGACGAAATGTTGCGGTCGTCATTCCAAACTCAACCCATGCTTGCAAGGCATCGATATCAGTTTTAATAAAGTATGCTCCAACCGCGCGACCAACGCTTAACCTCGCAATCTAACTAGGTGGTTTGAGCTTATCTCGAAAGCGTATCAAGCGCATGGGAGCGCCCGAAGAGATTGCAAATGCCATTGTGTTCATTGGATCTGACACGGCCTCTTACATCATCGGTGCATCCCTGGCGGTGGATGGAGGGATGCTCGCGGGCTAATTTTGGAAACAAGAAGCACGAGCAAATCACATAAAAAGGAGAATTTCAAATGTCCCGAACAACTCAGATGACTGAAATAACGAAGACTACACCCGAACAAAACAAGGCCCTTGTCATGGAAGCGTTCGACACACTCTTCAACAAACGCGACTACGTTGCAGCGGAACGCTTCTGGTCACCGAACTACATTCAGCACAGCGCACACATCCCCGCAGGTCGTGATGGTCTACTCGGGCTGATAAAGAGCGTGCCCTCAACGGCCAAGTACGAGCCTGGGGTCATCCTGGCCGAAAGAGACTACGTGATCGTGCACGGTCGTTTCTCCGGTTTGGGGTTTCCGGCGAACTGGATCGTGACGGACATCATCCGAATGGAAGGCGGTGTTTTGGTCGAACACTGGGATGTGATTCAGGATGAGGCAACGAAGGAGCAATCCAAAAGTGGGCACCCGATGTTTGGCGACACATTCCCCATGTGACAGCCGAAAACAACGCAATCGTCCTGAAGGCGTTCGACGGCTCAGCGCCCAGGCGGCGCCGGCTGCGGCTGTTTTGCAGGCGAGAATTCTGAGAAGCAGCTTCTGAAAATTGCCGATGTCAACCACCGAGAAAAGAGGATCGCACGATGAGCACCTATACAGCAGTCACGGCCCCAACGCACTTTGTTGAGGCGAACGGCATTCGTTTCGCGTACCGGCGTTGGGGGAAGCGGAGCGGGCTGCCGCTCGTTTTCAACCATCATCTCAACGGCAATCTGGACAATTGGGATCCGGCCGTCCTTGACGGCCTCGCCAAGGAGCGCGAAGTCATTATCTTCAACAATGCAGGCGTCGCCAGTTCTACCGGTGAGGTGCCCACCACCGTCGCAGGCATGGCGCAGAATGCAGAAGCCTTCATCGACGCTCTGGGGCTGAAGCCGATCGACCTTCTCGGCTTCTCCATGGGCGGCATGGTCGCGCAGCAGATCACCCTCGACCGTCCTGAACTGATCCGCAAGCTTATCTTAATCGGAACTGCGCCGCGTGGTTTCGATGCCGGAAATGGCCAGGGGCACATTACGCCGGAGACGGCGGCGATCTTCGCCGCCACCTACAATCCACCCGAGAACCTCTGGCTCAAGGGCTTTTTTACCGATTCGACCAAGAGCCAAGAAGCTGGTCGCGCCTACCTGAAGCGCTATCTCTCACGCACTGAAAACCGCGACGCACCGGTCAAAGATGAGGTCGCGCCGGCGCAGATCGCAGCCATCGGTGAGTGGGGAACTGTCAAGGGCGAGCGTGTTGCTTATCTGAAGAACATCAAGCAGTCGGCGCTGGTCGTGAGCGGAAATCACGACGTCATCATTTACCCGGTGAACGCGCTTCATCTCGTTCAGAACATGCCGAATGCCAAGCTGATCGTGTATCCCGATGCCAACCACGGTTCGTGGTACGAGAATCACGATGACTTTGTTTTTGAGACAAACCGATTTCTGAACAGCGAGTAGTCGTTTTCAGCGAGTGCGTTGTCTCTTCACATTTATTAAAGAAAAGGGGAACGTCCATGAAAAACGCGAAGGAACTCATGCTTGAATACACCGCCTCCTCCGACGAGAGTGGAGACCATTCGCTAAAGGAAAATTTAATGAACAACGTAAGTGAGAAAAAATAAACGGCTTGTTTTGGACGCCAGGACCCTGCTGCTCGAATTCCTCGCCGCCGTCACGCACGGCCGAGACGCCGCCGCCCTGTTCGCCGAGGACGGGGCGGTCGAACTCCCGTTCCTGCATTCGCTGGGCATCCCCTGGCGCCACCAGGGTCGCCGGGCGATCAGCGAGCTCCAAGACTCTCTCGCCGGGCTCTATCTGGACTTCGCCTTCAAGCCCGAGGACACCCACGTCCTGATCGACACCCCTGAGCAGGTGTTCGCCGAATACATGGCCCACCCGACGGCGAGGGCGACCGGGCGCACGGTGCATCACCTGTTTACTGGCCGTCTCGTGGCCGAGAACGGCCAGATCAAGCTGTTGCGGGAGTCTCTGAACCCGGTCGCGGTGGCCCAGGCCCTCCTGCCCGGCGGCGTCAAGGACCTGCCCGATCCGGAGAAAGTGATCTTCTCGGTCTCTCCAGACTAGCGGGAGCTGAGGCTGTTGAGAGTGCTCTACATTGAAGTCGGCGGCTTCGAAGTGCTGCTGGACGACAGCCGAGCCCGGCCGACGCGCTCAAAAAGGCAGGAGTGGATGCGAAGATGGAAATCTTTCCTGAAATGAACAAGTCCTAATGCCACGACTGCTGTTTAACCGCTTTCGTTCTGCGGAGTCTTTGCCGGAAAAAGCCCTCGACAAGATGAAATCAACCTTAGCTGAATTGTCGGTCAGGTGGTCGCTAACAGGCGGCCTAGCCGCATATGCGCTCCAGCGCTTCTACAAAGGGACGGATCTGATTCTCTTTCTCGACGCCGCTTCTGACCAAATTGTGCGGCAACTTCGATTGCTTCCGGATGCAAATGGACCGATTACCCTGCTGCGAGGCTTCGGTGCGGCCGCGTATTGGAAAGAGGTCAAAGGTATAACGCTTGCGCATCCTTGGCTTATCTACGCCGAACTCATGCGCTCACCTGATCCCAGAGCGCACGAAGCCGCCGCGGAATTGAAAGGTGAATTCCTCCAGACATGGTCGAGCTGACCACAGAGCAGATTGCTGATCTCCGCGAGCTGCAGCAATTCTGTGCAGAGCTCAAGGCCGACCTTGTGATCATTGGCGCGATTGCCTATCAATATCATTTTCCGCAAGAGGACCGGCATACGGGCGACATCGATTCTGCTGTCGCCCTTAACCTGGACGATTTTGCCGAACTCGAGAAACGCCTGCAGGTTGGTCAATGGAGGCGCATCCCGAATCGTGAAGATCGTTGGCGGAGTTCGCGAGGAACGCTCCTCGACCTGATTCCTGCGGGCACCTAACTGCGTAAGGCGAAGCAGGTGACCTGGCCCGAAAGTCAGGTCACGATGAGTCTTGTGGGTTTTGCGCAAGTTATTGGTTCCAAAGCTAAATCAGGACGTGATTTTGGGGGTCAGAGTTTCCTACTCTCCATCACATATCTCATGAGGACTTTCTATCTCACACAAAGTAAAGGTCATTTCGAAGTGCGAAGACGTTTGGCTTGGTGTCCATGGTGTCGTTAAACGAGCGGGACTGTGGGCTTCTCTTTGGCGTTTGCTTGTCATCAGAAAAGTTAAGTGGTTCCAACGGCCGTAAGTTCCCACTCAGGATGTAAGTGGCCCCACCATAATGGCGCTGTCCGAGGACATCACACAACGCAAACGTGCCGAAGAGGCTCTACAGCGGAGTGAGGGTTATTTAACCGAAGCACAGAAATTGACTCACACAGGCAGTTGGGCGGTGCGCGTCCCTCAGATGGAAACGTGCAGCGTGAGAACGGTCAAGAGCTTGCCGTGCTCCCTCTTCATCTTCAGAAGATTATTTTAGCTCCCAGCTGCACCTGCCGCGATGGTATCGCTGTGGAGTCCAAGAGCCCGGCATTTCCCGGGGACACCTGGTTGAAGCCGAGTCGCCCCTCGAACGTGAAATTATTGGTCGGGGCCTGGAAGTTCGTATGGTTGAAGACATTGAAAGATTCCACTCTCAGTTGGAGGTGGACCGACTCGGACATAGGAATATTTTTCATGAGGGAAAGGTCAACGTTGACCAGACCTGGGCCGATAAGTAGGTTGCGCCGCTCGTTACCCTGAGCATTCAAGCACAGCACCTGGCCACCGGCGGGCGTTGTTCCACCCTGGTTGCAGAGGGGTGCGATCGCCGAGCCCGCCGCGACAGTAGGAAAGACGAAGCAGTTTGGGTTGATGTAATTCAAACCATTGTTTTTAAAATTCCCATTGATTGGATTGCAGTTTGCAACTACGTCGGGGAACGCGCCGAAGCTCGTCCCATGTTGCCCAAGAACGTCTCCAGCCTGCAAGAGAGTAAAGGGAACCCCAGTGCTCGCGATTGCAATCCCGCCGACCTGCCATCCTCCGGCCAACGTCTTCATCCAGCCCTGCGCCGGCCCCGGCAATTCGTAGATGGCATTTGCGGAGAAAGTCTGGGTCAGGTTGAAATCGCACATCCCCTTTCGCTGTACTTTGTCGTAGTAGACGAGGTTCAGGACGGAATTCTGATAGGTTGCGGGAGACTGCGTGCTCGATCCGTAATCCGTGCACTGGTTCCACGTGTAGGTGCCCTGCGCGGTAAGACCGTGGTAGCCCCGCATCTTCAGTTGCGTGAGCAACGAATTGTAGCGCACGGCCCCGTCGAAGAGTAGGCCGAAGGTGATGAAGCCGTTTGCATCCTGCTGGATAGCGCCTGCGGTTGGGTATATACGGCGACCGTCAATGACTTGAGTCAGGGATGGCGCCACCTGATTCATGTCCTGTGCTTGAAAAGGGGTATGCAGTGTATGTGAACCGACATAGCCGACCATAGCCGAGAGGGTCTTCGTGAGCTGCTGCTCGACGTTAGCGTTGTAATTGATCGAATATGTGCGCTTGGGATGTGGTTCGATGAAATGCCCGAGACGCAACGAGACGAACCTGGAGCCAATTGCAGCGATCTTGTCCGGAAAGCTCCCCTGCGGAACGCCTACCGCTATCTCATCCTGGGAGTACGGGGCGGAGATGGCGGCGTAGGTGGCGTAGATATAGGGCAGGGGAAGCATGTCGTAGATGCCGAATCCGCCGCGAATAGCAGTGTTCCCGCTGCCATGCGGACTATAAGCGAAGCCGACCCGGGGTTCGAAGTTGTGGGTGGTCGGATTGCTTTGCCAGAACTGACTCACCGGGACAACGCAGCCCGGGACGGAGGTCGGACTTATGACCGCTGGGCATGGGCCGGAGCCGGGAGGGGCGGTCAGGTTCGTGACCAGACCCAGGCGATTTCGCTTGTCCGTCGGAGTGGTTAGCATCTCGTATCTCAGCCCCAGATTCAGAGTCAGATTTTTCCGGATTCGCCAGTCGTCCTGGATGTAGCCGGCAAAGAGGCTGTCCTGGACTTCGACGGGAGCAGTTGTGCCGGTGGGAAGAAGCAGGGCGTTTGAAACACGGTTGGTCAGAAAGTTTTGCAATCCGGTCGCGTTACCGATCGGGTTGAAGGTGGCGGAACCGTTCTGATTTTTGCCTTGCGCGCTTGCTAAGATGCGCTCAAAGGCGAAGCCAGTCATGATGGAGTGCGCTCCCCGAGACATCGCCACATCGTCATAGAACTGGTAGGAGTTGTAGCCGGCAGTGGCCTGCCGCAGGCTGCCAAGCCCACCGGTTGATGAGATACCGCCTACGTTGATCGCCGGCGCAAAAGTTCCGGCGATGTAAGCCAGCGCGGGGTCGCCCGCAGCAGGGGTGAGTGCTTTTATTGGCACCAGAATCTCGCCGAGGCTGCGGTTGTAACCAATGCGTACTACATTCACCACATAGGGAGAGAAGACGTGTGTTTCCGTGATCCCCGCCAATTGGCGACCCGCGTTCAGACGGCTGAGGGTGTTTCCTAGATTGTCCGGAATCGTTTCCGGGCCATTATCGAAGCGATAGGTGAGCGACAGACTGTCTTTGTCCGAAAAGGTCTGATCGAAGCGCGTCAGGAAGTAGTTCTCGGTCAGGTTGAGCACGCCTGTGGTGTTAAAGGTTCCGGTGTCGCCGAAGGTTCCCGGGTTGAGGCCGGCATTGGGGAGCGGATACAGACCGAGAAATTGGATGATCTTGGGATCGACCAGGACGGACACCGGGGTACCATCGGCTCCGTGTAACTGCCCCGATCGAGCTGCGGCGGATGGCACTATGCTGCTGAAGTTCTGGCTTTGCGACTGTCGGATTCCTTCGTAATTGGCGAAGAGGAAGGTGCGGTTTTTCCGTAACGGCCCACCTGCGGCGCCGCCAAATTGAACACGGTGGAAGGGTGGGATAGTCGGCCCATCAAAGAAATTTCTCGCGTCGAATATCTTATCGCGGTCAAAGACATATGCGCTTCCATGGAGACTGTTGGTGCCCGATCGTGTGACCGCGTTGATCACGGACCCGGACGTACGACCGTATTCCGCCGTATAGGATGTCGTTACGATGCTGAACTCCCGAATGGCATCGACGCCCAGGTTCGCACCAATCACGTTGCCGGGAGCGCCGTTCGAATAGTCATTCTCATTGATGCCATCCAGGCGGTAGGTGTTCTCGTATGGGCTATGTCCATTGCTGGCCAATTGATTGCCAAACCCGCGCACCCCGCGGTTGGAATTTCCCGTGGTTGGCTGCTGCGGACGCACGCTGCTGACGCCCGGCTGCAAGGTCGCGAGTTGCGTCCAATCTCTGCCATTCAGCGGCAAATCGACAATGCGTTTCTGCTCAACGGTAGCACTGATCACTGAGGTGTCCGTTTCAACGTCAGTGGCACTGGTGGTTACTTCAACCCTTTCTGATACCGCTCCGGGTTTCAGACTGACGTCAATTTCTCGTGTCGCCCCTACAGTAAGCTCAACGCTTTGTTCGACGCGCGTTGCAAATCCTGGCGCGGAGACGGTGACCGAGTAGATGCCGGGCGCCAGGCTGTGTGCACTGTAGAAACCCTTGGTGTTGGTTGTGGCCGTGCGAACATCCCCGGTCGCGTTGTTCTTGATAACCAGGTTCGCGGCCGTGACAATCGCCCCTGACTGGTCCGACACCTGCACGGAGAGGGTGGCTCCGGCTAATTGGGCGCTGGCTGTCGACCCGCCTATTGTGACTGCCAGCGTGACCAACATTACCAGGCCCAATGCGACGGACTTCTCGAACAATCCAATACCAAACATGGCGCCTCCTCTTGTTGCCCCATCAAAAAATTGTATACAATACATACAATAAAGTGTTAACACTTTTAAACGGAAAGAATGCTAGCGGACGAAGATCACGCTGTCAACCAGAAAAATAGTGAAGACGGTAGAATGGCATTTGCACCAGGCAATCTGATCGTAGAATGAGTCTCGCTGGAGACCCGTTTAAAGGAAGCGCAGGTGTGCTCTGTCCAAAACAGAAATGTCGCAAACGCTCGTCGACGAGCTCGTAACTAAGCTCGAAGCCGCGATCTTCCGTGGGGAGTTCCCGCCAGGCACACGGATCCGTGAGGCCAGAATTGCAAACAGCCTGGGGGTGGGACGCGGTCCCTTGCGAGAGGCCGTTCGCAGGCTTGAGGGACGAAAGCTGGTGGTTCGCCATGCCAATCGCGGCACTTCCATAACTACTCTAACGAAAGCAGAACTTGCCGAACTTTTCGAAGTGCGCGAGGCCCTTGAAGTGGCGGCCTCTCGGCTGGCAGCCAGGAATATTACTGATGAGGCCCTGGATAAGCTGCGATTGACGCTCCAACTGCAGAAAAATGTGACGTCCGACAAACTCGCTGAAATGTACAGCGAGTGGCATAACTTTGACTTTCACTATCAGATTGCGCTCGCCAGCGGAAATCGCCGATTGATCGATCTCCTCTACGGAGACATCTGGCCCCTCATGCGTCTCTATCGATACCCAGGCGCGCTCAGCCCCGGGCGCGTCCCTCTGGGTCAGGCTGACCATGAAGCCATCCTGCAGGCGCTGATCGCGCGCGACCCGGACGCTTGTGACCGGCTGATGCGGCAGCATCTTGCCCATGCGCGGGAAAACTTGCTCCACGGTTTAGCTGCGAATAAACCTGCCACACGGATGAAATAGGACGAACCGTCGACTTGTTCCGAATTTTGAACCCGACCCCTAGGTAGGAGGGTGCCTCGCATTCATTGTAGACAATTTTATGGCATAAATGTATACACATTCTAGCGTTGAGTGCCGCTACGAGCCTTTCTTGCGTTGCAACAGACGCTGTCCATAATGGCAAACGAAAAATCACATCAGATCCGATTCATATCGCCAGTCGGCAGTGTCGGTGGGGGGATCAGCGGGACTGCGCTTGATGAGGCGCTGGCACAGGCGCCACACTTTATTGCCTGCGATGCCGGCACGACGGACGCCGGTCCGTTTTCGCTCGGAATGGGGACACCGGCCTTCCCCCGGGAAGCCGTAAAGCGCGACCTATCTCTGATGCTGCGAGCTGGTCGCAAGGCAAACATCCCGGTAATCGTTGGGTCCGCTGGTACAGCTGGAGGAGATGTTCACGTCAACTGGGTCCTGGAGATCGCACGAGAAATCGTTGCCGAACATGACCTGACCGTTCGTACGGCCGTGATCTATGCGGAGCAGGACAAGACTTATCTCAAGAGGCTGCTGTTTGAGAATCGGATCCTTCCTCTCGATCCCGCCCCGCCGATCAGTGACAGCATCATCGATGAAAGCATCCGTATCGTCGGCATGATGGGCGTGGAACCGCTTCAACAGGCGATATTGGATGGGGCCGATTTCGTGCTGGCGGGGCGATGCAGCGACTCGGCCCTCTTTGCCGCGATTCCGTTGATGCAGGGTTTTCCGCCGGGGCTGGCGTGGCACGCCGGCAAAGTATCGGAGTGCGGAACGCTGGTCTGCGAGACGCTCGGCAAGGGCGTCATCTTTACCGCCATCAGTCAGGACGAGATCACGATCCGTCCGTATGGACCCGGCCTGCGCTGCACGCCGCAGAGCGTGGCGGCGCACAGTTTGTACGAGAACTCTGCCCCCTACCTGCATCGTGAATGCTCTGGGACCTTCGACCTGACGGACGCTACCTTTGAAGCGATCGACGACCTGACGGTCAGGATTCGAGGCAGCGAATTCATACCCGAACCATACACGGTGAAACTTGAGGGTGCAGCGCTGGCGGGATATCAAAGCATTATTGTCGGTGGCATACGCGATCCTTATATCATCCGTCAATTGGACAAATGGCTTGGCTCAGTGCGCAGCTATATTGACGAAAGCGTTGCTCGCGTACTGGGCGCCGAGGCGGACAAAAGTTTGTATAGTCTCATCTTTCACACCTACGGTATCAACGCCGTGATGGGGAGTCTTGAGCCCGACCCGAACCATCTCCCACACGAAGTGGGTATCGTCCTGGAAGCTACCGCGGCGACGCAGGAGATGGCCCACAAACTAGCACAACTCAGCCGCCAACCACTTCTGCACTACCCAATCAAAGAATGGGCAGGCTCGATTACGGCATTTGCGTGTCTTCACAATCCCGCAGTCATCGATCGGGGGCCAGTGTATCGCTTTAACCTCAACCATGTCGCCGTTCCTTCCACTCCGGTCGAAATGTTTCGCACTCATTTTGTAGAACTGGGTGGTTCGAGGAGATCGTCATGATCCTGGCCGAGATCGCAAATCTGATTCGCAGTAAAAATGCAGGACCTTTCACGCTCACATTTGACATCATGTTCGCCGACCTTGAGAGCTATCGGCGGGTCAAAGATTCCGGCGCGCTCAATCCAGCCGCGTTTGCCAGACTCTACCGCTGTCCGGTCGAGAAGGTCCGCTTTTTTGAATGCGAAAATGCGCTTGCGTTCAAGTTCAGCATCCCACGGCCGCTTACGCAGGGCGAACTTGGTGATGGCGACACACACGGGGGCCAGCAGTTCGTTCCGTTGATGGAGCTGGAGATTCCATGATTATTTCCGAGGCCGCTACGGAGCGTGGAGCAGAGGTGGAAGCCCGGCTGGACAGAATTCCAGCAAGTCCCTATTTATGGAAAATCATCACACTTTTGTCTCTCGGCGGCTTCTTCGAGTTCTATGAACTCTTCATGACGCCCTTCGTTAGTCCGGGGCTCATTCGCAACGGCATCTTCCATACAGGTTCGAACGGTCTCTTCCATCTCCCCGACCAGGCAACGTTTGCGTCCGTTACCTTCCTTGGCCTGTTTCTGGGCACGATTCTTTTGGGAGGAGTGGCGGATCGATGGGGACGGCGTGCGGCCTTTCGAGGTTTTGCGCTCTGCTACGCTGCGGCAACGATCCTGATGGCGATGCAGAGTACGGCCATCGCTATCGATGCAGTACGCCTGATTGTCACGATCCCGATCGGCGCCCAACTGATCACCCTGGATACCTATGCGTCGGAGATCGTTCCACGCGATCTTCGTGGACGCGTGTTTGCCCTCTCCTTCGCGATCATCCAGACAGCCGTTCCCATACTCGCACTGCTGGGATGGCTGCTTGTGCCGCATGATCCGTGTCATATCGAAGGCTGGAGGTGGGTCATGCTGATCGGCGGAGCGGGTTCCTTCGCGGTCTGGTTCCTCTGTCGTAACCTCCCTGAGTCTCCGCGCTGGCTTGCCAGGAATGGCCGCCTGGAAGATGCAGAACGCGTTACTGCCATTTTTGAGCGGCATGCAGAGGCGCATCTTGGCCATTCGCTGCCTGCACCGACTCTGTCGGCGCCAAAGCCCATGGCCAAGTCAAGTCTTGCCGAAATATTTCGTCCGCCATACCGCAGGCGCACCATCATGCTTGCAGTCTTCCATTTCTTCCAGGCGATAGCTTTCTACGGTTTCGGAAACTGGCTGCCAGCATTGGTCAGCGGGCAGAATCACAATGCGCCGCGAAGCGCTCAGGTCTCGTTTCTCATCACTCTCGCTTTTCCCATTGGGCCCTTGCTCTGGAGCACCATCGCGGAACGATACGAACGCAAGTGGCAGATCGTTGGCGCAGCCGCAGGCACCGCCGTATTCGGCCTCTTGTTCGCAACCCATACCGCTCCCCTGGGATTGGTGGTGCTCGGCATCCTGATTACGCTCATGAACAGCCTCCTGGGCTATTGCTCTCATGCCTATCAGGCGGAATTATTTCCGACCCGCATGCGGACCCGTGCGGTTGGGTTCGTTTATTCCTGGGGACGTTTGTCAACCGCATTTACCAGCCTGATCATTGGATTCCTTTTCCAACGTTTTGGAACTGCTGGAGTTTTTACTTTTATCGCCCTCGCGATGCTCGTAGTCGTCGTCTCTGTGGGAGTTTTCGGGCCGCGCACCCGTGGCCTCACACTCGAACAGATTTCTGATTAGCGTTGGCTTCCATTGTCGGCGTATACGCGCCAGATGCCTATCCGCTTACAAATCCTGACACGAAACCAACTTTTCCCGACCGTACTCATTGGCTTCGTTCGGCAGAATAAAGATCACTGAGTAACGGAAGACTCACGGTGATACGTGCTTTGTAGATGGGGCTCTGCCGCTCAGGATGATTGAGGTTACGTTAATGGCGGCTAAAGGTGTTGGCACCAACTGGATGCCTCGGGATCTGATTGCGAGCGAGAACGGCTTCACCTCATCTACGCAACTGGACAAAGAACCGCAAGAGGCGTTTCACGATCGACCTCTACGAAACGATTTTCCTGAGTTACGTCCTTCGCGCTCCTGGATTAAGCGGCCAGGACTTTGGGCTAGCTTTGCGATTCTCATTTGCACTGGGCTCGTTTTTCTCTATTGGCGTCATGCCCAAGCCACCCCTGCAGTAAATTGTGAAACGGCAAATGCGGATCGTGGCTCCATCACCATCAAAGTTACGGCAACCGGGAATCTTTCCGCTCTACTCACCACCCAGGTGGGAAGCCAGGTCTCCGGGCGAGTGCAGCAGTTATTCGTTGACTACAATTCGGCGGTAAAGAAGGGACAGCCGATTGCGAAACTGGATCCGCTGCTGTTTGCGGCGGCGGTTCAGCAGGCTCGCGCCGTATATCTCGCTGCACAGAGCAACTTACAGAAGGATCGCGTTCAAGAGGCCAACCTGAAGGTCGCCTATGACCGAGCCAACCGGCTCAAAACCGAGTTAGTGATTGCGCAATCCGATTTCGATACCGCGCATACCAACTACAACGTTGCTCAGGCGCAAGTCAATGCGGATGAGAGCAGCCTGGAATCGGCACGCGCGGCGCTGGATCAGGCTCAGGCTAATCTTGGCTTTACGACAATTCTCTCGCCCATCAACGGCGTCGTAATCTCGCGCAGTGTTGACGTCGGACAGACAGTGGCCGCCTCCTTTCAAGCGCCTACGCTGTTTGTAATTGCGCAGGATTTGCAGCGCATGCAGGTGGATACCAACGTCAGCGAGGCCGATGTCGGCCGGCTCTTTCCCGGCATGCAAGCAACTTTTACCGTGGACGGCTATCCAGGAAGACCATTTGCCGGCACGCTGCGCCAGATTCGCAACGCCTCCCAGACAGTACAAAACGTGGTCACCTATGACGCCGTCATCAACGTGGAGAATCCCAAACTGTTGCTGAAACCCGGCATGACCGCCAATGTAACCTTCGTCGTCGCCAAGAAGGACAACGTGTTGCGCATCCGCAACGCCGCTCTTCGCTTCCGGCCGGATCCACAGTTGCTGCAAAAACTCGGCGTAAATGACGGAACCGTGTCTGCTTCGCCGGAAGACAGGATCGTTTGGGTGCTCCGCGCCGGCAAGCCGTTAGGCGTGCCAATCGCGACCGGCATTTCTGACGGAACGTGGACAGAGCTGATACATGGCCAAATCCAGCCCGGCGACGCTTTGATTACCGATATGAAGGCGAACCCGCGCCCAGGACTCTTTTAAAAGGATGGAAACCGATTGTTACCACTTATTGAACTCGAAAGTGTCAGCAAAATTTATCGCATGGGGGACGTTACCGTATCGGCATTGCGGGGTGTCTCCCTAACCATTGGCCAGGGCGAGTTTGTGGCGATCATGGGTGCTTCCGGCTCGGGAAAATCCACCCTGATGAACATTGTTGGCTGCCTGGACCGCCCCACTTCTGGCCGCTACTTGTTGGGCGGACATTCGATTGCGGAGCTTAACCGCGACAACCTGGCCGAAGTCCGTAACCGCAAGCTTGGCTTTGTATTCCAGAATTTCCATCTGCTTCCTCGCACCAGCGCTCTGGAAAATGTGGAGCTTCCCATGTTGTACGGGGGCGTACCCGCTGCCGAACGACATCGCCGGGCGGCCGCGGCGCTCTCCCGGGTCGGACTCAGCGACCGTCTCGATCATCGCCCGAATCAACTCTCGGGCGGGCAACAGCAGCGTGTAGCAATCGCCCGTGCCCTGGCTATTAATCCCCAGCTAATTCTGGCCGACGAGCCAACAGGAAACCTGGATTCGAAAACCAGCACAGAAGTAATGGCTTTGTTTCAGGAGTTGGGCAATGAGGGTATCACCATTGTGCTGGTTACACATGAGCCGGATATCGCTGAGTACGCGGCCCGCAGCATCGTCTTAAGCGACGGCTTTATCTTGTCCGACACGTCTCGTATGCCGCGCCCCGCGGCTGTCTTTGAGCCTGGCGCCCCGGCCGCCAGAATGGAGACTAGAGGGCTGCAATGAGCGCTTCACAAACCCTCCTGATTGCCCTGCGGGCGCTGCTGCGCAACAAACTGCGGTCGTTTCTGACAATGCTTGGGATCATTATCGGCGTATTCGCCGTCATCGCCATGGTCGCCGCGGGTGATGGGGCCACAGCGCGGGTTCAGAGCCTGTTTGCCTCCATCGGCACAAACATGTTGATTGTTCTTCCGGGCTCAAGCCAGCGAGGCGGCGCTTTAGGCGATTTCGGAACACAGCCCACCCTTACTTGGGACGACCTGAAGGCCATCCATGACGACATACCTTCCGTTCGATATGCTGCGGCAATCCTTCACCAATCCACCCAGGTCCAAAGTGAGGAACATAACTGGAATACCAGCGTGAACGGAACCTCGCCGGACTATTTTGCCATTCGCGATTGGGTCGCAACGCAAGGTTCACTTTTCAAGCAGTCAGACCTCGACGGCCAGTCTAAAGCGGCAGTGCTGGGTCAAACGGTGGTAATTAAACTGTTCGGTTCGCCGACATTCGACCCCGTCGGCCAAACCATTCGTATTAACAATGTTCCCTTCCAGGTGATCGGCGTGCTGGAACCCAAGGGGCAATCCGTGCAGGGACAGGACAACGACAATGTCGTATTCATTCCGCAGACCACTTTCCAGTCGAAAATTCAAGGCGGTCTGCAAAAATTCATCAATGGCACGCTCGTCATCGGCGCCAGTTCTGAGAACAATACGGCACGGGCACAGTCTCAGATTACCGCTCTTCTGCGCGATCGACATCACATAGATCCCACTGCGGAAGACGATTTCAGTATTCGCAACCTGGCGGAGATCGCTAGCACCCTCACTTCAGCGATGAAAGCCCTCGCGCTTCTTTTGGCTGCTATTGCCGCGGTTTCTCTGCTGGTCGGCGGCATAGGAATCATGAATATCATGTTGGTAAGCGTCACGGAGCGTACGCGCGAGATCGGCTTGCGAATGGCCATTGGGGCAAAGCCGCGCCACATCCTGAATCAATTTTTAACGGAATCGCTAGTACTTGCCGCCTCGGGTGGAATCATAGGCACCACTTGCGGCATCGCTGCCACTCAGTTTATGGCTCATCGCTTCGGCTGGCTGATACCAATACGGCCCGAAGTCATTGCCGTAGCAGTCGGATTCAGCGCCCTGGTGGGAGTGAGTTTTGGGTTGTTTCCGGCCCGGAAAGCCTCACGCCTGGATCCCATTGAGGGCCTCCGGTACGAATGACTTTAGCACCTCTAGCTCCTGACGACCTTCGCGCGTATAAGCGTCGAAATGATGGTGGCCACGGAAATCGGTCACGTACGCAGCTGTTAAAACGCAATTCCGGGTGGTGAATCAGTCAATTTTCATGGTCGTAGTCGTAGTCGGAGCTCACTCTTGTCGCGGTCCATCACCATGGCCACCTCCGCATTTGGAATGTCAGCTTACGACTCTGGTTAGCGGCGCTGTGATAGATGAAGAAGCTCACGCACTTTAGCGAGAAGAATATTAATGTTCTCGCCTTTCGCCACGTGCGCATCTACGGCGCTGAGTTCCTCATCTGTGATTGAAAGACAACCGGAAAAGAGTACCAGTGGCACCAGGGGTTTAATGCGCCTGAGATTTTTTGCCAAAGAGATGCCGCTCATATTTGGCAATTCGTAGTCAAGAACTGCCAAATCAAATGTAGTCTGCTCTGCTGACGCAATGGCCTCGAGCGGATCTCCAGCGGTAAACACGGCAAATCCACATTTCTGAAAGACCGATTTCAATAAGCTCAACGCCCCGGGATGATCGTCGACACAGAGAATCGTCTTCATTGTCTCAGCCATTTGGTACAGCTATCTGCATGTGGGAAATTTGTTCACGTGCAACAACATCTCGCGTTTCAGGTTCGTAGAGTTGAGGAAAGAGATGGGCAGAAGACGGGTTGTTCGACCCCGCAATCCTTTGCAGCGCACGAATCCGGGCGGTGATCACCTGCTGCGGCGTACATATCAATAAGACCGAGCACTCCCGGTCAGAATACTTCTCCAGCACTGACAAGACATAAACGAACCTCTCGAATTGGGGCAACTGAAGGATACCGGCAAGCCCGGGGTCTACAGCCGGAGGTATTTCGACCTGAGCCGGTGTTAGGTCTTCGTCTTTAAAGCCGCGCAGGATCGGCAGACTCATTTGGATTGCCCGCCGGACTATCAGTCGCTTGCTCCAGGAATGCGCCCACTCCTTGAAAACAGGATTTCCCTTAACGCAGTCTTCAATACCTCGAATGAAGCACTGCCCCGCTTTCACTTCATCGCCAACCAAAAGCAGCGCAAGCAGATACAGTTGGGGCATGTGTGTTGTAAAAACATCCTGAAAATCAGCTCCACTCGCGTACTCCGAAATTTGCTGGGTACCGGCTATCTTGTTTCCGAACCATTTCATGCTCGCCTCCTTTTCCTGGTTTGTGCTTCGTGAAGCTATTTCGCGCGGTGCTCTTCCAGACGACGCTGATTGCCACTGGTGACGAGAGCTTCTGCCGCGGTACCGGGCTCGCGTTCCGATGGAGGCTTTTCATCGAGGAGGAGAAAAATCGGAGTATTGACCGGGAGTTCCACGTCGGAACCCTTTGCCAGAAAAGCGTTGTAGATCCTGAGAGCGGCCCCGAAGTATCCGAAGCCAATGGCGGTGCCTGCAGATGCTTGTGCTGCGCCGGCGCCGAGCAAGCCGAAGCCTTGACGGCCTTCTCCTGCCCGGGACCATGCAGTTTTGACAACAGTCGAATCGGCAAGGGCCCGCGACGGACCCACAAGTGCGGCGGGGGCCCGCAACCGGGAGAGCATCGAGGTTGTCGCTTTCATCCCACCTTCTTCGTTCACAGCCAGCCGTTCACCTTCCGCTGCCTGGACTCCGGCAACAGTTGCTTTCAGATCGGTTGTTGTTCCATCGGGCATCTGGGCGGAGTGAAAGGAGAACATAAGACCGCCGCCCTTCTTCATCCAGCCTGCCGGTGTGGCCTTGCCTACGCTACCTTGAAGCTTTGTGCCCGCCGGATAAAGCAGAACATGGTCCGAGTTGTAGTATGGCCGCGTGACCGCAGCTTCGATAGGAGCTCCCTGTTCCATCATCCGGGACGTCACTGATGTCAAAAGTCGGACCCGAAGATACGCGTCTACGGCGGGCAGATTGACATCTTGTGCCGGTTGAACTCGAGCCAGAGTTGTAATCGGATCAAGCAGGGTTGCGTCAAAGATTGTTCCCTGATGAAGATATTCAGGATGATATGGCAAACCTGTGATGACGGCTTCTCTTAGCCGTTGCAGCTTGTTAGGCTCCCGGATCGGTTCAACCGCCTGCTTCAGCTTTTTGCGGACGCCAGGACGTTGTGACTTCGGAAGATACTGTGCCGTCTGCACGCCGCTGATGCCCAGAGTTGTATCGGTGTGGATAGGAACTGAGGTTCCGTCCGGAAGAACGAGAAGATCAAAAGTCACGTTGGCAAACTTGGGAGGTGTGAAGTCACCGCTCAGAATCCGCCGTTTGCGCTTGTTGAAGGGAACAGTGGAAACGGAAGAGACATGTCCTTTGATTGTCGAGCCTTCTGGAACAGCGAGGGTCGCTCCGATGAACACTGGCTCCACTAGTCTTGCTGTAATTGGCTCACCAGGCTTGGTGATGCGCAGACCCTTCTCAAGTCTGCATCGAAGATCATTGCCTGATCCAACCACGATCGCATTTTGAGTGTCCTGGGCAGCCGCAAGTGATGTGGCTGCGGCCAAAATTGAAAAAGAAATGATTCCACTGATGTGCGCCTTCATGATTTACCTCATCTGGTGCTGGCAGTTGCGATTTAGGGTCGGATATCAAATGAACGGATCGCACCTGGGTCCGTGTCTTCAAGCTAGCTAGGTTTTTTGTGCCATGCCGTCAGGATGTGTCGGGGGCGAGTAAGGATTTGTATCGAAATCCATTCGGACTAGTTGAGGCAGTCGCAACGCGACGGCATCGAAGCTAACAAATGTCGATCACTTCAGAACAAAGAGTGCAGAGGGCACAGTTGTCAGATGATTGGGAATCATCCTTACGGCGTTGGGGAGAAGACGGCGATTCTGGGGTGTCTAAGAAGACTTGCGTATGCCACGAAAACCTTATGCGAGACCGGGTCGACCGTCAGGGTATGGGCGCCGTAGTGGGTGTGTATCTTATCCAGGATCCGATAAGCATCCGGACCATCTTGCTGAATCACCGTCATCGTCCCGGTTTTTCCGGCAGTGTAAATTCGATGGAGATCGCGGTCGAACGCGACCGAGTCAGGTCCGCCACCGATTTCGAGCGAAGCGATGACTTGATGCTTTTCCAGATCAAAAACCACCAATTTGGCATTTCCCTTACAAACCGCAAAGAGCCGTCTCTGCTCGGAATCAATCGCCACCCCAGACGGCCCTTCGCACGGAGCAAGAGGCCATTGCCCTACCACGGACCGCTTGCCGACATCTATTGCGGCTACGAAGTTAATGTCTTCGAGATTCTGGAAGAGTAATCCGCTCCCTGAATCAAAGGCGGGAAACTCTGGCTTTCCAGGAAGCTGGATGGTTCCGACCGTTGCGCGCTTCTCGGGATCGATCAGAGTTGCCAACTTCGGATCTCCATGCGCGACATAAACGAGATTGGCTGATGGGATGTAGAGGATGGCATCGGGATCATCCGCGACGGGAATGCGTCCGAGTGGCTGAAGATTGGCCGGGTCGAACACGTCCACGGTGTTTTCGTCGCTTCGTGTTACAAAGCCGATATTTTGTTCTGGTACCAGCACTACACCGTGGGTAGACCCCGTGCCGGGAAGTTGAAGAATGTTGTCGCTCGAGAACTGTGTTTCCCGATCCAACGTAACCTTAAACACCGCGCCCGATGTCTCGTTCGTTACAAATAAGGCGCCGTCCTTTAACGTCAGATAATCTAGAACGCTGAGCGGCCCGCCTCGCGGAAGTTCGATAAAACCTTCAAAAGTCATAACGCTGGATTTGCTTGGTATGCCTGGATAGACCAGATATGCCAGCGTTGCTAGCGCCATGCCGATCAGCAGGACGGCAACCGTAAGCGACATCTTAATGGAGCGCCCCATGGCTTGTGTTTTTCGCCTTTTGACAGCAATCGTAGGAGCCGCGTTAGGGGATTCAGTAAACATATTCAAGATCTCTTTTCAAAAAGTCGCTTTAGCTGAGGGGGCTCATTGCGGGACATCTGTTCCACTGCTCTCTGGATGGTCATGTCAGGAGCTACCGGTTCAAAGTCGAAGCGAGTTTCGTCCAGCTGCTTGCTGATTGTTTTGAAGAAAATGAAGCGGCCCTCGAGATTAATCTTGGATGAGCTTGTTTTCCATCGGCCAGAGGAAATCCTGGTACGGTGGATCTCGATCGTTCCGCCTTGGTTCACGTGCCCAATCAGCCCGTACCCAAAACTTACCTGGTGCATCAGCGCGCCTGCGAGGAGGGCCAGGCGCTTCTCCTGAAGGTCGATCAGAATTACGCCGCTCATCGCTTGAAGAACGGTCTCCTCGTATGTAACAGGGCTATATCCTGGATTAGGACGAAACGCGAGCTTTTCCAAGCCACCCTGTCTTCCCTCGTCCTCGAAGAGAAACGCATCCGGGATCACGCGAAGAAGATCTTCAAATTTCTTTTCGTCTGTTTCTCGATTTTTCTTTAGTGTTTGTCGGGCCTTCGGATTTTGCATCAGGCCCTGGAGTCGATCATCGTCTTGCTTTCGTTCCGAGGGCGACGGTTCATGGCCGTCTACTGCCAGCAGTCGACGGACCGGGCCCTCGACCGTTTCGATTTCCTCTTCGCGGTAAACATGCCCTCCGGCACGGCGTTCTACCCGGCTGGCCCACAACGCTTTCTGTTGACGTTGATGGCGTTCGTTATAGCAAGCATCCGCCACCAGATCTTTCGCTGTTTGCGCTGAAAGCTGAGGCCCGGCCAGCAGCAAGCAGATCCCAATCACTGCGAGTGGCGTGCCGCGCGTGAGTGTTTCCATGCTCCTCATTGTCATGGACAAAGTCAGCCTTTGCTGTCAGGAAAGCTCTGCGAAATGTCATGATTTGTAAGCTCGCGGAGATGTCGTATTCCTGTCGGCCATACGGATCACAAGGCAGGCCAGCAACATCCAAACGGTATAATCGAAAAAGAGCTGCCCTTTCGGCTCGCGGAGTTAAGGACCTTGCCCAGTGCAAAAGGCGCGACGCAACGAGACAACCCACGTCTTCTGGTGGTAGACGACGACCGCGACTTCTGCCGTCTGGTAACAAACTACCTTGAGCCCGAGGGCTTTACTGTTTCCGTGGTCCACACGGGAGGAGCGGGGGTGAGGACCGCAGTTGAAGGCAACCACGAACTCATCGTGCTCGATGTCATGTTGCCGGACAAGAAGGGTTTTGACGTGCTGAAGGAAATCAGAACACACGTTCGCACGCCTGTGTTGATGCTTACGGCAAAAGGGGACGAATTCGACCGTGTCCTCGGCCTTGAGCTTGGCGCCGACGATTACCTCCCCAAGCCGTTCAGTCCTCGCGAATTGATTGCCCGAATCTCGGCGATCCTTCGCAGATCCGGGTGGCAGTCCGAAAGCAATACCGCATCCAGACCTCCTGTGATGCATTCAGGTGACATTCACCTGGATTTAGCGGCGCGTACAGTGTTGAAGGCGGGTGAGCCGGTGGGGTTAACCTCTGCAGAATTCGATCTATTGCGCGCGTTTTTCGAGGCGCCAGGTCAGGTGCTTACCCGCGAGGGGCTTGTCGAAAAGGTTCTCGGCCGAAAATTTTCCCCTTTCGATCGCAGTGTCGACCTCCACATTAGTAACCTTCGCCGCAAGCTTGGTCCGCAAAACGATGGCACGGAGAGGATTCGGAGCGTGCGTGGAATCGGCTATCTTTATGCGTGGCCATTGGAAGATGTTGGCTAAGGTCCCTCGTACGCCTGCTTGCCCGCCCCGCCCATAGGTCATTAAGTCCAGCTTTCCTCATGTCCGATAAATGCCAACCGAAACGATCAGCAGGCACCCTCGCGCGGTTCCTTCCTCCGTTGCGTCAGTGTCTGTAGGGATTTGTGTAGATTTGCCGCAAGGAGGTTTTCCCGGGGCACACAAGTTATATCGTTATATTTGTAAATGAAAGTAAGAACGGACAATCAGGAAGGGAGGACACTTTGTCGCTCAATCTTCAAACTAGGCTTCTAAACGTGAAAGCCAGAGTACCCGTGTACCGGCTCTTCTTGACGATCTTTTTTTGGTTTTGGCTGACTGCCTGGGGTATTGGGGCTATTTTGTTTCTCGGCAGTCATCTGACTGGCGTGCGACAGATGGCAGCTCCCAATATGTATGCGACCGTCGCACCAATCCTGGCGGCACAGGCCGTCCAAGCATATGAAGCAGGCGGCCCTGAGGCTTTTGCCCACTTTTCGCAAAGTAACGTTGACGATCAGGAACGGCAACTCTTTTTGCTCGACGGCTTCTACAAAGATGTGCTTTCACGGCCGTTAACAAACGACGGCCTTCGAGCTGCGCACGCAGCAAAGGATGGCCAGCTCATTGTACTCGCAGGCCATATTGCAGCTTATAAGTTTGTCTCTTCCTCAGGGCGTCCCTACATACTAATGCTCTACCTGAAGTCCGGTCTGCGCCAGATAATAGACAAGCTGTTGGGCGAGGGACTCCCCTATACCATCTCCCTAATCCTTCTGGTCACCCTCCTCTGCTTTGCGCTCGCATACTACATTGCCTCACCGATCCACAGCATTCAGTCGACGGCTAGAAGAGTCGCGCAAGGAGATCTCAAAGCGCGAGTACCCCCTTCGGTGTCCGGGAGATTTGACGAATTGGCTGCTTTGGCAAAAGATTTTGACTCGATGGTAGGTCGTCTTGACTTATTGATTCAAACACAAAGAAATCTCTTGAATTCCGTCTCCCATGAGCTTCGCTCGCCTTTGGCCCGCATCAATCTCTCTCTTGAGATTTTAAAGAAGCATTCCGTGCCAGAGTCCGATGATACGTTTCAGCGTCTCGATCGTGATGTTGCAAGAATCGATTTGCTCATGGGACAGCTTTTGACACTTTCGCGCCTTGAAAGCGGGCTTTCGTCGGCATCCAGGGAAGAGGTTAATTTTGCCCAACTCCTTGAGGAAACAGCCGCTGACAGCAACTTCGAAGCACAAGCCGGGGACAAATCGGTGACGCTATATATGAAGAATTCTGTCATTCTCGGGAATGCCGATTCGCATGCTCTTAGAAGCGCTTGTGAAAACGTCATTCGCAATGCAGTCCGCTTCACACAACCAGGAACTGATGTCGAAGTCGTTCTGGAGATCAATAGAACTACATCGGAACCGCTCGCATTTCTCTCCGTCCGGGACCATGGTCCGGGTGTTCCGGAAGATTCTCTCCAGGCGATCTTTCAGCCCTTTTTCCGAATAAACGAAGACGCGGAAGGACCGAGAGGGAATGGTCTTGGCCTGGCTATCGCCGCGGAAGCGATTCGGTTGCACGGTGGAAAGATATGGGCCGAGAATCTTGTTTCCACTGGGCTCGAAATCAAGATTCAATTGCCAAAGGCATATGAAGCTGCGGTCCACGCGTATGAGTTGTCAAAACCAGAGCGCAGCAGCACGCTATGATTCACGCTAGCCGGTGCTCCTAGGAAGCAGCAGCGAACTCGGTCCCAAGAAAAGACTGGTGGATCGCGCGACAGAGGAGGTCCGCGATGTCGGCAACCGAGCAGACCTCAAATATCGGACGTAAATGGGTTATGTTCAGTAAATTCTCCACGCGAGGTGTTAGGTTCAACAGCTTCAGTTCAGTACCATTTGCCTGGGTCCAATTGCGCAGCGTTACCAGGATGCCGAGACCTGCAGCATCGATGGCGGTAACCGCTGCCATATCCAGCACGGCAGTCGCAATTTTGGGAAAACGATAAACCGTACGGCGCAAGACGTCGCCCTCGCCGATGACGATTCGGCCGATGCATTGAAAGATGATCGTTCCGTCTAATTTATGAATGTTCAGACTCAGCATGTGTTCGCTCCTCTTGCCGCACGATCTACTAAGACCTCAACGGCTTTTGTTATCAAGATACGCGGATTGCGCGAAGCATTCCGTTGAGGTTTGTCAGGGAATGGCCAGGATTTGTGAAAGCGTCCTTCGCCGTGTATCTATACGGAAAAGGTGTCGGGATGACAAGCAAGATCGAAGTAACTATGCTTTCCGCACCGGCCGCTATGAATTTCCGCACGATTCCGCACCCCCGTGAAAGACGTTGAAAAAGGCATCGTCGAGAATATCTTGCTTTCATTTGGGCAAAAGCCAAAAGAACGCAAGTTGCACGGCCAGGAATTGGCTTCTAAGAAACGTGACGCTTGCTCCTCCTCGCTGGTGAAGCGCGGATCTGGCGCCGGGAGGCCGCATGAGTCAGGGCAATCCCGCGTGCTGATGCTACTCTTCAAGCTTGGCGCGAAAGTGAATCGCCAGAAAATTGAAATGTGTCCTTTTTGTGTCCTTCGCAATTAGATTTCATTCGATTTCCACAACTTTTCCAACGCTTTGGAGAATCCGTCCATGCGGGCATTTCGGTTCTTAAGTTATTGTCAGAGCTGCAGTTAATATCCGTGCAGCCAAATCGAGAGACATGACTCTTAATCAGTAGGTTGAAGGTTCGATTCCTTCCGCGCTCACCATCTTTTCTTGTTGCTGGCATTCTGGCGCAAGTGATCTGTCCTGGCCGGTGCAAATTTACCCATCGAGTTTTCGTCAGCCCCCTAGTTCACAGTCAGACTGAAGATTGTGGAGTGAGTAAAAGTCACCGATGTGGCCGTGACTGT
>Ga0137403_10000671_pt1 | contig 44011 bp, 36 predicted proteins | sample CZOMad2_1_16fung_FD_122057 | JGI IMG/M metagenome (GOLD analysis project Ga0137403, IMG submission 122057) | Vadose zone soil fungal communities from Angelo Coast Range Reserve, California, USA - CZOMad2_1_16fungal (Hybrid Assembly) | ecosystem: Environmental > Terrestrial > Soil > Vadose zone...
TTCGCAAACAATTCCGTGACCGGGAAAAAATTCTTTTCGCTCAACATTTCCGTCAGGCTTACGGGCATCAATTCGATGAAACGGATCGCGACATCGTGTTCCGCCGCGAAGTCGAGCAGCCGGAAAACTTCGCCGTCATTTTTCCCGCGCATCAGGACCGTGTTCAGCTTCACCGACTCGAAACCGAGTTCTTTCACAAGCTTGATGCCGCGTAAAACCGGCGCGACATCGCCGTTCGTAATCGCGCGGTAAATCGCCGGGTCGAGAGCATCGAGACTGATGTTGATGCGGCGCAAACCCGCGTCAAACAAGGGTTTTGCGAGTTCCTGCAATCGCGTGCCGTTCGTCGTGAGCAGCACCGATTCGACGCCCGGCGTGGCAATCAAATCGCGGATAAAATCCACCGCGCCTGGACGGATCAGCGGTTCACCGCCAGTCACGCGAAACCGTTTGAAGCCCAGCGCCGTCGTCGCGCGCACGATGGCGAGCAGTTCGTCGTAGGCGAGAATTTCCCCGCGCGGCAGCCAGTCGGCGTAATTTTCCGGCAGGCAATACAGACAGCGTTCGTTGCACCGGTCGGTGATCGAGATGCGCAAATAGTCAACTGTGCGCCCGAACGAGTCTGTGCGATTCAAATTCATTTCTTATTCGCTACTTTTCCATGCGGATCGTCACCGCGCAAGTGAGCCAACCCTTCGCGAATCGCCGGTGACAAAATTTCCAGACATTCGCGCACCGCCGACGGCTTGCCTGGCAAATTGACAATCAATGATTTTCCGCGCGTGCCCGCGACCGCGCGCGATAAAATTGCCGTCTTCACTTTGGCGAACGATTGCACGCGCATGATTTCGCCGAAGCCGGGCAGCTCCTTTTCCAAAATAATTTTTGTAGCTTCCGGCGTCACGTCGCGCACGGAAATTCCCGTGCCGCCTGTTGTCACAATTAAATCGCATTTCAACTCATCCGCGAACTTTTTCAATGCCGCCGAAATCAAATCAATTTCATCCGGCACAATCGCCGATTCAAATTTCGCCGCGCCACCAAGAAATTCGCGCAGCACGCTTTCAATTTCCGGCCCGCTGCGGTCTTCGTAAATCCCCGCGCTCGCGCGGTCGCTGATGGTGATGCGCCCGATTTTCATTCCTTGATTTTCTTTGCAACGCGGATGTTTTCAATCCGCATCGTCTTGTCCACAGCCTTGCACATGTCGTAAAGAGTCAGCGCCGCCACGCAAACGCCCGTGAGCGCTTCCATCTCCACGCCGGTCTGCGCGCACGTCTCCGCCGCGCAAAAAATCTCAATCGCCGCCGCGCGCACTTTGAAAGTCACTTCGACATGGTTCAACGCCAGCGGATGACACAGCGGGATCAATTCGCCCGTCCGCTTCGCCGCCTGGATTCCGGCAATCTGCGCCACCGTCAGAACATCGCCTTTTGGCAGCGCATTTTTTTTCAACGCGCGAATCGTTGCCGGCGCACAAACCAATTTTCCTTCGGCCACCGCGCGCCGCTGTTGGATTGGTTTTGCGCCCACGTTCACCATGCGCGCCGCGCCCGCCGCGTTGAGATGGGAAAATTTCTTTTTCATCGAATCACGAACCCATCATACTTCTCAACGGTAAAAATTCCAACTCCGCTCCCGCTTCCAACTCCGCACAATTCACCGGCACGCGAATCAGCGCGTTCGCCGCTGCGAAGCAAGTCACGTCGCCGGAACTCGACCATTTCAGCGGATGCAAATTTATTTCGCCGTTCAAAAACTCCAACCGTGCCGGCCAGAGCGTTTCGCGCGGACACGGCTTGTCGTCCAATTTTGTGGCGAGCCTGCCACGCATAAATTTTGGCGCAATTTCGCCGGTCAGTTTCGCGAGCGCCGTGGCGACGGCGAAATGAAAACAGACAAAATGCGAGAGCGGGTTGCCCGGCAAACCAAACGCCACGCGCGAACCGTTCACGCCGAAGATGAGCGGCTTGCCAGGACGCACGTTGACTTGTGAAAAAGCGGTTTCAAAACCGAGCCGTTCCAGCAGCGGACGCGTGAAATCTTTGTCGCCGACACTCGCTCCTCCGGAAATCAAAATCAAATCCGCCGCCGCGATGCGGTTCAAATCAAGTTGCGCCCACGCCGCCTCAAAATTTTCCGGCAGATGTTTCTGGTCCAAGTCACACGAAAAGTTTTGCAACAGGCCGCGAATCAAAATCGAATTGCTGTCGCGGATTTGCCCCGGCTCCGGCGTTTGATCAGGCGGAATAATCTCATCGCCCGTCGTGAAGTGTGCCACGCGCAATCGTGGACTCACCAGCGGCTGCGTGCAGCCCGCCGTCGCCAGCAACGCGAGTTTGCCCGCGTCCAGCCGCACGCCGGATTTCATGAGCGGCTGTCCAGCCTTCACATCTTCGCCGCGCTTGCGGAGGCTTGATCCACTTTCGAGTTTTGTGATTTTAATTTTGTCGCCGTTGCGCTCGACGTGTTCCTGCATTACTACGCGCACACCGTCGCACGGCAACGCCGCGCCCGTCGCCACGCGCACCGCTTCACCGCGCCGGAGCAGGCGCGGTTTCCAATCCGCCGCGTGGATCGTGTCCACGATTTGAAAATTGTCGGACGCATCATCGGCCAGAATTGCGTAACCATCGCGCGTGGAGCGGTCATTCGGCGGCAAATCTTCCGGCGCGCAAACCGTTTCGCGCAGCACGCGGCCAAAAGATTCTTCCAGCGGAACGCGAACCGGCGGCAACGGCTGGCAGCTCGAACTGATTTCCGAAATAGCTTCGTCCAACGATTTGTAGGAGACGACGTGAGGGGTCTCTGATTTTTTTGAAGTGAGACTCGTCACCTCGTCTCCTACAAAATCAATTGGCAACGCGCGTCGTTTCCAGATCGGCACGTCGCGTTTGAGGCCATCCATGAATTCGCCGGTCAACGCGATGGCTTCCGCGCGATGCCTGGCGGCGACGCCAAGATAAATTGCCGTTTCGCCGACGGGAATGATTCCGACGCGATGAATCACTTTGGCGGCGAGACACGGATGCCGCGTGGAAATGTCCTGAATCAGCCGCCGGATTTCGCGCGCGGCCATTTCAGGATAGGCTTCATATTCAAGCGCGGAAATTGTTCCGCCATTTTCTTCATCACGGACCAAGCCGCGAAATTCAATCCACGCACCAAGCGCGGTCTTTGCAGACGGCCACCATTGCGGCGGAGAAATTTTTTCCGCAATCGGTCCTTTCGTGAGTTGAATTTCAATTTCCATGCGACAAAATAATTTCATCCGCCCGACACCGGAGGAATCAACGCCACTTCATCCGAACCTGAAAAAACCGTTTGTTCATCGGCGTATTCCCAATTGCACGCGAGCCGGGTGTTTTTTTTATGATCTGCCAGCGCGGGAATTTTTTCGGTCAAAATTTTCCAAAGCTGTTCGCCGTTCAGCGGCGATGCCGGCGCAAGTTCCATTTCGGCGCAGCCGGCCACGTCCTTGAGCTGGGCAAAAAATAAAACGCGCATGACGAATGAGAATTCAACCCGCCGCTTCCAGCAACAATTTTCCGCCGGCAAAAATCAGCACGCCCGCCAGCACGCGGCTGAAGGTGACGCTGCTCCAGCGCCGCGCGCCGAGATGCGTGCCGAGCAGCGCGCCGATGACGGCGGGCAGCGTGAGCCAGAGCAGCGGCCCGGCGTGCGTGATTTTTTCCCAGCCCGCGCCGACGAGTCCGGCGATGGAGTTCACCACGATGAATCCCGCCGCGATGCCGCCGGTGGTTTTTGGTTTCACCCAGCGGAACAGATAAAGCAGCGGACTCAAAAAAACTCCGCCGCCGATTCCTGTCAATCCCGCCAGAAATCCCAGCACCGCGCCGACAAGCAATGCGACCGGCAAAAAACATTTTCGCACGGCGACATCATCCGTCTGCCAGCGAGAACGGAACAGCAGAATAATTCCGGCAACCGACAGAACCGCGCCCAAAATAATTTTGTAAGTTTGCGCGCTGACGTGGATTTTGCTGCCGAGAAAAGCCAATGGAATTGAGGCGATGGCGAACGAAAGAAAAATTTTCCACTCGAAATGCCCGGCCTTGTAAAATCGCCAGAACGCGATGCTGGCGACGAAAATGTTGACTATCAACACCGCCACCTTGGCGGACGCGGGCGCGACGCCGAGCAGCGCAAGCGCGGCGAGATAACCCGTCGCGCCGCCATGGCCGACGGAGGAATAAAAAAATGCGACGCCGAAAACGGCGGCGAACAGGAGTGTCCAATTCAATGTCGTCAGGTCGTGCATGGCAAATCGGCGGGCAAGTTCCAGTTGGCAAAATATATTGCTTCGCTCGCAGGTGGTTCAACGAACCGGGCGAGGCCGGATCGGACGCATTGTCCGGCAAAATCTTTTACGGCGAAACATCCGTTTTCAAGCTGCGCCATTGCCAGCGCATGAGTTGATTTCGGATAAATCGCAACGAGCGGTTCGATGTGGCCGGACAACTTTGGAATGACCCCGCAAGTTTCCGAACAACCGCCGGCCAGCCGCTGCAAAAATTCCGCAGTCATTTCGGGCAAATCTATCGCCAGCACGAGCAGCGATGAAGTCGTTGCGGCATCGAGCGCGCTTTCGATTCCGGTGAGCGGCCCGGCATCGGGAAATTTATCCAGCAACACACGGCGCTCGAATGCGGAGTAATTTGTCCCTGGGCAACCGGAAATAAAAATTTCTGCCGCGCCTGCTTCCCGCGCGAGTTGAATCTGCCGCGCCAGCAAAGTTTGTCCGCCAATTTTCAAAAACGCCTTGTCGCAACCCATGCGCGAGGATTTTCCACCGGCGAGAATGACGGCGCTGAAGTTCATTTTTCAACGCGAAGCATTCCGCCGGTGAGAATTCGCGCACGCAGGCCGCCGCGCGCGTGCAGCAATTTTTCCGCGCCCGGCGCGATGGCGTCGTCCATCCAATGACACGGGCTGCATTCGGCCGTGCCCGCAAAGCGCACGCTCTGGATTTCAAATTCCTTGCCGATGAGCAAATTCAAATCCACGCCCGCCGTGACGACGTTTCGCCGCGTGACGCCGGGTGATTTGCCGTTCACGCCGAGCTTGCGGCAAATGTCTTCAAAAACTTCCGATGCAAAAAAAGTGATCTGGCCTTTGTAGTCGTGCTTGAAGTCAAAAAAACGGTCATCTTCAATTCCCCGTCCGGCCACGCAACGGATTTCCGCGCGTTCAATTAAAGGATATTCGCCCGGCGGCTGCTCGTGATGGCCGAAAAAATTGTGGCCGGGTGAAATATAGAGATGGCGAATCTTCACGGTTCAAAGATGACATTTTTGACGGCGAAGAAAAATTATTTCTTCATGGCTTCGACTCGCACCGCGCAATGCTTGTAGCTTGGCTGGCGCGAATGCGGGTCAAAATCCGAGCGCGTCAGCTTGTTCGTGATGCCGTAGTGCATCGGAATAAAAATTTGCCCCGCACGCACGCCGGCCGTCACGAACGCCGTGCATTCCACCTTCGCGCGACGCGAAATCACGCTGGCTTTTGAGTTCGGCGCGATGCCCAGCCGCGCGGCGTCGGCGGGATTGATCTCAACGTAGGCGTTCGCCGGATAAAGCTTCCGCAGCACGTCGGATTTTTCCGTGCGCGTGTTCGTGTGCCACTGCGCGCTCGTGCCGCGACCAGTCAGCAACACGAAGGGAAATTCCGCGTCCGTTGGTTCGGCGACCGGGCGCGGCGCATCGAATAGAAATTTCGCCTTGCCGTCTTCGTGGAAAAATTTCCCATCGGCGAATAGGCGTCTTTCCTTTTGTAGAGACGAGTCTTTCTGAAACGGCCACTGGATTCCGCCTTCGTCGTCCAGATGTTTGTAATCCGCAATGCCGGTGATGTCGCAAGGCTGGCTGCGCGAGATTTCCTTCATCAATTGGAACGCCGCTTCCGGCGAACTCCATTTACGGAACATTTCACCACAGCCCCAATACCCGGCGACGAGCTTGCAAATGTTGAAATCGCTCAACGCCTGGCCCGGCGCGCGGCGGACTTTTTTCACAAGGCCGATGCGCCGTTCTGAATTGATGAGCGTGCCTTCCTTTTCGCCCCAGCCGGCGGCGGGCAAAAAAAGATGCGCGCGCTGCGCCGTCTCCGTCGTCGGATACAAATCCTGCACGACAAGAAATTCCAGCTTGTCCGCCAGCCGGTTGAAATTGTCCCGGTCAATCCACGAATGCGAACTGTTCGTCGCCATCACCCACAGTCCTTTGATTTTTCCGTCAGCGATGCCCTGAACGATTTGATCATAAGCCCAACTCGGCGCAGTCGGAATTTTTTGTTCAGGAATTTCCAAAATCGAACTGATTTTTTTCCGATGCTCCGAGTTTTGAAAATCGTGTCCGCCGAGCAGACTCGTGATGTTCGCGTAAAGCCGTGAACCCATCGCATTGCACTGGCCGGTGATGGAATTGGCGCCGGTGCCGGGCCGCCCGATGTTCCCGGTCATCAGCGCGAGATTGATGATGGCCTGCGCCGTGCGTGTGGCTTCGTGACCTTGATTCACACCCATTGTCCACCAGAATGAAACCGCTTTGCCGCGATGAATCGTTTCGGCGAATTGTAAAATTTCTTCCGGCGATAAATTTGTTTCCGCCGCAACTTTTTCCAAAGTGAATTGTCGCGCGAAGGACGCGAAGTCCGCGAAGTCATTTGTATTTCGCTCAATGAATTCGAGGTCAATCCAATCATTTTGAATCAGCAGATTTGCGATGCCGTAAAGCAAAACCAAATCCGATTTTGGTTTGAGCGCGACGTGCTGCGTCGCGTTCATCGCCGTTTCCGTGCGGCGCGGGTCAACGACAATGATCTGCGGACTGTTTTTATTTTGCAGCACGCGCTGCCACATGATCGGGTGCGCGATGCACGGATTTGCGCCGACGAAAACCAAAACGTCGCTGGCTTCAAAATCCGCGTAGGTGAACGGTGGCGCGTCGAAACCGAAACTTTGCTTGTATGCCGTGTGCGCCGTGGCCATGCACTGCCGCGTGTTCGAGTCGCAATGCAACGCGCCCATGCCGAATTTCCACAACGCGCCGAGCAGCGCCATTTCCTCGGTGCAAATTTGTCCCGTGCCGAGAAACGCCACGTTCTCGTTGCCGTGCCGCGCCATGATGTCCTTGAATTTCGACGCGAACAATTTCATCGCGTCGTCCCAGGTCGTCGGCTGAAATTTTCCGTTCGCGTCGCGCAGCAACGGCGTCGTGCCGCGATCCGGCGCGGACAACGGCGCGAGCGCTTCCCAGCCTTTCGGACAGGCCATGCCGAGATTGACCGGATAATTTTCGTCCGCAGTCAAGTTCACCGCCTCGCCATCCTTCAAATGGATTTTCAAGCCGCAACCGGTCGAGCAAAAACCGCAGACCATCGTGGTCGTCGCATCCGGCGCAAATTTGGCCGGAACTTTGCCGAGGCCGAACTTGCCCGGATGCAAAACCAAATCTTCCGTGAGCGGCCCGGTCCACTCGCGCAAAACCGGTTTGGAAAATTTTAATTTCACGCGGCGATCCCTCCCGGCATTTTTTTGCCCGCACCCGCCCGGAAAAAAACGTAGCGCGCAATGATTTCAGAAAGCAAAGTGGCCAGCGTAGCCGCGCCAGCCCAAATCAAAACCGCACCGCCAACATTGGTGATTGTGAGCAGTCCAAAAATTGTTGAAGCCACAAACAAGGCCGTCCTTATTGGCGTTGTGCGTGGAAGCAGTTCGCGGATGGCGCGGGCATTCAGATGAATCGGGCTGGCGGAATTTTTCAATGCGGCGCGCAATTCCATTCGTCGCCAGATGAACAGGGCCGTGCGAACCACCAGCGCGGCGATTGCAAACGGCTGTGCGAAATTTATTTTTCCGAGTGCCGCAAACGTGGCGGCGGCGAACGTCGCGCCGAGCAGCAGCGTCGTGCCAAAGAAATTTCCAAACGAATATCGCGGCGACCAGATGGCGCGCTTTGTGTCCACATAAACCATGCCTGAAACAAAAATGCAGCCGAGGCCGACGACCGCCGCGCCGAGCGTGAGCGGCAGTTGCAATTTTTCCAGCGGCGGCAGCCACGCGGAAATTTTCTGGAGTAGTTCGCCGAGCTTCGGAAATTTTTGCGTGAGAAACGGCAGCCATGCGAGCGTAGTTGCAGCGGCGGCGAGCGGCGCGAATTGATTAAACGCGATAATCTCGCGGCTCAACCAGCTCGTGCGCCAGCCCAGAAATGCGCGCCACGCTTTCAACGGCTGGCCGAGGTGCAGCGGCGCAGCAAGCAGGCCGATGTTCAGCAGCATGAACGCAGCGAGGAGCAAAACTGGCGTTGTCGGAACAATTGTCGCCGCGAGAAACATTCCGGCGGCAGCTTGCGTGAAAACCAGCATGACGACGAGCGGCCAGTGCGGATTGTCAAGGCGCGGCGCGTTGTGGTCGGCGGCGAAAACCATTCCCTTCAACGCGCGCTTTGAGAGGTAGCGCGTGGTTGGCTGGGTGATTTTCGGATTCGGCGAGTCGGCGAGGAAATTTTTCTGCGCTTCGCCGTTTTGAAACTGCGTCCTGATTTCCGCCTGATTTACCAGGGTGATTGCAATCGCGCCGTTCGGACATGACTGCACGCACGCGGGCGCTTCGCCGACGGCGAGGCGGCTCACACACATGTCGCACTTGCGGACGATGCCGAGTTTCTCGGAATACTTCGGCACTTCATACGGACATTTCATCACGCAATACTGGCAGCCGATGCACTGGTCATCGAGATGCCGCACGATGCCGGTGACAGGGTCTTTGTCATAGGCTTTCACCGGGCAGCCGTTCAAACAGCCGGGATCAACGCAGTGATGGCACGCGGTCGTAACCGTTTGCTGAAACGGTTTTTCTTCCGCGACGCCGTGAAGCAATCCGACTTCGCGCCACGTTTCGTTTTCCTCCAGGCCGTTGAGTGAATGGCAGCCGGCGACGCACGCTTTGCAGCCGGAGCAGGCGTCGAGGTCAACTTGAAAGGCGTATTGCTCGCCGAGATTGGGCGAACGCGCGGGCATCAGCGCGCTATAAATTTTTTCTGAATGGCCGTTGCGGTCGTGGTGCTGCGAGAAGCGTTCCACCGCCGTCAACGTCCGCTGCTCGGTGAGCAATTCGTCAATCAGCGTTAAATTGTTTTCGGCGATGGATTTCATTCTTCGTTGGTGAAGATCGCCTGCAACGTGTTCAGGTCATTGCGCGTGGTGAATTTTTGGAACGTCTCGCCTGCTTCGCGACGGCGCAGATAACCTTTCAATATTTTTTCCAGCGTCGGTTTCAAATCGTTCGCCGTGACACCGGAAAAAATCTGCCGACCGACCGCCTGATTTGCGCCGAAGCCGCCGCCGACAAAAACATGGTAGCCATCCTCGCCGCGCACTTTCACGCCAAGCAAACCGATGTCGCCCATGTAATGCTGCGCGCAGGAATTCGGGCAGCCGGTGAGATGGATGTTGATTGGCGCGTCGAGCGTGATGCGCTTGTCGAGATAATCGGCGAGTTCCAACGCGTGGCCTTTCGTGTTCGACTGCGCGAATTTGCAAAATGAATTTCCCGTGCAGGCGATCAATCCGCCGCGCAACAAACTTTGCTGTGTATCGAAACCGATTTTGCGCAACGCCTTCTTTACGGTCTCGACGTAAGCGTCCGGAACATTTGGGATGATGAAATTCTGCCAGACGGTCAGCCGGATTTCGCCCGAACCATAAAGGTCGGCAATCTCCGCGACGCGCAGCATCTGCTTCGGCGTGATCTGGCCGACGGGCATGGCGACGCCAACGTAGTTCAAACCTTTTTGCTTTTGCGGAAAAATTCCGATGTGCGAGTGTGGTAATTTTGCATCGCCGTATTCCACCTTCAAATCCGCCGGCGTGCGTTGCAATTTGTAGCCGAGAATTTTTTCCGCTTCGCCAAGATATTTTTCCAGCGGCCACGTTTCGAGCAGATGTTTCAGCCGCGCTTTCTTGCGGTCGCCGCGATTTCCGTTGGCAATATAAATGCGGACGAGCGCGACGATGACTTTGTTCAATTCCGCCGCTTTCACCAAAACGCCGAGGTCGCGTGCAAATGTCTTGTGGCCGGTTGCGCCGCCGAGCGCAATTCGGAAGAAAACTTCATCGCCAACCTTCACGGCTTTCGCGCCGATGTCGTTCGTGTCCTCGACCGTGCCAATAAGTCCGCCGCCGTCGAAGGCGATGTTGAACTTGCGGGGCAAATCGTAAAACGAACGGTCGTTGATAATGATTTGCGCAAGTTCCTGAACGAGCGGTTGCACGTCAATCAATTCGTGCGGGTCAATTCCAGCGGTGGGATTCGCGGTGAGATTGCGGATGTTGTCCGCGCCTGCGCCGCGCGTGTGCAGGCCAACGCTCTGGATTCGCCGTAAAACTTCCGGTGCGTCTTTCGGCTGAATCAAACGCATCTGAAAATTTGCGCGCGTGGTGATTTGCACATATCCACTGGTCAAATCCTTCGCGACGGCGGCGAGTTCGCGCAGTTGAAACGTTTTCAGCACGCCGCCGGGAATACGCAGCCGCGCCATGAACGCCTCCTTGTTCGGCGTCAGAAAAAAAAGTCCGTTCCATTTGAAGCGGAAAATCTCCTCCTTGTCCGGCGATTTATTCGTGACGGCGTTTTCAAGAATCTGGTCATAGGCGTCGAGCGGGTGCAATTCGTGTTTGACACGCTCCTCGAAAATCAAATCGTCGAGCGAAATTTTTTTCTCTGCTGCGGGAACCGGCGCGACATCGCCAAACGAAACGCCGTGCGCGGCAAGACCGGCGAAAAATCCCTCAAGATATTTCCGCTGCTCGTCGTTGAGCGGCTCGCCGTTGATGTGCTGGACGGGAATTTCCATTTTACTGCTTTTCAATACACGTCGCGTTGATAGCGCTTGTCGGTTTTCAACTTCGCGACATAAGCCTTCGCGTCGTCAGCGCTTTTGCCGCCGGCGGTCTCGATGATCTTGTGCAGAGCATCGTCCACGTCCTTCGCCATGCGGCTCGCATCGCCGCAGACGTAGAAATGCGCGCCAGCTTCGAGCCACGACCACAGCTCGACGGCGTTTTCGAGCATCCGGTTCTGGACGTAAATTTTTTCTTTCTGATCGCGGGAAAATGCCGTGGACAATTTCGTGAGATGACCGTCGGAAAACATTTTTTCCAATTCGTCGCGATAATAAAAATCCGTGGCGACGCGCTGCTCGCCGAAGAACAGCCAATTTTTTCCGGTTGCGCCAACAGCGCGGCGCTCGTGCAAAAATGCGCGGAACGGCGCGACGCCGGTTCCCGGCCCGACCATGATGATTGGCGTCTCCGAATTCGTTGGCAGACGAAAACCGTGCGATGTCTGCACAAAAACGGGAACGGGATTTTCGCTGGCGTGGTCGGCAAGAAAAGTCGAAGCCAAACCTTTGCGCGCCCGCCCGTGAGATTCGTAGCGAACGATACTGACGGTCAAATGAACTTGTCCGGCGTGCGATTTGGGGCTGGATGAAATGGAGTAAAGTCGCGGCGCGAGCTTTTTGAGCAGCGAAACAAATTCTTTCGGCGACAATTTTGCATCCGGCGTTTCGAGCAGCAAATCAATGACTTCGCGTCCCCAAAGAAAATTTTTCAAATCGTCCTTGTGTCCAGGCGCAAGCAAATCTCGCAAAACAGAATTGCGTTCACCGATGAATTTCAAAAGTTCCGGCGATGGTTTGGTGATGTCGTAAAATTCGGCGAGCGCCTTGCGAATCGGGATTTCACCGCCGTTGTTTGGCAAAACCATTTCGTCGCCGGAAAAATTCAGCGAATGCAAAATATCCGCGACGAGTTCAGGGCAATTTTTCGGAAAAATTCCGAGCGCATCACCAACTTCGTAATTCAAACCCGAATCTTCGAGCGAGATTTCAAAATGGCGCGTTTCTTTTTCCGAACCGTCGGCGGTCAATTTGCGGTTCGTCAGCAGGCGTGCGGGAAATGGATTGTTTCTGTTATAGGCGAGCGCAGGCGTCACATTGGAAGAGACATCCAATGCAACAACAGGCGGGACGCCTGCGCTCCCAAAAAATTTCAGAACGCCATTCTGCCAATTTTTTGCCTTCGCTTCGTAATCCAAATCGCAGTCGTCGAGCGGATGAATTCGTTTCGCGCCGAGTTGTTCGAGGCGCGCGTCAATTTTTTTGCCGGCGGCGCAAAAATTTTCGTAATTGGTGTCGCCAAGCGCGAGGACGGAATAATTCAGGTGTGACAGCGATTTTGCGACGTCGGTTTGCAGCCAGTCCCAAAACGCCTGCGCGTTGTCGGGCATATCGCCGTCGCCATAAGTGCTGGTGACGACGAGCAGATTGGTTTCCTTGCTCCAATCAATCTTGGCGTGTTCGGCGGCGTCCACGACGCGCGAGTTGCAGCCACGCGATTTTGATTCTTTCGCGATTTGTTTCGCGAGTTTTTCCGCCGTGCCGGTCTGGCTGCCGAATAAAATCAAAAGTGGAATTGTTGCGGAGTTTTTTTCAGAACCGTTTTGATTTGCGGGAACGAAATTTTTCCCCGCGAGCAGTCCGGCCATGTAGCCGTTGAGCCACAGGCGTTGATCCGTGCCGAATGGCGCGGTTTCCGGGATGAAAGTCGTCGTTTGCATCACGTCATGAGAAAAGCGAGACGCGCCCCACCTTGCGATGGGGCGCGGCGACGGGAGGAACATCGTCGCTAAAAATTGAGTGTAAATTGAACATAGACGTAATCCGCGTCGCGGTCGCCGCCGACGCCTGCGAGTGATTGCTGAATGTATTTGCCCGTGAAGAAATGGCCGTAACCGGCTTCGATTTGCGCGTAGCGCGTGAGCGCGTAGCCGGCAATCAAATCCAATTCGGTGCCGACAAATGGGCTGTTGCCGGAATTAATGCCGTAGCCGCCGGTCGTGCGAGGCGCACCACCGACATTGTAAAAAAAGTCGTGCGTATTCGCGAGCCAGAAGCCGTGACCTTCTAGCGCGACGCTCAAACGCGACGTCGGTTTGAGCGTCAGTTCGCCGCGAACGTCCTGGATGTTTTGCAGCGAGACGAAATCCATGTAGCCGTAAAATTTGTGGTTCGTCGGAAACAAATTGTCGAACGTGCCGTGCGTGCCATCGGCTTTATTGTCATCTCCGGAGCTATAGGTGTATTCAATTCCTAGCCGTGGCGTCGCCCACCAATCGGAAAATGTGTAACCGCCTTGCGCGATAAACATGAAAGCATCCTGTCGCAGGCGCGGAGCGGTCAACGCCGGTTTGGTTGGATCGGCGAAATCGCCGAATTGATACGCGCCTTCGAGCGAATAATCGTAGTTGCCCAATTCGCCCGGCTTGGATTTCAAGCGTCCGCCGATTGTGTAAATGTCGCGCGCGGTCGGCTGCGGAAATTGCGGGCTTGGCTCCGTGTTGATAGCTTTGCGGTCGGCGTTGCGCGACAGAAAATAAACGTCGAGAATCGTTTTGGGAATTTTTGTGCTCGTCGCATAGACGCCGGAAAACCAATCGTGCGTGTTGTCCACGTCGAAGCCGCCGTTTTCAGGAATGACCGGATAGCCGGTGAAAAAGTCCGCGCCGAAAAATTCATTTTGCCAGCGGACTTTCGCCGTGTCGAACGCCCGGCCGATGTTGTTCCAGCCATATGCACCGATGAGCCGTTCTTCACCGTAGGACAATTCCTGCCGTCCGGCTTTGAGCGAAAGCGGAAATTCCTTGTGATTGCCGATGGTGAAATACGCCTGATGCAAATCAATTGCGTCGGCTTCCGGTCCATTTTCCTTTCGCTTCACCGTGCCGGGAATGGCGGGCGCATTTGCGTAGGCGAAACGTTCGTCGCTCAAAGCCACGCTGCTTTGCGCTTCGGTGTAGATGCTCCACCACTTTTCTGTGTAGCCGATGTGAAGGCGCAAACGATTCAAAAAATAATCGTTGACCATGTCCGCGCCGTGATCACGAAAATCCACGGAATCGGCGTGACCTTGAATTGCAAAACCGGATTTGGATTCGTAACGGAAACGGTCGTTGCCGCCGAAATCCCATTGGTTCATGTAGGGATTCTGTGCGCGCAGGTATTCGTTGAGGAATCCCTGGAACGGCGTGGGCGGCGGCGGCGGCGTGTATTGAGCGTGGACTTGGTTGAGGGCGGCGAGCACGAGCGCTCCTGCCGACAATGTTTTCAGGGTTGGCTTCATGATTTTTGTTTTTGGGGTTGGCATTTTGTTTGGTTCAAGCATGGTTGAATGCGGTTAAATTATTTTTGACGGCTGGCGGCAAAACGTTTTCCACGGGCGACTGTTCGATTTTTGGCATGACGGTTTTCCGATGCGCGCGGACTTCGAGAAATTCAATCAACTGCTCGCGCAGTTTGTAATAATCGGGATGCTCCATGACGGCCTTGCGCTCGCGCGGGCGCGGAAACTTCACGTCCATGATTTCGCCGACTGCCGCCGCCGGGCCGTCGGTCATGCAAACGATGCGGTCGCTCAAGAACAACGCCTCGTCCACGTCATGCGTGACCATGAGCGCGGTGATTTTATTTTTGCGCCAGAGTTCGATGAGGACTTGCTGCAATTCGTAACGCGTGAGCGAGTCGAGCATCCCAAACGGCTCGTCGAGCAAAAGCATTTTCGGCTTGAGCGCAAACGCGCGCGCGATGCCGACGCGCTGCTTCATGCCCTGCGAAAGTTCGGCGGGCTTTTTATGCATCGCATCGCCGAGGCCGACGACGGTGAGATAGTATTCGACGATTTCGCGCCGCTCCTGTTTGCTTGCCGTGAAAAAGACTTGCTCGACGCCGAGCAGCACGTTTTCGTAGGCCGTCATCCACGGCAGCAGCGAAGGCGATTGGAAAACCACGCCGCGATCCGGTCCCGCGCCGGAAAGCTCACGCCCGGCCAGAATGATTCCGCCGTCGGAAATTTCATTCAATCCGGCCAGCATCGAAAGCACCGTGGATTTTCCGCAGCCGGAATGCCCGATGAGCGTGACAAATTCCCCTTTCTGGATGTTCAGGTTGAAATCCTTGACGATCACCGCGTCGCCCTTTGGCGTCGGATAAACCTTCGCAAGGTTCGAGAGTTCGACGTAATTGCTCACGAGTTGACCTCCACGGATTCTTCCTTCATTTCATTTTTGCGAATTGGCGTCTTGCGCCAGCCCGTCATGTTGCGCGGGATGTTCAAATCTTCCGGCTCGATGTCCGGCAAAATCAATTTGCGCGTGATGGCCGTGTGCCGCTCCTGCTTCGAGCCGAGCATGAATTCCACGATTTCGCGGCGCAGTTGCTTGAAATGCGGGTCGTGGTTGATGGATTTGCGGTCGCGCGGACGCGGAATCTCAACGGTGAAGCTCGACCCCAGCGTTGCGCCCGGCCCGGCGGTCAGCGGAATGATCCGGTCTGCAAGATAAATTCCCTCGTCAGGATCGTTCGTGATCATCACGACGGTTTTTTTGTCGTCGGACCAAATGCGGGAAACTTCGTCCTGCAACGTCGCGCGCGTGAGCGCATCGAGCGCGGAAAGCGGCTCGTCGAGCAATAAAATTTGCGGATCCATCGCCAGCGCGCGCGCGACGGAAACGCGCTGCCTCATGCCGCCGGAAAGTTCGCCCGGCTTTTTATCGCGCGCGGGCGTGAGATTCACCATCGCGATGTATTTCTCGACGTGCGCTTTTCGTTTGTCGTCCGACCAATTGGGATTCACAGCTTCGACGGCGAGCAAAATATTTTCAAATACTGTCAGCCACGGTAGCAGCGAATAATTTTGAAAAACAATGCCGCGATCCGGTCCCGGCTGCGTGATCTCCAAATCGTTCAACATCAGCGAACCGTTGCTGGGCTTGAGCAAACCCGCGATGAGCGAGATGAGCGTCGTCTTGCCCGCGCCGGAAAAACCGACGATGGCGACGAACTCACCTTTTTCGACGGACAGGTTGATGTCTTTCAACACCGGCGAGCCGCCGAAATTTTTCGAGATGTTTTTGAGTTCGAGATAAGCCACAAAATTTACGCCGTTTTGAATTTTTGTTCCACCACGCTCATCAGGCGGTCGAGGATGAAGCCCACGACGCCAATCGTGACGATGCACAAAATGATGTGTTCGTAGATGAGCGAGTTGTATTCCTGCCACAGAAAACCGCCGACGCCGGGACGACCGGTCAACATTTCAGCCGCGACGATGACGAGCCACGCAATGCCGAGGCTCAACCGGAATCCCGTGAACATATATGGCAGCGACGCGGGAATCAGAACCTTGAACAAGGTTTTCGTGCGCGAGAGCTTCAAAACTTTCGCGACGTTCAGATAATCCTGCGGAATCGCGCGCACGCCGACTGCGGTGTTCAAAACCGTCGGCCACATCGAGCAAATGGCGATGGTGAACAGCGCGCCGAGTTCGGAAGCATCCTTGCCCGCGCCCATGAACAACACGAGTCCGAGCGGCAACCACGCGAGCGGCGAAACCGGACGAAGCACTTGAATGATGGGATCAAAAATTTTCGTGAACGTTTTGGACAACCCCAGAAAAAATCCAATCGGCGTTCCGATGAGCAGCGCGAGCAAATAACCCTTTGCGACGAGTTGCAATGAATACCAGGTGAAACGCAAAATACCCTGGTCCATTTCACCGCGCTTGGCGAACGGCTCGACGATGTAAGGCTTGCTGGTTTCCCACGTTTTCGCCGGCGTCGGCAAGTCTTTCGCCCATGTCGCGCACGAGATTTGCCACAGGATTAAAACTGCGGCGACGCCGACGAGCGGCAAAACGAACCAGTCAAATTTGAATGATTTCATTTCAGCCTTTCACATTGTTGACCGCGAAACTTTTTGCATAAGCCTCCAAATCGCCGGTCGGGTCAAATGTCGCGCCGTCGAACAGCGTTTCTTTGTCATTGTTCATGCCGCCGTGCGCGTAGCCGATTTCCTTCATCGCCTCTTCGTAAATGTCCGTGCGCATGACTTGCTTGGCGATGCCGTCATAATCCGGCGTGCCTTTGAGCAAACCCCAGCGGCGATATTGCGAGAGAAACCATTTCGCAAATTTCGGCTGCGGGTAATTGCAGTTGCGGCTGCTGAAGATCATGTAGTTCGGGTCTTCCTTCGTGCGACCGTCGCCGTAATCGTAATGACCTTGCAACCGGCCAAGAATCGTCTTGGCATCACAGTTGATGTAAGTCGGTTTGCTGACAATTTCGCATTGCTCCGGGCGGTTGCTCAAATCGTCGAGCCAGATGCTCGCCTCGTTCAACGCTTTCAAAACCGCTTTCACCGTCTTCGGATTTTTGTCGGCGAATTCGGCGAGGAACGCGCAAACTTTTTCTGGATGATCTTTCCAGATGTCCTGCGTGGAAACGGAGGTGTAACCGATCTTGTCCGCGATGGCGCGCGCGCCCCACGGTTCACCGACGCAGAAGCCGTCCATCTTGCCGATTTTCATGTTCGCCACCATTTGCGCGGGCGGAACAGTGATGAGCGAAACGTCCTTGTCGGGATTGATGCCGCCTGCGCCGAGATAATAACGCATCCACATCGCGTGCGTGCCCGGCGGAAAAGTCATCGCAAACGTCAGCGGTTCACCGAGTAAATTTGCTTTTTCGACGAACGGCTTGATGGCTTTCGGATCCGCGCCGACTTTTCCTTTCCACTCCGTCTTGAGTGAAATCGCCTGTCCGTTGCGGTTCATCAGCCACGGAATGATCATCGGTTTTTTCGGTGAACCGGCCAGTCCCATCGTCGAGGCAATCGGCATTCCGATGAGCATATGCGTCGCTTGAATCGTGCCAGTCGAAAGATTGTCGCGGATGGCCGCCCAGTTCGCGCCTTTCGTCACGGTGGAATTGATGCCGTATTTTTTGAAGAAACCTTTTTCGTGCGCGATGACGATGGGCGAGCAATCCGTCAGCGCAATCATGCCGAAGTTCATCGTCGCCGCTTCCGGCGCGTCGCTGGCATAGACGCTGCCGATCCAGCTTTTGGGCAGTCCGGCGAACAACGCGGTGAGCGTGACGCCTTTGACGGCTTTGCCGAGAAATTCGCGGCGATTCAAATTATGCTGGGACGAGTTCGTTTTCTGATTGGGTGTGTTTTTCATAGTCAATGTTGGTGGTGGAATTACGAAGGCAGAGTGCCCGGTCAAAAATGTCCGTGCGGAAAATGCGGCAACCCAGTTCGTCGGTGAGCGGCGCAGGATTCGGACACAATCCGCTGGCGCGCAGCCGTTGAAGAATCCACTCGGCTTTGTCGCTCGAAGGTTCGTTCGCGTTGTGCCGGTGAAACACGCTGAAGTTCGGGATGTGCCGCACGCCGCCGTGGCCGAAATCAAAATCCGCGCTGAACCCGCGCCGCAACGCCGCCGCCGGAACATTCACATAAGCCGGCTGCGCGAGCGTGGTGATGATTTCCTCGCGATTGTCCGGCGCGTCGCAAAATTCGCAGGCTTCCAGCAGCGCGGCGACGAGCGCGACGTGTTCCGCATCGCGTCTCTCGGCAAAATCGCGGCGCACCATGAGGACTTTTTCGGGATGGCCGGGCGCAAGCTCCGCGCTCGCGGCCACGCACCAGCCGACGCGCGATTGCACGGCGACCGAGTTCCACGGTTCGCCCACACAAAAGCCGTCGAGATTTCCGGCCTTCAGGTTCGCCACCATCTGCGGCGGCGGCACGACGACGATGCGCACGTCGCGGTCGGGATGAATTCCTGCCGCCGCCAGCCAGTCGCGCAGCAGAAAATTGTGCGATGAAAACGGATAAACAACACCGAAGACAAAAGTTTTCTCGCGGCGCGAACGATTGATTTCTTCGCGCAATGTTTTTCCATCACGCACGCCGCGTTTCCAAAGTTCATTTGAGAGAGTGATTGCGTTGCCGTGCAAATTGAGAACGAGCGCGGTCAGGCAGTCGCAGGAAATCGAGCCGAGTCCGAGCGTCGCGGCGACGGGCATTCCGGCGACGGCGTGCGCGGCCTCCAGTTCGCCGTGGATGATTTTGTCGCGGATCGTCGCCCAGCCGAGTTCGCGGCTCAACGTGACGTTTAATCCAAATTTACGGAATAATCCGAGTTCGTGCGCCATCACGAGCGGCGCGCAATCGGTCAACGGCACAAAGCCGACGCGCAATTTTCTTTGCGTCACGGGCATTTTGGTCATGTGCGTTTTTTTGTTCACTCGTCGCGGTTTTTCAGCCGCCGCCTGATGATTAAGCGCGCCATGTGCCAAAGGTTGATTTCGGCGCGATGATTGCTACTCTTAATTTCAATGGAAACAATGAGCCGGATTCATACATGAGCGCGCCGCTCGACAGTCGGCAGGTTCGCGCGTTCTGCGCGCTCGCGCGCACGGGCAGCTTCACGCAGGCCGCGCGCGAGCTGCACCTCACCCAATCAGGCATCAGCCACTCGATGAAGGCGCTGGAAGCCGATATTGGCTGTCGCCTTTTGGACAGGCTGGGTAAAAAGGTCGTGCTTACGCAGGCGGGTGAACAATTGCTGCATCACTCGAAAAAAATTTTGCAGGAAATGAAAACCGCGCGCGAAACGCTCGGACATCTCGGCAAATGGGGCAAAGGAAGACTGCGGATTGGCGCGAGTACGACGGCGTGCCAGCACATCATTCCGCCAGTATTGCGGGAGTTCAAAGAAAGTTTTCCCGAACACGCCATCACCATCGAACCGGGCGACACGCCTGAGATGGTTGATGCGCTGCTGCACCATCGGATTGACCTTGCGCTCTCGCTCGAGGCCAGCAATGAACCGCAGCTTGAATTTCATCCGCTTTTCACGGACGAACTGCATTTCATCGTCGCCGCGCTGCACCCGTGGGCGAAGGCCGGGCGTGTAGAGCGTGCGGAAATTCCGCGCCAGAATTACATCCTCTACAACAAGCGCAGCATCACGTTCCGGCTCATCGAGGAATATTTTCGCCGCGAGCAAATGGTGCTGAACACCGTGATTGAAGCCGGCAGCATGGAGGCGACAAAGGAACTGGTGAAACTCGGCATCGGCGTGAGCATCCTCGCGCCGTGGATTGCTCAAAAAGAAATCGGGGAAGGCTCGCTTGTCGCGCTGCCGCTCGGACGAAAAAAATTGCAGCGGCGCTGGGGGATTTTGCACTGGCGCGGCAAGCGACTGAACCTCGCGGAGGAAACTTTCATCGGCTTGTGCGAATCGGCAACCAGTTTATTACAAGGTTGAAACCATTGCTTGCGAAAAATGCAAAGATACTGGCAATTTAGTTTGCGTTGTTTCGATTAAATCTGAAATGTCTATGAGAGTAAAATAAGGGAAATTCGCGTTTTTCAATTTCGAGTCAGGTGCCTTTAACCATTCAGCCACCCTTCCAGCCGAAACCTCAAAAATTAAACCAGCAAACTTTGTCGCGGTAAATCTTAATCCGGTGAACAACCCGCGTTTGACTATTCAACCGCGATTCACTAATGTCGCACCTCGTAAAATACAACAAAGGGAATTCAAAATTATGGCAACCAAATCTGAAAAAAACGCTGTTGAAATCAAAGCCGCGCCGTCGCACGCCCGCGAACTCGAAGCCGCCATTTCCAGCATCCACAAAAGTTACGGCGACGGCGCGATCATGCGGCTCGGCGACGCGCAATCGAAAGTCAAAATCGGAATCATTCCCACGGGCGCGCTCGCGCTCGATCTTGCGCTCGGCGTCGGCGGCATTCCGCGTGGACGTGTGATTGAAATTTACGGGCCGGAATCTTCAGGCAAAACGACGTTGATGCTCCACGTCATCGCCAACGCGCAAAAATCCGGCGGACTCGCCGCGTTCATTGACGCCGAGCACGCGCTTGATCCCGCTTACGCAAAAAAACTCGGCGTGAACCTCGACGACCTGCTCGTCTCGCAGCCGGATTCCGGCGAAGAAGCGCTGACGATTTGCGAAACGCTCGCGCGCTCGAACGCGCTCGACGTCATCGTGATTGATTCCGTCGCCGCGCTCGTGCCCAAAGCCGAACTCGAAGGCGAGATGGGCATGGCCACGATGGGAATGCAGGCGCGGCTCATGTCGCAGGCGCTTCGCAAGCTCACCGCGATCCTCGGCAAGTCCAAGACCACCTGCGTTTTCACGAATCAATTGCGCGAAAAAGTCGGTGTCATGTTTGGCAGCCCCGAGACGACGCCCGGCGGCAAGGCGCTGAAATTTTACGCGAGCGTGCGCCTCGACATCCGCCGCAAGGAAACGCTCAAGGACGCCGCGCAAAATCCGATTGGCAACCACGTCCGCGTCAAGGTCGTGAAAAATAAAGTCGCGCCGCCGTTCGCCGAGGCCGAGTTCGACATCATTTACAATCACGGCATCAATAAAGAAGGCAGCATCCTCGACGTGGGCATCACCGACGGCGTCGTGGACAAAAAAGGCGCGTGGTTGCAATTCGAGGGCGAACTCATCGGGCAAGGCAAAGAAGCCGCGCAAAAAGCGCTCGTCGAAAAACCTGCGCTCGCAAAGAAAATTGTGGATGCGATTTTGGCGAAGCGAAATGGCGTGACGGCGGAAGAAAAATAAACGGCAACGACGATGAAAAATCTTTTCAAGATTGTTGTAACAATAATCTTGATTCTCATCGTCGTTTTTGTGCTTTTTGTCGTGATCGTGCGTTCACTTTTTATCGTAATGCCGATGCCGACGAATTCAATGAAACCGCTACTCACAACCAATGATGTTGTTGTAGCTAAAAAACGGTTTGACATTTCATCGCTTAGCAACGGAGATTTAGTTGTCGTAAATCTTTCGATACCGGACGGAACTAAAATTCTCACGGTTCGGATAATTGATCAGCGAACAAATACTCCTGCTGGTCAATTCTATTTAAGCGCGGCTAGCACTAATGGCATTGATTCTAAATTTCTTGGAACACTGCCAGCAACTGACATTCGCGGTAAAGTCATTCACATTTTTAAGGGTGCCTATTGACACCCAAGCCGTTCTTGCTTTCCGCGCCAGACCAAGCCATTTTTTCAAGCCCGCACAGCGTTTTATAAAATTGTAGCAGCGGACGTCAGTCCGCTCTGATTTATCTTAAAAAAGAAATGAGCCGGCTCACGTCGGCTGCTACAATTATCCTCGACAATAGCCTGAATTCAGCCTACATTTAGTCTATGAAAATTGCCGGTCGTGCCCGTTCCCGAAAAACGAAAGTCAATTTGCGCTCGCAACTGTTCACGTTGAGCAATGCCAAAACGTATTTAGGCCGCCTGATGGAAAAAGCCGGTCGCGGCGAGACGGTTTATATTGTTCGCGGCCATCGCCGGTTCGTTTTGCAGGAAGTTCCAGAAATTGAACCCATTCCTGTTCGTCCGGCGGGATATTTTGCCAACGCTTACAGCAAGGCGGAAATTCAGGAAGAAAATCGGCTCGCCAAATCTTCGGTGATTCGCGCGCCCAAAGACCTTGAATAAAGGACGCGATGAAGCAATGGGATATTTTCATGTTTCCGTTCAGCAAGGAGCGGCGGCATCCGGCTGTCATCATTTCCAACGACGAAACCTGCCAGAATCCCGACGTTGAAGAAGTGAACGCCCTGCTTTGCACGTCGGCCAAAGTGAATCGCGAGCCAAAAACCACCGAAGAAGTTTTGGACGAAGCGGACGGGCTGGATTGGAAAACAATGGTGCGTTGTGATAAAATCCATTTGCTGCCGAAGGAACGATTTGATGACCAAAAGGGAAACGTCACCGACGAACGGCGATATTTAATTGCCCGCAAAATGATAGAAACTTTAAGGCTGCCGATTCATCGCAGGTGACTTTAACCGAATCGTCATCCGAAGCCGTTCTTGCTTTCCGCGCCAGACCAAGCCATCTTTTCAAGCCCGCAAAGCGGGATTTTTATACATGAGTGACGTTTCCGATCTCGGTCTTGATTTGGAGAATCTGTTTCAGCCCGCGTGGACGCAGGCAAAAACGGAATCCAAGCGCTTTGAAAAATTTACCGGACTCGAAGGCGTAAAGCCCGAACGCCGTTTCAGCGATAAACCCGGCGAACGTCGCGGCCCGCGTCGTGATTCCGGCGGCGGTGAACGTCGTGGCGGCCCGCCGCGCGGTGGTTCCAAATTTGGTGGTGGCGACCGCAAGAAATCTTTTGGCCAACGTGATGACAATCGCGGTGAACGCCGCGAGCGTCCTGAACCGCCCGCGCCATTGCCGGAAATTTCCGTCACTTTTGTTGCCGATGAGAATGGCGTTGAATCTCTGTCCCGCCAGATCAAGATGACAGGGCGTTGCTATCCGCTCTTTCAAATCGCGCAACTGGTTTTGGATAAGCCGGAGCGTTATTCCGTCCAGCTTGGCGTGAAGAAAAAATCCGACGGCGCGATTGCGCAGCAACTTTTTGTTTGCGCGCTCGACGACACGCCGTGGCTTTCGGAAGACGAAGCCGTCGAGCATGTCCTTAAAAATCATTTCGCCACGTTTTATCAGGCTGAACGCACGGCCACCGAGCCGCCGAAGGGCACTTACACGTTTGTCGCGCAATGCGGTTTGAGCGGCGCGATTCTCGGCCCGCCGAATTATCACGATTACCAAAATCAATTGCGCAAGCTGCACACGGAAAAATTTTCACGGATGCCGTTCGACATGTTCAAGGCGCGCGTAAAAATCGTGAAGGACGAAGTGGTCGTCAAAAAATGGATTGAGGAGCAAAGTTTCAAGACGGAATACGCCTGCCTCAACGTGCCCGAACCGCTCAAGTTGCCGACGATGGAAGAAGTTGAAAAACATTTTCGCGCGACGCACAAGGATTCAATCATCAAGCAAGCCGAGAAACATACGGTCAGCGGCGTGGTGAGCAGGAATTTGAAGAGCCGTGAATTGTATCGGCTCGTGCGGACGGAATGGGAAAATCAAAAACATTTCCCGCTACAATTGGCGACGGCGTTGAGCAAACAATTTGCGTCGCTCGGCCTACAATTTTTCAAGGTCAACAAAATGGCCGTGCATGTCAGCGTGGCGCGCCCGCAATTTTTGGATTTGGAGACGACGCCGGTTTCGGAAAACATCAAGCGCATTATTGGCTTCATCAGCACGAATCCAAGATGCACGCGACGGAAATTGATTGAATCGCTCGCGCCCACGCCGCCAAAGCCTGCGGTTCTTGAAGTCAAACCGGATGAGCCGAAAGTTGATGCGCCCGACGGGCCGACGCCGGAACAAACGGCGTTGATTGCCGACTTGCATTGGCTGATTCATCAAGGCCACGTTTTGGAATTTGCCGACGGTCGGATGGAGACGGCGAAGAAACCGTTGCCGCGCCCGCCGAAACCGGAAAAGAAAACGGACGAAACAAAATCCGCCGAAGAAAAGCCTGCGACGGAAGGCGAAATTGTTTCAACGGATCCGGTGCCTCAAGCCGAAGCAGAAATTTCCGCGCCAACTGGATCATCGGCACCCGTGCCTAAATCGGTTCAATCTGAAGCCACTTTGGACGAAGCAAAGCCGACGGAAGAAGTTCCGTCGCCGTCTTGAGCCGCGCGTTTCAAATTCATTGCTTTCAATAATTTCCTGCACTGCTAGATTAGCCTATGGCTTTTAGTAAATTAGGTCTTTCTCCGACAATCGTGGATGGCGTCAAAGCGATGGGTTACATCGAACCGACGCCCATCCAGTTGCGCTCGATTCCGCTCGTGCTCGCAGGACGCGACGTCATCGGCAGCGCGCAAACCGGCACCGGCAAAACCGCCGCGTTCGCTTTGCCCATTCTCTCGAAGCTCGTGCAACACGCGCCCGGCCCGCGCGCGCTCATCCTCGAACCCACGCGCGAACTTGCCGCGCAAGTTGAGACCGCCATTCATAATTACGCGCGCTTCACGAATTTGAAAACCACCGTTGTTTACGGTGGCGTCGGTTACGGGCGGCAGACGGACGAATTGCGCGCCGGCGCGGACATCGTCGTCGCCACGCCCGGACGGCTGCTCGACCACATGGAAAAAGGCACTTTGCGATTGGATAAAACTCAATTTCTCGTGCTCGACGAAGCCGACCGGATGCTCGACATGGGATTTTTGCCAGACGTGCGCCGCATTTTGGACAAATGCCCGCGCCAGCGTCACACCGCGCTGTTTTCCGCGACGATTCCGCCGCAAATTGAAACGCTCATCAAATGGGCGATGCACAATCCCGAAACGATAGAGATCGGCGCGCGCCGTTCGCCCGCCGAAACGGTGAAACACGTCATCTATCCCGTCGCCGATTCGCAAAAGACCGAACTGCTGCTCAAGCTGCTCGATTCCGTGAATTACAATTCCGTGCTGATTTTTTGCCGGACAAAACACGGCGCCGACCGCATCGCGCAGACGCTCAAGCGCAGCAATCACGCCGTCGCCGTGCTGCATTCCAACCGCACGCAACGCGAACGCGAGCAGGCGTTGCGCGGTTTTCGCGACGGCCGCTTTGAAGTCCTCGTCGCCACGGACATCGCCGCGCGCGGACTCGACATCGCCGACGTCAGCCACGTCATCAACTACGACGTGCCGCAGCATCCAGAAGATTACATCCATCGCATCGGGCGCACCGGACGCGCCGAAGCCACCGGCGACGCCTTCACCATCATGACCTCCGAAGATTCCAGCCACGTCTTCGCCATCGAACGGTTCATCAGCCAGAAAATCGCGCGCGTGAAGCTGGAAAATTTCGATTACAAATACACGATGCTTTTCGAGGAAGGCAAACCCGGCCAACCGAAAGGTTTTCCCGGCAAAGCCCGCGGCTCAAGAATTCGCGGCGGTTATCATTTCGCCCCCGGACGGAGACGGTAAAATAATTTAAGCAGATGGTTGCGATTGTTCGTCAGAAGAAGATGGAAGTTTAGGCTGTTCCGGTGTTTGACTTTCAACAACTTCACGCAAGCAGGGCAAATTGGAATCATACACTTCATCTACTGCACCAAGCCAATATGCATCAATTGAACTCAACGGATTTTCATCTTCCTGCAAACCTTTCCGCTCGTGGTTTTGGAAGATAAAAAGTCATAGATGAATTCGCCACAACGCACGACGCCTCCGTTGCTGTTAATAAAAACTGTGATTGGATTTTCTCCAGGAGAACGGAGCTTCAAAATTTCTACAGCTAATTTCCCTACTAAATCATCAGTGAGGTCGCCGAAGATTTGAACTGAGCGATTTATGTCCGCTCTGAAATTAGGATCAATCGTTGCCACAATCTGACGTTTCTCCGCATTTAGCGACCGCTTTGAATTTTCTTCCAATCAATTTGTCGGTCTCATAAACGTCAGAACCAAACTCATTTTTTTCGCGGCGAAGTCGCTCAAAGAAACCGCCCAAGCCGCCTTCGACGCCGTTGTAAATAAGTTTGAGACGCCGCGCAATTGTCTCGTCGGCGTCCGACTGATCCCGAACTGTCAATGGAGGAGTTTCCATATCAAAAGGGTAAGACAAATTTTGTCCTATTCAAATAAAATTTTAACGAAAAATGTGACGTAGCAGAAGTTGAAAAATATCCGTTGATTTAGGTCAGGATGACCCGGAATTTCATTTCGCCTTGCGTCCGCGACGCGCGCGATAAGTCGTCAAAGTGGAGAATTGACCGGAGGCGATTTCCGAATGTGCGTGGTCATGCAAAGCGTCGTAAGCGCGTTTGTGACGACTTTTCACTTTTCGCACCGCTTGAGCTACAATGGTTTCATCAACCGTTGTAATTTCAGGCAGCTTACTTCCTGAAAGAATCAGCGAGCGAACACGAGACGAAGTTATTGTGCGGCTTTTTCGCATCACGCAATGAGCCTAATCTTACTCTAAAGGGAATCAATGTTTTTCACTCCAAAATTTGCCGTAGCAAAATTTGAAAAACTTCCGTTGATTCAATTTCTTTCACGCCCAAAAATTCTGGCCTTTCACTGATGATGACCGGCCAATCGCGTTTGTCCGCCGGACGCCGTCCGTGCGAACCTTTCACCAGCGTCGCGTCGAGCGGAATCACGTCCATCAACATCCGCAGGCCGAGTTTCTTTTGCAGCAGCCGCCACGCGATTTTTAATTTCGGCAGCGGAATCTTCGGGTCGAGAAACAATTCCACCGGGTCGTAGCCGGGTTTGCGATGGATGTCCACCGTCCGCGCAAAATCCGGCGCGCGCGCGTCGTCGAGCCAGTAATAATAAGTGAACCACGCGTTCTCCGGCGCGACGGCGATTAAATCTCCGGCGCGCGGATGGCCAATGCCCGCTTCGGCCTTTTCCTTTGCACCGAGGACGGTCACGTCCACCTCGACCTGTTTCTCCAGCACGTCGCGCACTTTCGATTCGAGCGAGCGGTCGTTCAAATAAATGTGCGCGACTTGATGATCGGCCACGGCAAAAACTTTGCTCGCGCCCGCGTCGAGAATTTCCATGCCGAGTTCGTCTTTGATTGCAAGCCAGCCTTTTTGCCGGAACAAACGGTTCAAATGAATCGGCGCGTCCACGTTCGTGATGCCGTATTCGGAAAGCAAAACGATTTTCACGCCGCGCGCGCTGAAATATTTGATGAGGTCGCCGACGATAGAATCAATCGCCTGCAAATCGGGAATGATTTTGGGATTGGTGGAACAAGCGTCCCGCTTGTTGAATTCGGCGTCTCGCCGAATTTTATTTCCGGAAGAATTTTCCGGCGGGACGCCGGAATGAACAGGCGAGACGCCTGTGCCACCCACATAAACGCCATGCCGCTGCAAATTGTAATCCAAATGCGGCAAATAAATCAGGTTCAGCGGCGGCGCGTATTTATTTTCAATCCACTTCGCCGATTCCGCAATCCAGCGCGTCGCGCAATCAGCAGAGCCTTGCAACGTTTTGATTCCCGCCGCTGGTCCCCAAAATCCGAAGAACGGAAATTCGCCCAAATCTTTTTTGATTTCTTCGCGGATGGAATATGGCCATGAATAAATGTCGAAAACTTTTCCGCCGTCGGCCTTGTAAATCGGGCGCGGCGTGATGGAATAATCCGCGCTCGAATACATGTTGAACCACCAAAACACATTTGCGATTGATGATTTACGATTTACGATTTCAGATTGTTTTCGGAGTGCGTCCCAGATTTTTTTGCCGTGAACGATGTGATTCGATTGTTTCCAAAATTGAACTTCAGACAATTCACGATTATGCCAGCCGTTGCCGACGATGCCATGGTCGCGCGGTAATTTGCCGGTGAGATAATTCGATTGTGCCGTGCAGGTGACGGCGGGAAACGCGGGCGCGATGTGCGCGAGCGCGCCGCGTTTACGAAATTCCGCGATGCGTGGCGTATGTTCGCCGATGAGCGCTTCGGTGAGGCCGACAACGTTGATGACCGCGACACGATTCATTTTTTTTCGGCGCGTTGGCGAAGTTCACCGATCGCTTCGACAATTTTATTTGCGTTCATTTCCTGAACTTCGATTCCGCGCCCGATTTCTTTCAAAAGCGTGACGGTCAGTTCGCCGCCGAGATGTTCGCGAAATTCTTCGAGGCCGTTGAGGATTTGGAAATGGCCGCGACCGTCAACGGCCAACAATTCGTGAGCGAACAATTTGAAACCGAGTTGCTCGAGCAATTTCAAAATCCGTTCGGCGGATGGCGCGTCGAGCAGACCGGCGTCGCGCGAGTAAATCACATCGAGAGCAACGCCGATGGCAACGGCTTCGCCGTGAGGAAGATGGAAATTGGAAAGCTGCTCCAGTTTGTGCGCCGCCCAATGGCCGAAATCCAGCGGGCGCGCCGAACCGATTTCGAACGGGTCGCCGCCCGTGGCGATGTGTTCCAAATGCAATTCGGCACAACGACGGATCAATTGCTTCACCGTCGCCGGTTCGAATGAAATCAATTTTTCGACTTCGCGTTCGATTTCGTCGAAAAACTTTTCATCGCGGATGCAAGCGACTTTCACGGCTTCGACGTAACCGGCGCGTTTCTCTCGCGGCTTGAGCGTGGCAAGCAGATTGAAATCGTTGATGACGGCGTGCGGCGGCGCGAATGTGCCGACAAAATTCTTTTTTCCGAAGGCATTGATGCTGTTTTTCACGCCGACGCCGGAATCGGCCTGGGACAAAGTCGTCGTCGGAATGCGGACGTGCCGCACGCCGCGATGCGCGGTTGCCGCGGCAAAACCGGCGACATCGAGCAACGCGCCGCCGCCGACGGCGAGCAAATAGGATTGGCGGTCAATGTGGTAACGATCAATCTGCGACAAAATGTCGGTGACGATGGTGATGGAATTTTTCGATTGTTCGCCTCCGGCGACAAACAGCGGCGAGCGGGCAAGTTGCAATTGCTTGCCGTGGGCGGAAAAATAATTTTCGATCTGACGTTCGAGCGTCGGCTGCGATTGGGCGAGCGCGTCTTCGAGGACAACGAGAACTTTTTTTGGCAGGCCATCGGCAAGCGCGTTTTTCAAAACCGGATTTGCCGGAGCAAAGATGTCTTCGGTGAAGAAGACGCGCAGTTGCCAGTTGACTTGGATGGAACGCCGAATCTCGGACATGATTCAATTTTGAATCACGCGCGGAGATTTTCGAGTTTTTAATTTCGGCGCGGAAATTTTATTCTGCCAGCAGCTTGGAAATTTTTCCTTCAAAACTGATTGTGTCACCTTTTGGGTGGACATCATCTCTTGCCCGCACATTGTCAAAACGCAAGAAACCCTTCTTGTCCACCAGAAACATATGCGGGATTCCATCAATACCAAATTCCACGGTAAATTTGTTATCATTCTGCTGCTTGCCATCAAAATACTGTGGCCATGAAATATCATGCTGCTTAACGTATTCTTCCAATTCCTTTTTATCTGTATCGCAACTGATGCCAATCACTTCAAAACCTTGCGCATGAAAATTTTTCAAAGCCGCCTTCACTCGTGGCAATTCTGCTACGCAAGGACCACAATGCGTTCCCCAAAAATCCACCAGCACAACTTTGCCTCGCATTTGAGCCAAATCCACTTCGCGCCCATCCACCGCCGTGAATTGCAAGGACACGGATTTGCCATGTGAATCGAGCCGATTCAGAAAACCCTTCGTCCAGAGTTTGTATTTTTCAGGCGCGGAGCTGGCAACCAATTCATTCGCCAAAGCTCGCGCTTTGTCTAAATTGCCAAGATATTCGTAATCTTCCGTTGCTCCCATGATGAACTGATAACCGTTTGCCTCTTTTGGATAATCTTTGATGAGTGTCCATGCGCCTTCAACCAGTCGGTCGGTTGCATTGGACGCACCAGAATTCATTATTTTATCCAACTGTTCGTCCCGCCACTTGAATTGCTTGAAATAATCCGTGTTCAAAGGAGAGTTGGTTTTGACCATGATACCGCCGATGGTCACCCACTCGCCATTCGTTTTGACAAAGCCATCCTTCATGGGCAGCCAATTTATTTTTTCCTGCGCGGATAAATTGAGCGCGACAAATATTCCGACAAAAATAAACAAATGGCTCAAACGAAGATTTTTCATAGGCTGTTTAATTTAACTGTAATCAAACGGCCAATGAAGAAAAGCAGCAAGTCTGAAATTATTTCACAACAGCTTTGTCTTCGGGAATTCTCATGCAATAGAACGAACGATAAACGAAGACGAGCGCGATGATAAAACAAACGCCGCCGATGGCCCACGAAACGTGCGAATCGGGATGTTCTTTTTTCATGGTCACGGCGATTTCGGTCGCGAGCAGTCCGAAAAGCGTCGTGAATTTGATGATGGGATTCATTGCGACGGAACTGGTGTCTTTGAACGGATCGCCGACGGTGTCGCCGACGACGGTTGCGGCGTGAAGTTCGGTTCCTTTTTGGCGCAAATCCACTTCGACAATTTTTTTCGCGTTGTCCCACGCGCCGCCAGCGTTCGCCATGAAAATTGCCTGGAACAATCCGAAGAACGCGATGCCAATCAAATAGCCGATGAAGAAGTATTGATTGAAAAATGGCAGGCCGAGCGCGAAGGCAAAGACGACGATGAAAATGTTGATGAGTCCGCGTTGAGCATAAACGGTGCAAATCTCGACGACTTTTTTGCTGTCCTCAATCGAAGCGGTTTGCTTTTCGAGATTCATGTTTTGTTTGATGAACACGACGGCACGATACGCGCCGGTGACGACGGCTTGCGTGCTGGCGCCGGTGAACCAGTAAATCACCGAACCACCCATGAGCAGGCCGAAAACAATTTGCGGTTCGATAAGGCTCAAGCTGCTGACCGCGCTGCCAAAGCTCCGCTCAAGCAACATGATGATGCCGAAAATCATGGTGGTCGCGCCGACGACGGCAGTGCCGATCAAAACCGGTTTGGCAGTGGCCTTGAATGTGTTGCCCGCGCCGTCGCCTTTTTCCAATTCAAGTTTCGCGCTGCCGAAATCGGGTTTGAAGCCGAATTCCTTTTCGATTTCAGCGCCGATATCCGGCGCACGTTCGATCTGGCTCAATTCATAAACGGATTGCGCGTTGTCGGTCACGGGGCCAAAACTGTCCACGGCGACAATCACCGGCGCCATCGCCAGAAAACCAAAAGCGACAAGGCCGAACGCAAAAATCGGCGCAGCGAATGAAAACGCCGGCGGCATAAGTTGTGTCAAATCGCCGTTCAACGAAAACAAATACGCGACGAACATCAGGAACAAAATCACGAGACCCATCCAAAACGCGGAAAAATTTCCGGCGACGAAGCCCGACAAAATGTTCAGCGACGCGCCGCCTTGCTCGGACGAGCGCATGACTTCGCGGACGTGCCGCGATTTCGTGCTGACGAAAATTTTCGTGAATTCCATGATGAGTCCGCCAGCCAGCGCGCCGCAGGAAATGATCGCCGCGAGCGTCCACCAGAGATTCGGCAGCGGCGCTCCGGTGGAGTTGGTGAAATCGCCGAGCAAAAATTTGCTCGCGGCGAAGGCGGTGATGATGGCAAGGACGCAATTGATCCAGACCAGATCGGTCAATGGCGATTCCCAGTTGAAATCTTTTTTGCCACCGTAACGGATTTGGCTGACGAATTTGTTGACGTAAAATGAAGCCAGCGACGCGAGCACCATGAGCGTTTGAATCGCAAAGAGCCAGATGATGAGTTTGCCGCAAAGAATTGGCGAAGCGACAAGCGCAATGGCAAGAAACGCAATCAACGCGACGCTCGTGACGCCGTAAGTTTCAAAACCGTCGGCGGTCGGGCCGACGGAATCGCCCGCGTTGTCGCCGGTGCAATCGGCGATGACGCCGGGATTTTTCGGATCATCTTCCGGCAGGTTGAAAACGATTTTCATCAGGTCGCTGCCGATGTCGGCAATTTTCGTGAAAATGCCGCCGCCAATTCTCAAAGCCGATGCGCCGAGCGATTCGCCGATGGCGAAACCGATGAAACACGGCCCGGCGAGTTCGCGCGGAATGAACAGGAGAATGCAAATCATGCAAAAGAGTTCCACGCAAACGAGCAGCAGTCCGATGCTCATGCCGGATTTGAGCGGAATGAAAAGTGTTTTGAGCGAATCACCTTTGAGCGCGGCGAACGCGGCGCGGGAATTTGCCGTCGTGTTGATGCGGATGCCGAACCACGCGACACCGTAGCTGCCGAGAATTCCCAAAATCGAAGCGGCAAGAATGATCACAACGCTGCCGATGGACTTATGTTGAAGCGCGGCGAAATAATAAATCATGCACAGCGCGATAAGAATCCAGAGCGCGGCGAGAAATTTTCCCTGTTGCAGCAGATACGTTTTGCACGTTTCCCAGATGACATGCGAAACGTCGGCCATCAATTTATGCACCGGCAACGCGCGCGTTTGTTTATATTGAACGATTCCGAACAGCGCGCCGATGACGCAAACGACGAGGCCGAAACATAAAATCGCGTGGCCGCCCAGGCTGCCGTTCGCGAATGAAATATTTTGCAACGCCGGCAAATTGATGTCCGCGTCGCCGGCAAAACAATTTCCCGCGCAAAACAGGATCGCCAATGCCATTGCACCTCTAAAAAATCTTTTATTCAGTCCCATAAGGGACGCGTAGTCTGCATCAGCACCGGGTGATTTTCCAGTATTTTTTGTTGAAAAATGCGAACTGTCCGGCAGGGACGCTTCCATGACCAATGCGAATCGCGCTTGCCGCTGCGCGCCGCTTCTTTCATTCTCCTGCAAATGGCCGAACACACCGCTTCCACTTTGAACAAACCCGACGTGGCGCTTGAAATGACGCTGCGCCCGTCGCTCTTTTCTGATTTCACCGGCCAGCCGCGTGTGAAGGAGCGATTGGAAATCGCCGTTTCCGCCGCCAAACAACGCGGCGAGGCGCTCGACCATATTTTATTGAGCGGCCCGCCGGGTTTGGGAAAAACCACCATCGCAAATATTTTGGCAAAGGCGATGGGCGCGAATGTCAAAGCCACGAGCGGCCCGACGATTGAAAAAGCCGCCGACCTCGCCGGACTGCTCACGAATCTCGAAGAAGGCGACGTGCTGTTCATTGACGAAATTCATCGCCTGCAAAAAACCATCGAGGAATATCTTTATCCCGCGATGGAAGATTTCAAACTCGACATCATCATTGACCAAGGCCCGAACGCGCGCAGCGTAAGATTAAATTTACCCAGGTTCACTTTGATTGGCGCGACGACGCGCAGCGGATTGCTCTCCGCGCCGTTGCTCACGCGCTTCGGGATGCGCGAGCGGCTTGATTATTACGTTGGCGAAGATTTGCAGAAAATCGTCATCCGTTCGGCGCGTCTGCTGAATGTTGAAATTGAAGAATCCGGCGCGCACGAAATCGCCCGGCGCAGCCGTGGCACGCCGCGCATCGTGAATAATTTATTGCGCCGCGTGCGCGATTACGCGCAAGTGCGTCACGACGGGCGAATCACGAAAGAAGTCGCCGACCGCGCGCTGGCGATGCTGGAGATTGACGAGAACGGCCTCGACGAAATGGACAAGCGCATTCTCGAAGCCGTCATCACGAAATTCGGCGGCGGGCCGGTCGGCGTGAATTCGCTCGCCGTCGCCGTCGGCGAAGAACCGGACACGATCGAAGAAGTCTATGAGCCGTATCTCATCATGGAAGGCTACCTCAACCGCACCTCGCAAGGCCGCGTCGCGACGGAATTGAGCTACAAGAAACTCGGCTTGAAACCGGCGACGGGAAACCAGTCGAAATTGTTTTGAATTCGCCGTTCTTAATTTGGTTTTGACAGCCAGCCCAAATTTATACCGCTATTTTTTAATTGGAAGAACTGGATCACCTGTTGCAACACCGCTTGGAACAATGGTGTTTTGCCAGATATTATATATCTCATAACCGTCGTGAGTTTTATATGTGATCTGCCGATACAAAGGATCAAATCGAAAAAGCGAACACCTAAAGTGTATTTGTAAGTGCTTCTTGAAGGGAAGCATCCCGACAGAAACGGAAGCCAAAGCAGCAAGCCGACGAAAAAGAATTTTCTTTGAAGACAAACAAAGTTTGGTGCTAGGAAATTTTTCATACCCGTTTGGGTGTATGCTTTCCTTCTAGGAATAAAAAACAAGCTCGAATTGGAATTTAATTTCTTTCCACGTTCAATTCGTGTTTCATCTTGCCGTTTCGATTATGCCCAAACGCACCGACATTCACAGCGTCCTCATCATCGGCGCCGGCCCGATCATCATCGGCCAGGCGTGTGAGTTTGACTATTCGGGAACGCAAGCCTGCAAAGCCCTCCGCGAAGAAGGCTATCGCGTCGTCCTCATCAACTCCAATCCGGCCACCATCATGACCGACCCGGAGTTCGCCGACCGCACCTACATCGAACCCATCACGCCCGAATGCGTGGAGAAAATCATCGGGCGCGAGAAAGAGGAAATGAAACGTCTCGGCGCAAAGGGCAAGCTCGTTTTGCTCCCGACGCTTGGCGGACAAACTGCGTTGAACACTGCGATGTCGCTCCACAAAAATGGCGCGCTCAAACGGCACGACGTGGAAATGATCGGCGCGAAACCCGAAGCCATCCACAAAGGCGAAGACCGTTTCGCGTTCAAAGAATTGATGCTTCAGATCGGCCTCGACGTTCCCATCTCCGGCGTCGCGCACAATCTGGATGAAGCCCGCGACGTCGCGAAGAAGATCGGCAAGTTTCCGCTCATCATCCGCCCCGCGTTCACCCTCGGCGGCACGGGTGGCGGCATCGGTTACAATCAGGACGAGTTTGAAGCTATCGCCAAAAACGGCATTGAGCTTTCGCCTGTGAACGAAATTCTCATCGAAGAATCCCTGCTCGGCTGGAAGGAATACGAGATGGAAGTCATGCGCGACAAGGCCGACAACTGCGTCATCATCTGCTCCATCGAAAACTTCGACCCCATGGGCGTCCACACCGGCGACAGCATCACCGTCGCGCCCATCCAGACGCTGACCGACAAGGAATTTCAGATCATGCGCGACCAGAGCTTCGCCGTCATCCGCGCCGTGGGCGTGGAGACCGGCGGCTCGAACATCCAGTTCGGCGTCAGCCCGGAGAACGGCCGCATGGTCATCATCGAAATGAATCCGCGCGTCAGCCGCAGCTCTGCGCTCGCGTCCAAGGCGACGGGTTTTCCCATCGCGAAGATCGCCGCGAAACTCGCCGTTGGCTACCTGCTCGACGAACTCAAGAACGACATTACGCGCGAAACCCCCGCGAGCTTCGAGCCGAGCATTGATTACGTCGTGACCAAAATCCCCCGGTTTGCGTTTGAAAAATTCCCGCAAGCCGACCCCACGCTCACCACGCAGATGAAAAGCGTCGGCGAAGCGATGGCCATCGGGCGCACGTTCAAGGAAAGTTTGCAAAAATGCCTGCGCTCGCTCGAGATCGGCCGCAGCGGCCTGGGCGGCGACGGCAAACCCTGGCGCATCGGCACGGAAGTCTATGGCGACCGCGACATCCTGCCGCGCGACGTCATCAGCCGCAAGCTGAGCGTGCCCAACGCCGAGCGTATCTTCTTCATCCGCCACGCCCTGCGCGCCGGCTTCACCATCGAGGAGATTTACAACCTCACGAAGATTGACCGCTGGTTTCTGGTGCAGATCAAAGAGATTGTGGATTTTGAAGAGGAGTTGGCGACCGCGAAGAATTAATTTTATGAGTGCGATTACGAATGTCATTCCGTTGGAGCGAATCGAGCGTTCCATTCTTTTGATTCGCGGACACAAGGTGATGTTAAGCACCGAACTGGCAAATCTTTACCATGTCGAACCGCGCGCTTTAATTCAGGCGATAAAGCGGAATCTAAATCGTTTTCCCGACGATTTTATGTTTCAGCTCACGGCTGAAGAATGGGAAAACTTGAAATCACAATTTGTGATTTCAAGTTGGGGCGGTGTTCGCACACCGCCATACGCCTTCACGGAACAAGGCGTGGCAATGCTGTCGAGCGTCCTGAACAGCGACCGTGCCGTTCAGGTCAACATTGAGATCATGCGCGCGTTTGTGCGGCTGCGGCAGATGCTTTCGTCCAACGCGGAACTCGCGCGCAAGCTGGAATCGTTGGAGAAGAAATACGACGCGCAGTTCAAGGTTGTCTTTGATGCCATCCGGCAGTTAATGTCACCGCCAGCCAAGCCGAAACGGGAAATCGGATTTCATGTGAAATAACATAGTTAAAGCTTTAGAACGCGAACGCAATTAGGTTTTAGAAGCAGCAATAATTTTTTTGCAGACGATTTAAGGCTTCCAAACGGCTCAATTTGAATTGAGCCGTTCGGAAATTTTCCCCACAATTCTCAAATCCTATGGGCGCACAATGGAAACAAGCCGGGCGCGAAATCAACGCGCACAAAAAAGGCCAGGTGTCCGTCAAGTTGCGCTGGCGCGGGCGGTCAGGCGGAATTTTCCAGAAGCCGCCGGAACCAAAACCGGCATCGCCTCGGTTTTGATTTCAGCCGAAGTTTGCAGCAATGTTTCAAGCTGTGAAGTCACGCGGCGCAATTTTTCTTTCGTCGGGCCAATTCCGTCCGGCACGAAACGCAAAACGCATTCGCCATTTTCACTTTGCCGCAATTCGTAATGCGCGATGCCATTTATTTCGGTGAAACATTGATCCACCTGCCATGTCGTCACGCGCTGGCCGTCGCGCGCCGTGAGCGCGTCGCGCGCGCGTCCGTGGACGGTGAAATGATTTCCATAAGGTTGAACCTGTTTTTCCACCAGATCGCCGATGCGATAACGCAGCAAAGGCATATAATCATTGGTCAAAGTCGTGACGACGAGTCCGCCCACGCCGCGTGCGTCTGCGTCCACGATTTCGAGAAACGCCGTGTCATAGCTCGGTTTCATTTCGCCGCGCTCGTTTTCCATGAGCAGATGGCCGGTTTCCGTCGAGCCGTAAAGATTGAAAACCGGCACGCCAAAAACGCGCGACAAAATTTTGCGATGCACCACGCTGACAAATTCGTAGCTGCACAGAATAAATTTCAGCGACGGAAATTTTATCCCGTGCTGCTCGCAGTAAAGCGCGAAGCGCGCGCCGTGAACCGGGTCAACGTCGAGAAATTGCGGCGACCAGTCGGAAATCTCCGCCGCCATGTGCAGCAAGTCCGCCTCGCCAATCAGAAACGGAATGCGCGCGAGGTTCACGAACAGCGCGTTCCCAAACGTGCGCTGTTCGCGCGACATCCAGACCGTCGGGCAGGTCAGTCCGTTGCACGCGGGCGAGGTGATGGTGGCGCGTCGCGTGTTGGGAAATTCATCGAGAATTTTTGCGACGAACGCATTCAGCCGCAGCGCGCGTTCTTCCTGCGCGTTCCACCAGCCGCGCGCAAAAATCACCGGCAATCGTTCAGATGAAGTGCCGGAGGTGTGTTCCAGTTCGATCAGGTTTTTTTCCAGCAAGCTTTCCAGTGATTGTCCGTCGGGAAGAAAATTTCGCGGAAAATTATTTCGCATTTCCGGTTTCGCCATCAAGGGCAATTGCTGGAAACAATCGAAGTCGTCGCGCCGGCAATTTTTTTGAGCGGACAAATCGCGGTAGAGCGGAACTTCGCGCCAGCGCGGGAGGAGTTCCTCCAGTTGCGTGAGTTGGCTCGTCTCGCGGATGATTTCGGGCGTCGCCAGCATGACGACAATATACACATGGCTGGCTGCGGCTCAACTTTTGCGCCGACAAAATGAATCGGTGTCTGCGTCGTCAACAAATGCCGGCAAGTGAAAACAAGGTCACTCTTTAATCGGGCGGATTTTAATGTTGCGGAAGGAGACGCTGCCGTGATCGCCTTGGAGGCCGATAAAACCAATGTCGGACTTTGCGTAGAAGGGCATTTTTGCAAATTTGCTCTTGGCCAGGCGCGCGTTGAAATCGTCGCTGTGCAGGACGTAATCAAAATATTTCACGCCGTTGATGTCGTGCTCGCATTTTTGCGGCGTGATGAGCAGACGAACATGATTCCACTGGCCGACGGGTTTGGTGGCGTCGAGCGGCTTGCCGGTCTTCGGGTCAATCGGCGGTTGATAAAGCTGGTAAAGCCATCCACAACGTTGCTTGTCAACGGCCTTCACATTGTCCTCCAGTTGAAATTCCGGGCCGGTCGCCCACATCCGGTCGCCGTCATTTGTGACGTGAAACATGATGCCGCTGTTGCCCGCTTCCGAAATGTTGTAATCCAGTTGCAACTCGAACCAATCGAACTTGCCGGTGCTGACAATATCGCCTGCGTTGTGCGGCTCAACGCAGACGAGCGCGCCGTCTTTGATTTGCCAGCCGGGGCGGACGCCGTCATTTTTGAAATTATGCCAGCCGTCGAAATCCTTGCCGTCAAACAAAAGCTGCCAGCCGTCGGCTTCTTCCTGTTTGGTCAGCGAATTTATTGGAGCCGCCGCCTGTTTCGTGGCGCATGAGGTCATTGCCAGAGGCAGCAAAAGCAGTGGAATTAAAAAAATGTGCTTCATGGCTTTATTGTTCAAAGCCGAATCGTAGCAGGCAAGCAGAAAATTAAACCGCAGTTTTGGGTTTGCAAATGCCGCGATAAAATTCACCGACGCGCGTCATTTTGCGCGGGAGATTTGCGTCGGCGAAATCCACGGACAGCAGGCCGAATTTTTTTGTGTAGCCGAATTGCCACTCGAAATTGTCCAGCAGCGACCAATAAAAAAATCCGCGCACGTCCACGCCGTGATTGATTGCTGCGTGCAGTTCCAGCAAATGCGCGGTCAAATCGCGAATGCGGAAATCTTCGTCGTTCGATGCCGCGCCGTGTTCGGTGATGTAAATCGGCAGGCCGTAGCGCTTGTGAAATTTCTTCAGGATTTTTCCAAAACCGGTCGGATGCCGCTCGAACATATCGTCGCTGACGATGCCGAAATTTTTTAATTCTTCCGCCGAGACATTGTTTGTCGGCACAAGCGCGCGAAAATGGTTCAGCCGCGCGCGGCCATAATAATTCACGCCGAGAAATGTCGAGGCTTCACGCCGCTCGCCTCCCAGAAATTCATCCAGCACAAAACGGTTGAAGGCGTGATGGGAAATTTCCGCGAGCAGATGATCCCACAGCGCGAACTTCTGGAACGCGCCGAACGAAGTCCAGTTCTTGGCGATGCCGATTTCCGGCTCGCGGGAAAATTTATTTTTTCGGATGACGCGGCTTGCCTGCGCGTGCGCCTCGGCCATGTGCTTGATGGTTTTTCGATACGACAGAAATTTCCATTTGTGAAACGGCGAAAATCCGCCGAGCAAATAAGTGAGCGACGCGTAAGTGTCCGGCTCGTTGAACGTGTTCCAAAGATAAACGCGTTCTTTCAAGGCCGCCGACAATTTCGCCGCGTAATCCACGAACGCCGGAATTGTTTCCGGATTCAGCCAGCCGCCATTTTTGACGATCCACAACGGATTTGAAAAATGATGCAGCACGACCATCGGCGTGATGTTCGCCGCTTTGAGACAATCAAGCAGATGGATGTAGCGCGCCAACTCCTTTTGATTTAGCGGCGCGAAGGGTTTTTCTTGCAGACGGGACCATTCGATGCCCATGCGGTAGGCGTTGACGCCGAGCCGCGACATCCAGCCCACGTCCTCCTCGTAGCGGTGATAGTGATCGCACGCGCTGCGGCAATGCCCGCCGTCCGACGCGACATAATCCGTCCACTCGTTGACGACGTGGCCTTCCACCTGTGTCGGCGACGTGGCCGTGCCCCAGAGAAAATCTTTTGGAAATTTCAAATCGCCGGACATAACTCGAAAAACAAATATCAGGCAAAATTAACAAAATTTACAGAATTCAATTGTTAAAACTTCCGCATTCTTTTTATCTTTCACTCATGCCAAAGAAAGACCCGCACTTGAAAATGGCTTGCGTTGTCGCGTTGCTTTGCGCCGTATTAAATTTGAACTCTGCGCTGGCGCAGTCCGTCACAAACCGGCCGGCACGCCCGGCTCCGCCCACGCGCGATCCGAACGCGCCGGGATTTGTCGCGGCCAAAGAATTGCCTGATGGCGATGTTCCGTTTGCGACTGATGAAGGCAATTTCATCATCGGATCAACACACAAGTCCGCGCCGGAAATGACCGTGCAGACAAATGTGCCGCAGGGAACGATTTACAACTTCACGATGAATTCGGCGGACAGCAAATTTTATCCCGGCATCGCGCGTGACCCTGGCACATTCGGAATTCCTGATACAAACAATTCTGCCAAACTCATCGTCACCACCAGCCATCCTGCTCCTTACGCGCGCAAAATTTCCGTTTACGTTCCAGAGCAATACTCTCCCGGCACGGTTGCGCCATTCATCGTCGGCGCGGACGGCCCGGATAAATCGTTGTTCACGGCTTTGAATAATTTGATCGCGGAGAAAAAAATTCCCGTGATGGTCGGCATTTCCATCGGCAACGGCGGCGGCGACGCGCAAGGCAGCGAGCGCGGATTGGAATACGACACCATGTCTGGAAAATATGCCGAGTTCGTCGAGCAGGAAGTATTGCCGCGCGTTGAAAAGCAATGCAATGTGACCTTGACCAAAGACCCGAACGCTCGCGCGACCATCGGCTACAGTTCCGGCGGTTCCTGCGCGCTCATCATGGCATGGTATCATCCTGAACTCTATCGTCGCGTGCTGACTTACTCCGGCACTTATGTGAACCAGCAATGGCCGCCGAGTCCCGAGACGCCGGGCGGCGCATGGGAATTTCACGAACATCTCATTCCCGAAAATCCCGTCAAACCAATCCGCATCTGGCTCGAAGTCGGCGACCGCGATCTTTTGAACCCGAACGCCATGCGCGACGATATGCACGATTGGGTTCTCGCCAACGAAAACATGGCGCGCGTCCTCGCCGCGAAAAATTACCATTACCAATTCATCTTCGCCCGCAACGCCGGGCACGTGGACGGCAAAACGAAACAACAAACGTTGCCCGAAGCTTTGGAGTGGTTGTGGAAAGATTACCAGCCGGCGACGAAGTAGCTAGTGGCCGTGCGCAAGCACTTACCACGGCCGCGCGCCTTTAAGTTTCTTTTTCTCTCTCGGATCTTTCTCACGCGCATTTCCAGCAAGCACTTTCATGCTGAAAGGCGGCTCGATTTCACGCGGTGGCAACGGTTTTTTGGAAGCGGTTTCTTCGGCTGCCGGGCCTGCGTCGAGAGTCGCGCCGATGACCGCGAGCAATTCACTTCGGCCGTGACCCGTCGTAGCTGAACACTGGAAAATCTCCGGCAATTTCTCGAACCATCCCGCGATGCGCGCTGTGAACGCCGCGATGTTCGCCTCCACTTCTTCCTGCGTGCCGCGATCCGTCTTCGTAAAAACGATCACGAACGGGAGCGCGTGGCTTGCGAGCCATTGCACAAATTCCAAATCAATCGGCTGCGGTTCAAGGCCGGAATCAACCAGCAAAAACACGCAGCACAGATTTGGCCGGTGTTTGATATAATTCGCCGCCGCGCGATTGAACTGCGACACATGCTTGCGCGAACCCTCGGCGTAACCGTAGCCCGGCAAATCCACCAGCCGCCACGTCTTGCTCATCGTGAAAAAATTGATGAGCTTGGTGAACCCCGGCGTCGTCGAGACGCGCGCCAAAATCCCCTTGCCCGCAAGCATGTTCAGCAGCGACGACTTGCCGACGTTCGAGCGGCCGATGAAGGCGAATTCCGGCAACGACTCGTCCGGACACGAATCCAGGTCCGGCGCGCTGCAATCAAAAATGGCGGATGAAACATTCACGATAAAAAACCAATGTGCCATTATCGCAGTAAATCAGACTTGGCGATACAACCAATTTTGAGAATGGCTACAAAGATTCCGCTCCTGATGGAGCTTGAAAGTGTCGCATTGTTCGCTTTAACTCCATGCAAATGACGACACAGCTAAAATCAGCCATGCAGATTCTTTTGCTGTTTCTTTTATGCGCGGCGTTTGCCGGGTGCGGCACAGACTCATTCACGCAAGTCACAGACAGGCAGTGGGCGAACAGGCAATTGCGGTTCATTGTCAATTCACGGCATTATGAACTCGTGAGTTCTTCGTTGGGCGGGGGGTAATCATAGAATGACAGGACAAGAATGGAAACTGATTTGATAGTCTATGTTCCATCGCTTTGCAACCTTTCCGCAAAAATTTTCAAAATCGTTTATTGTGCCGATTTCCAATGGCTCATGTGATAAAACATATTTACCGAGGATTTGCAAACCGATTATCAGCGCGGCCAAGCCTTGTGTTCGCTTGTGAATTTCGGTTAAGCTGCCGTTTCAATGTTGACTCTTTCTGACATCAGCAAGGCGTATGGCGGACGAACTTTATTCGACGAGGCCACGTTGCAGGTGAATCGCGAAGACCGCATCGGCCTCGTCGGGCCGAACGGCGCGGGGAAGACCACGCTCTTTTCCATCATCCTCGGCAATGGCTCGGCGGATTCAGGCAAGGTGATAAAAGAGCGGAATGTCGTGTTCGGCTATCTGCCACAGGAAAGCGCGCCAGTCGGTGATGAAACGGTCATGGAACTGGCCACCGCCATTTCGCCGGAATTTGTGAAACTCCGCCGCCTCATCCTCGCGTGGGATTCCGACCATCATGTCGAGCCGTCGCACGCGGAAGAAATCCACGACGACGCGCACAATCGTTTTCACGAACTCGGCGGTTATCAATTGGATGCGAAGGCGAAACAAATCCTTTCCGGCCTTGGCTTTCGCGAAAAAGATTTTGACCGTCCGGCGCGCGAATTGAGTGGCGGCTGGGTGATGCGCGCGCATCTGGCGCGATTGCTCGTGCAGGAACCCGATTTGCTGTTGCTCGACGAACCGACGAACCATCTCGACCTCGAAGCGTTGCTGTGGTTTCAGGAATATCTGATGACGTATCCCGGCGCGATCGTGGTCATTTCGCACGACCGCGAATTTCTCAATCACATCGTCAGCGGCATCGTGGAAATCCGTTCGAGCAAGCTCAACCGTTATCGCGGCAACTACGATGATTTTCTCGTGCAACGTGCCGCCGCCGAGGAACAATTGCTTGCCGCCTACAAAAATCAGCAGAAAGAAATCGAACGTTTGCAATTATTTGCCGACCGTTTCCGCGCCAAGGCCAGCAAGGCGTCGCAGGCGCAAAGCAAGCTCAAGCAGATTGACCGGATGGAAAAAATCGAAGCGCCGGTCAACGACACGAGCAGAATCGGTTTCAGTTTTCCGCAACCGTTGCGCAGCGGGCAGAAAGTCATCACGCTCGAAAACATCCACTTCGGCTACGGCGAAAATATTGTTTATCGCGGAATGGATTTTCTGGCGGAACGCGATCAGCGAATTGTTTTGGTCGGCCCGAACGGCGCGGGCAAATCCACGTTGCTAAAAATTCTCGCCGGAGTTGTGGTTCCGCAATCCGGCACGCGCACGCTCGGCCACAACGCGAAGGCGGGTTACTATTCGCAGTATCGCATCGAGATGTTGCAGGAATCGCGCACAGTTTTTGAGGAGGCGATGGACACGCCGTCGCGCGTGACGGAACAATCCATCCGCACGCTGCTCGGCAGTTTTCTGTTTCGCGGCGACGACGTTTTCAAAAAAGTCAGCATCTTGAGCGGCGGCGAAAAAAGCCGGCTCGCGCTCGTGAAACTGTTGCTCGATCCGCC
>Ga0137403_10000673_pt1 | contig 43984 bp, 38 predicted proteins | sample CZOMad2_1_16fung_FD_122057 | JGI IMG/M metagenome (GOLD analysis project Ga0137403, IMG submission 122057) | Vadose zone soil fungal communities from Angelo Coast Range Reserve, California, USA - CZOMad2_1_16fungal (Hybrid Assembly) | ecosystem: Environmental > Terrestrial > Soil > Vadose zone...
ACGGGCTTTCGGCTGCCGAGCTATCCGCAGTACGACATCCCGATCATGCTCAATGACAAGTTGCTGGATCCCAGCACCGGGCTGCTCTGCTTTGACACCTTCAATTTCAAAGGACTGCTTGGGGACATTCAGTTGGCGAACGGCATCATTCAACCGTTCTTCAACGTCAGCCAGCGGCGCTATCGTTTCCGCGTACTGAACGGCGGGCCGTCGCGCTTCTATGAATTGTTCCTGACCGATCCGCTTACTCCCAGCACGCAGATTCCGTTCTGGGTGATCGCTGATGACGGCAACCTTTTACCGACGCCTATTCAGGTGACCAGCATTCGGCTGGGCGTGGCCGAACGTTATGACATCATCATCGACTTCAACACGGTCAAGAGTTTGATTGGCAGCCACACCAAGGTTCGTCTGGAAAATCGTTTGGTGCAGGACGATGGCCAGGGTCCGAGCTGTGACCTTTTTTCCGCCGGCCAGGGCATGTCCTGCGTCGAGTTCAGGATCGGTAGCCCCGTCACCGACAACAGTGTCGACCCAGCGACGCACCCGGCGTTCTATCAACTGCCGAGCGTCATCACGCCGCGCATTACCCGGAACTTCAGTTTCGATCGTGACAACGGCCAATGGGTCATCAATGGAAAGTTTGCGAACTGCAACGAACTCCGTTTCACCGTGACGCAGAACAGCGCGGAGAATTGGGTCTTAAGCAATCCTCGGAGTGATTGGCAACACCCAATCCACGTCCACCTGGAAGAGCACCAGATTCTGAGCCGTTCAGGTAACGGAGGACGCCGCTTCAGTTACAGCCATCACAGCCGGCGTGCCGGACCCGGCTTCCCAGACTGGCGCTCTCACGGTGACTGCGCCTTTGGCGGCGGTGGCGGCGGCATCAGCACCACGCGACCGAATGTTCCCAACGTTGAGGTGTCGCGCAAAGACGTCACGCGATTGCAGGCCAACGAAGATGTGAAGATCTTCTTCCGCTTCCGCGACTTTCAGGGCGATTGGCCGATGCACTGCCACAACGTCGTTCACGAAGATCACGCCATGATGTTGCTCTTCCAAGTACAGCCGGGCGTGACCGACAACAACCAGAATCCCTAAAGCCGCCGCAGAAAGGCTAAGGAACAGGAGTTAAAGATCATGGCAAAGATGACGAGAAGAAATTGGCTGGCGGCTGTGGGAGCGACTACGGCGGCCGTTGGAACGAACAGTTTGCTCGCGCAGGAACCGACACCGGCGAGCACACACAATTACAACTTCAAGAACATTCCGCCGCGTGAGCTTACTCAGCAGCGTCACTTGCCCAACGTGGAACTGATCACTCAGGACAATCAGAAGGTCCACTTTTACACCGACCTGGTCAAAGACAGGCGCGTGGTGATCCAATTCATGTTCACGCGCTGTAAAGACGTCTGCCCGATAATCACTCACAACCTGGTCGAGGTGCAGAGATTGTTGAAAGGCCGCGTGGGGAGTGACATATTCTTTTACTCCATCAGCCTGAGCCCGGAAGAAGACAGCCCTCGGGACCTCAAGGCGTATGCAAAGATGCACGGAGTAGGACCAGGCTGGACGTTTCTGACAGGAAAGCCGGACGACATTCTTCTCCTGCGCAAGTCGCTCGGCTTTTTCTACGACGATCCCAAAGAAGACGCCGACAGAAACAATCACTCTGGCATGCTCGTGGTGGGGGACGAACCTCTCATGCGCTGGGCGATGTGCCAGGGCGGTGCCGATCCCAAGTGGATCGCCACAGTCATCCAGACGGAAGCGGATGCTCCTTTCAAGGGCGCAGTCGACGGGGTCAGGCAGGCCGATCCGGCTGTGCGCCTGAAAGCTGCACCGCAAAATCCGGCTCGCCAAGCGCCAGGCGCAATGCACCGACAAGGTTCGATGCTTGAATGAGCCGCATCCATTATCGGGCAGGTTGGCAAGGCTGAACTAGGCCGCAAGGAATCGGTAAACGCGAGCTGAAATAGCGAGAGGGGGGAGTTCTGACGGGAACTCCCCTCTTGATTTGGCGCCCGGCAGGGGAAATCCTTCGCCGGACCCCAACGGTTTCCTTCGCGAGGTGGAAGTAGCGTCAGATATGTAATTATCGAGCTAAAGGTTCGGGGCTGGTCAAAAATAAAGAGAACTTCAGCAACAATCCTAATAGAGCAGTTGTCCTTGACGATTTCGACAAACAAAGGCCGTGCCACAGAATTCGATCAGCAACACAGATTTACACCACTACCATCTGTTTGAATAGGGGTATAAATTAATTTGGCTACCAATAACTTATGGCTGGATTTTGGACCTTCTTCCTATTCGTACACTCGCTAGTTCAATTCGGGACTTAAGGCCTCCCGCCCTCAATTGATCGCGGTCAGGCTTTCTCCGAGCCATGGTTTGCCCACCCTCGTGATTGATTTGTCTCACTATAGGCACACATGCCATTTCTTGCCTCGTATAATTTGTTTAAATTGCACTATTTGGCTTGACAGCCCACTACGTCGAGAGCACAGTACCAATTCTCATTCGGCAGGACGATAGTGGTTACTGCTGTGATAGAGACGGCGATGGTTATGTGGGGTCTCATCCACACTGTCCCACCGCCTCTGATTGCGCTGATGACAATCCCTCGGTTAACCCCGGAGCCAGCGAGAATTGTAGCGATACCGTCGATAACGATTGTGATGGACACGCGGATTGCGACGATTGGGACTGCTATGGCACCACAGCTTGCTGCCTCGGACTGGGGTCAGGCTGCTTCGAGGACGCCAACTGCTGCAGTGGAAAATGTGGCGAACTAAGTGGCACGTGCATTACTTGCGAAGAGAATCCTCAAGATCCACATGGCGGATGCATGAGCGAGGGATGCAGCGACTGCTATGGTAATGGCGGTGTGCATTGCTCAGGCAACGGATGCAATTGTTGGACGCCGATTGTGCTCGACATAGTAGGCAATGGTTTTGATCTCACGAATGCGGCGAACGGCGTTAACTTTGACTTGAACGCCGATGGCACTGCGGAACACGTCGCTTGGACTGCGGCTGGCGCAGACGACGCTTTCCTGGCGCTCGACCGCGATGGCAACGGAACCATAGACAACGGCAAGGAACTGTTTGGCAACTTTGCGCAGCAAGCAATCTCAAATGATCCCAATGGTTTTCGTGCGCTAGCCGAATTCGACAAACCGGAAAATGGTGGCAACGGTGACGGAATCATTGACAATCGAGACACGGTCTTTGCCAAGCTACGGCTCTGGCAAGACAGTAATCACAATGGCATTTCAGGGCCCAATGAGACGCACACGTTGTCCGCGCTAGGCGTCGAGTCGATTTCCGTCGACTTCAAGCTCTCAAGACGCCGCGACCGATGGGGGAACACTTTCAGATATCGGGCGAAAGTCTACGGTACCAACCATAGAAACCTTGGCCGCTGGGCTTGGGATGTGATGCTTGTTCATGGCGCATGATACCGATTTCACAAGCGTAAGCCGGCCAACGCAGCACTGGTGAATAAGTTAAAATAAAAGGCACGATCAGGATACATTCCTAATCGCGCCTTTCTTTATCCAAATCATAGTGCAACTGCCCCGCGCGAGTCTGCCGTTTTCCATGGCGGCAAACTCTTCCGCGCCGGCTTCTCTTTTTTCAATCCCAGAGCCCAGTCTGCTTGCATCAGGGTGTGGATGTCGCGAGTCCCCTCATAGATCACCGCGGCTTTGCAGTTCCGCAGATAGCGTTCGACGGGATAATCATTTGAATATCCGTTGGCGCCGTGGACTTCGATTGCCATTGACGCGGCCACCTCGCTACGCACGGTCGCCTGCCATTTGGCCAAACTAGTGGCGCGGCCACTCGCCTTGCCCTCGTTCTTCAACCAACCGGCCTGCAACCAAAGCAAGCGACTCATCTGATAGTCGGCTTCCATGTTGGCGATCTTTTGTTTGACCAGTTGATGGTTCGCGATCTTTGTGCCGAAGGTCTCGCGCTCATTCGCGTAGGCGACCGAAGCGTCGCGCGCCGCGCGAATTACTCCCGTGGCGCCGGCGGCCACCGTGAATCTTCCCTGCTCCAGCGCAAACATGGCGATCTTGAATCCCTCGCCTTCTTCACCGACCAGATTTTCTTTCGGCACGCGCACATCCTGCAAAGAAAAATAGCCGGTGTTGCCAGCGCGTATGCCGAGCTTGCCGTGAATCGTTCCCGACGTGAATCCCTTCATCGTGCGTTCAACGATAAAGCACGACATGCCCGAGTGATCGCGGTTCTTGCGCTTCTCTTCATCGGTCCAGCAAAAGAAAAGAAAATTGTCGGCGGTGTCGGCGAGACTGATCCACATCTTCTCGCCATTGAGCACGTACTCGTCACCGTCGCGGCGCCCGACTGAGCGCGAACCCACCACATCCGATCCCGCGCCGGGTTCGGTCAATCCGTAAGTCGCCAGCTTTTCGCCTTTCGCCTGCGGCGTCAGATATTTCTGCTTCTGCTCTTCCGTGCCCCAGGTATACAGCGTCAGCGAATTCAGTCCGGTATGGACCGACATCGCCACCCGCAGGAAAGTGTCTACGGCTTCCAATTCCTCGCAGACCAAACCCAGCGAAATGTAATCAAAGCCGGCGCCGCCGTACTCTTCCGGAATGCAGACGCCGAGCAAATTCAGCGCCGCCATCTTGTCAAAGATCTCCCGGTGGAACTCCTGCTTTTCGTCCCATTCTTTGATGTAAGGCGCAACTTCCTTTTGCGCGAACTCGCGCACAGTCTGCACCAGGGCTTCGTGGTCGTCGGTTAGTTCCAAATCAATCATATCCACAGATTACACAGATTTTTTGCTGTTAGAAAGTATGAACCGCCTGTATTGGAGGGAACGAGTACCAAAGTTCAGCAGCAAGCCGATCTTAAGACCGCTGGCCTTCAGATAGTTAATCAGCTGCGCTTCTTCGGTTCCGCTGAGTTTCGCCAATGCCTTCAATTCAACCGCGATATCTTTCGAGCAAATGAAATCAACCCGATAGGGAGTATCCAGATGAACGCCTTTGTAGAAGATTGGCAAGGTAACTTCGCGCTGAAATAAGATTCTTCGTTTTGAAAACTCAACGGCAAGGGCTTCCTGATAAACCGGCTCGAGAAAGCCACAACCAAGCTGCTTGTGCACTTCCATCGCGGCGCCGATAATCGCGTACGTCCTTGGGTCGCGCTCGGTGAAGTCCTGCATCATCACAATCGGCACTTGTGCTACTTCTTAAGCTGATGAATTCCCTTCTCTTATTACCTAATGATCGCATAGCTTTTTGTCTTTTACTTTCAGTTTTTTTTCTCTGTGTAATCTGCGTAATCTGTGGATATCATTTTCTTAGCAACTCCTTGCGCTTCTTCCAGCGTGCCCACTCGACCATCCAACTGCATCTCATAGACCGCCCGCGTGATCTCACCAATGCGCGGGCCAGGTTCGAGACCCATCTCCAGCAGATGGCGGCCCAGCAAGAGCGGCGCGGGGGCGTGCGATGCAACTTCCAATTCACGGGCATGCTCGATGAACCATTCCTGTGCTTCAGCTCCGTACCACTGCGCGCGCGGAACCCAATCAGCGTTACGGCCGAGCGAATCGGCATTCGCCACGCGATACAAGAGATCGAGTTCGCATTTGCGCGCCAAACGGCGAAAAGCGCCATCACCGACTTCGGCGCGCTTTTTGAAATACTCGCCGGGCTTCAGATGATCGCGCACCAGCGCGACGACTTGCGCGCGCACGTCGTAACCGTCAAGCGTGTGAATATTCAGCTTATCCAGAAAGCTCAGTGTCGGCGCAACACCCGCCTCTTCGTGTCCGCGCGAACGCAAACGGCCGTCAATGAATTCAGTCGTGGCAGGCTTGCCAAAATCATGAGCCAGAGCCGCCAGCATCACCGTTACTTGTTTAGCGTAGGGCAGATCATCGATCAACTCGCGCGCCCGGTCGATCACGAGCCCAGTATGAACAAACACGTCGCCTTCTGGATGCCATTCGGGATCCTGCGGCACGTCGATCAGCGCTTTGATTTCGGGAAACAGTTGATCGATGACGCCAAGATCGCGCAACCACTGCAAACCAATCGAAGGATGTTCAGCGCGCAGCAGGAGCTTTTCCACCTCACCCCAGATCCGCTCCGCCGGCAGATCAGACAAATCAATCGATCGACAAAGCTCAACGGTCGACGGATCGATATCGAATTCAAAGCGCGCGGCGAACTGGGCGGAGCGCAACACACGCAAGCTGTCTTCGCCAAAAGTTTCCAGGGAAACCGCGCGCAGGATTTTGTTGTCAAGATCGGCGCGGCCATTACAGGGATCGATAATCTCGCCGGTAAGCGGATCCTGCAGGATCGCGTTGATGGTAAAGTCGCGGCGCGAAGCTGCGTCAATGAAGCTCATCTCCGGATCGCCTTCGATAAAAAACGCTCGATGCCCGACGCCCGTCTTGCGTTCCCGGCGGGGCAACGAGACATCCAGATTGGCGCCTAGTTTGTACACCGTGAAGGCTTCGCCCACGACGTTCACCGGACCAAAGGTGTCCAGCAATTCTCGCAATCTCGCCGGGTCGATACCGTAGATTTCGACGTCCCAGTCCTTCGGCTGTTGGCCCATCAACTCGTCGCGCACACAACCACCGACCAACAGTGCGCGGCCGCCTTCGCTGCGAATTGCTTCAGCCAGCTGCAAGACCTGTTTGGGAATGTCCATCACAATTATGAAGGCGGGCAGTAGCCCGCCTCTAAACGATTCTTCTTATCAACAGTATCTGATCACCTACGACTCGTCGCCAATTATCACGTTCGTCCCGCGCGTAGACGGGAGGCAACTGATCACTTGCACGCGTTCGATTTTGGTTAGCTCTGAACCGGCGGTGTGCCAAAGCTTGACCCAGAACGTGCGCGTCTCGCCATGAATCGCGAAAGTCGAGCCGTCATTCATCACGGCCACTGGTTCCGCCAGAGCGCCTTCGCGCAGCTCATCGATCAACTCGGGGATGTAGGGCCTTAGGCTTTCGAACTGAACTATAACGGCGTCGTCAGCAACCTCGGCCTCCGGCAAGTCCACGGTTTCGCCGGATTCGAGCAGCAAGCGGGACTCCGTTTGATGATCGCGTTTCTTGAGTATCGCCATTAACGCAATCAAACCACAGCGCCGCGGAAGTCTCAAACTGCGGAGAGGTTTAGGTACGGATGAGGTCAGTACCGCGAGCGGTAGCGACCGGGTCTCAACGCTCGAGCCGATCAATGTGGCGAGGACCAGACCCGGTTGCTACCGCTCGGTACTGACCTCATCTCCGGAAAAAGGCCCGACTAAAGTCGGTACTCTAAACGCTTGACTGGTACGGATTGGACGGGTTAACCTGACTGTGCGTTGGGCAAGTGCCCACGCTTTTGCAAAGATGATTACCCTGCGTCACAGCAATCGCTATTATTACTATTACGGTCCGCTCTCCACTGGGAGGGACGGTCGGGCGATGGGCTGTCGCGAGCTGATCAACTAGCACTCGCGCACAAGTTTCCCTAAACCGGCCATCGGTCCTTCCAGGCGAAGGATCGGTGGCCGGTTTTTCATGGAGCGCGCACATCCTTGTCCGCACTGAGCGCGTAAGCGCGAAAAGAGTGTTGCGCGCCGTGTGCGGGTGAGGGTGCCCGCGCTCCCAGTTACGAGGTTGACTATGACTATGCAAACTGACGCCACAACTAAACAAGATCAACCGCTACTTTCCGATCACGTCGACATGCGTCTGGTCGCTGTCGATCCGGATGAACGCATTTCCGATCGGAATGCGATCGTCCAACTCGATCCCAATCATCCGGGCTTTCGAGACCTGGAGTATCGTCGCCGGCGCAACCAGATCGCGCAAATCGCGCTTCAGTATCAACCCGGCGATCCCATTCCTGATGCTCCTTATACGGATGAGGAGCATCAGGTCTGGTCCACCATCTGGCGCGCGCTGCAACCAGCGCACGAGCAACATGCGTGCGCCGAATATCTCGCCGGCCTGAAGCAGTTGAACTTTGCGCCCGACCGCATTCCGCAGTTGCGCGAAGTCAACGAAAAGGTCCTGGCGATTAGCGGCTTTCGTCTGGAACCCGTTGCCGGCCTGGTCCAGCCGCGGGTGTTTCTCGAGAATCTTGCCGACGGCGTCTTTCTGTGCACGCAGTACATTCGCCATCACTCGACGCCGCTCTACACGCCGGAGCCGGACGTCGTCCATGAGATAGTGGGTCACGGCGTTACTTTGGCGAGTCCACGCCTGGCTGAACTAAATCGCTTGTTTGGAAAAGCCGTGCAACGAACCAGCTCCGCGGACGCGTTGGAGATGTTGTCGCGCATCTATTGGTTTACGATCGAGTTTGGCGTGCTGCGCGAGGATGGCGAGGTGAAAGCCTACGGCACCGGTCTGTTGTCATCCGCCGGCGAGATGGGCAAGATGCACGAAGCCGACCTGCGTCCATTCGATCTGGCTGCTGCATCACATCAGGAATACGACCCGACGCATTTTCAACCGGTACTTTTCTGCGCTGACTCATTTGAGATGATGGATGAGACGCTGCGGGAGTATTTGGTGAATTGGTAGGGAGAGTCTCCTCCTTCACCTCGCTGAAGCGAGGTGCTAATGACATCGTTCCTTGACAGTCTTTTCAGGCCGCGCCTATAGTTTGCGTACGGGTTTTGGACATGACACGCAATCTTTATTATTACTATTATTGGTGCGCCTGTACGTTTGCTTCTCTTGCGGGAGGAGCGTCCGGGCAAAACTTACGTGCGTGTGAACTGGTGAGTTAGTCAACACCACAAATAGTTTAGAAAGCCGGCCGCGACTTCCGAAAAGAGCGCGGCCGTCTTGTTTTTGACAATGATTACTGAAGAAGAAATACGGGTCCCTTTTCAAACGCGAGCTCTCCCGCGCGGCCGTGATCTGGAATCACAGATCGGAAACACGCCGTTATTGAGTCTGCGTCGTGTCACGAGCGGCTTGCCGCCGGGAGTTGAAATCCTGGCCAAAGCCGAGCACTTGAATCCAGGCGGCTCGGTTAAAGACCGCGCGGCTTTGGCAATGATTCTCGATGGCGAACGCAGTGGCCGCCTTTACCCCGGCAAAATAATTCTTGATGCCACCAGCGGTAATACGGGAATTGCCTATGCGATGATCGGCGCGGCCCGCGGATATTTCGTGACGATTTGCTTGCCGGCGAACGCCAGCGTCGAGCGCAAACGCATGTTGCGAGTGCTGGGGGCCGAGACCATCGAAACAGATCCGCTGCAAGGTTCTGACGGCGCCCAGGTCGTGGCCCGTGCCTTGGCCCAGCGCGATCCAGCCAGATATTTTTATCCTGACCAATATAATAATGACGCCAACTGGCGGGCTCACTACGAAGGTACCGGCCTGGAGATCTGGGCACAGACTGAAGGACGGATAACGCACTTTGTGGCCGGGCTGGGAACTTGCGGCACCTTCACCGGCGTGGGCCGCCGATTGAAGGAACTGAATTCGGCGATTCGTCTAATTTCGATGGAGCCGGATTCACCCATTCACGGACTTGAAGGGCTGAAGCACTTGCCGACTTCTCGCATGCCGGGCATTTTCGATCCGACTCTGGCTGATGAGACGGTCGAGGTGGAAACCGAAGCGGCGCAAGCTATGACGCGCCGACTGTCACGCGAAGAAGGTTTGTTCGTAGGCGTCAGTTCGGGTGCGAATGTCGTAGCGGCCCTGGCGCTGGCACGCAAGCTACCACCGGACTCGGTCGTGGTAACGATTCTGTGCGATGGCGGCGAAAGATACCTGAGCGAACGCTTTTGGAGTGAGTGAGCTAGTGGCACAGACTTCAGTCTATGGAATGCAACCGACAAGATCACAGACTGAAGTCTGTGCCACCTCTGAACCCGATGGCTGACGATAAAGACAACCCGGACATCACCACGCAATTGGTTCATGCCGGCGAACGTACCGAACCGCCTGCCGGTCAGCCGACCGCGACGCCGATCTATGCCAGCGCGACTTATACCTACGGTTCGATGGAAGAAATCGATCGAGTCTTCGCGGGTGATCAGCCGGACTATATCTATACTCGATACGGCAATCCCACGGTCAACGCTTTTGCAGAGGCAGTGCGAATAGCGGAAGGCGGCGCGATCGCTTGCGCTTATTCGTCGGGAATGGCCGCTTTGCATGCATCTCTGATCGCCTGCGAGTTGTCGCCGGGCGCGGTCGTGCTGGCTTCTCAGGATCTCTACGGCGCGACGACGAATCTGCTGCAAACCATCTTTGGTAGTTTTGGGATCAAAACTGTCACGGCGGATTTCAATGACCTTGACGCCGTGCGCGCGAAAGTGGACGAGCTTAAGCCTCGTGCGCTGGTCGCGGAAACGATCTCGAATCCGCTGCTGAAGGTTTGTGACATCGACGCTTGCGCCGAAATTGCCGAGGCGATCGGCGCTCGCCTGATAGTCGACAACACTTTCGCGTCGCCTTACCTTTGCCGGCCTCTGGATCATGGCGGGGACATCGTCGTGCACAGCGCGACGAAATTCATCAGCGGACACGCGGACGCGATGGGCGGCGTCGCAGTGTCGCGCGAAGAGTCAGACAGCCTGGCCTTGATCGGCGTAATGAAATTGGTGGGCGGCGTACTGAGTCCGTGGGAAGCGCACGAACTCCTGCGCGGCCTTAAGACTTTGGCGGTGCGCATGGATCGGCATTGTGAAAATGCCGCGGCATTGGCTGAGCACTTGCGGGACCATCCGCGTATCGGCCGGGTTTATTTTCCGGGGTTCGGCACGGGCGAGCAGCAGGACGTCGTGCAGCGGATTCTTCGTCCGTCGCAATCCGGCGCGCTTGTCTCAATTGAATTGAAGGACAACACGCGGGCGGCGGCATTCCGTTTCATGGATTCGTTGAAGCTGTGCATCCGGTCGACGAGCCTCGGTGATGTCTTCAGCAGTGTGCTGCATCCGCCCACAGCTTCGCACAGAGATTTATCGCCGGCGCGACGAAAGCAACTCGGGATCAACGACGGTCTAATCCGAATCTCAGTCGGCATCGAGAGCATCGGAGACATCATCGCGGATGTCGATCAGGCCCTGGAAGCCGGTACAGCATGATCACTCTCGACGAAGACCAACTGACGAACATGCGCCAACACGGTGAACGCGACTATCCGTTTGAATGTTGCGGGCTGATGTTGGGACGGTTCGAGCGCAGCGGTCACAAGATTATGATCGAGACGTATCCGATATCGAACGCCCGCGAAGAGGCAGCCAAGCGCAACCGGTTCCTGATCCGGCCTGACGAATTGATGCGCGGCGAGGAATACGCGCGCGAAAAAGGCTTGGACGTGATCGGCTTCTATCATTCGCATCCTGACGATCGGGCGGTGCCTTCAAAGTACGATCTCGATCATGCCTGGCCGACCTATTCGTACATCGTCGTCGCCGTGACCAAAGGCCAGGCCACCGATTTGCGATCATGGGAAATGGAATCTGATAGATCGAGGTTTAACGAAGAAGAGATTACTCCCTCTCCCTTTGGGAGAGGGCTGGGGTGAGGGCCTAAGCGCCGATATTCCAAGCGCACGGGTGTGCTGGGTAAACACGACTGGGGAAATAATACTTTTCGCCAAGCTGCGCACCCTCACCCTCTCCCAAAGGGAGAGGGAATAAGCCAAGGGTTTTTGAAAGGACAGAGAGTCATGCCAGTCACAATCGCTATACCAACTCCCCTGCGTCAATTCGCCGCGGGGCAATCCGAGATTCAGGTCGAGGCAACCACAGCAGGTGAAGCGCTGGATCAGTTGACCTCGACGCACACCGAACTGCGCAAGCATCTTTTCAACGACCAGAATGCTTTGCGCAATTTCGTCAACGTCTATGTCAATGACGAAGACATTCGGCACACCGAAGGTCCGAATACTCTGGTCAAGGAAGGCGATACGATTTTGATCGTGCCTTCGATTGCCGGGGGTTCGGCGGTGCTGGATGAAGTAACCGGCACGGATGCCGGTGAACCGCAGGCAGGGATGCCTGCGCTCCTGCCGATGCTTTCGAATGAAGAGGTCGCGCGCTATAGCCGTCACCTGATCATGCCGGAAGTCGGCATGACCGGTCAGCGAAAATTGAAGGCGGCGAGCGTGCTGATGATCGGCACGGGTGGCTTGGGCGCGCCTTTGGGAATGTACCTGGCGGCCGCGGGTGTGGGGCGGCTTGGGCTGGTCGACTTTGACGTAGTTGATTCGTCGAACCTGCAACGACAGATCATTCATGGGACCAAAGACGTGGGCCGACCCAAAATCGCTTCTGCGCGCGATCGCCTGGAAGACATCAACCCGCACGTTGAGATCGAAACCCACGAAACGCGTCTGACCAGCGCCAACGCGATGAGCCTGGTCCGCAATTACGACATCATCGTCGACGGCACCGATAATTTTCCTACTCGTTATCTGGTTAACGACGCCTGCGTACTCGCCTCGAAGCCCAACGTTTACGGCTCAATTTTTCGGTTTGAAGGGCAGGCCAGCGTCTTTTGGGCCGAGCGTGGTCCGTGCTATCGTTGCCTCTATCCTGAACCACCGCCGCCGGGTTTGGTGCCGTCGTGCGCCGAAGGCGGAGTGCTCGGCGTGCTGCCGGGAATCATCGGCGCGATCCAGGCGACTGAAACGATCAAGATCATTCTCGGCGCGCCGGACATCATGGTTAACCGGCTGCTTTTGTTCGACGCGTGGCGGATGCGCTTTCGCGAACTGAAGCTGCGCAAGAACGCGGAATGCCCGGTGTGCGGCGACAACCCGACGATCAAGGAACTGATCGACTACGAAGAATTTTGCGGCATAACTCAACAGCCTGAAACGAAACCAACTATGGAAGAAATAACAGCCACTGAACTGAAACAGCGCCTCGATAATGGGGACGACATTCAAATCATCGACGTGCGCGAACCGCATGAATACGAGATCGGCCAGATTCCGAACTCGAAACTGATCCCTCTGGGCCAGGTGCTCAACCGGATGAACGAGATCGATCCTGACCGCGAAACCGTCGTGCACTGCAAGATGGGCGGCCGCAGCGCGAAAGCGATCGACGCGCTCCAGCGCTCAGGTTTCACGGGCAAGCTGGCGAACCTGGTCGGGGGCATCACCGCCTGGTCCAATGACGTCGATCCCAGCGTGCCGAAGTATTGAGATTTCGAGTGCGTTAGAGCGGCAGGTGTTCGACGCGGCCAATCCACTCGTCCGGCTCGCTGTCCTTCGCGATGATCTCAAGGTCGGTAATACACTTGATCAGGTTGACGTAACGCTGGTGCGCGAAGATGATGCCAGCAAAATGTTCACCGGCGCGTTGGCGTTTAGCTCCTTCTCGCAATAAATCCTTATCCTGAGTGAAAAGCAAGCGTCCTAACTCGCCCGCACGATTCAACAATTCCGGATCCTCAAGTTCACCGGCCCCATCTTCCTGCGCTCTAAGAACATCAACGCCCCGTAGCCGCAAACCGTCCGCGACCGCACGACGAACCTGAACATCAAAGTAGAGTCGAACGCTCATGCTTCAAAGCCCGTAGCCTTTGCCGCAAAGGAGAGTCCGGCTGCTCCGCGCGTAGCGCTTCGACCTCTCGATCCCAACACTCAATGTCCGCGTCAAGTTCGGCTTGATGTTCATAGTAATACGACAGCGCCGCGTGAATCTGGGCGAGGGAAAGATGGGGGTACTGAAGGTGCATCTCCTCGGGGCTCGAACCATGGGCCATCTTGTCGAGCACGACTTCGATGACCTTGGTATTCGCGCCGCTAATCCAGGGAACTCCCTTTTCGTCGATTTCGATTAGTGAGTTGATTACAGCGAACATGACTAGTACCTCAGCCAATAAGTTACCACGAGTAGTGCGCAGAACTAAGCTTTCAAAATAAGCGGTGACAGGCACGAATTTGACTGGCGCCGAAGTCCTTTCGATTAATTGAAGGTCAGTCAAGAACTCTATCATCCAGCGCAAGTGTGATTTTTTGCATCCAGGCCAGCCTTCATTGGCCAGGCTGCGTCATCAGCCTTCTCGGTGTATGATTAGGCCCGCAATAATCCCCAGGACGAGGTAAATACCAAACGTGAGTGAAGCAACGTTAGACGTGATCGAGACGACCGACTCGGCCCCCACAACGGAAGAACAGCCGCACAAGTGGGTCTATTTGTTTGAAGAAGGTAACGGCAGCGACAAATCCCTGTTCGGCGGCAAGGGCGCCGGGCTCTGCGAGATGACCCAGGCCGGCCTGCCGGTCCCGCCAGGTTTGATCGTGACGACCGAGGTCTGCAACGCCTATTACGCGAACAACAAAGAATTTCCTGAAGGCATGTGGGAGCAGGTCAAGGCAGCTCTCAAAGAGATCGAAAAGAAAGTCGGCAAGAAGTTCGGCGATGCCAAGAACCCTCTGCTGGTTTCGGTGCGATCAGGCGCGGCGTTTTCCATGCCGGGAATGATGGACACGGTCTTAAACCTCGGCCTCAACGAAGAGACGGTGACGGGACTGGCGGAACAGACCGGCGATCTGCGCTTTGCTCTCGACGCCTACCGGCGCTTTGCTTCACTGTTCGGTGAAATCGTGATCGGCGTCACGCATGAAAAGTTCGAGCGCGTGATGGATCGCTTCAAAGCGCAAACCGGCGGCGACCGGCTTGATACCGATCTGAAACCCGACGAGCTGCGCGGGATCATCGCGGCTGAAAAGGAAATCATCCTCGCCGAGCAACAGACCATTCCCGACGATCCGTATGAGCAACTGCGTGTGGCAATTGGCGCGGTCTTCAACTCGTGGATGGGCCGGCGCGCGATCGATTACCGCCGCATCAATCGCATTCCCGATGACCTCGGTACCGCGGTCAACGTGCAGGCGATGGTGTTCGGAAATATGGGCGCCAACAGCGGCACGGGCGTCGCCTTCACTCGCAATCCGTCCACCGGCAAGAAAGAACTTTACGGGGAATACCTTTTGAACGCACAAGGGGAAGACGTGGTTGCCGGCACGCGCACGCCCAACCCAATCAGCCAACTCAAAAAGGAACTGCCTAAAGTTTACGAGCAGTTCAATGCGATCACGCAGTTGCTGGAAAAGCATTATCACGACATGCAGGACTGCGAGTTCACGATCGAGCGGGGCAAGCTCTGGATGCTCCAGACGCGCACCGGCAAGCGGACCGGCGCCGCTTCAGTCCGCATCGCGGTGGACATGGCGAGTGAGAAGTTGATCGATCGCGCGACTGCGCTCCAACGTGTTACTCCGGAACATCTCGATCAGTTATTGCATCCGACAGTCGATCCAAAAACCGATGCGCGAGTACTCGCCACCGGCCTGCCGGCCAGTCCCGGCGCGGCGCAGGGCACGGTCGTCTTCAGTCCTGACGAGGCCGAAGAATTGGCCAAGGAAGGCGCGCAGGTCGTGCTGGTGCGCCACGAAACCAGTCCCGATGATTTTCATGGCATGGTCGCGGCCCAGGCGATTGTCACTGCACGTGGCGGCATGACCAGTCACGCCGCGGTGGTCGCGCGCGGCATGGGCAAGACCTGCGTGTGCGGCGCTTCGGCTTTGGAAGTTGATTACAGCCAGCAGCAATTCACGGTTAACGGCGAAGTGATCACCAAGGGCGAGTGGATCACTGTTGACGGTTCGACGGGTCGAGTCTTTCTCGGCAAGGTGCCGACCATTCAACCTTCGTTGGGCGCGGATTTTTACGAGCTGATGAAGTGGGCTGATGACTATCGCCGGCTGAGGGTGCGCGCGAATGCCGACACGCCGCACGATGCGCGCGTGGCGCGCTCAATGGGGGCGGAAGGCATCGGCCTTTGCCGCACTGAGCACATGTTCTTTGGCGATAAACGGCTGGCCTGCATGCGCGAGATGATTCTCGCCGACGGCACCGGGGCGAGAGAGAAAGCCCTGGACAAACTTCTGCCGCTACAGCGCGGAGACTTTGTAGGTATCTTTCGCGAGATGGCCGGCTTTCCGGTAACAATTCGCCTGCTCGATCCGCCGCTGCACGAGTTTCTGCCCAACGTCGACGAACTTCTCGGCGAACTGTCTGAGTTGAAGATGGCCCTGCGTCACGCCGGCACGCTCGCCGACATGGATCACCTGCTGGACGAGATTGACGAAAAACGCCAGTTGCTAAACCACGTCAACAAGATCCGCGAAGCCAATCCGATGCTCGGCTTCCGCGGTTGCCGTCTGGGACTGTTATTCCCCGAAGTCACGCGCATGCAGTGTCGCGCGATCTTTGAAGCCGCGTGTCAGGTGAAGGGCGAGCGCAAGCAGGTCATGCTGGAGATCATGGTGCCGCTGGTTTCCATCAGCGAGGAATTGAAACAACAGGCCGAGATGATTCACGAAGTCGCGCGTGAGGTGACTGGTGAACACGGCATGAAGATCGAGTATCTGGTAGGAACTATGATCGAATTGCCGCGAGCCTGTTTGACCGCCGGCAGCATTGCTGAATACGCCGACTTCTTCTCGTTCGGCACGAACGACCTGACGCAGACGACTTTTGGCCTGAGCCGAGACGATTCGGGCCGCTTCCTGCCTTCGTACGTGGATCGAAAAATTCTTGCCGACGATCCTTTTCAAGTGCTCGACCGCGAAGGGGTAGGCGAATTGGTGCGCATCGGCGCCGAGCGCGGCCGCAGCGTCAAGCCTGATCTCAAGGTCGGCATCTGCGGCGAGCACGGCGGCGACCCGAGTTCAATTGAATTCTGCAACGAGATTGGATTGAACTATGTAAGCTGCTCGCCCTACCGCGTTCCGGTCGCGCGTCTGGCCGCGGCGCACGCGTCGCTGGCAGCGGAGGCGAAGGCGGCGGCGGACGCTGCTGCGGTGGCCGCGGCAGATGAGGATGCGAAGGCTCGCGAGGCGGCGGGAGCGTAGCAGTTGTGATCATCGTTGAGATTGAGGCGCGTGCTTTGATTGAGAGGAAACCTTATCGATGCCAGTCATTTCGATGTTCTACGGCGTCATCGTCTTGATGTATTACTTCGATAACAGGAAACATCACCGACCGCACATTCATGTGCAGTACAGCGACGAAGAAGCCGTCATATCAATACCGGAAGGCGATCTCATGGAAGGCTCGCTCCGACGCGCTAAACTCAAACTAGTGCAAGCTTGGATAGAGATTCATCAGGACGAACTGTTGGTTGATTGGGAACTGGCAGTGAACGGGAAGCAAGTGTTCAAGATCGACCCACTGAAGTGACGAGGCCGCAAAATGAATAAAGTTACTGCCGTGAAGGCGAATGATGATTTTTCTCTTGACCTGAGCTTTAGCGATGGCAGTGTCAGGAGATTCGACACCAAGCCTTACCTCGATTACGAAGTATTTCGTGAATTGAAAGACCTAAACTATTTCAGACAGGTAGATATCGCCTTCGGCACTGTTAGATGGCCGAATGAGCAAGACATCAGCCCGGAGACTTTGTATCTTGAGGGCCTGCCTATTTCCGGTAACGGCGACTGTATTTGACTCCCCATTTAATGTTGCCTGATTAAGAAAGGATCATGGAATGCGCCCTGCACTTCTCTTCTTCCTTTGTCTGATCATCGTTCATCCATTCACACAAATGACTCCATCGGCTCAAACTCAATCACCTGCGCCCAAACCGCCCGACACTGTCTATCTGCTAAAGCCCGCGCACGTCTTTGATGGCGAGTCGGGCCAACTGCACGACGGCTGGGCGGTCGTGGTGCGTGGCGATAAGATTGAAGCGTTTGGCCCCGCTAATGAAGTTAAGACCCCTGTCGATGCAAAGGTGATCGACTTACCCGGCATGACTTTGATGCCCGGCCTGATCGAAGCGCACTCGCACGTCCTGCTGCATCCTTACAGCGAAACCGTTTGGAATGATCAGGTGGCACGCGAAGCGTTGAGCCTGCGGGTGGCGCGCGCAACTAATCATTTGCGCAGCGAGTTGCTCGCCGGCTTTACGACGATTCGAGACCTCGGAACTGAAGGAGCGGGTTATGCCGACGTCGGTCTGAAGCAGGCGGTCCAACAGGGGATCATTCCAGGGCCGCGCATGTTTGTGGCCACGCGCGCCATCGTCGCGACCGGAAGCTACGGACCGAAAGGTTACGCGCCCGAATGGAACGTGCCGCAGGGCGCCGAAGAAGCCGACGGTATCGATAGTTTGACGCGCGTCGTCCGCGAACAAATTGGCAAGGGCGCGGATTGGGTCAAGGTCTATGCGGATTATCGCTGGGGATCGGGTGGTTTGGCGCACGCGACGTTTACTTTGGAAGAATTGAAACTGGCGGTTGAAGTCGCAAAGAGCGCCGGCATTCCTGTATCAGCCCATGCAACCAGCACCGAAGGCGCGCGGCGCGCGATTCTCGCCGGCGTGGAAACGATCGAGCACGGCGACGGTCTGACGCCGGAGCTTTTTCGCTTGATGAAAGAACGCGGCACTGCTTTGTGTCCCACGCTTTCAGTCGCCAGCGGTCCCGGCATCGAAAGAAAGAAGGTTGTTTTCAAACAGGCGCTCGAAGCCGGAATCACGATTGCCAGCGGCAGCGACGTCGGCGTGTTTGCCCACGGCGACAACGCCCGCGAGATTGAGACTATGGTGAGTTGGGGCATGCCGATCGTCGATGCGCTGCGTTCGGCGACTTCCGTGGACGCCCGCGTCCTGCACATGGAAGACAGGATTGGCCGCGTAAAGATTGGCCTCTTGGCCGATCTCATCGCGGTGGAAGGCGATCCGACGCACGACATCTCCGCCTTGCGTCGTGTGCGTCTGGTGATGAAGAACGGCGCGATCTATAAGCAGCCCTAAGAGCAAACTTGAAAAACGATGAGAGGGCCGGCTTTGACATATGCAGAACCTTATCGATCTCACTAACAGAGTGGCTTTAATTACCGGCGCTTCATCGGGCATTGGCGCGGCCACCGCGGAGTTGTTTGCCAATCTCGGCGCGCGGGTGGCGATTGGCTACTATCAAAACGAAGCCGGCGCCGAGGAATCGCGCGCCCGAGTCGTTAAGACAGGCGGCAGCGCGATTAAGATTCGTGCTGATGTGCGAGAGCCGGATCAAGTTTCTGCCTTGATTGCTGAGACCGCTGCCGAGTTGGGACCAATCGATATTCTGGTGAACAACGCCGGATCGTTAATCGAACGACAGAAGATCGCAGAGATCACCGCAGAGCGCTGGGACGACGTAATGGATCTGAACTTGAAAAGCGCGATGCTTTGTTCGCAGGCCGTGGCGCCGGCGATGATCGAACGAAAGAGAGGTGCGATCGTCAACGTCGTCTCGATTGCCGGGCGAACCGGTGGCGGCCCCGGGGCCGGCGCTTACTCCACAGCCAAGGCCGGGTTAATTGCGCTAACCAAGTCGATGGCAAAGGAGCTCGCGCCCCACGGCGTGCGGGTCAATGCGGTTTCACCGGGCGTCATCGACACCCCCTTCCATGAAGTTTTTTCCACGCCGGAAATGATGCGCGGTTTTGTGGCTTCGACCCCACTTGGTCGCATCGGTACGCCGCCGGAATGTGCAACCGTAATCGCGTTTCTCGCCTCTAACGCCGCGAACTTCATCGTCGGAGAGACCATCGAAGTAAACGGCGGTCAATTGATGCTGTGAGCCCACTAATCACCCCCCAATGACTCAACCCAAACCCTGGTTTGACAAATCGAGTTATTGTAACTAGAATAGTTACAAATGAAGCCAGCAGGATTTACAAACCCGGGCCACTATGTCAACTAATAGCCGCTTTGCGGTCGCGGTGCATGTTTTGACGCTAATGGCCTGGTCTGATGAAGAGTCTCTCAAATCAGACCAGATGGCGGTGAGCGTGAACACGAACCCCGTCGTGGTAAGGAGGATGTTGTGCGAATTGGCCGAGGGCAAGTTGGTGGTTTCGCAGACGGGTTCAACGGGCGGTTCCCGGCTGGCGCGCAATCCCCAGCAAATCACGCTGCTGGATGTGTACCGAACGGTTGAAAGCGCCAATGTGTTTTCCCTTCATCCGAATCGTCCCAGCCACCGGTGTCCGGTGGGATCGAGCATTGGAACGGTTCTGGAAGGGGTGAGGGCGGAAATCGACTCGGCGATTGAAGATGTACTGGCCAGGATTACGATAGAAGACGTTATGCTGCGCTTGAAACCACAGGTCGGGCGACCTGAAGTCAAGCACAAGCGAGCCGGCGCCAATTGATTATTAGTGATCATGCAAACCATAAGACGCCGGCAGTCGTATCAGAGATGGAGTTTTTCGAGGTTCAAATCCAATGCAGTCGCAAATTGAATTGCTAAGTGATCAAGTGTTTCGCCCCGGGGAAGGACAAGCCACGACACTTCAGCCCCGCGGCGCCGAACCGGGGGAGGATGCTTTGGATGCCTATTCACGCGCGGTCATCACCGCCGCGGAAAAGGTCAGTCCATCGGTGACCTATATAGAGGTCGAGCACGTTACCGGGACCAGAAAGGGAAACGCTCCGCGAAGGCCGCAGGAAAGTCGGAGCAGCGGTTCGGGTTTCATCTTTACTCCCGATGGTTTCATTCTGACGAACAGTCACGTGGTGCATGGAGCCAGGAGGATTGAGGTAACTCTTTCAGATGGCCGCAAATATCAAGCCGATCTAATCGGGGACGATCCGGACACTGATCTGGCAGTGATTAGAATCAATGCGCCCAACCTGGTGCCTGCCCCGCTCGGAACTGCCCAGTCAATCCGTGTTGGGCAATTGGTGGTCGCCATTGGCAATCCGTATGGCTTCCAGTATTCCGTCACCGCCGGGGTGGTTAGCGCGCTGGGGCGCTCGCTGCGGGCGCAGTCCGGACGATTGATGGACGATGTGATTCAAACTGACGCCGCGCTTAATCCGGGCAATTCAGGTGGGCCGCTGGTGAACTCTCATGGAGAGGTGGTTGGCGTAAATACCGCGATGATCCTGCCGGCCCAGGGAATCTGTTTTGCTACTTCGATTGATACCGCGAAGTTTGTTGCCAGCCGCCTGATTCGCGACGGCCGGGTCAGCCGCAGTTACATCGGTTTGGCGGGACAAAACGTTCCGCTGCCACGCCGGATCGTGCGCTACTACAACCTGGCGGTGGAAAGCGGAATCTTAGTCGTCTCCTTCGAGGAGAGTAGCCCCGCCAGAAACGCCGGACTACTGATGGGTGACATCATCGTTGGCCTGGACGATCGTCCGATTGCCGGCATCGATGATCTGCACAAGCTGTTGACGGAGGATCGCATCGGACGCAAGTCGACCCTGACCGTTATCAGGCGTACGGAGAAACTGAACCTCGAAGTAATTCCTGAGGAGTCGAGGAGTCGACCAGGCAAGTAGGATTTCAGAGATGGGAAAGTTTTTCGAACGAAGAAGAATCGGGTAGAGACTCAGACGTGGGATCTCTGCAAAATAATAAACGTTGGTTAATGGGGAGGTCTTAATTGACTAGGTTTGAGCAAGAACAGGGTGGGGCGGCGTTGATGGCTTCAGGTGAACCTGCATTCACGGGCTTGAACGAGGGTCTGCTGGAAGATTCTATTCTGCCCGACGACATAAACGAGGTTCTGCAGCAACTCGAGACGCCGGTTGGCGATTCGGACGAACATGCAGACGATGAAGGCCTGGCGGAAGATTCAGAACTGGATCTTTCGGCGGGGGCGTTGGACAAGGCGTCGGATCCCGTAAGGCTCTACATGCGTGAAATGGGCACGGTGCCGCTTTTGAAGCGCGAGCAGGAAGTCTCGATCGCCAAAAGAATCGAATGGGGACAAAAGCGGGCGCAGAGAGCTCTTACGCGGTCGCCGATCGCGGTTGCTGAACTCTTGAAGATCGGCGAGGAATTAGCGGCAGAGAAGATTGGCATCCGCGAGATTGTTACTTTCTCTGATGAGATCGAGCCCGAGGAGCATGAGGACAAGGCATCAGAGTATCTGCAACGGACCATCGCCGCTATTCAAAGTATCGGCAAGCTCTACCGGCGCGGGATCAAAGAGGCTGAGCTGTTCACGGCCGAGCACAAGCTAAGCCGTGGCCGAAGGTCTAAGAAGCTGATGCGCCTCAGACGGAAATTGGCGCGGACGCGACTTGAGGTAGCCAGCGAGATCGGCGGCCTTGGCCTAAGAGAGCCGGCCCGCCAACGTCTGGTTGACGCAGTCAGCGCAGTGCAGAAGGAAACCCGTGCGGTGGAACTCCGGATTGATAACTTTACGGAGAGACTCGCCGGCAAACGGATAAAAGAAACAGACAAGAAAGAGTTCAGCAGGCACGTTCGTGAGGCCCGGCGCCGGCTCAAAGAAATCGAAATCGAGCATCACGCCTCGGCTCTGGACATCAAACGCTCTCATCGAATGATTGCGATCGGGGAAGCCCAGGCGGCGCAGGCCAAGCATGAACTGACGGAAGCCAACCTGCGTCTGGTCGTCTCGATCGCCAAGAAGTATCAGAATCGCGGCTTGAATTTCCTGGACCTGATTCAGGAGGGAAATCTTGGCCTGATGAAGGGCGTGGATAAGTTCGACTGGCGGCGTGGGTACAAATTCTCGACCTATGCCACCTGGTGGATCCGGCAGGCGATCACGAGAGCAATCGCCGATCAGGCACGCACCATTCGCGTTCCCGTTCACATGATCGAGGTGCTGAATAAGGTCAGGACCGTCACGCGCGAGCTGGTGCGAGACCTGGGACGCGAACCGACGACCGAGGAAATAGCGAAAGGGATGGGCACCTCCGTCGAGAAAGTGACCAAGGCTCTCAAGCTGACGCAACAACCGATTTCTCTGGAAACGCCGATTGGCGAGGCCGGAGATTCACAATTCGGAGACCTGATCGAAGATCGATCAACCGTTAGCCCCGCCGAAAGGGTCATCACTTCCAACCTGCGAGACATCGCCGGCGACGTGCTCCAGACCCTGAGCCCGCGTGAGGAAAAGGTCATCCGCCTGCGGTTCGGCATGGACATCGAGGGGCGTGAGCGGACTTTGGAAGAAGTCGGCGAGGACTTTCAGGTAACGCGCGAACGCATTCGGCAGATCGAAGTCAAAGCCCTGAGAAAGCTGCGACACCCTTCGCGGGCGCGCGTGCTGAAGAACTTCATCGAAGGGCAGAATCAGTAAGTTAGCTACCTAACCGACTTCCACGACGATGATGCTGAGTGATTTGTGCGTGGGCGCGAGTCGACGCCTATGTTGCAACGGGGCCTTCTTTCATTAAGCCAGAGGGAGTGACTAGAATGCCCCAGGAAGACCTCTGACTATGATTGAGGCGAAACGGGTTCCTCACACGTAGCTGAAAATCCCAATCAAGACCTGCTTGACAAGAAGTGTCTAAGAAAATCTTCGTTGACATGAAGATTCATATTAAGCATAGTTTGCCGGAAAGCGGCGCGTGAAGCGCCCTTCGCTTGATCTCCGAGTTGTTTTCAAAGGAGCATCTTCCAATGTACCTCAACATCTGGGTTCTCTTTGTCACACTTTGCTTTGTTCAGCTTCCGGGGGCACAACAAAGCCGGACCAAACAACTCCCAGCCCAGTTACAGGGAACTGGTATTGAAGGCATCATGAAAATGCCGGATGGTTCGGTGATCTCAGGTGCCAGCGTCACGGTCACGAACAAACAGACGGGCAGAAGTTTTAGCGCCACCACTGACCAGAACGGCAAATTTTCTTTCCCTGATTTGCCTCCGGGCAAATACAAAGTCGTTGTTGATTCGAAGGGCTTTTTCCCAATCAAGTTCGATGATGTCGGTGTAAGTCCGGGGTTTATGACCCTTCTCAACGGCGAGCCAACAACCGACTCGATTGTTGGTAAGATCAAAGGCAAAGTCACGAATGACCAGGACGATCGCGCTATTCACAAAGCAGAGGTAACGATTAAGCAACTAAGTCCTGAAAAGAAGCTTGACCCAATAAAAACGGATTCGGATGGCAAGTACGAGAGACCTGGTTTGTTACCTACTAAATACAAAGTTCGGGCGGAAGCGCCCGGGTTTATCGCTTCCGAAAAAACGGTAACCCTTGGGAAACGCGAAGTGAAAGAAGTGGACTTTAGTTTGAAGCCACATTAGCAACCTTCTGCTTTTCCACCGAACCATTAATTACAGTGCGTTAACCTATCGCTATGAGCGACCCCAACTGGACTGAAGCACAAAAAGAATTGCTTCAACATGAAGCCTTCATGGCCAAGGTTGTCGGCTTGCGAAAAGCGGCAGACGAGAATGACATCAGTCCGTCGTTCTTACGGCTAATGGAATCGACTGGTGTGACCGCGATAATTACCATTGTGTTAGGCAGCATCCTCGCCCCTATAGTTATTACGTCCATTCAAAACGACCGGGCACGCAACGATCAGGCTCTCGCCGAATACAAACAGTATCTGGAGCGCCAGCAGGACACGGTTAGAAATGCTTATGACTTAGTTGGAAAAATTCTTTTTGCCTCGCAAGGACTCGTGAATATAACAAAGCCTGAATTTGGCGTCGAAAGGTCTGCCGATCCGCAAACTTTGAAAAAACAAAAGACTGAGATGGTCGAAAAGTTCAACGCCACTTATGAAAGCTGGCAAGTTGAAGAAGAAAAGCTCGGTCTGCTGATGAGTTACTATCATTATGGCCAGCCAAATGTGTTGCCCGCCTGGCGACAGACACAGCGATCGGTTAATGAATTTATTCAATGCGCGCGAGACCGGTATCATGCTTACCAAAGCGATCCAGAAGTGGTTGATCAGCCAGACAAGTGCCAGCCAAAAAAGGACGCCGTAAGATCAGTCATCGACGTACTCGCTGCGAACATTGACTCTTCGCGTCAGTATGCATGGCAACAGCTCGATGTGCCTGCTCCCCTCCGTCAAAGGCCTTCCGGATCTCCTATGCCTTCTGGATCCCCAACTGCGACACCATAATCGAAGGGTCAGCCTGCAACGGGCTGGGGCATATCTAGGAGTTTGTCCAGGACAGATCCGCTGGGTCAATGCGTTCAAAATCCCCCGACGATTGGATTCACAAGAAGCAAATTTGCCGGGCGCTATTGAACCCAGTAAGTTGCCAGGGCGGCAATTGAATGGTTCAAGTTACAGTGAGTCGACGACGCCGCGAAGAAGAAGAAGAAGAACAACAACCTACGCTTGGGATTGGATATAGTTGGCTGGGAGGCAGGGACTCGAACCCCGATAGCCAGATTCAGAGTCTGGAGTCCTACCATTGGACGACCTCCCAGCAGCGAAAAAGAATTTACGTAACTCTGCCGATCAAGTCAACCGCCGTGTTGGCCGGTCCAGTTCTTATCGCGTGCATAATTTCTTACAATGCCGAATGAGACTTTTGGCGAAAATAGTTCTTGCGCTTGTGCTTCATTAAAAGCACAATGGGCGCGCCTGGCGGCGTCCCTCACGCTCTTGCCGTTACTTCACGTTCGACTACAGTCCAAAAACCTGCGGGAGATAATGAGCGAATCACACACGCCCCCGGACACGAACGAATTGGCACGTCTACGCGCGCTGGTCGCCGATTACGAAACGAAGCTTACCGACGCGGCAGCGTTGGTCGCGCACGTCAGACACGAAATCAACAACCCGCTAGCTGCCCTGCTGGGACAGGCGCAACTAATGTTGCGTGAAGAGCTCGGCGACAAGACCCGCCGTCGAGTCGAAACAATCGAAAAACTAGCGATCAGGATCAAGGAAACCGTGGCTGAATTGCGCGACGTGCAGACGCCGGTGGCGGCGCTGAATCGTGCGGAAGAATGAAATGGGCACGCGCAGCTTGCGCATGATCACGGGCGGGGCGCCAGGTTTTCAAATCAGGATTAGGCTAAGTCGAACAACAGAAACTCGGCCTGATCGTGGGCAATGATCGTAATTTCGCTTTCATTGCGAACCGCGGCTCCGTCTCCCTGCTTCAACTCCACTTCCTGCAAACGGATCGTTCCGCGCGCGACCTGTAGCCACGCAGATCGCTTTTCTCCGAGGCTGTGCACCACGCTCTGCCCGGCGTCGAGGATCGTCGCGTAAATCTGCGCGTCCTGGTTGATCGTGACTGAGCCATCGCGGCCATCGTTTGCGGCAATCAGTCGCAGCCGGCCGTGGCGTGATTCGTCGCTGAAGTGCTTCTCTTCATAGCTCGGCGGCAAACCCTGGCTCTGCGGCAGAATCCAAATTTGCAAAAGATGAACCGGCTCAGTGTCCGAGGGATTGAACTCGCTGTGCGAGACGCCCGTGCCGGCGCTCATCCGTTGCACGTCGCCGGGTCGAATGACTGAGCCGTTACCCATACTGTCGCGATGCTCGAGCGCGCCCGACAAAATGTAGGTGACGATTTCCATGTCGCGGTGCGAGTGCGTCGGAAACCCTTGGGCCGCTTGCACGCGATCTTCGTTGATGACGCGCAGGCTGCGAAAGTGCATGTGCGCGGGATCGTAATACTGATCGAACGAAAAGGTGTGATAGGTGTCCAGCCACCCAAAATCAAAGTGGCCGCGATCCTCGGATTTGCGAACCGTGATCATATGTTTAGGAGCGCCCGCCTCCTGCGGACGGAGCGCAGGCACTGTGCGCCGACAGGCGCAAAAAACTGAGTTTCTCGCAGATCGCCTGCATCTGCACCGCCAACTCGGGAATTTTTTCTTTCGTCAGCACGGGCAAACCATGTAGATCTAAATCGTTCGTCAAACCTGCGCGCCATTGATCGAATCGCAATCGCGCTGTCGTCCCGTCCGCATCATCAATCGCCGAAAGATAGATCGCGTCCGCTTTTGCCAGAGTCCGCCGCGCTGAAGCCTTCATCCGGTTCTCTCCGGCGCGCGCGCAGATGATCGCGAAATCAGCGTCGATGAAATCCAGAAAGCTGTTGCCTTCTACTATGACACCCGCCGATCGCACCCTCGCCAGGGCCTGTCTGATGCCGTCTTCCACCTGCTCTTCTCCGGCAATCACCCAATGCACATTGACGGCGCCCGCATCCCAGAAACGGCCGGTGTCTTTGCCGGTCTCGTAGTTTTCATCGCGGCCAGAACGTATCAGCGGCTCGTCGCGAATCAAATCGCTGACACAGCAACCGTGTGGGTCTTTGCCGCAGGAACGATAGTGACCGCGGGTTAACTTAATCGCTTCCCAGCCCGGCAGTCGCTCCAACAGATCGCACATCAGCGTGGTCTTGCCGGTGTTCGACGACAAGCCACTGACGGCGATGATTGTGGTTTTCAAGCTTTCGATTTCAGCCACCTTAGATACTTAGGGCCCCAGGGCCCGTTAGGGCCGAAATGTTTATAGATTCACACATCGTAATTGAATCATTAGAGCTCCTTTAGGAGCGAAATAAGCAGCGAAAACATTTCGCTCGTAAAGGAGCTTTGGTTTTGTTTCTCGCTGGGGCTATAAACATTTCGCTCCTAGCGGAGCTAAACCGGCCTCCACTCACTCGACTCAATTAAAATAGACACCAACCCGTCCAATCCTAATGCGTCCTCATCATCGAAACGCCCGATAATCGGGCTGTCAAGATCAAGCACACCGATCAAGCGCTCACCTTTCAGCAACGGTACCACGATTTCAGAATTCGAAGCGCTGTCGCACGCGATGTGACCGGGAAACTCGTGGACGTTTGGCACGATAGTCGTTACGCGCTTTGCCGCCGCTGTGCCACAAACGCCCTGACCAACAGCGATGCGCACACACGCTGGCTGGCCCTGAAACGGTCCGAGCACGAGTTCGTCGCTTTTCAAAAAATAGAAGCCGGCCCAATTCAGATCAGGGAGCGCATGAAAGATTACCGAAGCGAAGTTCGCCGCGTTGGCGATCAAATCGCATTCGCCGGCGAGCAGACTGGAAAGCTGCGCCGCGAGCTGATCGTAGAGATCGCTTTTTGACGTCTGTTGCATTATCGTTAAGTGCAAACTCAGTTCTCAACCAGCCGGCTAAGCCGGCGATCTACCATAGCGCAAGCTGTGGGTTAAGTCGCCCATCTGTATTAAAGCTCGCAAAGCGAGCGACATAAATCGTCAACGATGGAACTCCTTGTGCTCAGACTCTATGCCGCCCCATCCGGGGCTTAGAGATTTCTTTGCGGACTCGACCCACAGCTGGCGCTGTGGGCTATTGATATTTCGCCCGCTTCGCGGGCTACGCGACCAATGCTCCATCATTCCGAAGGCCTAATACTAATCACCACCGACTTCGATGCCGGCGTGTGGCTCTTGTCGGCAAAGTTGCGCACCGGCACCAGCACGTTCGTTTCCGGATAATAAGTCGCCGCGCACCGGCGCGGAATGCTGTACGCGACGATCCTGAAACGACGAGCGACACGCTCTTCACCTTCAAAGTGGCTGATCAAGTCCACGGTCTGGCCATCTCGAAAACCGTCGATCCGGATATCGTCGGGGTTGAGAAAAACCACCCGGCGGCCGTTGTGAATTCCTCGGTAACGATCGTCTGTGCCATAGATCGTCGTATTGAATTGATCGTGACTGCGCATACTCATCATCAGAAATTGGCCGGCCTTTAGATCGTGCCGCGGCAATTCATGGACAGTAAAATGCGCTTTACGATCATCGGTCTTGAACTCCAATTCACGTATGGGATTAGATAGATAGAAACCGCCGGGCCGCCGGGCGCGCTGGTTGTAATCGTCAAAATCCGGCACCACATGTTCAATGTGATCGCGAATCCGGTCGTAGTTCGCCAACAGCCCATCCCAGTCAACGCTCGAGCGCGTGCCCAGCGCGGCTTTCGCCAGGCCCGCGACAATTGCCGGCTCGCTCAAAAGATCCGGCGAAGCCGGCGCCAAACGCCCTTGCCACCCTTCGACCACCGCCATCGAGTTCTCCGTAGTCACCATCTGCGGCCCGCTCTCTTGCAGATCAATTTCGGTCCGTCCCAGGCACGGCAGAATCAACGCCTGCCGGCCCGTAATCAAATGCGCGCGATTCAGTTTTGTCGATACGTGGACCGTCAGACGGCAGCGACGCAGGGCGTCGGCCGTGTATTCAGTGTCGGGCGTGGCTGAAAGAAAATTGCCGCCCAAAGCAAAAAAGACCTTCGCGTCGCCGCCATGCATCGCCTGAATCGCATGCACGGTGTCAAGACCATGCTCGCGCGGCGGCTGAAAATTAAATTCCTTTCCCAGGTCGTCGAGAAACTTTTCCGTCGGCTGTTCCCAAATGCCCATGGTGCGATCGCCCTGCACGTTGCTGTGCCCACGCACTGGACAGAGGCCGGCGCCCGGCTTCCCCAACTGACCGCGCAGCAGCATCAGATTGACGATCTCCTGGATGTTGGCTACGGCGTTTTTGTGTTGGGTCAGGCCCATGGCCCAGCAAAAGATGACGCGTTCGGATTCAATGAAGATCCGCGCGGCGTCTTCGATCTTAACTTTCGTGACTCCGGATTGTTCGAGGATGTCGCCCCAGTGAGCAGCGGCCAGCGATGCCTTAAACTCTGCAAACCCGCTGGTGTGGGCATCGATAAATTTTTGATCGAGAACCTGACCCGGCCGGCGCTCTTCAGCGTCGAACAGCTCCTTCATGATCCCTTTCAGCAAAGCCACGTCGCCATTGACCCGCACCTGTAGGAAGAGATCAGCCAACTGCGTACCCTTACCCAACCAGGTCCAAACTTCCTGGGGATGCTTGAAGCGCGTCAGTCCCGTTTCAGGCAGCGGATTGATGTGCACGATTTTGCAACCGCGCCGTTTCGCCTGCAGCAGAGAGGTCAACATGCGCGGATGATTCGTCCCGGGATTCTGACCGATGACAAAGATCGCGTCAGCCAGATCAAAGTCTGCCAGCGTCACCGTGCCTTTCCCGAAACCGACGGCCTCTTTCATACCCGTGCCGCTGGATTCATGGCACATGTTCGAGCAGTCCGGCAGATTGTTGGTGCCAAACTGGCGGACAAAAAGTTGATAAAGAAAGGCAGCTTCGTTGCTCGTGCGGCCCGAAGTGTAAAAGATCGCTTCATCAGCCGAAGCCAATGCGTTCAATTCATCGGCAATCAACGTGAACGCGTCCGGCCAGCTAATAGCTTCGTAATTATCGGCGCCCGCGCGCAGAACCATCGGATGCGTGATGCGGCCCTGTGCGTTCAGCCATTGATCGGTCTGCTGCGCCAGCGCCGTGACGCTCCACTGTTTGAAGAACTCAGGTGTAACTCGCCTGGTGGTCGCTTCATCGGCGACGTGCTTGGCGCCTTCTTCGCAGAATTCGAAATGCGAGCGCTCGCCGTCGGGTTCAGGCCAGGCGCAACCCGGACAATCAATGCCCTGCTTCTGATTCAGTTGCAGCAGCGTGCGGGTGCCCGAGACAATGCCCATCTGTCTGAAGGTGTTCTTCGCCGTGCTCCAAACCGCGGGCAGCCCTCCGGCGACTTTGCTGATCGGCTTGATCTGAACCGGACCAGTCTCTTCAGGAGACTGGGCGTGGGTGCGGGGCAAGCTGTCTTTGATGTCTGCCATTGGATCTGCGCGGGATCGCACGCTAATTCTAATTCTATGCGTGGCGATGATACAAAGACCCGCGGGAATGAAGCGGTGGCCAGTCGGCGAAGCCGACGATATATCAGTAGCCCACAGCGCAAGCTGTGGGTTAACCCGCGACAATCTCAAGCGAGCCCCAGCGGGGCGACATAATATTGGATCAACGTCGGCAAAAATGGGGGGTTATGTCGCCCGCGTTCGCGGGCTATGTTTCCTGGCCGCCGATACCCACAGCTTGCGCTGTGGGCTACTGACATGACGCCCTCGAGGCGGGCTTAATATGATTGTGATCGGAAATTGACTGCTGCGACTCAAAAACGATCTCGCCTCTCCCAAATCTAATTCGTCGGCCGCTCACATCAATCGGCCGGAACCACGAATGAAAGTCCCGGAACACCAAATCGATTTACGGGTAGTCCCAAGTTAATTACCAGTCCCTCGCAATTCATTGAGAGTACCCCAAAAGAACTTGAAAGTACCCCCAAGCTAATCGCAGGTACCACGAATCTGATTACAGGTACCACGAATCTAATTGAAGGAACCTCGAAACGATTCCGAGGAACTAGCAAACTTAGGTGCATTCTCCGAAACTCCCAATAAATACCTTGATTTTCGATTAGAAAGGCATATACTGCCGGGCGTCCCAGCCTCGTCTGTTAACTCACGGCCTTTGGGCCTCAACAAAGGAGCAATCTGATGGCGAGATTAAAGAAGCGTTCCGCAGTGCTTGAAACCGCACGCCAACGTCTGGCGAGCCTGAAATCCTTCAAGACCACGCCCGACTTTGGTCCCAATCTGACTATTCCCGGATATGAAGCAAAAGAAAAATCAGTCGGCGAGAAGTTAGACGCCTACAACCAATCGCTGGCCACGTCCGATCAGTTACAGAACGAGTTCCTGGCCGAAGAAGCCGAACTCAACGAGCTGAACCGCCGCTATCTCTCCGCCGGCGAGGCGCACTTTGGCCCCGACAGCAGCGAATACGAAATGCTCGGCGGCACACGCAAGAGCGAACGCAAACGCCGGACACGAAAAGGCGGCGCCGGCGGCACAACCCCGCCAAAACCATAACCAGACCCCGCCGCTTCCCCGTGTGGAGGCCAACGAGGAACCTCCATCGCGGAAGCTGCGGGCTTTAGCTATTTATGATTTGCAATGCAGGTTGTACGACGAGACTTAAAGGCGATGCATAAGATCGCTCGCGACGGCTTATGGCGCTGATCTGACGGATAATTAGTAGTTATGCCGCTATCGTGAATAGTCCGACCGAGACCTAATAGGCATGGCTGATAGCAACAAGACTTGTCCGCATTGCGGGTCAAACTGGTCAACAGCTTTCTTCCCTCAAGCGCGCACTTGCCCGGATTGCGGGAAGGATTTGTCGAGCGGTTCGACCACGACGACGCAGGCATCGCAGGCTGACTCCGGAGCCGCCGCGGCTATTATCAAAAGATACCGCGATGCCTATCTGGTTGCTCGAACGACGGTGGGAATAGGAAGCCTGATGAAGACTCTTGGCATCACATTGGGAGGCTTAATTTGTTTGGTATCGCTAATACTTGTCTTTCAGATGCGCGTAGGAGAGATATTATTCATTGCGTGCATAGTTGCGATAGCGTTCGGTATTTTCTTGGGGATGTTGCTTTTTATTCTTGGCGTTTTGATTTCTGCGCAGGGGCAAATCCTCAAAGCATCTCTTGATAGTGCCGTAAACACTTCCCCATTACTGAGCAATGAACAAAGAACCACGATAATGTCGCTACCGAAACTTTAGGAGGACCGTCCACGCAAACACACTACACTCGTCGCGACATAACAAATCGTTGCACCGGAGCGGGGGTAACCTGTTTTCTAACTTGATTGGTGCGGCGAAGGTTGAATGTGGGCGGCTAAATTCGTCCAGGTATCAGACCTCTAAGAAAGGACTCACACATGGAACCCTTATCAGTACTGCAAGTCGTAGCAACGGCCGTTTCCGTTGCAAAGTTTCTTGTCTCTAAAGAGTTAGCCGTCACTGTCAAAAATATACGCGCTTACTTTGGTCCGAAACCGCCGCCAGCACAATTCGCCGATCCGCAAGCCGTCAATTTTATTAATCTATTGGTGATCGATCGCGAGCTCTTAGACATTCTCGACCAACAAACGCGCGACGCGATAATCGAATACGGCAGTTGTCTCAAGCGCGCGAAGTCTGCGGGTCATCGATTCGCCTGCGATCGACGTGCACAGCAAGATGTTTGTGAAACGCTTGACCGAATTCGCCAACGCAACGCGGGAACCCTGCCCACGGATTATCTGGACAAACAGTGGAAATCTTTCGACTGCAGCATCGCCTAGGCCGCCCAACGACTCGTTGGACGCGAGCAGCCGTAGCGCCTCTCGCAACTAACTGGGTGCGCGAAGGGTGATTTGATTCGCCCCGCCGCGCCAACTCAAACGTTGGGTTGCGTTGACGACAGAGTTCGGTTCACCCCGAACTTCAACAGCCCGACATTCCGGCAACTTTCACACAGGAGGAACCAATGAAAAGCAAAAACGAGATTCTGAGCAACATCATCGGTTTGGGGATCGGCTGTATCATCGCTCTTTCAGCCCTACCTGTTTATGCGCAAGGTACATGGACAACGAAAGCTCCGCTATCAATCGCGCGGCAGGAACTGGCAGCCGGAGAAGTCAATGGTGTGCTCTATGCCGTTGGCGGATGGACTGGTTGTACTCCGTATTCCATACTCGAAGCCTATGATCCGCTAGCGGACACATGGACCCAAAAGACACCCATGCCTACTCCGCGGGGATATCTGGCTGCCGGTGTGCTGAACGGCCAGCTCTATACCGTAGGTGGCGCAATCGGGTGCGGTACGTATGTCCCAACTGTCGAAGCTTATAATCCGGTGACCAACGCCTGGACGACGAGGACACCTTTGCCAGCGAATCGTTTTTCTCACGGCGTCGGCGTCGTCAACGGCGTTCTGTATGCTGTTGGAGGATTGGGTGATGGTAACACCTTCGATCCAACCTTATTAGCTTACGATCCCGTCACCAACATGTGGACGCCCAGAGCCCCAATGCTGACCCCGCGGTATGAACTTGCCGTCGTAGCAGTTAACAATATCCTCTACGCGATAGGAGGCACCACATCTGGCGCCACGCCAATTGTTGAAGCTTACAACCCCTTAACAAATACTTGGTCAACTAAATCGCCAATGTCCACAGCTCGGTCCCTCGTCAGAGCCGCAGTCTTGAATGGACAAATCTATATTGCCGGCGGAATTGATGTGACCGGATTCGAGGTCTCTACTGCTGAAGTTTACAATCCACTCACTGATACATGGTCAACAGTTCCACCGATGCCAACGGCGCGATATGCATTCGCTGCGGGTGCTGCCAATGGAAGCTTCTATGTCATGGGCGGCCATCACAATCTCAACGGTGACATCGATGTGGCGACTGTCGAGGCGTTCACACCTACGCCGTCCCCGGGCGTTGGCCCACCTACAAGCAAAGATCAATGTAAGAATGGCGGGTGGCAAACATTCAATACGCCGCGTCGCTTCAAAAATCAGGGCGATTGCGTCCAGTTCGTTAACACCGGCAAGTAGCATGTAGGCAGTAACACTTTACCAATGAACGCCCCGCCCCGTCGGCCATATTCGCTTGGGCGGCGACCGAACAAATCCTTGCACGCGAGCGGCGGGAGCGTGTTTCGCAACTAGCTTGATGCGGCGGAGGGTGCTTTGATTCTCACCGCCGCGTCAACTCAGACGCGCACATCGCCGTGTCAGAACGGCGAGCGGTAGCGACCCGATCAATCCTCACCTTGAATGGATGATCCCATCGCTACCGCTCCGGGTTCTGACACGCCGCGCTCCTGCGGATTAGGAATCGGGTCAGGCCTCCGATTTTTGCGATTCTAGAAACTCGTAATCTCGCCGCCGATCTCGGTCGAACACACCGGAGCGGCAACGAATGAGAAATCGCAAAAATCGCAGGCCTGACCGCGGTTCATGATTTCAGTATTGAAGGCTACCTGAAGAGGTGAATCACGAATGAATCGACATCGAATGGTTTTTCTTTCTCTTCTCATGCTCATGGCCGCGCATCTCGCTAATGCCCAGGCTCCGGGCGTGCACAGTGAGTATATGAAGGACAACAAGACGACGCGCGTCGAAACCAATCTTCTCTATCTCCTCAACACCCCCGACCAATTTGTGGAATTGATTCTGCGCAGTTGGTACAAAGGCGAAACGTTATCCAAGGCGCCGACCCGCGTGGCGCTGGAAATTTTCTCATTATCAAAGAAACCGCTTTACGAAGGGAATAAAGCGCTGACCCTCGTTGCGGATGGCGAGGAATTGCCAATCGGCAGCGTAAGCAATCTCGTCCTGACGGGTGAAACGAAAAATGGCGCCGATACCTTCTATGGTGTTCGCGGAAATCCGAATGTCGGGATGCAGGTACCTGTGCCTCAGAGTGCCGAGATCAAGTTGAAGGGCAACGGCGTGAGCGGTCTGTCATTGGAATGGATGGAAATCGACATAAAGCCGGAGCAATTCTTCAAGCTGGCAAAGTCAAAGACAATGGCCTTACGTCTCGGCAAGTCGTCATTTACCTTCACCGAGGCCCAAATGAATATCATTCGCAATTTCGCGACTGCGATCACGTTACAGTAGATACCAGGGTGGCCCGCGACCCTTGGTTTCGCGTTAGATCGCCCTGTATCAATCATCCGAAGCCGCATTTGCGGGCGGACTATCGGTAGCCCACAGCGCAAGCTGTGGGTTCACGTCGCCAATTGAAACCAAGCTCGCGAAGCGAGCGACATAATTTGCGGATCTAAACTCGCGAAGAATATGTCGTCCCTCCGGGACTAATGTTCTAGATCGTGGCGGTTACCCACAGCTTGCGCTGTGGGCTACTGATATTTCGTTGGCTTCGCCAACTGGGCAAGTCGTCATTTACGTTGACAGAGGCGCAAATGGTTGTCATTCGCAATTTCGCGACTGCGATCACATTACCGTAGATACAACGAGGCCGCGACCCTTGGTTCCCCCTTAGATCACCCCGTATCAATCATCCGAAGCCCGCATTTGCGGGCGGCCTATCAGTAGCCCACAGCGCAAGCTGTGGGTTCACGTCGCCAATCGAAATCGAGCTCGCGAAGCGAGCGACATAATTTGCCGTCTAGCCTCGCGAATAATATGTCGCCCCTCCGGGGCTCCGATCTGAATGGTTGCACCCTGACCCACAGCTTGCGCTGTGGGCTACTAATATTCCGTTGGCTTCGCCAACTGGGCGACCTCGGCCTTCCATGCGGCTTAATAGATGCACCTTCACCATTGACTTGCTTCCCCATTTAGCTTAAAAGCATCTTCTTCTCTTCTAATCCGTTCGTCATTAAGAAATCAGGGCTGCAAGGCCAACAGTGCCGAGGAACCTAAGATGACCTTCAAAAGATTGGCGCGCTTGCTCGTCGCGAGCGCTCTGTTTGTTAGCACGGCCGCCTTCACCATTTCGGCACAGCCCAAGCCGGGGCGCGATCCGAATCAGCCCATCGACGAGGAATACACGAAGAAGATTCGTGAGTACACGACCGAACCTTTCTTCAATTCGCCGCTGACTGATTATTTGCCCGCGTCGCCAAATGTGCCGACGCCGAAGGCCGTCCTGGGCGATGTGGCGGGGGCGCCGGGCAAGTTGCCATACGCTGAAGAGGTCTACAAGTACATGAGGATGCTTGAGAAGGCGAGCCCGCGCGTGAAAGTTTTTTCCATCGGCACCACCGAAGAAGGCCGCGAAATGATTGCCGTAGCGATCGCTTCGGAATCATTGCTGGCGAAACTGGATGAGAACCGCGCGCGCTTAACCAAACTCGCCGACCCTCGCCTGATTAACTTTGACGATGCCGAAGCAGATCGCCTGGTCGATCAGTCATTTCCGATTTACTACATCACGGGAACAATTCACTCGAGTGAGACAGGTGCGCCAACTGCCTTGATGGAACTCGCCTATCGTCTGGCCGTGGATGAAAGCCCTTACATCAAGTCGATTCGCGAAGGCATGGTCACGCTGATTACGCCCGTGGTCGAAGTCGACGGACGCAATCGCATGGTCGACATTTACAACTGGCACCTCGCCCATCCGAAAGACAACTGGCCGTCGCTTCTGTACTGGGGCCACTATGTTGCGCACGATAATAATCGCGACGCGATGGGTCTCTCGCTCAAGCTCACGCGCAACATCATGAAGGTTTATCTCGATTGGAAGCCGCAAGTGCTGCACGACCTGCACGAATCGGTTCCTTATCTTTACGACAACACCATCGGTGACGGGCCTTATAACGCCTGGGTCGATCCAATCCTGACTGATGAATGGCAGATGATCGGCTGGAAGAATGTTTCTGAGATGACCAAGTTCGGCATGCCCGGCGTATTCGCGCACGGCAACTTCGACACCTGGTCGCCCGGCTATTTGATGTTCATCGCGGCGACGCACAACGGCATCAGCCGCCTTTACGAAACCTTCGGCAACGGCGGCGCCGACACTCTGGTGCGCACGCTTTCTGAAAACGAGACTTCGCGCACATGGTTCCGGCAAAACCCGCCTCTGCCGCGGGTGAAGTGGTCACAGCGAAATAACAATAATTATGAACAGACCGCGCTGCTGATCTCGCTCGATTATTTCAATCACGAGAGCAAGCTCTTTCTCAAAAACTTTTATTTGAAATCCAAGCGGTCGATTGAAAAACCAAAGAACGAAGGCCCGGCGGCGTACGTTTTCCCGGGTGACGATCCGCGCCTCGGCAATCGGGCCGCCTTACTGCGAACCCTGCAAGCGCAGGGCTGCGAGGTGCAACGCGCAACGGCGCCCTTTACCGTATCCGTGAAGAAAAAACCGTCTGCCCGCGGCGCCGCACCGCGCAGCACGGAGTCTTCAGCGGTAGCCAGCGCATCGCCAACACCCTCGCCGAAAAGAGACGATACTGAACCGCGCACTTTTCCGGCCGGCAGCTATCTCGTGCGCATGGATCAGCCTTACAGCCGCATTGCCGACGCTTTGCTCGATTATCAGTACTGGAGCCCGCGCGATCCACAACAGAGCGTTTACGACGACACCGGTTGGACGTTCGGAGAATCGGGAAACGTGCAAGTCGTGCGCGTGACTGACGTGAAAGTTCTCGACGCTGCGATGCAGCCGGTCAGTGGAGACGTTCTTTCAACCGGCGGCGTCAACGGTAGCGGATCGATCTTCATCATCAATCACAACGCCGACAACAGCCTGATTACTTTGCGCTATCGTCTCCGGAAGGCCGCGTTCGAATCGGCAGAAGAACCATTCGAGGCCGCCGGGCGTAAGTTCAATCGCGGGTCGTTCATCATTCGCAACGCTTCGGCGGACGAAGTGAACAAGGCCACTGCGGATCTCGGCGTGCCGGCCCTGGCCGTCGATCAAGCTCCTTCAGTTAAGACGCACGCGGTCAAGAGCGCGCGTGTCGCTATCATGCACACCTGGCTCAGCACGCAGGATGAAGGCTGGTGGCGGATGGCCTTCGATAAGATGGGAGTTCCCTTCGATTACATCAGTACTCAGGACATAGCGAAAGATTCGGATCTGAACAAGAAGTACGACGTGATTGTGTTCGGACCAGGTGGCGGTAATTCGAACGCGGTCATTCAGGGCCGGCCGATGTACGGCAATCCCTTGCCTTGGAAGAAGACTGACCTGACGCCGAACCTCGGCGGCTTTGCTTCGACCGACGACATGCGCCCCGGCCTTGGTCTGACGGGTTTGATGAACCTGCAAAATTTTGTGAAGAACGGCGGGGTCTTCATCGGTTCAGACGACTCGGCTGATTTTGCCGTCTCGAACGGTTTCACGCCGGGAGTTTCGATCACGCGCGCGACGCGGCTGAAAGCCATCGGCGATTTATTGAAAACGCGGATGGTGGATTCCAGGAGCCCGATTGCTTATGGCTATGGCGACACTCTTTCGGTCTATTGCTTCAACGGGCCAATCTTCAACGTGAGTAATGTCGTCGGTGGCGGCGGTGGCGGCGGCCGTCGCGGAGGCGGAGGTGGTCAGAGGGCGACCGGCCGCGGCACCGTCGATGATCCCGACGTGGTGCAGGGACGGCCTCCCGCAGAGGCAGTCGAACCACCGCCGAGTTCGGAAGTCTGGGAAGCTGCGCCAATCACCGAAGAACAACGTCGCAATCTGATCGGTTTGATTCCGCCGGCCCTGCGCCCGCGGGTGGTCCTCCGTTACGGCAACGCGAACGAGCTTTTGGTTTCCGGCTTGCTGGATGGCGGCGATGAAATCGCGCAGCACGCGGCCGTGATCGACTCGCCGCTCGAACGCGGCCACGTCGTGCTTTTCTCAAACAATCCATTCTGGCGCGGACAGACTTCGGGCAGCTACTTCCTGGTCTTTAACGCGATTCTGAATTTCGATAATTTGGGGGCGGGAAGAAAGGTCGACGAGAAGTAGGACGAACTATCCACGGATTGCACAGATTACACAGACAACACGGCAAGCTGAACACTTGCTCCAGCTAGGTTTGACTTCTCACAGATAGAACAACAGGCGGGTTGCGAAGTTATTTGATATGCGCAATCTGCGCAATCTGCGGATATCTTCTGCGCTCTTGGTTCTATTCGGAGGAAAAGAATGAAACGTCTCATCTTCCTGCTTTCGATCTTCTTGCTCTCCAGCCCTATGCTTCTTGCCCAGGGCCGGAGCAGTTCAGACGCGAAAACACCAACCATCACGGAAAAGGTTGCCGGCATGGAAAAGCTCCCCGGCTACTTTCCGTTTTACTGGGACGCCAAAGCGGGCAAAGTCTGGCTCGAGATCGATAAGGGCAAATCTGAGTTTCTTTACGTTGAATCCTTACCGGCGGGGATTGGTTCTAACGACCTCGGTCTGGATCGAGGCCAGCTTGGTCAAAGCCACATCGTCCGATTTGAACGCACTGGGCCAAAGGTGCTGCTGATCGCCTCGAACTATGGGTATCGCGCGAATAGCGACGATGCCGATGAACGCCGCGCGGTCAAAGACGCGTTTGCCGAATCGACGCTGTGGGGATTTGAGGTTGCGGCTGAAGAAGGCGGGCGAGCGTTGGTTGATGCCACGGCGTTCTATCTCCGCGACGCGCATGGAATTCCCGGCACGCTCCAACGCAGTCAACAGGGAAATTTCCGGCTCGATCCAACGCGTTGCGCTTTTTATCTCGCTAATACAAAAAACTTTCCGCAGAACACCGAAGTTGAAACTACTCTGACTTTCACGAGTGAAGGCGAAGCCGGGCCAATGGTTAGGCAAGTCACGCCAATACCACAGGCCATTACCGTTCGCGAGCACGTCTCGTTTGTCGAACTGCCGCCCCCCGGTTTTAAGGTTCGCGTCAATGATCCACGCGCCGGATATTCCGGGATTAGCTTCATGGACTTTGCGACGCCAATCAGCGACCCAATCACCAAACGCTACCTTAATCATCACCGCTTGCAGAAGAAAGACCCGTCGGCCGCGATGAGCGATCCGGTTAAGCCCATCGTCTATTACGTCGATCGCGGCGCGCCCGAACCAGTGCGCTCGGCGCTGATCGAAGGAGCGAGCTGGTGGAACCAGGCTTTCGAGGCCGCCGGTTATCGCAACGCGTTTCGGGTGGAGTTGATGCCGGTCGGCGCCGACCCGATGGACGTGCGCTACAACGTCATCCAGTGGGTACATCGGTCCACGCGCGGCTGGTCGTACGGCAGTTCACTACACGACCCGCGCACGGGAGAAATTATTCAAGGCCGGGTCAGTTTAGGCTCTCTGCGCGACCGGCAGGACTTTCTGATTGCCGAAGGATTGTTGGCGCCGTACGAAACAGGAAAGTCGCAGACGGCGAAGATTATGGAGCAAGTAGTGCTGGCGCGTTTGCGACAACTCGCCGCGCACGAAGTCGGCCACACGCTCGGACTGCAACACAATTTCGCGGCCAGCATTTCAAATCGCGCCTCGGTGATGGATTATCCCGCGCCTTTGGTAAAGCTCGGCTCTGACGGCATTCCGGACATCTCAGACGCTTATGCAAAGGGAATTGGTGAATGGGACAAGGTGACGATTGCTTACGGCTATCAGGATTTCCCCTCCGGCACAAATGAACAGGCTGCGCTCGACAAAATCCTTCGCGACGCTTTCAGTCGCGGCTTGATGTATCTCACTGATCAGGATGCGCGACCACCGAGCGCATCGAGTTCTGTCGCCCATCTGTGGGACAACGGCAGTAACGTCATCGACGGGCTGGCCAACGTGATGAAGGTGCGCGCGGCCGCGTTGAATCGCTTTGGCGAAAATAATATTCGCGAAGGCGCGCCGATGGCCACGCTCGAGGACGTTTTGGTGCCGCTTTACATGTATCACCGCTATCAGGTTGAAGCAGCCGCGAAATTGGTCGGCGGCGAAGACTACACATTCAGCCTGCGTGGTCAGGGCGACAAGAACCCACAGATCATTCCGCCTGAAGAGCAGCGGCGGGCGCTCGCGGCGGTGCTCAATACTCTCAAGCCGGAGGCGCTGGCCCTGCCTGAATCTGTGCTCCGTCTCATTCCGCCACGTCCGCCAGGTTACTCGCGCACACGCGAAGACTTTCGTATTCGCACCGCGCCAAACTTTGACGCGCTCGCGCCGGCGGAGGCCATCGCCAACCACGTCTGTGACTTTCTATTTAATCCGGAGCGGGCCGCGCGGATAGTTGAGTTTCACGCGCGCGATGCGCAGTATCCGAGTTTTGACGATGTGCTCGATAAGATTCTCGCCTCGACGTGGAGAGCGCCGATGCGATCCGGTTACCAGGGTGAGATACAGCACACGGTGAACGTGGTAGTGCTAAACGAGCTAATGGCGCTGGCTGCGACAGAGCGTGGGTCGAACCAGGTGCGCGCAATTGCCGAACTAAAGCTTGATGAATTAAGACGCTGGCTGGGTACCCAAACGGATCTGACACGTGACGCGAATCAGAGAGCCTATCTCATCTATGCTGCTAACCAGATCAAGCGCTTTCAGGAAGATCCGAAGAAAATGAACCTCACCAAACCAAACGATCCCCCCGACGGCCAACCGATCGGAATGGACTGGTGGAGTTTGGCGGATCGCGATTGGTGCGATTGGAATTAAATCTGGAGTGCGCTGACTTGTCAGCGCTTTCATAAAGACGTGGCAGAACCGACTTGATGTGAGCTTACTTTAACACCTCTACCTGCCGAATAATCTCATCGAGCAGATCACGTTTGACATGCAACGTCGATCTAACCGGCAGCGCACGCAACACATCGAGAATCTCTTCCGGCGTTCGTTGTCGTCGACGTATAGCGCGCAGCAAGACGCCGAGTGTGCCATGCGCAGCGACTTGGAGAGTCTTTGCTGCGAGTCTGGCAGCAGTATCATCAGTCAACAACAAACCTGCATTTAACTCCTGCGCTAATTGAAGCGCTTGAACCTCGCCAGCATGCAAAGCCAGCAAGCGATGTAATGAGTTTAGTTCTGCCGAAGGTTCTTCGCTTGGCTTAAGTCTCTCGAGGCGGATCGTTTTCTGGTCGAGCGCGGTTGGGCGATGATGTTCGACCTCGCGCCAAACGACATCAGGGACAACTACGCGGGAGAAGTCAGCAAGGAGATCAAGGCAGTCTAACTGATCGAGATGTATAGGCGGACCGGCATCGCACACGACCAACAAAGCCGGTGCATCATTCATCGCGCAATCCCCACTCTACGTCTTCACGAATGAAGGTTTCCGATAGTTGGGACGAATGAGATTCGAGGTATCGTCGCAGCGCTTCGGCCAAGAGTTCGTTTACATCCGTGGCCCAGCCCTCTTCGACAAAGGCCCGCGCTTGCGCCAATAGTTCCGGCGGCAACTCAGCTTGGATCGCGGTGCTCATGCGCTCAGCATAGCATATCTGAAAGCGTTTCTCGTCGCGCTTTTGGGCGGTAGCCCGATGATGTTTCAGGCATTTGCCAATTCGGCTGGCGGCGAATACTCTGACCTAGGAATGAGTACTACTCCGTTACAGCGCAACTATCTTGAAGAATTAAGAAAGATCTTCTTTCATCAGTTCACCGCTCGGTCTTGGCTAAGATTGCAAGAGCACCTTCTGGAGTTGGAGCTTCCGTGGCAGTCGCGCGAAAGCGATAGTAAAGCAAGGTTCGTCGAACGCTCTCTAAGAGAAACGCCAGACGACGAGATCATCCGAATTGCCCGGTGGTATGTAGCAAATCATGCTTCGACCGATGAAATAGACGACTCACTCGAATGGTTAAAATCCGAGGGAAAGCAAATATTATCTGATATTACTAGAAGGGAAGTTCTCGAAGCCGTGGAGGGTCGACCACTCGCCGGGCGAGTTGAGATCGCGAAGTTGCTGAGTCTTGCTGGAGCTAGTTTGCCGAGATACCACGGATTTACATCAGTGGTTCAAGACGGATCAGAATTGTATACTGAAAACGTTTCTTTCGCTTTCTACGGTCAGTCCTCTCCGCGGACGCCCTTATCAAACAAACAGTTCTTGAAAGACTGCGGATTCTTGGATTGGGTGGATAGTCGAGCTGTTCGACTCTTGGAGGCGTTAGTGCACCCGTCTTTCAGAGAAGGTGCTGACCAAGCTGAGTGGGTCAATCTCCTTTCACCCATTCTTAAGCCTGATGGATACACATTTCAGCAACGAGAGACAATATCTGGACGTGCTCTGTTCCAGCTTGTTAGAAAAATCGAGGGAGTTGCCGGACGACCCAAGAATCTGATTTTCGCTTCGATCGGGTTCAAGCCAGAGCTCGGATTTGCCGACGCCATCAATAACGACGTGGTTGTCCTCGAACACGCCGAGTCCTGTCTCATATACGATAGGAACCTTTCCGATTCGGGCTTGCTTTGGTCGGATTTGGTTGCATGGTGGGCTGAGTTAAATGACTTGGATCCTGCTTCACCCCAAACGCGGAAATTGCTTGGTACGCGGCTTCAGAGTTCGCTGCATTACCCACATGAGAAACTTCTTTTTGACACCTACTTCAAAGAATACGTACCGAAGCTGAAGGAGCGACTTCCTGCTCTTATTCCCCAGGTATATTTGCATTATGACCCTAAGACATTGAAGGAATTGCAAGGCCGAAAAAGAATTCCGCGGCAGCGAATGGATTTTCTCCTTCTGCTTGAACACGGAGCCCGGATAGTATTGGAAATCGATGGCCGCCAACACTACGCTGACGAATCAGGAAAAGCATCACCAGAAAAGTACGCCGAAATGGTTCGAGCTGACCGTAACCTCACGCTTGCAGGGTATGACGTGTATCGGTTCGGGGTACACGATTTTCCGAACAAAGGTGCAGAGGGAATGATTGTAGATTTCTTTCGGCGACTGTTCGCCCGTCATGGCATAGCCTGATAATAAGAGTTTTGCGCCGCCTCACTCGAATCGAATCCTTGCAACGTCTTCACGTCTCTGGAAGAGTCGCTGAGTCTACCAAAGCTATTCTCACCTTCGGCTATGTCCACCCCGCTCG